>WNFO01009787.1_pt1 | contig 12633 bp, 9 predicted proteins | sample 5400251 | NCBI WGS metagenome assembly WNFO01 (sample SAMN13153354, study PRJNA577476) | soil metagenome | isolation source: 100 cm saprolite under Madrone tree | place: USA:California | collected 2016-06-14
GTCCTGACGCCCCGACGCTGGCGTCAAGTTCGCGGGATGGCAAGTCGGCCCTACCGGGCGCGGACAAGCTGCATTTCCGCTGACGACGGTGGCAAAAGAGCCCGGTCACCGGGGAGAGCGCGACATAAGCCGTTAAAACCATTGCGTGCGGGAATGCCGGGTGATGCCGGTGTACTCGTTGTTACTCGTGTGCTTTCTACCAATACAAAGTGCACACGAGGCCGCGGGTGCAGCGGGCGCCCGGCATTCCCCACGCCCTCCATGGGGCGAGAGATAAATGCACGACTCGGGCGCATTGCGCCGCGAGATCGCGAAGTCGCGTTTGGAATTGCGACCCGTTGGCTCGCAATGACGGCTTGGCTGTTTGAAAATTGAATCGGTGAATAGTGCGCACAGAGCATCCGCGAAATCAGGTGGTCCTGAAATGCAGCACGCCGTCGTTTTCCTTGGCGGTCAGACGCCCCTCGACTAGCATGTAATTGACATGGGCGATCAACTCGCCGGCAGCAAAGCCCATCTGGTGCACGTCCAGCACGTGCTTGTGGAACACCACCGGCACCAGTTCCTTGGATGTCTTGGTATTTTCCCGGCAGGCATCGGCAATCAGCCGGCAGCGGTCCTCGTGATGGTCGGCCAGTTGCTTGATACGCGTCTTCAATCCGTAAAACGGCACGCCGTGGCCGGGCAGCACCAGCAGGTCGTAAGGAAGGGTGGTGGTGAGGCTCGCCAGCGACGCCAGATATTCGCCGAGCGAGTTCTGGTCGGGCTCGACCGCCCAGACGCTGACATTGGGCGAAATCTTGCTCAGCACCTGATCGGCCGACAAAAACAGCTTGTCGGCGGCGCAATACAGCATCACCTGGTCGAGCGCATGACCGCCGCCGGTGATGACCTTGAAGCGCCGCGTGCCGATGGAAATTTCGTCGCCATGCGAGATCCGGCGATAGGACGGCGGCAGGATCGAAACCCGCTTCAGATAATCCTGGCCACGGCCGAGCAGTTTGTCGGTCAGGCTTTCATCCATGCCGTGGCGCCGGAAGAACAGCCGTTGCGCCATCTTGCGCTCTTCGGTGCCGCGGTTCTGATGGTAGACCGACTGCAGATATTCCACCTGCGACATATAAAGCGGACAGTTGAAACGTTCGACGATCCATCCGGCGAGGCCGACATGATCGGGATGCGAATGGGTCACGATCAGCCGCGTGATCTTGACGTCAGCCAGCGGACCCTCGAACAGCGCGGTCCAGGCCGCGATCGATTCCTCGTTGCCGAATCCGGAATCCACCATCGCCCAGCCGTCGCCATCGGCGAGCAGATAGATGTTCACGTGGTTGAGCCGGAACGGCAGCGCAAGGCGGACCCACAACACGCCGGGCATCACCTCGACCACCTGATCGGGGCCGGGATGATGTTCCCAGGGGTAGCGCAGGCAAAAAATTGTCGTTATCGGCTTAGCCGCACAATCGGCGCGACGCCAGCCGAAAACAATTGCGATTTTGGCAAAACGCCGGGGAGGCGGGCGGAAACCGTCATTCCGGGGCGATGCGAAGCATCGAACCCGGAATCTCGAGATTCCCCGATGCGCAATTGCGCATCTGAGGTCTGGTCCTGCGGACCATCCCGGAATGACGCGGTCTCTACGCCGCCCGGATGTTGGAGAGGAACGCGTCGATCTCCGAACGCAGGACGTCGGTTTCACGGCGGAGCGCGCCGGACGCATTCAACACCTCGCCGGCAGCCGAGCCCGCTTCGGCCGAGGCGGTCGAGACCCCGACGATGTTGCTGGAAACCTCGGATGTGCCGCCGGCGGCATGCTGGATGTTGCGGGCGATCTCGCGTGTCGCGGTACCCTGTTCTTCAACGGCGGCGGCGATCGCGGTGGTCACCTCGTTGATTTCGCCGATGGTATTGCCGATGTTGCGGATCGCGCTGACGGCGGTTGTCGTCACCTGCTGCATGCTGGCGATCTGCGCGCGAATCTCGTCGGTGGCCTTCGCGGTCTGGTTGGCGAGGCTCTTCACCTCGGAGGCGACCACCGCAAAGCCGCGGCCGGCATCGCCGGCGCGCGCGGCCTCAATGGTGGCGTTGAGCGCGAGCAGGTTGGTCTGCGAGGCGATCACCTGGATCAGGTCGACCACGACGCTGATGCGGCTGGCGTTCTCGGCGAGACCCTGCATGGTGGCGTCGGTCTGGCCGGCCTCATCGACCGCCTTGCGGGCGATCTCCGCCGACGTGGTCACCTGGCGGCCGATTTCGGTGATCGATGACGATAATTCCTCCGTGCCCGAGGATACCGTCTGCACGTTCGCCGAGGTTTCCTCGGCGGCGGACGCCACCGCGCTCACCAGCGCACTGGACTGGTCGGCGGTGGCCGACATCCGCTGCGCCGTGGTCTGCATGGAATAGGCTGATGTCTGCAGGCCATCCAGCGCGGCGCGGACGGTTGCTTCGAATTCGACAATCCGGGTCTCCATGCGGGAGGCGCGTTCGGCCTTGACGATGCGATCCTTGTCCTGCTCGGCGGTCAGCGCGCGCGCCTCGATCATGCTCCCGCGAAAGATCTCCAGCGAATTCGCCATCGCCGCGATCTCGTCGCGCTGGCGGCTGCGATGAATTTCCGTATCGAGATCGCCGCCCGACAAAAGCTGCATCGAGCGTTGCAGATTGCCGATCCGCCGCAGGATGTTGCGGCCGACGTAGAGCCAGACGAACAGCACGGATCCGATGAAAGTGAGGCCGCCGAGCGCAAGCATGACCACGGTCGCGAACGAAATCTCCCGGCGCGCCTGCCAGGTCGAGGCGTCGGTCTCGGTCTGCACGCCATCGACCAGTTGCTTCACGCTGATGCGAAGGCCGACATTGAGCTTGCGGGTTTCGTCCAGAATGAGCTGGCCATAATCGTCGGCGTCGAGTTGCTTCTGCCTGGTCTTGAAGACGCTGCTCTTGCCGTCGCCGAATGCCAGCAATTTCAGCGCGGCGTCCTTCAGCGCGGCGGTGTCGTTATTTTTGGTCAAGCTATCGAGGTTGGATTTGACGTTCGGAGATGCGGCCTTGAACGCCTTCTCAACCTGTTCGAGCGCATCGCTGTTGGTTGCCGAGAGCGCCGCCATCATATGCGAGGCCAACAGATTGGTGCTGGCGATGACGTTGCCAAGTTGCTCAATCGCCTGGGCGGCTTCGATGGCATCGTCCTGCGAGAGCAGATTGGCGGCCCCCAGGATTGCCTTGATCCTGGTTTGCGCATCGATCATCGCGGGAGCCGCGGCGGCGGCGAAGGCGGTCTGGGCCTTGCGCAGGGCATCGTATTGCCTCTCGCGCTGGGCAGCTATTCCGAGCCGTTCGGTGGCCGCCGCGCCCAGGCTTTTGATGGTGTCGTCGATGCTCTTGACGGTTTCACCGAGCGCTGCGACGACGGTTTTATCGGCCCCGAGCTCGATGATCTGGCCGAGCTTGTCGACCGCGTCGTGCTGGGTCTCCTTCATTTTTTTGGCGCGTTCGTTCAGCGCCTCTTCGCTGCCCGAGGCCAGCAGCGCCGGTCCCTGGCTGGCAAGGCTTGCGCTCTGCGCCGCCAATTGCAGGCTGGCGGCAAGACGCGGAATGTCCCGTCCGCTCAGATCGAGCATCGACCCGCCGAGATGTCCCAGCACCATGCCGGCGCCGGCGCTGATCACGACGGCCATGCCTGCGATCACGGCGAAGGCGGCGAACAAGCTACCCCTGACGCCCCATTTCGGGCGCCGGAAACCAAGGCCCCGCAATTTGCCCATCGTTGATCGTAACGCCATGCTTTCTGCCTCGCGCTCGCTTCATCCCCGGGATGAATTCGGGCAGTATCGCGTTACCAGGTTAATAAAATCGGGAACTTTTGCAGGATCTGCGCAAATTTTGCGCGTCGAAAACAAAAAGGCCGGCGCGAGGCCGGCCTTTCCGAGACTTCTTTCAATCCGTTGCGGATCAGTATCTCGCGACCACCGGGCCACCCCAGTTGAAGCGATAGTTGATGCCAGCCTTGATGGTATGCTCGTCGTCGCGGAACGAGGTGCCGACAATGACGGCGGGGCCGGTCGTGAACATGGTGCTGCCGAAGTTGTAATACTGGTATTCAACCTTGGCGGACCAACTCGGGGCGAACATGTATTCGAGGCCGGCGCCAACGGTGTAGCCGTCACGATGATTGCCATTGGTGGTGAAAGCCACCGGCACGCCGCCCGTGGATACGTTGAGGTTGTTACCGTCCTTCCAGGCATAACCGCCCTTGGCGTAAAGCAGCGCCGGGCCCCAGGTGTAGCCGAGCCGGCCGGTGACCGATCCAAGCTGATCGTTCTTCGCGGTGACCAGAACGCCGCCCGGGAACACCACGCCGTTGTTGTTGTTGCTCAGCCAGCTGTACTGGGCTTCGGCACCGAGAACCCAGCTCTGGGCGAACTGATAATCGAAACCACCCTGCACGCCACCGAGGAAGCGGCCATTGTTGCCCGTCAGGCTGTTGTCGCCCGCGAACGCGCCGCCGACGTGACCGCCGATGTAGAAGCCGGTCCAGTTGTAGATCGGCGCGGCGTAGGCCGGAGCCTTGGTGTAGGGGCGAGCCGCAAGATCGGCTGCCTTTGCCGGCGCGGCCGCGCCGAGCGCGACGAGGGCCACAGTGCCAAGTAGAAACTTCTTCATCAGTGTTAATCTCCAGCGATTATTTCCGAGGCGCCGTGTGCCGGCCCCATCCATGGCGGGAGATAGACAGCTTCTGCACAAAATGCTGTCACCCATAGGTCACAGTCAGAAAGTTCCCAACCTATTGATGGAACTACAATTTCCCGTGACTAACGAAGTGCTAATGGAACCTGAATCAAGGCTTAATTTCTCGCGTATGAGCACCTTGGAGGCTTAGTTCGTTGCTGATGCATCACACCCATGCAATTCGGAACGATCGCGAAACGTTGCGCAGCCGAGCGCCGCGAACAGCAGCGCGCTGATGATTCGCCGGCATGCACGAAACCGCAGTGCAGGGTTGGGACGCGATGCTGATTAGCCGAGCCGGCGCCTTACCTCGTCCCGCATGTTCTCGCGGAACGCTTCTCTGCGCGCGGGGCGATCCTTCTCGTCAATATTGAAGCGGTCGAAGACGTTGAAATTTTCCAGGATCGGATATCGATCGCTCGCCGTCGCCAGTATGCGAAGCAGCTCGGCCGCCGGCCCGCTGGGGCCTTTGACTTCCCATTTGCGTATCGTGTCGGGGCCGTCGCCAGGCGCAAGGCCGCACAGCTTCGCCATGTCGGCAGCGGACAGGCTTCTGCCGATCGCATGACCGATATCCTCGCGAATTTGTTTTAGCTCAGAGCCGGTCATTCAAGCTGATCCTGCGCGTCGCCCGATGTTTTTCGAATCCGATGTGTCCGGCAAATCATAGCCGTGATCGGATCCGGTCTCGCTAATATTTTGATTTGAATTGGCCGACGGTTGGCGCCATCAAGCCGCCGAAGGCCGGTGCCGCTGGCAGAAGTATCGGAGTACATCCGCTGATTCGACGGAGCTGAATGGGGGCCTGGATCACGATTTCGGGCGTGTGAAGCCGATCACAGGCCTTTCATCGGGTGCAGCTTATGCTGGCTTGCGTTCGTCAATGAGGAGCCGCACATGCACCGACTGACCGAGAATCTCAGCCCCGCAGACCGCCGATTTTACTGGAAATTTGTCGGCAGTCTGTTTGGTTTTTATGGTGCGCTGATGATCATCATGGTCGGCGTGTTCTTCGGCAATCATCTGTCAAAGAACCGGGCGCTTGAACCCGTGATGGCCGAGACGATCGGCGAGAAGCTGCCGGCCGGAATCGAAGCGCCGATGCCTTTGCGGCACGCGGCGAAATATGATTGATTTTCCACGAAGCCCTCACATGAAATAAGCGCGAAAGGGCTGACCTGCGGGGTGGCAGCGAGACGAAGCTTCCAGAGTGCCAGTCGATGCGTCGGATCGGACCCCGCGGATCAAAGGTATTGATCGCCGAACCAGAAATAACGCCGCTGGCGTCCGGACGTTCCACCGCCGCGGTGGAGTGGCGCAGGAACAAACTCTTAGCCGTCCCGTTTTTCGAACTGCCGCATTGGTCCGGCTATCGGCTGGACCCTTTTTCGACGCGGGAGGATGCGTGGACACTCAGACCAGGGACCGGGGGCCCGCCTCCGAACAGGCGTGGCCGCCTGAGCGCGATCCATCAACGTCGGACTCTGCAAAAAGCGGCGAAGGCGTCGGCGAGCGCCACGAGGCGCAGGGGCCGTCATTGTCCGAGAGATTGCGGCAGCATTGGATGCTGGCCACCGTCGCCGCCTGCGTTGTCGTCGTCGCGCTCGTAGCTGGCCTGCTTTATTGGCTGGATATCAGGCATTACGAATCCACTGACGATGCGTTTGTCGCCGCGCGCAGCTTTTCGATTGCGCCCAAGGTTGGCGGCTACGTCACCGAGATTCCCGTCACCGACAACCAGCATGTCACGGTGGGCCAACTGTTGGCCCGTATCGACGAGCGCGACTATCAGATCGCCGTCAATCAGGCGCAGGCGCAGGCGGATGCTGCAAAAGCCAACATCGCCAATATCGAGGCGCAGATCGCCAGCCAGCAGGCCCAGATTGACCAGGCCAAGGCACAGCTCGACCAGGCCGAAGCGCAATTGAAGTTCGCCGAGCAGGAGGAAGCGCGGGCGCAGGACCTCGTGCAAAAGGGCGCCGGCACCGTCCAGAAGGAACAGCAGACCAAGTCCGATCTCAATGCGCAGCAGGCCAATACTGCGCGCGCCAAGTCCGCGCTGATCGCCGCGCAACTCCAGGACAAGGTGCTGGCCACGCAACGCGACAGCACGCGCGCGTCGCTGGACCAGGCGCAGGCGCAGCTCGACCAGGCCAAGCTCAATCTCGGCTACGCCAACATTGTCGCGGCGCAGCCGGGACGGGTGGTGAAGCTGAGCGGTGCCAAGGGCGCGTTCGTGACGCCCGGCCAGAGTTTGATGATGTTCGTGCCGGATGAGATCTGGATCACCGCCAACTACAAGGAAACCCAACTGACCGACATGCGGCCCGGTCAGCAAGTCGAAATCAGGATCGACGCTTATCCGAATCGGAAATTGAACGGTCATGTCGCTTCGGTGCAGCCCGGCTCGGGCACCGCGTTCAGCCTGCTGCCGGCGGAAAACGCGACCGGCAACTACGTCAAGGTCGTGCAGCGCGTGCCGGTCAAGATAGTCGTCGACGGTTGGCCGGCCGAGCTTCCCGTCGGTCCGGGCATGTCCGCGGTGCCTTGGACCAGGGTGAGATGAGCGCCGGGGCGGAGACCGCGGCTTCTTCAGGCTGGTCGCCGGAACGATCGGCACCAGGCGGTCACAATCCCTATCTGATCGCCTTCGTGGTTTCGATCGCGACCTTTATGGAGGTGCTCGACACCACTATCGCCAACGTGGCCCTGCGCCATATCGCCGGCGGGCTCGCCGTCGGCATCGACGAGAGCACCTATGTCATCACCAGCTATCTCGTCGCCAACGCCATCGTGCTGTCGATTTCGGGCTGGCTGTCTACCGTGATCGGCCGCAAGCAATTCTACATGATCTGCGTTGCCACTTTTGCCGTCGCTTCGTTGCTGTGCGGACTGGCCTGGAGCCTGCAATCGCTGGTTTTCTTCCGCATCATTCAGGGATTGGGCGGTGGCGGAATGGCGACCAGCGAGCAGGCGATCCTGGCCGATTCATTCCCGCCGGCCAAGCGCGGCCAGGCCTTTGCGATCTATGGCGTCGCCGTCGTGGTCGCGCCCGTGGTCGGGCCGACGCTCGGAGGATGGATCACGGACACCTATTCCTGGCATTGGGTGTTCCTGATCAATGTTCCGATGGGACTGATCTCGCTGTTTCTGGTCGGCACGCTGGTGAGCGAGCCATCGGGAGCCGAAGAGGAGCGCGCCCGCCTGCTCAGCGGCGGCGTGCGCATCGATTATGTCGGTTTCCTGCTGATCGCGATCGGACTGGGCTCGCTCGAATTCGTACTCGATGAAGGGCAGAAGAACGATTGGTTCGGCTCGAACATGATTCTGGGTTTCGCGCTGGCCTCGGCCTTCTGCCTGCTGGCGCTGATCCCCTGGGAATTGACCCGCGACGATCCGATCATCGATCTGTGGCTGCTCGGCCGGCGTCAGTTCGGGGCGTGCTGGCTGGTGATGCTCGGCACCGGTGCGGTGCTGATCTCGACGACCCAGTTCCTGCCGCAAATCCTGCAGACGGACTTCAACTATACGGCCGAGTTGGCGGGATTAGCGCTGTCGCCGGGCGGCATCGCAACCTTGATCATGATGCCGATCGCCGGTCGCCTGGTCGGCATCGTCCAGCCGAAATATCTGATCGTGCTGGGTGCATCGATCGTGGCGCTGGCAATGTGGCACCTGACCGGACTGAACGGCGATATTACCTACGGCTACGCCGTGCGGGCTCGCATCATTCTGGCGCTCGGCCTGCCGTTTCTGTTTCTACCCGTCACCACCGCATCGTATGACGGGATCCCGCCAGACAAGACCAACCAAGCCTCCGCGCTGATCAACGTCGCGCGCAACATCGGCGGCTCGATGGGCGTCGCGCTGGCTCAGACGATATTTGCGCAACGGCAGCAATTTCATCAAAGCCGCCTGGTCGAGCATATCTCCTCGTCCGACATCGGTTATCAACAGACCATCGACGCGATGACTCGATTCTTCGTCGGTCAGGGATCGAACCAGCCGGACGCGGCCTCGCAGGCGATCGCCTCGATCGGCCAGACCCTGCAGCGGCAGATCGATCTGCTCTCCTACATCGACGTCTTCTGGTCGCTCGCGATCATCGGCGCATTGATGGTGCCGCTGGCGCTGATCATGCGGCCGATCTATTTGGGCGTCGCGCCGAAAGGGCATTGATAAAATCCGCCTGGCGAAAAGCGGCTTATCATCTAAGTGCCGATCGCATTGCGCGCGACAACGTCGCGATAGAATGACGCGCTGAGCTTTGCGACCCGGCGCTGCGTCTCGAAGTCTACGCGGTACAGCCCAAAGCGCTTTTCGAAGCCAAAAATCCACTCGAAATTATCCATCAGGCTCCACAGGAAATAGCCGCGAACCGGCACGCCCTCGGACGTCGCGCGCTGCAACTGCGTCAAATAGTTGCGCAGGTACATGATGCGATCGAGGTCGTAGACGTTGCCGTCGGCCGCCAGATCGTCGGCCGAAGAGGTGCCGTTCTCGCTGATGTAGATCGTATCGATGCTCCAGATTTTTGCAGCCAGCCGCGGCACCCAATAGATGGTTTCCGGGCCGACCCTGAGCCACTCGGAATTCATGTGCGGAAACGAGGCTGGAAAAGGCAGAACCTTGAAGCCCGGCGCACGGTCGGCTGCAACCACGTAAAATTGCGGCGCGTAGATGTTCAGGCCGACGAAATCATTCGGCGAGGAAATGATCTTCAGCTCGTCGGCGGTAAATTTGGGAGCATTGGCGCCGGCATATTGCAGAAAACCGTCGGTGTATTTGCCCTCCAGGATCACGCCCAAAAAACCCGCGTTCAATTCGCGCGTCGCGATCTCGGCTGCGCGAACGTTCTCGGGCGTATCGATCGCCGGCACGCAGGCCGCGATATTTTCCGCCGGGCCGACCTTGGTCCCCGTGCGCCCATGGGCGCGGATCGCCTGCACGGCCAGACCGTGCGCCAATACGACGTGGTGACGTGCCTGGTTCAGTTCGGCTGGCGGCAGTTTGAGACCGGGGGCGTCAATGCCCCATCCATAACCGAAGTTCAGGAATCGTCCAGCTTCGTTGAGCGTGAAAATGTTTTTGACGCGATCGGTCAGACGTTCCGCCACATAGCCTGCGTAATCCGCGAACGCGTAGAAGTCGAGACCCTTGGGATTCGGCGCGCCGGTTCCTTGCGGAAACACCCGCGGCCACGCGATCGAAAAACGATAGGCCTTGACCCCCAATTCCTTGATCAGGCCGACGTCTTCCTTGTAGCGATGATAGTGGTCGTTGGCGCGGTCGGCGTTGCTGTGATCCTCGATCTTGCCTGGCGTGTGAGAGAAGGTGTCCCAGATCGAGCGGCCGCGGCCGTCTTCGTCGACCGCGCCTTCGATCTGATACGCTGACGTGGCCGTGCCCCATAGAAAGCCGTCCGGAAAGGCGGCCGGCGCATGCCCGTCGGCCGCCGGTTTTGTTTCACTTTCCGCAGGCTTCGTCGGCGTCGCCGCCATGCCGAAGGCGGACAAGCCGGCGAGCTTGACAAAATGCCGACGCGAGAATTTACCGAACATCGCGTTCTCCCGTCAGGCCTACTTCGAGTAGGGATCGATTTGATAAGCGGAAATCCTGTCGATCTCGAAGGCGACGGTATCAGGCGACATGCCGTCGACGAAACCGACGCCCTTGAAATACTTCGCGCCCATCGCAAGGTTCACGATCATGTACATGGGATCGTCGAATCCAACGGGGGTCTTGATATCCGCTGCCGGCTTGCGGTCGATGAAGTAGACGACCTGGTCCCGCGCCCACAGCACGCCGTAGTCGTGGAAAGTGCTCGATGCGTCCGGCCTCGAGAAATCGAAGCCGCAGGATTGCACCAGGCCGGTCGTCCTGTTGCGCCAATGCGTCGTCATCACGAGATCGCCGGGCTGTTGCCCGCGTCCTTCCATCACGTCGAGTTCGGGCGGCCAGCCGCCGTCATTGGCGAGCATCCAGAACGCTGGCCATACCCCGGTCCCGACCGGTATCTTCGCCCGGATCTCGAAATATCCATATTTCTGCGAAAACGAGCTTTGGGTGGTCAGGATGCCCGACACGTATTCGTTGTTGAACAGCACCGCCTTCAGCGCGGCCGGCGTGCGGCTGGCAACGATCGAAAGCACGCCATTCTGGACCTTGAACGGGTCGAGTCCGAGCGGCGTCGTGGCCCGGCCGCCATAGCGCGGATCCACATAAATCTGCTGTTCGCCGTTATACGAGGTTTTCCGTTTCAGGTCGGAGCCGTCACCGCCCCAGTACTGCGCCTGCGGCCAGGCGGCGCCGCCGGCATAGTGCGGCTCCCACTTTCCGCTCGACAGGGGATGCTGGTCGAAATCGTCATGGAAGGTCCGGTGCAAGGACAGCGGGGATGTGAGGTCGGTCGCTTCGACGCGACGGCATTGTTCGTCCACGGGGGCGGTCGGGATCTGCAGCGTGATCTGCGCCGGCGGCGTATTGACGTTGTCCTGCGCAAAGCCCGGCGCGAGGGGCATGAGGCAGCCGACGATGGTCAGAACTTTCGCTATCAATTTTGCGATCCCCGCAATGTTCGAACCGGGCAATGTTAGCGTCCGAAATGTAAGGGATTTTCAGCGGGGCACCAACCTCCCTGAAGCAGGGCTGCGAAGGTCGCTTCTGCGCCTTGACAAGAAACGCGGGTTGGTTTGCAGTGCTCGCGTTTGGGATGTTGGTCACATTGATCAGCAAAGGGAATTCGGTGCGGTTTGCCTTCGTTCGTGGCAGGCCAAATCCGAAGCTGCGCCCGCAACTGTAGGCGGTGAGTCCTTCTTCGGAATGCCACTGGGCTTTTTAGACAAAGCCCGGGAAGGCGAGGAAGGATTATGACCCGCAAGCCAGGAGACCGGCCCGGACACGTCATCCTTCCAGCGTGCGGTGCGCGCGCATGGGGCGGTCTTTCGCTGCGGTGACATGAACAGGAGTGTCTCGCAGAGGGAGGGGCCGCGATGGCCGCGCTTGTGAAATCGATTTTGCCGACCAGGAATGCCGAACCCGAATTGCTCGGCTTTCGCGGTCGGATCGTTGCAATTTATGCCATTCTCATTTTCGCCAATCTGGCGGCCTGGATCTGGGCACTGATGGCGTTCGTCCATCAGCCGGTCCTGATCGGGACCGCGGTGCTGGCGTACAGCCTTGGACTTCGTCACGCGATCGATGCCGACCATCTGGCGGCGATCGACAATGTGACCCGCAAGCTGATGCAAGAGGGCAAGCGACCGGTCGCGGTCGGCTTTTTCTTTGCGCTCGGGCATTCGACTGTTGTCGTTGTCGCTTCGCTTGTCGTTGCCCTGACGGCGCACGCGCTAACCGCCGAACTGGTTTCCTATCGCGAGATCGGAGGTATCGTGGGGACATCGGCGTCGGCGCTGTTTCTCTTCATCATCGCCATCGCCAATTTGATCGTATTGCGCGGTGTGTACCGCGCCTTTCGGTCGGCCGAACGCGGCGATCACGTAACTGAAGAGGAAATGGATGCGCTGCTGCATCAGCGCGGCTGGCTGGCGCGAATCTTCAAGCCGCTGTTCCGGTTTGTGTCGCAGAGCTGGCATCTTTATCCGATTGGCCTGCTGTTTGCGCTCGGCTTTGAGACCGCAAGCGAGATCAGTCTGTTCGGCCTCTCGGCGCAGGCGTCGAACGCGGTGTCCAGTTGGTCGCTGCTGATTTTCCCCGCGCTGTTCGCCGCCGGCATGACGCTGGTCGATACGACTGACGGCGTACTGATGCTGGGGGCCTATGGCTGGGCGTACCGCAACCCGATGCGCAAACTGTTCTACAATCTGACCATTACCTCGGTGTCCGTGCTGGTGGCCTTGGTGGTCGGCGGCATCGAGACGCTTGGACTGATCGCGGGTCAAT
>WNFO01004019.1_pt1 | contig 12631 bp, 14 predicted proteins | sample 5400251 | NCBI WGS metagenome assembly WNFO01 (sample SAMN13153354, study PRJNA577476) | soil metagenome | isolation source: 100 cm saprolite under Madrone tree | place: USA:California | collected 2016-06-14
GTCGAGGACCATCGCGGAGATACCTATCGAGCGGTGTACACGGTCAAATTCGAGAACGCCATCTACGTACTTCATGCCTTCCAAAAGAAGTCAACGAGCGGGATAAAGACCGCACGGAAAGATGCCGAGCTGATTGGTAGACGGCTTAATGATGCTAGGGCCGACTATGAGGTGCGATATGCAAAAGGGAAGAGTTAAGCCTGAGGTGATTCCAAGTTCCGGCAACGTCTTCGCCGATCTTGGTGTTACAAAGGCGGAAGAGAAACAGACGAAGGTTCGACTCGCCGTCGCGATCAACCAGATAATTCATGGTCGGAAACTCTCGCAAATGGCAGCGGCACGCCGACTGAATGTGAATCAACCCAAAGTGTCCGCCTTGTCCAATTACCAGCTGGACGGTTTTTCTGTCGAACGACTAATGAATTTTCTCACCGCCCTGGATCGTGACGTGGATATCATAATCCGCCGCGCGCCAAGATGGCGAAAAGGCGGTCGTATCCTAGTGACGGCTGCTTAGGCAAGGCGTTGTACCTTATCTCCAAGACCAGTGCAGTTCGTCTTTTGGATCAAATAGGCATCGGAGCGGCCAACCGATCCACCATCGGGTCTTGGCTCCGACTAGTACGGAGACGAGGATCCGCGGCGACTGCGATTCTCATATATTAAGGACCGGTGCAAGTTAGTTCTGGGGCGAGATTGCCCGAAATAGGAAGCTCGATTCGTGCAAGTGCATGAAAACAATCGTGGAAACGTCGGGAATCTTGGGCGACCGCGCCGTGACAGTGTAGGATTCTAACCAGTTGGACCGGTGTCAGGTTCGGGTATTTCGACTTCCGTGTAACTGCCAGGCCTCGCCGCGTTCACGGCAGCGACGACACGCTCTATATGCAGGCGCAGTATTGGCCATTGCGGATTGCCCAGCACGACGAGCGCGATTGTGCGAACGGTTAGATTCTGCTGGTAGCGGATATTTTTGTCGGGGGTGACCAGCACATTGAATCCAGCGACCTCTGCGGCCTTAGCAATTCGCCGTTCTTGAGCTTGTCCCGCCCTCGCTGCGCGGTTGTTTGGACTGTGTGTTCTTTGAGGAATGGACGGATAGGAACTGGGGTACCCTGGTCAAAGAGAACGAGCATCAGCGGCTAACAGCAGACGAAGGGTCTCATCCAGACTACGAGCGGCAAATTCGATAACGGCCTTAATCTGCTCGCGATCCAGCCCTTCGAACCATTCCATAATGTTATCGATGTTGGCACCCGCTTCCAAATTTTCAAAGATGATGGAGACCGGCATGCGGGTTCCGCGAAGTACCCAGGCTCCGCTTACCTTTCCCGGGACGCTTTCGACAGCGGGGCATTGTGACCAATCAAGCGCCATTTTTCTTACCCTGTTTCCTCAGTTTAGCTCAAAACCTAAGCGCCCAGCATGCCAATGTTCGAAAACCTCGAAGAAGGACTCGAGCAATCCACCGAAGTAGAACTCCTTAACCTCATTCGCGAACTGATCGCGAGATAATGTGTCCTCGGCATACTGAAATTCCGATCGATGAGATGCAGGGGCGCCACGATTCAGGTTTGGCAATGCTCAGACTGAGTCCGATCGACACACTGGCAACACTTCTGCACAATTGGTTCGCGTGCAGGAAACTCGCTTTCGGAAAACCAGTCCGGAGCTGAAAATGGGATTCTCCGCTACCGTTGTCGAGGAAAGAAACCGGACGCCCGTGACAGTGCGCAGCGACGGGGCAGCGTTCTAACCAACTGAACTACGTCCCCAACCGTGGAATCAACAACTTACGTTAAATCGTTGCAAAGAATGGCTTTGCAAGATTTGCATATAGCGCACCCTTCGCTTGCGGTGCATACGGTAGGGTTGGCCGCGTCGAACGAGCGAATCGGTGTTGCAATCTCCGGCTACTACCCGAAGGGTTCGCTTTCCGGCGCGCTTGGTTTCGACAGCACGAGCGGAGGCACTCTTTTTAACGGGAAGGCGTTTCAGCCCATCGGGACGGGAGCGCTGCGATGGCGGACTTCGATTTTGGAAAGGTAGCAGCTGAGGTCGCGCAGTCGCGCGGCGCCTACACCGAAGCGCTTGCCGGTTATCGGCAAGCCGCCTTGAGAGCCACGGAAGATGTCGAGAATGCGTTGATGGAGCTTGCGCAAACGCAGGTCCGCCTGGAGGAGTTGCAAGGTGAGGTCGCGTCTCTTACGCGGGCTCGTGATCTTTCGGAACGAGCCTACAAGGCCGGCGCAATTCCGCTGACCGACGTTCTGAATGCGAATAGTCAACTTCTCGTTGCGCGAAACGATGTGGAGAGCACGCGAGCGGATGCTGCCCGCGCTGCCGTGCGTACCTTCCGCGCGCTTGGCGGCGGGTGGGACATACGCAGCAACCCGTCCATCGCTGCGGTGAAATGAGGAAGCTGGAAGGGCAGAAACAAAAACCAACTATGGACAAGGCAATGACCAAGGAACATAGCTTCGTCGCTGGCGATTATTCTGATCGCGATTTTTACTTAAGTTCTCGGACTCAGGAACGCGCCCTAAACTCGGCGATCGTCCGGGCTGAGATTAGCGAAAGCTTCGAAGAGTATCTTGAGATCTTCGAGGCCTTTTACGCCGCCGATATCGAGGTAAGCAGCGAAACCGCGGAAGAACCGATTCGTGGAAAGGACGGAGTACGCTCACTTTTGGCCACCTTCCTGGTTCCGCTTCACGTGATGGCCGAACTCGGTGGATTATCGGTATCCATTCGACAGACCGCGATTCCTGGAGATGTTGCAGGCGAGACACACTCCGCGTGGACGCTCGACTTGGTCGGCGTGTCCGGCAGGACGTGCACGGTGACTTGGCGGGCCCTCCGGAAATGGAACGGGTCGCGGGTAGTGTACGAGCATCACTATGACGAGCAGCAGAACGGGGGCCCCCTAACTTCCGATGACTTGAATTTCGACGCGGCGAACCTGCCGTACAGTTGAGGAGATGGAGCTATGACAAACGAAGGCTCTTATGTGGCTCTCGGTCTGAAGGTATGGAAGGCACAACTCGACCGGGCCGACAAGCTCTTTGGAAGCCTTTCGTTCGAGGATGTCCTGCGCGAAATAGCGCCGGGCAGAAACAGGCTGCTTTACTTGTGGGGACATCTCACGGCGATACATGACGCGATGCTGCCGCTGTTGGGACTGGGAGATCGGTTTCATCCCGAGTTCGATGTCGCCTTCATCTCTAATCCCGACAAGTCCCAAGCCGCCATTCCCTCGCACCAACAGGTTCGCCAGGCATGGGAAACCGTAAACGGTGAATTGTGGAAGGGGTTTGAGAAAATGTCGTGGTCCAACTGGCTCCAACGGCACACGGCCGTATCGGAAGAAGATTTCGCGAAAGATGCTACGCGCAATCGCTTAGCCATCCTGCTGAGCCGCACCAACCATCTGTCCTATCACCTCGGCCAGGCGGTGCTCGCACTCAAGTGACCGAGTGTTGGGAATTGGAATGTGGAGAGTTCGTTACAACCCAGCAACCGCGGAGAGGATCACAACCGGAGCCGAATCGAGGAATTCCGCCCGGCGATGTTCGCCAATGCCGAAGACGTCGAGGCCGACCTTATCGGCAAGCTCAATCTCCTCAAGGAAATGGTGCATGCGCTCCACCGGGCTGAGCGTACGACCTGGGGCCGGGTCGGAAATAGCTGCTGCGAAACTGTCGATTCCAATCTGCATGTACGTCACTTCTCCAGGAGAAAGGTCATTTTGATTCATCGGCGCACTGCGCCGCTATGTCATCGTTGGCTTAAACACTTTGGATTGACTCCGGTCCCCAGATTCTCGGCGCGTTTCCCAATCTTTTTCAATGTTGTTTCAAGAGCTCGCAACTCTTTTGGGCTCGCATCGGCAAAGACTTTCCTGATTTCGGCAGCGTGTTTGCGAAAAATCGGCCCGATCAATTCTTTGCCTTTTGCGGTGAGCGATACGATCCGGACGCGTCGATCCTCAGGACTCTCGACGCGGCTTACCAAGCCTCTAGCCAAAAGGCGGTCGATGGCCACACTGATCGAGCCGGGCGTAAGGAACACCTTTGGGCTGATAGTATTCACCGGCAAAGGTCCTTTATTGAGGAGCGCTTCAAGTATCCGGAAGTCGGTATCGTCGATTCCCGTCTCCTCAAGTCCTGCGTAAAGATATTTCGCGGCCGCCTGAAAGGCCTTCCTCAATACCAGCCAACAGTGAACCGAGTCTCGCGAGCTCTTGTCCATGACGAAACTATTGTGCCCCTTTGTACAACCGATGTCCATAATAATGTATCTATATCAATATACTTGGCATCAATAGACACTGAGGGAGAGACACCCTACGAACGTACGCGTAACCGACCTTGGTTTGCGCGGACGTTCATAAGCAAAAGGAGGAAGTTCATGGCAACGGATTCGATCGCAATTTCCAAAGATGTGGAGGCAACAAGCTTTTGGCAGGGTGCGGTGGTCGTTCTGGGACGGTTTTTCTTCGCGCTGATTTTCCTGGTGGCCGCCCCCAATCACTTTACCAGGCAAACCATCGCCTTTTCGGCTTCTCAAGCCGTGCCTTTGGCTTCCATCGCGGTTCCGCTTTCCGGTGTGGTGGCCATCGCTGGCGGCCTCAGTATTTTGCTGGGGTATCGCGCAAAACTTGGCGCTTGGCTCATTGTGCTGTTTCTGATTCCGGTCACCTTGATGCTGCACAAGTTCTGGACCGTAAGCGATCCCATGATGGCGCAGATCCAAATGATTCTCTTCATGAAGAATGTCTCCATGCTCGGCGGCGCCCTGCTGATTTCTCAGTTCGGTGCAGGACCGTTTAGCCTGGATGCACGGCGCTCGCGCTGAACGTGCCAGAAGAGAGAATGAGAATGCTCAATCAATCTGAACCCCTGAATGTTGCTGCCACCAAAACACCGATCTCACAGGAGGCCCTCGACCAGCTATTTCGCGAAGCGCGGACACACTCCGCGTGGCTTCCCGAACCCGTGCCGGTGGAGATCCTGCGCAAGGCATACGAATTGGCGCGTCTCGGGCCCACCAGTGCCAACGGCTCGCCTGCCAGGTTCGTTTTTCTGACCACCCCAGGAGCCAAGGCGCTTCTCAAGCCGGTTCTGGCGCCCGGCAATGTCGACAAAACCATGGCTGCTCCGGTAACGGTGATCATCGCCTGGGACACGGAATTCCACGAGCATCTTCCCAGGCTCTTTCCGCAGGCCGAACTCCGCTCCTATTTTGTCGGAAATAAACCTCTCATTGATGAGAATGCCTTCCGCAACAGTTCACTCCAAGCCGCATACTTCATCCTGGCCGTACGCGCTTTGGGATTAGATTGCGGACCAATGTCCGGTTTCGACGCAGATAAATTGAATGCGGCATTCTTTCCGGACGGCAAGTGGAGAGTGAATCTTCTCTGCAACTTGGGCTATGGAGACCCAAGCAAGCTCCACCCACGAAATCCTCGGCTCACTTTTGACGAAGCAGCTTTGATTCTGTAAAGGACGAAACATGCGAACAAGAAACCGATCAGCCGCGCGCGATGCCCCCGTCAGACGCGGAGGAGTTGTTTATGACAAAAGCCCAGTACGAAGTGTTTGAAGCTCTCAATCCCTTTTTCGGAGTCGTCCTAAAAGGCTTGCGGGGACTTGTTGACGGCAAACACTATTTCGACACGTTTGCCGAAGGCGCACTCTTCGAATCTCGCTACCACTTCCCCGGCTGGCCTCCGACGATACGAGGACGCGCCAATCTGATGGCGAGCCTCACGGGATACGGCAAGACGGTCAAGCTTCACTCCGGCGACGCACTTGTTGTGCACCGCTGTCAAGACAGTCGAGTCGTGATTCTCGAGTACGAACTGCACGGCAGGATTCTTTCGAGTGGAGCACCCTATGACAACAGGCTCATCTCGGTCATCACGATTGAGAACAGAAAGATCATCCATTGGAGAGACTACATGGACTCTCTGGCTGCCTGGACGGCGTTGAATAGTCGCTAGCGAATCCTAAAATCCCGTCTTGCTCTTCACCGACCAATGGGACAGATTGCTCAGTGACGAAGTCAATCCGTATAAGAGTTAGTGATCGCTGCCGCGGATTGCTGTGGCCGCTGAATTTGAACGTTTATCCTTGGTTGTGTCGGGCTGCAATGCACCGAAACTGCCATCTTGACCGTGCCTTTTCGCTACTCCCTCGCTGACGCCTTGGCCGCATGAACGCAGCCGACCGACCAACAAAGGGCTTAGTAGATTCCCAAACTTCGGACGTGGATTCGATTCCCATCGCCCGCTCGATAAACCCTGTTGATGAGTTGGCTTTCGGCTGATACCTGCCACAAGCTAAGTTCTTTGTAGACATGGCCGCATAGCCCCTCGATGGGAGATCGTGTGGCGGGGTGCTGTACGGCATTCGGCAAGAATGTCATCCTTAAGTTTCTTAGCCAGCTATAATCCGTAGCCGATGAGTTCGGTCTCCACAGAAATCAGCCGGAACGGCTTTTCGGAGTCAATGGTCTTCCAGAACACCTGGCGCAGTTACCAGGCGCGCGTATTGGAGCATCTCGATTCATATCTTGATGACAAACGTGTCCACATAGTGGCAGCACCTGGCTCGGGGAAAACCGTGTTGGGGTTGGAAATCATCAGACGCATTGACCAGCCAACGCTTGTGCTGGCGCCTACCATCACTATCCGCGATCAATGGGTTGACCGTCTGGTGGGACTGTTCCTGCCCGCCGGTCGGTCTCGGCCTTCTTGGATATCAACCGAGCTGAGGAAGCCCGCGCGACTCACAATCGTCACCTACCAGGCTCTGCACTGTCTGTGTTCTGGCGAGATTGACAAAGAACTGGAGAACATCAGCGAAGAGGAGCACCACAACCGGGCTCAGGAGCACGCCGACGCCGATCCAAAGGATCAGGTCGGACCTGTTGTACAGTTCCCCGAGGTACTCGCTCAAGCAGGATTCAGGACGCTGGCCGTAGATGAGGCGCATCATCTCCGTGCTGAGTGGTGGAAGACTCTAAAGTTTGTTGCTGAGCACCTAAACAAACCTACGATCGTCGCTTTGACGGCTACACCACCATATGATGTTTCACCATTTGAGTGGCAACGCTACGAAGAGCTGTGTGGAGCGGTCGATGCTGAGGTGTCCGTCCCTGAGCTCGTTCTCTCTGGTGATCTCTGTCCGCATCAAGATTACGTCTACTTCAGTGTGCCGTCCGAAAGGGAACAAAGAGTCCTCTCTGAATTCCGGGCGGCGGTTGATTCGTTCGTTCAGCGGCTACGTTTAAACAAACGATTCACAGCAGCGTTGGTGACTCATCCGTGGCTAAGGTCGCCGAATGACCACGTCGAGGAAATCCTGGACAATCCGCAATATCTTTCTAGCATAGTCGTGTATTTGCACGCTGTGGGTGAAGAGATTTCATCGGAGGTCTTGCATACGCTTGGATTGTCGCGCCAACAAATCCCTACCCTCGATCTCGACTGGCTGGAAGTATTGCTTTCCCATTGCCTGTACGCTGATCTGGAGCGCTCCACGGAAAGCGAGGCTGTCTTCAAAACGCTTCGTCGCGAATTGTTGGAGATGGGTGCCGTTGAGCATCGAAGGATAAAGCTCCGCAATCCAGCAGATCATATGAAGCTGCTCACGACTTCCGTAACGAAGTTGAAGTCGATTCAGGACATCGTCGCGCTCGAATCCGGTGTCCAGGGAAATGAGCTACGCTGCGTGGTCTTGACTGATTTCATCCGCAAAGCTGAATTGCCAAAAGATGGCGGCGAGGGAGCCCTATTTGAGGACATTGGTGTCGTTCCGATCTTCGAAACGCTGAGGCGGGCCGAGTTGACGAATGTCCGGTTAGGTGTATTGAGTGGCTCACTCGTCATCATTCCTCAAACTGCCGAGGCTAGCCTCCGCGAGGCAGCGGTAGCGCTGGGCGTTCACCCAACGGATTTGTCTGTTACATCGCTGGCACACGATGTGAATTATTCCACGGTTGAGCTACACGGCGAGTACCACCAAGGCATGGTCCGATTGATGACCCGCGTATTTGACCGGGGCGGAATCACGGCTCTTGTAGGTACAAAATCGCTCTTGGGTGAAGGATGGGACGCACCCTGCATCGACACGCTAATCCTGGCTAGTTTCGTAGGTTCATATGTCCTTTCAAACCAGATGCGCGGACGATCCATTCGGGTCGACCCCAACCATCCTCTGAAGACGGCTAACATTTGGCATCTCGTCTGCGTTGAACCAGGCATGTTCGGACCGGGAGCGGATTACGAACTGCTTGTTAGGCGGTGCAGCGCGTTCGTCGGGGTCAGTGCAACTGCTCACAGGATAGAAAATGGCACGGAACGGCTGGGACTCGGCCAACCGCCGTTTTCCCGCGAGCAAATCATGCACATCAATACCAAAACCTGCGGCCGTGCCCTCGATCGGTCCGGTCTCCGGACGAGCTGGCAACAGGCACTCGCGTCAGGCACGAACAAAGAAATGGTGGATGGACTTAAGGCAGTTGAGGAAGCATTGCCCCACGGATTTGTTCTAACGAACACAATCACCTCGCTCCTGATCGAAGCTTGGTTCATTTTTCTAACTCTGTTCTTTCAGTTTCTGCGCGGTGCCGCGCGCTTTCCCGGCTCCCAGGATTCGCTTGCGCGCCTAGCTGCAGTTGCAGGTCTCGCCGCCGCAATCAGTCTTCCTTGGGCGCTTCTGGCGGTGTGGCGGTTCATTCGCCACGGGACCCCCGAACGCAGTATTCGGGAAATTGGCCGCGCTGTACTTGAGTCCTTACAGTACGAAGGGTCCATCGAGCAGACCGCTGCACAGATGCGCGTGTACGCTAATAGGAATGACGACGGAACTGTTTTCTGCTGGGTCGGAGGGAGCACAGGAAGGGATCAAGCGGCCTTTCTACGTGCCCTCAGAGAGGTTCTCCGGCCCATCGAAAATCCGCGGTACTTTCTAGCCCGGAAACGGCTGTGGCGCGCTTTCCGCGAAGACTATTTCGCCGTTCCGGACATCCTGGCGAGGAAGAAAGAAATCGCGGAATTCTTCGCTAAGCGCTGGGGGCGCCTCGTTGGGCCGGTACAGCTTGTTTATGCGCGCACTCCAGAGGGCCGTAGGATGTTGCTTCGAGCGCGTGTGCATTCACTCGCTGGCGCGTTCCAAAAACGCTCGGAACGTGTAAGCTGCTGGAAGTGACCAACTGCCACGCGCCGCTAGAGTCTGTTTTTTCTCACCGGCTTGGCACCTCACTGCCCGGATAATCTCCAAGCAAGGGACTAATCTTGTTTGACTTCTTCAAATCACAACCGTGGTCGCTCGATGGGCTGACCCCTCCCTGGAGTAACCACGTCTCAATCTATATCTACATTCGCGACAACCCAAGGACCACAGAACTTCCGGACACTCCACGGCCCAGAAAACCTAACGAAGTGACCTGGAGTTCGGGCGCACTCGACGGTGTATTCGGTCATCACATGGCTTCAGCGAAGCCGGAGGAAATGAGTCGCCGGATTCAGAAGCTGTTGAGTGCTCTGAAGCGATTGCTAAGAGAAGCCACGGATGAGAACATCAAGTCGTTGTATGACGTAGTCCTTGAAGAATCCATTCTTCCGATCGCGGACGCATTTCAGTCAGAACTGTCGAAGAATGTACCTTCGCACGAAGCGAAGTTCGCGCAGATTGGCAGATACTTCGCCGCCGGTGCGGACCGCAGAGAGGCAACCAAGTTTGGAATCCTGTTGCTGGAAGTTTCCGGGAACCGTACTGACTCATCTCTCTTGGAAACGCTGGCACTCAACGACGAATTCACCTTGTTCGCAGCACTCGCGCTGGCTCATATCACCGATGATCCTGCCCGAGCATTGTGGGGCATTGCGAAACGGGTTCACGGTTGGGGTCGCATACAAGTCGTGGAGCGGCTGAACGGAACGCGCAATTTGGAAATTCAGGGGTGGATGCTACGCGAAGGCTTTCGGAATGAAGTGATGGATGGTTATCTCGCTGGAATCTGCGCTCGAACGGGAAACCTTCACTTAGCGCTTGATAGCTCTGATATCGATCAGCACTTGCTCGATGGGGCAGCGGGGATCATTCGTGCTTTGCTCGAGGGCGGACCTGCGGACTCTATAGATGATTACGAGCATGCTCCTGAGGTTATTCAACGTTACGTTGGCCACTTCCTCAAGGTCAATGACCTCAATTTGGAACATTTTCTTTGTGTGTCAGAAATTCTCCAATTTCTCTCGAATGATGAAGGTTGGGAATCGCGCCTTTCAAAGGGATGGACGGGCGAACTCCGAGGTCAAATTCGTGATCAGTGCCGTGAAATCGTCAATCGCGATGTGTGGCGGAAGAAGGTCGCAGTCGGGCTGAAGTCCGAAGACCCGATGATTTTCGATGAGGCGGATATCGCGGCAGCTAAATTGAAAATTGACACTCGAGATTTGCATTTTGCGCGGGTCCGGTCTGCTCCTATCACGTCGGGCTCATGGTACAGGCTTCTTCAGCAAACGGACGAGACTCAAATTGACGAAATTATTGATTTCGCCTCCAGTGTTCTTCCATTGGAAAAGATCGCTGCTGGTCCGGCCGACCACTTGGGTTTAGGACCAGGATACGAAGCCCACGCCGCTCTCGACTGGCTATTGCAGGACCTGAAACGCTTCCCCGGCCGAGGGTGGCAACTTATCAAGACTGGTTTGCGCAGCCCAGTGGTCAGGAATCGGAACATGGCCCTGCAAGCGTTTCTTGCCTGGCCGCGCGACCGATGGCCCGCAGAGGCACTCGGATTGCTTCAACAGGCCGCGCAGACGGAACCGAACGAAGATCTGCGGGGTCGCCTCGAAAAGGCAACCCGTTTAAACTGATCGATGCGACTGTGACATTGTATATTTGAGCAAACGTCAAATGGACAAGATGAAAAAACAGCTGAAAGGGCGACCGCTGGCTGTCGACCCCAATGCGACCAGTTCTTCTAGTACGGAGCCTGCGTTCATCGCAAAACCGGCAGGTGCGCCTGTCTATCATGGTTTTCAGGTGCTCGAAGATGTCGTTGTGGGAGGCTTTACTTTCGGAAAGATTACGGACTTCGAGGCGGAGCCTTGCCGAGAGGGAGATGCATTCGTAGTGGCACCGGACAATAGTCGCGCGGGTTTGGTCTGGGAGGTCACTAATGAGGTTTCTATGTCGCAGATCAGCCCGCTCGAAGATGATCGATGGGGTGTTTGGTCGGTCTCATTTCCCCATCCAATGAACAGCCGCGAGAACGTTCGTCGGAATTTGGAATTGATCCTCCCCTCTCTCAAAACGAAGTGGGACGAATGGCGCAAGAAGTTCCCCAGAACATAGAGAATGACGCATTGGGGAAGAATCTGAGAAGCCGTGGTGTTTCTGTCTAAATGGCGCACAGGCCCAGAGTCGATCATTTTCCAAATCGGAAATTTTGAGTTGCGCGCAGGTTATATCGTCTTAGAATGAGTTTGTACGACTCCCCGGCTCTCTCAAAAACCGGTTCGGGCGGCCTATATGACCGCCCACTTTCATTTATGGCCGCCCCCGCCGCCCCAGTGCATCCAGCTCCCAGAACAGTCGTTTACATCGATGGCCTGATTTGAACCAACAACTGTTCAGTAACGAACCGAATACTTTTGGAGCCAAGTCCCTCCCATAATGTCCTAGTTCCATCCTTGATATATACAGAGGTACGAGGGTACGCGGGGGCCGCGACGGGGCACTTGGTTAGAAGGCTGAAATTCGCGTTTTCACTGAAGTGATTGATAAAGAGGGAGATACACAGCGGATGGGATTGCAGGGCAGCGTTCTAACCAACTGAACTACGCCCCCGCTGAAGGGTGAAGCGCCAGAATGGTGGGCACTGTCCGATTTGAACGGACGACCTTTCGGGTGTAAACCGAACGCTCTAACCGCTGAGCTAAGCGCCCTTACCCAATTCATCGTACAGGAAGCGGCAAAAAGCGTCAACGCGCAGGCAAATGCGCTTGTTCGTGCTGGGTAATGGTTTCCTAGGGTTGCATTTGTATCCGAGTTGGACCGCGGCATTCCTTACGATCCGCGAAGGTTCAGGATATAGCTGCGTTCTGAAGAACGAGAATACTTACACGATTTCGCTCCCTTCCTTGCACTTTGTTACCGCAGCCAGTAAACTCACTTTCTTGCATTGGTGTAAAGGAAACGCACAGAGATGCTTCTCGTACGGGATTTTGTAGCGCACATGGCCAATGAAGTTGTGAAACGGCTGGTCGAAGGCGGGCAGATCGAAACCAAAGCTGGTGCGGCGGTGGCTAACCGTGTCCGCCTGCGGATGCTGGAGGAACTGACGGTCGAAGACCGGCTCAACGAGGAAGTACGGCAGATTTTGATCGATCACCAGGACGAAATGCGCCGGACCAGTGTCTCTTATCAGGAAATGTACAAAAAGGTGAAGCAGCAATTGGCGAGAGACCGCAAGCTGATCCTACGGTAGAAATTGGAAAGTTGAAATTGGAAAATGGGTCGGATGCGAGCTGCCAGAATACGGACTCGCCATGTTTAAACAGAGAAAGGGAAGATGCGCCTCACTCGCGAAAAAATCATACGACTCTCGCACCAGA
>WNFO01014909.1_pt1 | contig 12629 bp, 9 predicted proteins | sample 5400251 | NCBI WGS metagenome assembly WNFO01 (sample SAMN13153354, study PRJNA577476) | soil metagenome | isolation source: 100 cm saprolite under Madrone tree | place: USA:California | collected 2016-06-14
AGATGTTGTTCGCTGCGGCCGGCCTCGCGGCGGCGCCGCGACCGGCAGCCACCTCCTTGGATGCTGCGGAAACCTACGCCAACAACTGCAACGGGGGATTGTACATCCTGCCGCGGGCGATACTTCACGCGCTGCACGACATCTGGCCGCGCTGGGCAGAGTGGGTACTTCGACAAGGAAAGATTCTCGGCCGATTCCGCACGCATGTCTCTCAGATTTCATTCGGCTTGGCCATGGAGGAGTTGGGCGTCCAGGTCGATCTGCTTCCCTTGGCGTTGAATTTTCCGACCAATCTCAATGTGCCGAATCTGGCCGCCCACGATGTCACGCCGGCCGTGATCCATTATCATTCCAACCTCGATCGTGCCGGCTTCCTTCGTCCCATCGGCCTGCCGCGCGTCGATGCGGCCGCCGGCGACGTCAATGCGCTGATCGCCGCCGAGGCGGGCGGTCCGCTTATGCGGGAATACCGCGGCCGTGTCGCACAGGCGAGCGGCTTGCCGGCGCTTGTCCATACGCAAGCCGAGCGGGTCATTCGCAAGGTCAGGAAGCTGGTATCGGGTTGAGGATTGATCGCGCCGTTATGGGAGGCCGGTCTCAATATATGCGGCCTGGACGAGTATGATTCGCCCGTTAAATGCGGGCTTATCGCGAGGTACCGACAATGCGATGAAAATTGTCCGGGGCAAGATGATGCGGTTTGCGCCGATCCTTGGTGCATTTGGAGAATTCGAGTGGCAATGAAGCGGGCGGGTTGGTTCACGGGATTGCTTCTGCTCATGGCCGCGATCGTTGGCGTAATCTATGTCGTCCGGCCGCGACTCTACCTGCTGACATTTGCCGCTGTCGGCCTGCTTATCGTCGCGGTCTATTGCGCCGTATGGTTCCGCAAGTCGCGGCCGGTCAATCTTTTCGTCAGCGTGGCTGCCATCAGCCTGGGCCTGAGCTTTCTCGATCCGTTTGGCGTGTTGACCGAGCGCACGGTCATCCATCTCGAGGGGTCCTGGAGCGACCGCTATCATTATGTGTGGGACGATGAGTTGGGCATTGTGCTGCCGCGCAATGTCGTCGCGCGGGCCCGCAAGCTGACCAACGACCTTCTCGATTATGATGTCACCTATACCATCGACGCCAATGGGCATCGTGCCACGACGGGCAGCCATGATGCCGATGCCGACAACGTCATTTTCTTGGGTTGCTCATTCACCTTCGGCCAGGGCTTGAATGACGATCAGACGCTGCCGCAGCAGTTTTCGACGATCACCGGCCAACGCTTCAACGTGATCAACTTCGGCGTCCCGACCTATGGCCTGCATCAGGTGACGCGGATTCTGGAATTGGGCCTGCCCGAGCCATTTTTGAAGCGGGGCAAACGCTTTATCGTGTATTCGGCTATCGCCGACCATGCCCGGCGCGCGGCAGCCATGTACAACTGGGCCGCCCGGGGACCCGCATATCGGGTCGATAGCGATGGAACGGCCACATATCGCGGCAATATCTACGCGCCTTGGACAGGCTATATCATCACAGCGGCGAGCCGGAGCGCGTTCCTGAGCCACTATGTGCTCGCCCCGCTGCTGAGTGGCATAAATTTCGACCCGGTGCCGCTCTATATTGCCCTGGTCAAGAAGGCAGCTGCGCTTTCCCATGAGAAATACCATGCGCAATTCATCATGGTCTTCTGGGACGATGTGGAGCCGTACGAGCCCTCGGCACGCATACAGGCAGAGCTGGACAAGGCCAAAATCCCCTACGTTCGGGTGTCGTCGATCATCCCGGACTTCCTGCAGAAGGATTCGGCGTACCGCGTTTCGCCCAACGATCCGCATCCCGATCCACTGGCCAACCGTCTGATCGCTGAATACTTAGCCAAGCGCATCGAGTCGGCGGCGCTGAACGAATGACATTTCCGGCCAAGGCCCAAAGCCGCTCCACGGGAACGACGTAGGCTGATGCGGGGCGCTGCGGCGGCAAACGGCAAAGCGGCGCCTCGAAGCCACCGCTGCTTCTATTTCAAGGAATTGGGGGCATAACGGTTCCGGTGGCTCGAAACGTGAGGGGCGAACCTTACGCCTTGCGGGCCGGACGAGAGCGATGGGTGTCCTCCTCCTCCTCCTCCGGTTTCTTTTTGTCGACCATGTATAACCGGCGCGAGGGGTATGGCATCTCGATGCCCAATTCGTCCAACCGCTGCTTCAGGCGGCGATTGAACTGACGGGCGATTTCCGTTTGCTTGCCGGGCAAGGTCTTGACCTCCAGATGGACGATCATGGCGTAGTCGGTGAAGCGATCGAGGACGGGTGGCTTGGGTGGCTCGAGAATCAACGGCGCGATCGCCGGGTCGCTCCGCAGATCGGCGGCGATCGCCTTCAGGACATCGACCATCTTGTCGTAATTCTCGGTGAAGCCGATCGGTATGTCGAACACCGCGCGGCCGAATTCACGGCTTGAATTGATGACGCGCGTGACCTCGCTGAATGGAACGGTATGCACGGCGCCCACCCCGTCGCGCAACCGGATCGTGCGCATGGAGATGGCCTCCACCACGCCGCTGTCGCTACCGACGGTGATCGTATCGCCGACGGCGCACGGCGATGCCGATGACGCCGGCGCCGGCCAAGAGCGGCGCGATATTGACGCCCAATTCCGACAGGCCGATCAGAAGGACGAACACGATCAGAACGATGGCGATGGTCCGGCGAAGCAGGGGCAGCAAAGTGCGCGCCCGGCCTCGCCGCAGATGCCGTTTTTCGTCCGCCGTCTGCCGAAAGAGGTAATACTCCGTCAGCAGCGATGCCCCTTCCCAGATCAATGTCGCGACGGCCACCGTGACGGCGACGGTGGCGAGGTCGCCCACGATCTGGCGGCCCATATCCGAGCGCAGCCAATGGAACGAACCCAAGCCCCAGGCCTCCGAGATGATCAAAGCGGCGCAGGCATAGAGCGCGCCATGGAGGGCGACGACGAGGATGGGCAGATAGCGGTCGGCGCGCGCCTCGAGGCCGGGAAAGCGCTGCTGCAGATCCTTGCCGATGGAGAAGAATCGCTCCAGCAGGCCATCCCCGGCGCTGGCCAGCGCCTTGGCCGCGATCAGGGCCATGATGGAGAGGACCGAGGCGCGAGCGATGAATTCGAAGCCGCCCGAGATTTGCGCGGCCCAGACGCCGAAAATCGCAGCGACGTAAAGCAACGCCAGAACATGCCATATATCCGCCAGCCGGGCGCGTAGCGCCCGCAATGCGCTTGCCGAATTATCCTTCGATTCACCGCGGATCCATCGTGCGACGGCAAGGCGATTTTGCAAAATGAGAACGGTAAAGAGAGCCGCCAGCGCCAGACCCAACGCCTTGTTCAGAACGTCATAGGCGGCAACGGGCAGGCCGATGATCAAGGCCGCGTCCGCCAGCGCATAGCCATAGACCGCTAGGCTGACAAGGCGGCGCAGCCAGACGAACCAATAACCGCCGGTTTCCGGGCGGATGCCGAGGGGCTGCCAGGTCGAGTCCGGAGGCGCCAGCACCGAGCGGCCGGTCGCCGACACGGCGCGGGTGATGACATTGGCGTTGACGAAGGCCAAGGCCACGACACGCACCAGATTGCTGGGTGCGGTCAGGGGGAGAACGATATAAGCGGCGGCGCCAAATATGGCGATCTGGAATAGATCCATAAGCAGCCGTACAACCAACAGAGTCAAGCGCGCCCAGGGAGCGGATAGCTCCCGATCGGCAACCGAGCGGCGCGGGCGGCGCAGCAGAAACGCCGCGAACTGCTCGGCAAGGATGGCCGCCGCAAGGACAATGGCCAGCTTCAGTGCGGTGTATAGCCATGCCGATCGGGCCGTTTCATCGCCGAGTTGGCGATTTAGCCAATCGATGAGAGCTGGGAAGTTGAGAAGCGTGCTGGCGCCCGAAACCAGCAAGTCGCTGAGCTTGCGGATCTGGTCCGAGGCCGCGGCGATTGCCTGGACGCCGGGCGATTGCGCTGCGTCACTCGGTGGCGAAGGGGCGGGCGCGGTTTGAGTCTGTGTCTGGGCCGGCGTCTGACGCAGCGCGATGAGCGCCTGGATCTGTGAAATAAGCTTATCCCGCAGCACGGAGTCCTGAAGGGTCGCGAGCAAGGCCTTCAAATCCTGCGTCGACGTCGCCTCCATGGTCGTTTGGGTGGAAGCGGCCGGGGTTCGCGGAGACGAAATCGGCTCGGCCACTGCAGGCGTGGCGACGGAGGCGAGGATGAACGCCAAGACACCGGCGAGGGCGCCGCGGCGCCATTGGCGCATGGACAGTTGCCACCAGTTCCTGCTCGTCGTCATCATGCAGCCTCACTGGTGATTTCCGTCAAGGTATCCAGGAAGCGATCGCGCCAAGCCGCAACCGTATTTCGGGAAACCACGTCCATCAGGGCGGCCCACCGTTCCCGACGCTGCTCGAGCGGCATTGTAAGGGCAGTGTTCAGCGCGGCGGCGACCTCATCGATATCGTGGGGATTGACGATGAGGGCATCGCTCAGCTCCCGTGCCGCGCCGGCGAAGCGCGACAGTACGAGAACGCCGGGATCGGAAGGGTCCTGGGATGCGATATATTCCTTGGCCACGAGATTCATGCCGTCGCGCAACGGCGTGACCAGGCCGACGCGGCTGGCTCGATAGAATCCGGCCAGAACGTGGCGCGCGAAGGACTTGTTGAGATACCTCACCGGCGTCCAGTCGAATTCGGAGAATTTGCCGTTAAGGCGGCCCGCCAAGCCCTCGATCTCGCGCCGGAGCGCCCGATACTGGGCAATCTCGCCCCGCGATACGGGGGCGATTTGCATGAAGGTCACGCGCGATTTGTGCTCGGGACGGCTGGTGAGAAGCTCCTGGAATGCCTCCAGCCTGTTGACGAGCCCCTTGCTGTAATCCAGACGATCGACGCCGATGACCAAGGCACGGCCCGCCAAACTGTCGCGCAGCCGGGCCGTCTCCGGCGCCTGGGCGGCTTCCTCCGCCATGCGCGCAAATCCGACGGTGTCGATGCCAATGGGAAATGAGGCGAAGGTCGTGCGCCGCCCGCCCATGGTCTCGAGGCAAGGCTCGTTGCGAATCTCGCCATGGGCCTCCTCGACGACATAGCGCTGCAGTGCATGCACGTCATCCTCGGTCTGGAGCCCGACCAAGTCGAAGCAGGATAGATCGGCCACCAATTCGCGATGCACGGGCAGAGCGACCAGCAATTCCAGGGGCGGGAACGGGATGTGAAGGAAAAAACCGATGCGATTGCGAATCCCCAATTTCCGAAGCTCGGCGGCAAGCGGAATGAAGTGGTAATCATGGACCCAGATCACATCGTCGGGCCCAAGCAGGCCGGACAGTTGCTTGGCAAACTGCCCATTGACGCGGACGTATCCCTCATAGGCGCTTCGGTGGAAGCTGGACAAGCCGACGCGATAGTGGAACAGCGGCCACAGCATTCCATTGGCGAAGCCGATATAGTAGTCCCGGTAGTCGGCGGGGCTTAGGTCGACGGTCGCATAGACAACCTTGCCGAATTCAGTGCGCTGAGGCTCGGGAGCGGGTGAAGCGATCGTTTTGCCGCTCCAGCCGAACCAAAGCCCGCCGCGGCGCTTGAGCGCGTCGCGCAGGGCGATGGCAAGGCCACCGGCCCTCGCCAGGCTCTCGCGCGGCAACGCTACCCGATTCGAGACGATTACCAGCCGCGCCAAAATGCTTCCTCCCAGCTTTTCGACAGCCGCATCGCGCAGACGATGAGGCCGACCATGGAATAGGTCTGTGGAAAATTACCCCACTGCTCGCCCGACGCAGGATGGCGCGAGTCAAAATCATCTGGCGGATGCGATCGGCCTCGCCACGCCATCGCACTGCCCGCGAATCGTTCAGGCTCTGGGCAATCTTGGACAGCCGGTCGCAGGCTGCCCAGCAAAGGGCAGCGGAATGGGTATGCACGGCCTGGCGGCCGCGAAACTCCCATATGCCGGCATCCTCTCGCTCGGTGTGTTGTGCCGCCTTGAGAGCCAAGCGCTCCAGACGGTCCAGCAGGGCGACGTCGCCGCGCTTGGGCAAGCGGTGATCGAAGAACATCTGTGCCACCGCCAGAATGACGCTGCCATAGCTGTCGTTCTGAATTTGCCGGCGCGCCAGATTGCCGACCCGGACGGGCCCCATGCCCCCGTAGCCGGCGAGCGTCGAGATTTCGATTTCGTCGAGCGGCTGCTCCGGCAGAATTCCATAGACGGGCTTCAGATCGCCCTGGGGCTCGCACGCGGCGATCGTCGTAATGTAATCCAGATAGTCTTCCATGGTCTTCGTGGCGCCGAGGCGATTGAGCGCGTGGACGGCGAAGTAGGCGTCGCGTAGCCAGCAGTACCGATAGTCCCAATTGCGCGCAGTACCGGGCGCCTCCGGAATCGAGGTTGTGAGGGCGGCGACGATGGCGCCGGTCTCCTCGAAGTGGCACAGCTTCAGGGTGATTGCCGCGCGAATGACCGCTTCCTGCCATTCGAAGGGGACGGACAAATAGCGCGTCCATTCGATCCAGTAGTCATAGGTACGCTCGAGAAATTCCCGGGTGAGATTGGCGAGCGACGTCGGGAGAGTCTCATCAGGGCCGAAAACCAGATTGACCGGGGCGACAAGGGCAAAATTGGAGTCGCTCTCGATATAGGAAAGCGGGGCGTCGGTGGTGAGGCGCAGCACCAGATCGGGGCTCACATAGCGAATGTGATTGCTGCCCACGGTGCGCGCCGGGCGGCGCTCGCCGTAGTTGAAGAGAGGCTTTACGCGGATGCGCACGACCGGCAGGCCGCTGAGAGGCTCGATCCGCCGCATGATCATCATCGGACGGAAGATCCGGTCGCGCTGCTTGAAGCGCGGCGCAAAATCGGTAACGCGGATCGATCCGCCGTTGGAGTCGGTGAGCGTTGTCACCAGGATCGCCGAGTTTCCCAGGTAGTGCTGCTCCGCCGAGGTCATTCCTTCGATTGTTACGTCACAGAACCCTTCGGATGGATCGTTGCCGTTGAGCAGGCTGCAGAAGACGGGATCGCCGTCGAATCGGGGCAGACAATGCCAGACGATGCGGGCCTGGCGATCGACCAAGGCTGCAACACGGCTGTTGCCGATCACGCCGAGGTTCAGATCAGGCATGGCGGCCGTCCCGTCGACAGGCGATCGATCAAGTCCTCGAGCCAAAGGCGGACCTCGGCCGGCCCGTTGAATACGACGCGACGCTTCGGGCGATGAACCTCGCCGACAGCCATGGCGATGCCGCCATAGTGTTCGGCCGCCAGAAATCCCTCCTCGTCGACCACATCGTCGCCGACAAAAAGCGGAACCCGTTTCTCGAAGCTCGAATGACGCATGAAGGCATGAACGGCCGTTGCCTTCGAATATCGGCTGTCATGTAATTCCAGTACCATCTTGCCGCGAACGATCACGAAGCAGCCGCCATCCGCCGTGACGATCCTTGCGAGCTGCCGTTCGAGGAGATCGCCGATCCCAGGCCGGCGGCGATAGTGGATGGCGATGGAGAGGCCCTTGTCTTCCACCTCGACGCCGGGAAAGTCGGCAATCATCGATGCGATCTCCCGGCGAATCCGAGCGCGGGTCGGCGCCACCGGCAAATCCTTGATTTCGCCATCCGCCGACAAGCGCAATTCGCTGCCCTGCTGGCCTGCGCTTGGCAAGCGCAGCGGAAAGAACAAACGATCGAGAGTGGCAATCGGCCGACCGCTGACGAGCGCGAGCGCACCATCCAAGCTTCGCCACAGAGCCTGCAGCGTGTCGGTGAGCCCGGCGGGGACGTAGACTTTCTCGGGGCTATCCGAGATGTCGAGAAGGGTCCCATCCACGTCAAGGAACAAGGCCCAGCTCTCCTGGGGTTTCGGCGTCATTCGCCCTCCTTGCTTGGCCGCGTAACCATCCGGCGGTCGGCAGGTCGTGCCCGAGTCCGTACTGGTCGAACAGATCAGGGGTGGCGTTTCGATGTCGTGGCAATTTTCCGATCAATGCCCTTTGACGTCATCTCAGAGGCATCATCTCAATCTCAGGCAGGCGCCGCGCGTGGTCATATTTTTGCTACAGACCGTGGGACATATCGGAGTCCCCTGCGGCCGACGAGGATATCGACATTGGCGAACGTGCTTCGCGCTGCGGCGATCATGGCGTCGCTATTTTGGAGAGGAATTTGCGACGAATCGAATGCATCGGTGTGATCCATCCGATCCAATAGACGCATGGCGAAGGCGGATACAAAAACCTGAATCCAACCCGCTGAGCCTACCGCTCCGACAGAACGGAATCGGGAACTTTCAACGAAGATGGACATGCCGACTTCCTCCGCAAGAGCCCGCGCATCGCCGCCGACGGCTTATTTGTAACCCCGGAATGGACGCTTCGGTTCCCGAAAAAATGCCGAAGAATCAAGAATTATTGACGCTATGCTCACGCGCTATCGACGGGCGTCGAGCAAGGCTACCCGGCGATCGCCGCCAGGGCCTCGTCAAGATCGCGCACGATGTCCTCGGCCGACTCCAGGCCGATGGAGAGCCGCACCACATCTGGCCCTGCGCCGGCGGCCAAGCGCTGCTCGTCGCTCAATTGGCGATGGGTGGTGGAAGCGGGATGGAGGATCAGGCTTCGCGTGTCGCCCACATTCGCGAGATGGGAGAATAAACGCACGGTTTCCACCAGCTTGATGCCGGCTTCGTGGCCGCCCTTAACCCCGAAGGTGAAGACCGCGCCGGCACCCTTGGGCAGGTATTTCTGGGCCAGGGCATGGAAGGGACTGGCCTTGAGTCCGGCATAGGATACCCAACTCACCGCGGCATGACCGGCAAGGAATTCCGCGACTTTCTGTGCGTTCTCCACATGGCGGTCCATGCGCACCGGCAAGGTCTCGATACCTGTAATCGTAAGAAAGGCGTTCATGGGAGAGAGCGCCGGGCCAAAATCCCGCAAGGCCACGGCACGAGCCTTGGTGGTGAAAGCGAAATCGCCGAAGTTCTCGTAAAACTTCAGGCCGTGATAGGCGGGTTCGGGATCGGTGAGCGAGGGAAAGCGGTTTCCCGCCGCCCAGTCAAAACGCCCGGACTCCACCACCACGCCGCCGAGGGCATTGCCATGGCCACTGAGGAATTTGGTGGTGGAATGACAGACGATGTCCGCACCCCAGGCCAACGGCTGGCAGAGATAAGGCGTGGCCAGGGTGTTGTCGACGATGAACGGCAATCCCACTTCATGAGCGATCTTGGCCACGGCTTCCAGATCGACCACGATGCCGCCCGGATTGGCCAGGCTCTCCACGAAGATGGCCCTGGTGCGCGGCGTCAGGCTTTTGCGAAAATTCTCCGGGTCGGTCGGATCGACGAAATGGCAGGTCCAGCCCAGCTTCTTGAACGACAGCCCGAATTGCGTCAGCGAGCCGCCATAGAGATTGCGCGAGGCGAGGAATTCGTCGCCCGGTTCCATAAGCGTGAAGAAGATCAGGAACTGGGCCGCATGGCCCGAGGCGGCGGCCACGGCGGCCCGCCCGCCCTCGAGATTGGCAACCCGCTCCTCCAGCACCGTCACCGTGGGGTTGGCGAGGCGCGAATAGATGTAGCCGAAGTTATGCAAGTTGAAGAGCGAGGCCGCGTGATCTACATCCTCGAAGACATAGGATGTCGTCTGATAGATCGGGGTCGAGCGGGCCCCCGTCGTGGGATCGGGCGCGGCCCCGGCATGGACCGCGCGGGTCTCGAAGCCATAGGTCGGATTGGTCGTGGGCGCGAGCCGCTCCTTGGCCCGCTTCGCCACCGGTGCCTCAGGCGGTCGGTTGCGGATGATGCCCGAATTCACCCCGCTCCACGACAGCTCGCCACCCAGCCGGCCGAATTCGATCTTCGGACAGCGATTCATGATGACCTCGATGCCGGCGGCCTCGGCCTTGGCCGCGGCTGCGTCGCTGCGGATGCCTAGCTGCATCCAGACCGCCTTGGCACCGATGGCAATCGCCTCGTCGACGATGGGCGCAACCTGATCCGAGGCCCGGAAAATGTCGACCATATCTACGCGCTCGGCAATATCGCGCAAGCCGGCGTAGACCTTTTCACCCAGCAAGGTCTGGCCAGCGATTGCGGGATTGACCGGAATGACGCGATAGCCCTTGCCCTGGAGGTATTTCATGACGAAATAACTGGGTCGATTCCAACTGGATGAAGCGCCGACCATGGCGATGGTTTTGACGCGCTGGAGGATCGAGCGGAGTTTGGCGTCGGAATAGGGGAGGGGCTCGAGACGGCTCATGGTTCCTCGCGGTGCGTTCGGCGCATGGGCTTTCACGCTATTGTAGCTATTGTGACGTTGACTGGCTCTGCCGTAATGACCCTCGGAAAAGATGAAAGGAAAATCGAACATGAAGCGAACCGCATCGGCCGAATGGCATGGCGATCTGAAAAAGGGCAATGGCGCGCTGACGACCCAAAGCGGCGTGCTCAAGGCAACGCCCTATTCATTCGCCACACGATTTGAATCCGGCATCGGCACGAACCCGGAGGAGCTTATCGCCGCGGCCCATGCCGGCTGTTTCACCATGGCGGTTTCGGCGATGCTGGGCGGCGCCAATTTCACGCCGGAGACCCTCTCGACGGAGGCGACCCTTTCCCTGGAACAGGTTCAGGGCAATTGGACCATCACCGCGATTCATCTGGCGCTATCGGCGAAAATTCCCGGAATCGATGGCGTCAAGTTTGCCGAGATCGTCGATAATGCCAAGGCCAACTGTCCGGTCTCGCGCGTCTTGAACGCGAAAATCACCCTGGATGCGAAACTGGAAAGCGCTTAAGGCACCACCCTTACCCAGCGTCGCTCCTCCGCCGAAGCCAGCACCGCATCCAGCACGCGGCCGATCTGGGCGGCGCCGGCAAGATCGGGGCCTGCAGGGCGTCCAGCCGCCACCAATTCCATCAATTCCTGGACCTCGATCACCTTGTGATCGTTGAAGCCGAGACCATGGGCCGCACCGGGCACGAAATTGCCGTAGGGCGGATGGGCCGGGCCTGAATATATGGTGCGGAAACCCTGACGATCGGCACCGTCGCGGCTCGAATAGAGGCGTATCTCGTTCATCCGTTCGCCGTCGAAATGGATGGCGCCTTCGTTGCCCGTCAATTCGTATGTCACATCCATCTTGCTACCGGTGGCGACCCGGCTCGCCTCGAGATGGCCGGTGACGCCGCTGGCGAACTCGGCCAGGAATTGGACCTCGTCGTCATTGGCGACGGCGCGCATATTCGTCGATCCTCGCGCCAGGGGCCGTTCCTTGACCACGATGCGACTCATGCCGCAGACATCGGTGATATCGCCGCAAAGGGCCTGGGCGATGCTGATGATATGGCAGCCGAGATCGCCGAGCGCACCTGCCTTGCCGGCGATGGCCGGATCGCAACGCCAGATGAAGGGATGGGCGGGATCGGAAAGGTAGTCCTCGTTATGAGCGCCGCGGATGTGCAGCAGGCGGCCGATGGCGCCCTCCTCGATCAACTTGCGGGCGAACGCGATCAGGGGGTTCCGAAGATATGTGAACCCCACCAGGCTTTTCACGCCTGCGCGCCCGGCCGCCGCGGCGATCTCGCTGGCCTCGCCGCCATTGAGGCCCACCGGTTTTTCGCAATAGACGGTCTTGCCGGCGGCAATCGCGGCCAGCGCGATCTCGCGATGCAGATTGCTGGGCACGCAGATGTCGACGATGTCGATCGCCGGATCGGCGACCAGCGCTCGCCAGTCGGGCGTATGGCGGCGAAACCCCAGGCGCTTGGCGGCCGCGGCGGCCAACTCCGGTGTGGCTTCGGCCAGCAGTTCCAGCACCGGATGGGCCGAGGCATCGGGAAAGACCACGGGCATGGCGGTATAGCCATGGACATGAGCGCGGCCGATGAAGCCGGCGCCGATGAGGCCGATGCGAAGCGGGCGAGTCATGACTCAACCCGCCATCAGGCGACCTTGAGCTTGGCGCCGGCGCAGAGCTTCTTCAGATGCGCGCAGCCGAGCTCGGCGTAGGTCAGGGGATGGGCCACCCGCGGATCCTGCTCCGCCTCCTGCACCAGCCAGCCGCTGTAGCCGACGCCGGCGAGAATGCCAAAGAGCGACTTGTAGTCGACAATGCCGTCGCCCGGCGCCGTAAACAGGCCTTCCAGCACGGCGGCCGAAAAACTTACGTCGCGGCGCTGGCAGGCGGCGAGGGCGTAACCGCGGATATCCTTGCAATGGACGTGAACGATGCGCTTGGCATGGCGCTTGGCGACCGCGACCGGATCGCCGCCGGCAAAGGTCATATGCCCCGTATCCAGGAGCAGCCCGACCGAGGGTCCGGTATTCTCCATCAATCGGTCCACGTCCTCGGCGCTTTGTATGACCGTGCCCATGTGGTGATGGACGGCCATGCGCACGCCTTTCGCCAGCATATGATCGGCTACCTCGGTGAAGCGCTGACCCAGACGCTTCCATTCGGCCACGGTGCCGAGCTTGGGCCGGCTGGAAGCAGATGCACCGACATTCAAGATGATCTCGCCGGTGGTCTCGGCAAACACCATCACCGGCGAGGCGAGACCGGCCAGCAGCTTCAGGTGATCGGCCATGGCCCCGATCTCGGCCTTGGAAT
>WNFO01004020.1_pt1 | contig 12628 bp, 12 predicted proteins | sample 5400251 | NCBI WGS metagenome assembly WNFO01 (sample SAMN13153354, study PRJNA577476) | soil metagenome | isolation source: 100 cm saprolite under Madrone tree | place: USA:California | collected 2016-06-14
TTTCGTTACACGAGTGCGTGCAGAAATACGCATGAGCATCAGGCGCCTATGGGTAGCGTTCTATTTGTAGAAATACGGATCGACCGATATGCACGGAAGAGCAACTGCGGCACCCAGGTGGTGGCCGGCAGACAAACTTCTCGGGCCGCACCACTGATCTGCGCGTACAACACGGCGGCTCCTTCACTTCGGGTGAGGTTGAGGTCGGCGAAATTCACTCTGCGCGCGGGCACGTCATCGTCCGGCACGATCGTGGCAGCGACTGCGCTCAGAGAGCACAGCAACATCGCCGGCAGCGTGCACTGCATTGCAGTTTTCATGTTTATAAAGCGGGGCATGGCAAATCTCCTGATCGTCCGGGACATTCCGGGCGATGGATACGGTACGCAGCCAGGCGCGCGCACGAAGCGGGGATCCTCCCCATTTTATGCAGTAGGCACACCCAGATTGGGGCCTTATCCGTACTTCCGTATCAGACATACTAGAACCTGCTCATCTGGCCAGTAGACCGCAGGGAACGTGCGTCATAGATTGGTGTCGTCATAGAGGAGCTACCCATGTCGAAACCAACGCTCGCCATTTCGCCGCAACAACTATCCGATGCACTCGCCGGCATCGTGGATCGAGCGTCATCCAGTGTCGTCGCCGTCCACTCCGCACGCTCCCGCTCCAGTGGGTTCGTCTGGCGACAGGGCTTGATCGTCACAGCCGATGAGGCGCTTGACGACGAGGGCGGCATTACTGTCGTGTTGCCCGGAGGTGAAACGCTCGCGGCAAACCTGGTCGGCCGTGATCCGACCACCGATCTGGCTCTTCTGCAGGTTGATCGTACCAGTTCTCCATCCGTTACCCTGGAATCCGCATCGGTGCCGGCGGGCGCTCTCGCATGGGCCGTCGGCTCGGTGCAGGGGGCACCGATCGCCGCATTCGGTACGGTCTCATTCGTCGGCGGAGCGTGGCGCAGCTTTCGCGGGGGCGAGATCGACGCAAGAATCGAACTTGACCTGTCCTTGCGTCGCGCCGGTGAAGGCGGCGTGGCGCTCGACGCTTCCGGCCGCGCTTTCGGCATGGTGGTGTTCGGGCCGCGACGACGGGTGCTTGTCATCCCCGCGGCCACCATCGAACGCGTTGCCGCCACGTTGGAGACTCATGGAAAAGTCCCCCGCGGCTACCTGGGGCTCGGCCTTCAGCCGACCAAGGTGGATGGGGACGACGGACTGGGGGTCATGGTGATGAGTGTCGATCCCAAGGGGCCGGGCGCGGCCGCCGGGGTCCGGCAAGGAGACGTCATCATCAAGTGGAACGATCAGCCGATCCAAGGCGTGCGGATGCTCTTGCGAACCCTCGGCCCCGCCACCGTCGGGTCGACCGTCAAGCTTGCCCTGCGGCGAGGGGGTGAGCCGGTTGAGGTCCACCTGACGTTGAGCGAAAGGCCCGAGACTTGACCGGCGAAAGCGCGGTGGAGTTGATTGTCCTCGCCATCAAGGTGGACGATCCGACACTGGCGGACCGGCTGACGGCGCTGCTGTCCGACGTGCCGGGACTGCGCCTGGCGCGGGTGAACGAACGCGCAGACGTTGCCGTCGTTGCCTCACACACGGCCGAGAAACCCGTCGAACCGGACGCCGCCCTTACACCGCGCGAAATACAAGTCTTGACCCTCTTGGCCGAGGGCGCGTCGAACAAATCCATCGCGCTGCGCCTCGGAATATCCGTCCACACCGTCAAGTTTCATGTCGCCTCGCTTCTCGACAAGTTCGAGGCCATCGGCCGCACCGACGCGGTCGCACAGGCAGTGCGCCTCGGCGTCATCCAGCTCTGAGGGGTCCATGTTTCACGCAAAATGAGCGAGCGGCCGCGGTGTTGCGAATCCCTGCCGTGAGCGAGCTGCGTTCGACCCCTAGCGGAGCGGCGCTCCGGATGAGATTCCATTTCTCTCAGGCCCCTGAATACGGGTCAACGCTGTACGGATAGACGGGATAGTCGGGACCGATGGCCTCTCGCACGCGTCCAAACCAGGCGATGAGCGCCGGATAATCCGTCAGAATGAAGCCGCAATCCTCAGCTCGGTGGCTGTAGGCATAGGCCGCGATATCTGCGACCGAGAGGTCAAAACCTACGAGAAACGGAGTATTGACGAGGCTCCGCTCCATTGCGGCGAGAGCCCGGGTTCCGGCTTCGCGTTTCCCCGCGACCATGTGCCCGTTGGCTTCGAGCCGTCCGGTCAGCGTCCAGAAGCGCAGCGAGCCTATGACCGGCTCAATATTGTACTGTTCGAAGAACAGCCACTGCACGACCTTGGCGCGCTGATAGCGGTCTGCCGGCAGAAACGGCGTACCCTCGGCGAGGTAAGCGAGGATTGCGTTTGATTCGGCGATCGTGCGCCCATCCTCGAGCTCGAGAACGGGGATGGCGCCGGCCGGATTGAGAGTCCGGAAGGCTTCGGTGCGACTCTCTCCCTCGAAGATCGACACGTTGCGGCTGTCGTAGGGGATTTTGAGGAGCCCAAGCAAAACCCGGACCTTCCAGCCATTCTGCGACGGCAGATAATCATGAAGCGTAATCACGGCAACCCTCTCGGTATGATAGGACCGAGTTTATACGCCGCCGCAACCCGCGCATTCCGATTCTTGCGCTCAAATCGTCGAAGCGACGGCAAGTGGCCGCCGCCATCGCCTGGCTAATCCGCCATAGCTTGGTTTTTAGACAACACATCGAAGTTATCGACGTCAAAAAATAGCGTGAGCAAACCACCGCAGGGACGCCGTCCCGGACGCCGTCGACAGCGCAGCGTGGCGGGCTCATCGTAATTGCTCGCCTGCGCGACGATCTGAGTCCAATACTGCGCGAGCCGCAGCCCGCGACCGGTCAACGGCGCCAACGTCCCGTTCGGTTCGAGAAGATGAGGTAGATGGACGCTCCAGTAATTGCCCATCAGCTAGATTTCAGCTTTTCTTCCGCATACAGCGACAGCTCGATCATCCGCTCGAGCAGCTGATCGGCGGGCAATCCCGCAAAATTCTTGAGCACCAGCTCTTTGACGTAGAGCCGAACGAGGTAGCGCAACTGCAGCGCACGATTGCGCGTCGCGAATACGAAGTCGCGATGGCCGCTGTTGACCACGATGATGTTGCGCTCGACGTCGAAGCGGCAGCGCCATAGCTCACCGGCGGCGCGCTCAAAGGTGTAGCCCGGCAAGCCGCGGGTATTGACCACCGCCGGGCCCATGGCGGTCTCCAAACTGTCAGTGACCGTGATCAGCGCTTCCGCCGACACGGTGACATCCCGTTGGGAAACCGTGACCTTCAATCGAGCAAGTCCCGGCACCGTCGGCGCTCGGTACTCGACCTCCTGATCGGTGACGCTCTGCAGAGAACCCTCACCCTCCGTAAGCTCCCAGATGAACTGCAAATCCTCGACCACGCGGCGCCGCGATCGATCGCGCGGCAGAGCTCGAAATTTCCGCGTTTCACCCAAGGGCGTGGTACTCCCGGCCGGCGACACCACGACGCTGAACAACGGGCCCGCGTAATCAAAGAACTGCCGCTGCGGCGATCCACTCGGAATGGGTTCCGACACTCCCGGCAGCGATTCCTCCCAATCCGTACCGGCCGGCAGGCCGCTCGCGCTCGCTGCGCTACCGCCCTCCTGGCGCCCTCGACCCTGCACATCAAACCAGTCATATTCCTCGCGCGGCAGCGCGAGCAGGGCTTCGTGAAACGCTTTTTGAATGGCTTTCAGGGATTGCTGGCTCGCCTGTTCTTCTTCGGCGCGCTGCTGCTCCTCGATCAAGCCCTTGACGTGAACTTCGATCGGCTGCAGGGCGTCAACCAGGGCTGCATAGCGCTCATCTTGAATGATTCCACTGCGCGTGCCGGGGGTGAGGTTCAAGAAAGGCACATCCACCAGGCCTTGGACGTACCGCGAGACCCACGGCGGATGATCTAAACCCGGCAGCGTCGACAGATCCTCGATCACCCGGGTCCCGACGCGAGTCAGCGCCACCCGCGCGGCCTCATCGGGCTCCGCTAGATACAATTCCGCATAGGCGTCACCATAGACGGTGCGGATCGGCGGCAGCTGATGCAGCAACCGTCCTTCGAACTGGCGCGGCTCGACCTCATATTGTTTGCGCGCGAGCTTATCGATCACGGTGACGCGCGCCTTTGAGTCGCGGATCCGGTCCCTGAGCTCTGAGGCCAAGTACCACTGGATTTTTTCGCCGCTCAGCGCCCGAATGCCCTCGAGCAGGGGACTAATCTTCAGTTCCGTGCCTTTTTCCGCGAATAGCACGCGCCGCGGACTCACCTCGTACCGCGAATCCCCCTTGCTCATGGTCATTTGATAGGCGCGCTGATCGGTGCCGGTCGAGGTCATGGTCAGGTTGTCGCCCACCGTCCAGAAACTCAGCAAGCCGATGCCGAACTCCCCTTGCAACCCGCTGCCGTTGCCGTCCGCTTTCAGGCGCCGTTTGATCGAATCGCAGATGTGCGTGGCTACATATTTGAAGTCGGGCAGCCCGTCGGCATCGCGCGGCACACCATCCCCGTCATCCTTGATGGCCAAATAATGCGCGTTGTGCTCCTTGCCCCGGATGATCGTGATGGTCTTTGCGTGCGCATCAATGCTGTTCTCGACGAATTCAGCGATGGCTTTCAGCGGATTGCTCTGCGAGAGCGCGATGATCCGGATCGCATTCCAGTCATCGCCGATGCGCAGCTTGCCGCTGTCCTTACTCTTGGCTTTCATGACACGTGGACGTCGCGTGGACCCATGCAGGGCATCTTACTCGGTGGGGGACCGACCCCGGAATTCGCCAAGAGTGCCGAGATACCGCAACGTGTCGGCAGTATGACCAGCTTCGGTCCAGAAAATAATGCTAATGTTTTCATTCAGATATCAATAATACCCTCAGTAGTACCCCCATATAAGGGGCCATACCTTCACGCGCAGCACAGCTGCTTCTGAGCAGTCATACTCGCCGAGCCGGACAAGTCTCGTCGCCCTGCTGCTAAAGAGGTCTGACTTTGTAGTCGGAATCCCGGCCATCTGTGGCTACAGACGCCGCACGCATGTGGACTCCCATTGGGCCGCCCATCGTCGGCCCACAGAAAGACTCCTCATCACAAGCACGCGTCGAAGAAGCAGTCGTCGAGCGCCGCGAACCGCGAGACGCAGTAAACAGGCAGGGAGCAAAGCGCGAGATGCTGCAGCCCGTCTGCGCAGAGACGACGCTGCAAAATGGACTGGCTACAGGGTTCGCGCGACGCGGAAGCCGAGATCGACGACGCGAGTATTGCTGAAGTGATCGGCTCCGCGGTGCGCGGCGCGCAAGCCGGTGGGGATCGAGGTCCAGGAACCGCCGCGGTTCACACGCGTGTTGCAGTCGGCACCTGAAGTGCGCGCGGAGCCCTCCGTTGGGGCACCCTGGTAGTCATCGGACAAACAGTCTTCCACCCACTCGAAGGCGTTTCCCTCCATGTCGTACAGTCCGAACGCGTTCGGCTTGAAACTCCCGGCCGGGGCCGTGAATACAAACCCATCGTGACAGGAGACCCGGTCTTCCCACTTTCCCTTAGGAAAACGCTCCGTGAGCGTGGCATCGACGCCGTTGGCGTAACGACAAGCTTCATTCGGGTCATCTCCCCAGTACGCCGGCGAATCGGTTCCGGCACGGTCGGCGTACTCCCACTCTGCTTCGCTGAGAAGCCGATAAGAGTGGCCGGTCTTATGGCTGAGCCAGCTCGCATACGCCTGGGCTTCCTTCCAGCTCACACACACCACGGGGTGTCGTCCGGTCTGTGGAAAACCGGTGTTGTGCCAGTTCAGACCCATGATGGTCGGCCAACGAGGCGGTTCGTGGACATTGCAGCCCTCCGGATCGGCGAGTCCGGTGTCACTCACGAACGCGGCGTATTCATCGCGCGTGACTTCATATCTGCCGACGGCGAAAGCGTACGCAATGTTGACCCTGTGCTCCGGCTGTTCCTCATTTTGGCGGTGCGGATCACCGGGCGGCGCTCCCATGAGAAAGCTTCCGGCGCGGATGACCACCATCTCCGGGCAGATGTCCGGGCAGTCGCGAAACCGGTTGCCCGGTGTGCGTGAGGCGTCGCGTGGGGCAGCGCTCAGCGCTGCAGCGGCCAGCAAGGAGGCCAACGCACAGGCGGTCCAAGCGAATGAGCTGCGGCTCGAGACGGCGATGCGCATGGGAATCAGTGCACGCAATCAGCCGGATGATTCGCTGCGTTGCGACCGGTCCGCGAAGTGGGTCGGGTTTGCATCGAAGAGCTTCTTGTGTGCGTCCATGCAAAAGTAGTAGGTCTTGCCTCGGTATACCGACGTCGGAGCCGCCCTCGCGTCGACGTCCATCTCGCAGACCGCGCACAGCGGATGCTCCGCGGTCGAGATGCGGTGCTTGGCATATACGTTGTTCGAATCGGGGTTCATCCAACCCAGTCCCTGATACTCCAGTGCGTCGGCAGTTTGCGCTGCGCTGCTGCGGCCGAAGTACCGTTCGACCACGCGCAGGGCAAGGTCGATACCGGAGGACAGGCCACCGGCGCTGGCGAGATTGCCGCTCTCGACGAATCGCGCGCCGCGCTTGACCTGGATGTCAGGAAAGGCCATGGCCAGTTCGGTGTAGGCCGAGTGATGGGTCGTGACCGGCTTGCCCGCGAGCAATCCGGTCCTGGCCAGCAGAAATGCGCCGGTGCAAACCGACATGGTGACGTCCGTCGTGCGTGAGACATCCCGGACCCAGGCCAGCACGGCATCACTGGGCTCGCTCTGTGCTGGAATGACGACCACCTTCGGCCGCGGCGCCGAGGCGAGCGAGTAGGCCGGCACGATCGTCATGCCGCCGCTCGCGCGGACCGGCCGGGTCGTCTCCGCAACCGTATAGAGCGAAAAGGCGGGTGTGCGGCCATGATCTGCATGTCCCGCGCGCTCGGGCAGATAGGCATGCTCGAAGACCTCCCAGGGTCCGGCAAAGTCGATCACGACAGCCCCGTCGGAGATCAGAAATGCCACCGGAATGCTGCCTTCCACGGGAGGGCGCAGGGGGGCGGATACCACGGCGGGCGCCGCGGTGTTACCCGCCGAGTCAGTGGGCTCGGCCGAGAACGCCGTCCGCGGGAGCGATGCCGACAGCCCGAGGATCGTTGTCATCTCCAGCAGGTCTCGTCTCTTCACAGCCTTTCTCCCGTGACATCGATGGCTCGAGGTCTGAAGTATCGTCTGCGTGTGCGGGCCGAGCTAGACCGCTTGCTGCAGCGTGCCCGCCGTTCGCTGCAGATTGGCGCTCCTCGTTCCTCGGGAGAGTACGATTGGCGCTCATGAGCGAGATTCGCATGGTTTCTGTCCGGGCACGCACGCTCGGTATTGCATCGATCTGGGCGGGCATTGCGCTGTTCGATGCCTTGCAAACCGTCATCACGATGCGCTCGCAGGGCATGCACCACGCCTGGACAGCATTGTTCGCGACCCGGCTGCTGTCATGGTTGCCCTGGGCGTTGGCGACCCCGCTCGTGATCCGCATCAGCCGCAGGTTTCCACCGCTGCAGATCGGCGGCTGGTCGGCATGGCTGACACACCTCGCGGTACTGCTCGGAATCAATCTGCTTGCAACCGCCTGGAGCACCTGGCTGCAGTGGATACTCAATCCCTGGGCACAGTCCGGCCCGCAGCCTCTATTCGTGAGCGCGCTCCTTCCCAACTTCAACTATGAGCTGCTCACCTCGTGCATCCTGTACGCCGCGATCGTGACGATCACTCTCACCCTCGACGTGAAAGAGGCGCTCGTGCAGGAGCAGACCCACGGAGCACGCCTCAACGAGGAATTATCCAAAGCGCAACTCCACGCCCTGCAGCGGCAGATCGAGCCCCACTTCATGTTCAATACGTTGAATGCGATCGCCGGCTTGATTCGGGAGCACCGAAACGACCAGGCGGTGAGCATGGTTGTCGGGTTGAGCGACTTTCTCCGGCGCACGATCGACAGCGCCGGCAGCCTGGAGGTCACGTTGGCGAGCGAGCTGGACTATCTGGAGCGCTATCTCGCGATCCAGAAGATGAGATTTTCGGACCGTCTGCAGGTCGACATGGACATTCCGGGGGAGTTGCTGCCGGCATTGGTCCCCAGTTTGATGCTGCAGCCGCTGGTCGAGAACGCAATCGATCACGGCATCGCTAAACGGGCACAGGGCGGCTGCATTCACATCGCCGCATCCCTGGCGAAAGGAACCCTCAGCCTCAGCATCTGCAACGATGGCCCGCACCTCATGCCCGGCTGGGAGAAGAGCAGCCGGGGAGTCGGGCTTGCCAATCTGCGCAGCCGCATGCAGCTGCTGTACGGGTCTGCATTCGAACTGTCCCTGCGGGACGACGACACGCTTAAGGTGCGAGCGCTCGTCACCATTCCCTTCAGGATGACGGGTCCCGTGAAGGTGGCCTGAGGTGGCCTTAGACGAACGACACTCCGCAATGATCCGTGCGCTCGTCGTCGATGACGAGCCTCTGGCGCGCAGCAATGTGACGGTGCTGTTGCGGCGTGATCCGGACGTGGACCTCCTCGGCGAATGCTCCTCAGGAATCGAGGCGTTGGCACAGATCCGCTGCATGCAGCCGGATCTGCTATTTCTCGACGTGCAGATGCCGGAATGTGATGGTTTCGACGTGCTCGAGCTGCTCGGCAGTGCCACGCCCCCGGCAATAGTTTTCGTCACCGCCTACGATCAGTATGCGCTGCGCGCATTCGAGGCGGGTGCGCTCGATTATCTGTTGAAGCCCTTCGATGACGCGCGATTCAGGCGGGCGCTCGACCGCGCCAAAGCGACGCTTGCACACGGCACGCTGACGCGCCCGCCAATCTCCAGCCGTCTTATCCTCAAGGACCGGGGCGAGGTGTTGTTCGTCAAGGCCGCAGACATCGACTGGATCGAGGCCGCCAACTATTACGCATGCCTTCACGTCGGCGCGAGAACACACGTGCTGCGCCGCAGCCTCATCGAGCTCGAGAGCGAGCTCGACCCGGCGCAGTTCTGCCGCATCCACCGTGCGACGATCGTCAACCTCGAGCGGATCCGGAGCATGGAACTCAAGGACGACGGTGAATACCAAGTGGTGCTGGAGACCGGAGCGAGATTGCGATTGAGCCGCCGCTTTCGCAGGCGCCTGCAGAGCCGGCTGGGTCTCGGCCCAAGCTGATCAATGGCGGCGAGTCTGCAGCTCCTCCAGCGTGCGCTTCAGCGCCTGCAATTTCTCACCCGCCTCGGCGAGCTTTCCGGCAGCGGTCAGTTGCTGATAATCGCTGAAGTCCCGAGCCGCCTCGGCAATCAGGGCGTTGACGTCGTCGCCCGGAGCTGCAGCCGCCGCGTTGGCGGCGCTCGCCGGCCGTGCCGCGGGAGCGACCTGCGAGGCCTGCGCGCTGAGCAAAGAGGGGGCCGTCCCAAACAGGGCGGCCATCGCCGATTCGAACGTTGGCCCGTAAGCGAGGCGATCCTGCACCGCGAGCACCACCAACCGTAGCTCGGGCATCGGACTGCGATCCGCTTGCAGGTAGATGGGCTCCGCGTAGAGCAGCGCCCGCCCGATCGGAATGACGATCAGGCTGCCGCGGCGCACGTGCGAACCTTGCTGATTCCACAGTGACAACTGACCGGACAACTGGGCGTTCTGATCGATGCGCGCCTCGATCTGCGAGGGTCCGTCGATCAGCTTGGTCTTGGGAAAGTCGTAGACGACTGCCTCGCCATAGTGGTCGCCGTCGCTTCGACCGGCAATCCAGCCGATCAAGTTATTGCGATTGGCCGGTGTGAACGGGAGGATCGCGATGAATTCGGTCGACCGTTCGCCCGGCAGCGTCATCAGAACGAAGTTTGGTTCCATGACCTGTTGGCGCTGATCGGGCGAAGCCACTTCCGTGGCCACACTCCACAGATCCTCCCGGTTGTAGAACACATCGGGATTGGTCATGTGGTAGAGACCATAGACGGCGGCCTGGACGTTCAGCAGCAATTCCGGGTACCGTACATGCTTGCGCACGGCAGCCGGCATCGCCGCCGCGTCGGTGAACAAGCCGGGAAACACCGCCCGATAGGCGGCGATAACCGGATCGTGCGTGTCGAACACATAGAATGTCGTCTCCCCGGTGTACGCATCGATCAGGATCTTCACGCTGTTGCGGATGTAGTTGATGCGGTCATTGCCGAGCGTGTAGCGGCGCGCATACGGGTAGCTGTCGGACGTCGTGAAGGCATCCATCAGCCAATAGAGTCGGCCATCCTCGCCGACCACGACGTAGGGGTCCGGGTCGAGCGTGAGAAACGGCGCGAGCTCCTGCACGCGTTCGCTCAAGCGGCGGCGCATCAGCAAGCGACTCTCCGAATTCACATCGTCGCTGAACGGCAGTTTCGAAAGATCGCCGCGATCGAGCGCGATCAGCGTACGGCGGAGCCAGCCGCCCAGCCGAATGCCGCCATTGCCCTGGTACGAGGTCAGATTGTTGGCATCACCTTGCGGGTAGTTGAATTCCTTCTGGCGAGTCTTGACGTAGACGTCGGTACTGGTGAGTTCGCCGAAATAAATCTCCGGGCGCGTCACGGTGAGACCTGGAATCGTGCTCTGGATCGGCATGTTGCTGAGCACGAGTGTCGGCAGCCCTTCGGGCGTGAAGCCGTTCACTGGGTTCATCGTGACGCCGTACCCGTGGGTATAGATCAGCTTCTCGTTGATCCAGTTGCGGCTGCTCTGGGGTAACTTTTCCACATTGAGTTCGCGTGTGGCCAGCATCATCTGGCGGACCGAACCACCGATCTGATATCGATCGATGTCGATACCTGGAAAGTCGTAGTAAGTCCGGATTTCCTGAATCTGGCGGAGCGTATCCTGCAACGCGCGCCAGTCCCACAGCCTTATGTTCTCGAGCGTCGTCTGGTTCTTGGCCGGTTCCACCGCCTCGATTCCAGTGTCGGCGGGAAACGCGTGCGTCTCGATGCGGTCGAGCGCGTAAGCCCGGCGTGTCATTTCTACATTGTGGGTGATGAAGGGTCGTTCTCGCACCAGCTGGTTCGGTGCGACGATGAAGCCGCTGACATACCAGCGCACGCCGGCGACGATCAAGTAGCAGGCGATGGCTGGAACTGCGGTAGCAAGCAGCCAGCGCGGGCGCGGTGCCGAGACCGCGGCAATCCCGGCGATGACCGCGCCGACGATCAGCGCCACGCAGACCACCAGCGTGCCGCTCAAGGTGACGTGGGCGTCTGTGTACGTGACACCCGAAAAGACTGTGCCATCCTGGAACAGCCGCTCGAAGCGTCCCAGGTATGCGCGTACGGCGAGCATCAAGAAGAACGCGGCGAGGCTGATTGACAAGCCGCGCCAGAGTCGCGTCTGCGCCGCGGAAGATCGCCACTCCGGCAAGATACGCGCACCGCCGGTGACCACGACGAACGCCGCAGCGATCAGGCAGGCGAATACCGACAGTGTCAGCAGCCATCCGGAGATGAGCTGCAAAGCCGGCAGCGTAAACAGGTAAAAGTCGAGCGATTGCCCAAAAATAGGGTCGAGCAATGCTGCGTTCCGTGGCGCGTCCCAGAACAGGGCCAAGGTCATCCAGCGCTCCATCATGCTGGCGCCGGTTACGGCCGCTATGCCTAAGGATAGGCCGAGCCCAATCAGCTTGAGGACCGGTTCGACCGGCAACGTGACCGGTCGCTGGTTGACGAGAATCGTGGCCCCGACCAGTTGGCCGAGCGAATTGGGCTTCAACGCCCGGAACACTCCATAGACCACCAGAAAGGTAACGAGGGCAAAGGCTCCGAAAGCCGCCGCCTGAAGGCTGAGCCGCGTCCAGAACACGGACGCAAACCCCAGCGATTCGAACCAGAGAGCATCGACGTAATAGGACACTGCCGTGCTGCCGCCCAGAAGAACAACACCCAAGACCCCCAACAGGGCGAAACGAGCCGCGCGGCCGCGGCGAGGCCGCGCGCCGATTACTATGTCACTACGGTGTTCCTTGTTGCTCATATCCGGATTCTGCCTCAGGTCCGTAGCGCGACGGTTCGATCGATACAGCGAAGTCCTCGTGCGAGTTGCAACTCCTCGCGCTTTGACGGGGCATTCTGCGCTTGGAACCTGCGTCGATCAAAGCGTCGCCTCCGGAGTGCGTATCTTGAGACGCACATCACGTTACGGCGCGCGCGCAGAACGCCGCAGCGCGATATTGACCTACCATTGGGTTAGGAGGACCAGGAACATGACGAAATTCGTAATCGCCGTGCTCGCCGCCGTCACGCTCGTGCAACCAGCGCTGTCAGTTGCCGGCGATAAACCGACCGACTCTTGTGCAAAGCCGAGTTCTTTTGTCCCGCACCCTCATACGAATCACCACGTCTATGGTGCGCCCATTGAGCCGGCCATCGTGGGCCACAGAAAGACTCCTTATCACAAGCACGCGCCGAAGAAGCAGTCTTCGAGCGCCGCGACGCGCAGTAAATTGACTGACACAACTCATCCGAAAGATAATCACTGAGAGAGCGGTTCCCCGGGAATTTGGGGACCCGCCGCAGTGCGGGCAGCGGCGTTTCCAGGAAAACGTCAGTCCGCAGCTGCATAGATGGGCGCC
>WNFO01004023.1_pt1 | contig 12625 bp, 13 predicted proteins | sample 5400251 | NCBI WGS metagenome assembly WNFO01 (sample SAMN13153354, study PRJNA577476) | soil metagenome | isolation source: 100 cm saprolite under Madrone tree | place: USA:California | collected 2016-06-14
CGTCAGCCTGTCTAATCTCTTCAGCGCATCCTCGATTTCGCTCGTATTATTGGTATTTCCGAATAGTTTCTTTAGATATTTCCCTGAAAATGGTTCTGTTAACGGCAACATATTTGTACAGCAAAGGCTTACTCATTCGGCCTTGCTTGATTTCATTTGTTGTAATTGAAAGAATATTGAGGACTTCAGCCATTATTTTTGCGACCGTATCCACCATTCTTTGATCTAGTGCCGCTTCAGTGTAAATTTCCAGTCGTTGAAAGAAGACTTCTAGGCGCTCAAAGACATCGAAAAGAGCGTCTTCACTTGCACCGACATTCTCAGCTGCCTGAGAGGTGATCGCATTACGGCTGGCGCAAACATATTAGAAAGGATACGCACTGAAAGGAGGACCCCGACTGCAGTAAAGATGGGTTTTACTGGTGGAAATGCCTGTAAAATATGTATGAGATTGCGGATATCAGACCCGACCGGAGGCATACCAGGGTGGTGACACCCCCTTCCAGCATCTTCGTAAACGCATGAAGGACGTTCACAGTTGGATCTAGCCACCTCGTCCATCTTTCATTTAGGCGTTGAGACTGATTGAGGTCCTGGACTTGCTGGTGAAGCAGGTCTAGAATGCTGCTAGGCGAGTCGCAGTCCTGGAGTTGGGCAGCGAGTGGGTGTGTGAGAAGATCCTTCCTCGTGCGTTTTTTGTACGCTTCCAAGGCATCATCAAATATTTGTTGGAAGTTGGAGGATGTAGAAGCGTGGTGAGTATGAGACATAAGGGAGGAAGTGGGGAATTGAGGGGAGGATAGCAGGGATCGTGGGGTGACCGGTTGGGGAAAGTCTCGGAGACGAGCAACACCCTCATGAACGTGCAGGTGGCTGATAATCAATAAGCGCCAGATGGCAACCGTCAAACGTGAAATATTGTCTGGAAAGACACCAAAGGCGGGCCAGTTAAGAGATATATGACATGGAACAGTGGCTCTGGTCGATTTGGAGTAGCAGGAATACGGCACCGTTATTACAGTCCATCACAAGGTCCATCATATGCATTATTTGACTTGTGAAACACTGAAGGGGGCGCGGCGGTGGCCTCGGTTCGTGTCTGTTGTCTTTATCACACTGGTATCCTTTCACTGTCAGCCGTCGTTCAACTCGCAAAATATGAGTGCGAGGCATTTTGCCTTGAATCCTTGATGCGGCAGTAGCAGCCGCCTGAGCACTTCCCCTGCCGTGGGGACTGGACCGATTGTGACCGACTAAATAACTTTTGTTGAGGTCTCTGATCATGGTAAAGTCGTAGAGTCTAGGATTTGCTAGCCGACCGACTCTGAGGGAACTCAAAAGCGACAGTCCTGAGTCTTCTCAGACCCAGGCCAGCCCGAGGAAAAGTGACTTCCAAGTCCTAACACGGTACGACATTTTGTTTTCGTACTTCTTCGTCACCGTGTCTTAAACTGTACCCTTGATTTTGGCGTTTCTACTTTTTGCGCCCTTATTTTGTGAGCGTCCTTTGAATCGTCATGTTGCACAACTTGAAAGTGAGGCACGACGGAGCTTCTGCCTGTGCCGCCACGCCACCATCATGAGCCTTTTGACCTCGTCCCCTCCAAGTCCTACTTCTTCCTCCGTTTGTACACCTTCCTTCATGCTCATATTGGTCGTTCACAGAATGCTCTGGGTGCACCACTGCCACCCCAATGGATTGTTGTGACCTGGTATGAGGTGTGTTTCGGCCCTTTCGGGTAACCCTTGTTGAAGTTTGTGCAGCCACGGTCACCATCTACCTTCGTGAAGCCAGGTCCTCAGGTCGAGAGCGTTCCCCTCCTAGGGATTGCGGGGACACTGTGGCATTGTCACTGCGTATCAGTTGCCAAGAGTCACTTCCTGCAGTCACAAGCGTCGTCGACATATCCCTTCAACGGGGAGCCTCGGCCTATACAGTATCATCAACTTGCGCCTCGGCTGCCAAACCACACTTGTGCTCTGGCCCTGCCAATCGCCCCTCCCAACCTCGCCCCAGCAGCAGCACAAGAGGGATACACTATGGCCATTCCACCAGCCGGCGCAGTGGCCAGCGGTGGCTACCATGAAGCCTGCCTTGTGGGCCATTTCAGACTGAGCCTCGGGCCACCAATTTCACACTCGTCGCTTGGCACCTACTACGACCACCTGAACGACCATCCTTTCACACAATCTGACACCGTCAAGCATACTGGCCACAAGGGTTACCTCTTCTTTCTCCGCCGCGGTCTGGAGTACATCTCGGCATACACCATGCTTCTAGCAGCTCTAGTTTTTCCCGTAAAAGAGCTTGTTGGACTTTATATGTTAGTTTGAGAGATTATTCTAGACACCACTCTGTTGCTGCGGCATGGTTAACTTGTGTGCCCCGTTTTTAAGCTCTATTTGTCACCTGCCTCGAATCACTCTTAGAAATAAAGGGTGTGCTTCGGACACGGCTTCGGAGGGGGTTCTGAATCGGCAGTGCCACGGAGCGGATCAACTGTATCGGCGCTTCTCCGAATCCAGTCTGCAGGTGTCATAATGCTCGTCGTGGCCCCCACTCCAGGGCTAGGTCCTACTCGTCCTCTTACTCTCCTGTCTGACACCTTCCTGCTCACTCTCCTAATCCGACCCGCGTGCCTTTCTTCCTGACCTTGCTAATTTCCTAGATGGGGTACCAGATGACCATATGTGATATATCAACTTCGCCGTATCCAGAGTCATAATGATGGTAACCGCAGCTGAGAGAAGGTGTACCACGATGCGAGAACCTAGCAGACAGGCTTGGTGGCATCTGAGTTTGTGCGCCGTGACACCGCCATAATGATTTACCACGCAGAGAGGACCGCTTGAAGGAAGTATGACTTGTGCGGTGGGGATAGACGTGCATGTAAGCTCTTAGGCGTAGCTACAGGAAGCCCTATATGATTTTGATCCACGTCCACAGTATCGAGCTTGATTCACGTTACCCAGTCAGGCAATCCGAGGCAATCCGAGTCGCTTCAATCAATTCAGTTCGCGGCAGTTTCCTATGGCTCGGCGGCACATAGTGACCCGACCTATTTCAGGTTCGATTGTCACGTTATTGAATCCCTTCAACATGACACCAGCCTCATCGCTTTCCTCCTGTTAATTTAGTCCCATTCCTATTCGTGCCGATTCTCATCTTGGCACTTCCTCGTTTATTGTACAGTTTGATTCTTCCCCGGCTAGTCTCGCGACACGAAGCTGCGAAGCTCCACTTCCGAGACTACTCTCTCTGATCCGTCCTGATTTCTTTTTGTTTTCTCTTTAACGATGAAGCTGAAGATACGAGCAGGCTGGAATCACATGAGTGTGGCAGGTCACAAGAGGAGGAGTTCGTGAGATAGAGATTAAAGATCTAGCAAGTGAAGGGTCGCAAGCAGCTAGGATGAACACACGATACCTCGTTGGCTCGATACACGTCCGTCTTCGAAGGTTGGCGGAGAAATGGAAAAGGGAAATCGTTTTGCGATGGCCGGCACACAAAGAAAGTGAGACTGAAAGGGATCTATTCGACTGTAATCGATAGGGTGTCCGTCTAAATACATGACCCTTAACTAGTCCTTTTGAGTTACAGGACCAGTGGACGCGAGCGAGAGGAAAATGAAGCGACACAGGATTGCCGCTTTGCCTTTGTCCTTCGACTTGCCTCGAGGAGGCGTGTGTCATACCCCCATCAGTCCCCGCACTATACGCCTGAGGGTCTCTTATACCCTCCGCCCTTCTACCCACTCAATTCCGCACAAAAAAATAGACAAAATTCACCGCCTCCGTCGTCAACATCCCTACGCGATGCACCAGACAACAAGACGACGACCACAACGACGACGACGAAGAACAGCATGAACACGACGTCAACAGTCCCCCGTGTCCACCTCAAGCGAGGGCTATCCCTCCTGGCTTCCCAAGTGACCTCCACCTCCAGCCCCAGGTTCAACCCTTTACTCGCTCAGCACAGCAATGACGTTTGGCTCCGATGGCCCCGCCAACCAACTAGGAGGGGCAGCCAGCGCCAGCGAAGATCGTCAATAACAGAGCCCCGTGTCTTTCTCAAGAGGGCATAAACTGACACCACGTTCGGTACGCATAGTGAGCATGCATTACTCGAAAGCCGCCTCTGCCACAGGTCCAGGTGGTGGTAGTGGAGCGCGTCGGGATCCAGTGACGAGTCGGGCGATGACGACGCGGGTAAGCAGCAGTGCTGGTGCCACTCCTCCCCCTACTTCTTCCTTCCCTTCTTCATCTTCCTTCCTCTCCCGTGTATGGTCTCATAATGCGAAAGCGTCTGTGATAGGACCATCTCGCCAACCCTTTTTTCGTCTTACCAGACACCAGATGCCCGCTTGCATGCCGCCATAGCGGCCCCGCCAAAGTTCCGATCTCCGGATTTGCTACCTCGAACTCTTGCGCGACCCGTCCTGGAAGACACGCATCCATTTCCTCTACTCGTTCTTGCCCACGTGCCTCTTCAGACGTTCCTCAACTCCAATGCCATTTACACCTTGATCGAGTGAGTTTCACGCCTTCTCTGCGTTTTTGTGACGGTTGTGTTTTGCTGAATCGAGTTTATCTGTGTAGAGTTGCAAAGTTCCCGAATCTGGACGCACCCGGAGTTCCCGGCTCTGGTCGTAACTGGGTTTTGGACGCTTTCGCTTACATTGCATGCTGGGTCCTTGGATATTTGGTGTCTTTCTTGGCTATGAGGTTCTCTACTCTTATTATCGTCGTTGGCGCTTCCGTGAGTTGTGTGAAACTTGATGTCATAAACGATAAGACTGAACGCTCTCTGTTAGGTCGTCCCCTCATCCTTCCCATCTACCTGTCATCTCCGACTTTTCAACTTTGTCGCCATGTCAACCTACAACCACTTTTGCTTCCCCCAGCATATTCGTCCCTCGGCATTCCGTCACGTCAGCCCGAGCGTGGTCCTTCCTTCGACAGAGGGCTCGCTGCACGATGTGTTTGCAGAGACGTGTTATTTTTATTCGCAGAACCTTCCTACGATCGTGACGCTCCTCCCGCGTGCAGGCTTGGCCCTTGCGTTGCTGCTCTCGTTCTTCAGCCCTGAGAATCTCCCTGGTGGGTTATTACTCTCCGACATTGGTCGGAGCATTGCGCGCCGCGATGGAACGTTCTTTGATAAGAACACGGGGGCTCTGTCATCCTATGCTAATGGTGTCTTGATTGCCAACGCTGCCTAGGCGGCCTGGAGGACCCTCGTCCTCCTGCTCAGCTGGTGGGTACTTCCTTGTGACAAGCATATGACAAACTAATGTCATCTCAGGGTTGGTCTCTGGATATTCAGTGGGTACGGCTGTGCGGGGCTCAGTGGGCCTCGCTCACGCTGAGAGGAGGAAGAAGTCGGTCGTGCGACTTGGATCCAAGGGAAAAGTCGGAATTGGGCCTGGCCGCGGCTATGGGCGCCAGTGCCACCGATGCACTTCCCTGGAGCTGGAAGGAATGCACTCTCCTACTGTGTAACTTATGAGGCATACGAGTTTTGTCTCACGCTTCGTGCGCCACGCAATGAGAAGTCGGCCGAGCGTCCCTCCGAACGTGGATTTGAAGGTATCGAGAAGGTGTTTTGCTGCCGTTGGGCTTGGCGGTGCTGCGGAAACGCAATCTGCTCGTAGGGACAAGCTCTCGCGAGACCTATTTGAGACCCCGAATGGCGCTACGTCGCGCAGGAGTAGTGCAGCGAACGGGCATGGACAGGAGGGCATAACTCTACCGCCTGACGCTGTTGTCCATGAGAAGTCGGTGGCAGAGGGCGACAAGAACGCACCACTCAAGAATCTCCCGTATCCTTTCCCTGGCTTTGGACCACGAGATAGCAACGAGCAAGAGCAGATCCCGTTCCCGCCGTCACCCGCTGTACCGGATGAGAGCGCAGAAGGTCATGGTGATGATGAGGAAGAGGAAGAGGAAGAGGTGGAAGTGGACGGCGACATTGTTGTAGAAGTCGAGGAAGAGGAAGAGGAGGGAGATTTCAATCCTCGTTCAAGCGAAAAGCCATCGTCGTTCTCTGGTCGTGCGTCCAACTCGCTCTTGAGTCTCGGCCAGCCCGTTCCCAGCCGCCACCCGTTCGGATTTCGACACCCGGCTCGAGGAGGGAGTATGTTATCCACGGGTTCTCCCCCTTCGCATTCTCGTGTGCAACTGAGACACCACAGAGCAAAAGCACTTCAACCCGTTAATCACACGAAACGCGCAGCACTGGTAATGTGGAGTCGGCAACTGCTTCTTCATCACCTTCTGCTGGTTCCCCCGTCTCGGCTGTCTCTCCCACATCGTCTGCACCAGGTCCACAGGATGTACGTGGCATGCCCATGCACCCACGCCATCCAGCCGCTGGTGCGGGTGGCCGCCAACGCCCTTCGACAGCGCCAATTCCGGCGTCACCTACGCCAGCAGGCGGTCTTACTGCTACAAGGCCACGACAAACGTTCGAGGGACACCGTAGGCAACTGCATCAGAGCGTTGGCTCGGAACCTTTACCGGAGTCTGACCGTGAGGATGATCGTGCGTCCCGCTCGAAGGTTTAACCTTCGCCTGATGGCTCGGTCGAGGTGCGCAAGCGCGAAGACTCTGTTGGCCTACTTTCTGCACCATCTTCTCAACCGAGTCCTAGGCCATCCCTACTTGGCTCACGCAACGGCAGCGCAACCTCTCTCACGCGGATTGGCAGCGCTTTCCGCTCACGCTCTCGATCGCGGAATGAAAGCTCATGTTCAGGCTCAGGCAGTGGTGGGAGCTCACGGCACAATTCCCATGTCTCAGTATCTAGCGCGCCTCTTGCGCTCGGCCGTGCACGCACACACAGTCTTATCCAGGGCATGGATGGCGCATCGCGGTCTAGCATCGAGCTCGTTCTTGGGCGTATATCACAGCCAGGTTCTCCCTCCGCTACTGGCGCGTGCGCCTGGGCGACACATCTGATGTGGATGGGAGTGAGGGTGCGCTGGGTAACCCAGAGAGCCATACGTTCAGCTTGCCTGTCGTTGGTGGTGCTGGCAGCGTGCTTCCGCGCCAAGCCGGGGTGTATGTACGTACGGCTTTAGAGCGCCAGTGATGCAGGAAGGTCATCATATCTTTCTTGTCTTCCTCCTCTGCGGCGGCGACTGCGGCCATTGCAGCTGCGATGTCTGCGCGTGCGAGGTCGGTTAGAGGGCAGGGTGCGGTACAAGAGTCAAGAGGCAACAGAGAGCGCGTGCGAAGCTCGAATCCGTTATCATCTGAGAGGGAGCGTCAAGGGACACAACTACAATCGGTTCACTCGTTTGGGTCCCAGGGTTCACGGCCACGGCAGCAACAGCGGGAGGAGACACCGCCATCACCGTCGATTTTTTCACGGCCTGTGCGGTCTGAGGACACTACAAGCGGATCGACGACAACACAGACGGTAAGCAATGTCGGAAGCGCCTCCACAGGCACAAACACGGGCACAGACTCCAGTCGGTGTACCAATTCTTTCCTCGTCTTCGGCACCTTCACAGTCTTCCCCACATCCATCAGGGGACTTGAGCACAGCGCTGACATCATCCGTGACGGTGCCACCGAGGATCGTTAGTCGGAATAAGGCCCGGATTCGGGGGGTGATGGGCATGCACCGAAGATGTAGAACGAGTGCGCTGGTGGTGCGGAACAATATGTGTGCAGCCACACACACGGGGGTTCATACACGTTCATACCTCAACGATCTGAACCAGAGCTGAATTGAATGTGCTTTTTCTTCTTAATTTCTTGGTGCCGTTGCTTTGTCGCAATTTTTTGTTTTTTATCTCATTTATTTTATCTCGCAATGCTTGTCGCTTCACTTCAATTGCTCCTCAGCCTCACCTGCACGTGTTTAATTGTTTATATTTCTATTAGTGTTCAGACATGCTTTCATCCTTACGCACTTGCTATCCCCCTTCCCTTCCTCTTCCCCACCTCCACCTCTATACCACGAATGACAATCACGATTCTGTCATGCTATAACAACGTATCGAGGCGGTGTGCCTGAGGAACCCAAAACTGTCCGAGAATACAGAAAGATATAAAAACGAGCGGTAATAACGAGAATGAATGTGAATTAGACTGAAACTCAGGAAGTGAGAAGAACCGCTAGTGCGTCGATAAACTGAAAAAATACACAGCACCTTTGAGCAACTAATCCAAGTCCAGCAGGCCAAGATGAGAATGATGCCACGTGTCGCAGGAGAGATTGATCGTGTGTTTAGGGGTGCTGGAGCGGTCTGTACGAGTGCAACACTGACCGTGACCACCTGCACGTCTGGGTTCCAATCGTAACTTGTGACGGGCATTTCTGCTGCTGCCACCGGCACCGGAACGTTTCTCATTGAGAAGCGCATAATTAGCCAAAAGCGCCTGGTCCAGCGAGAGTGAACCCAGTAGAGCGGCCAGTTGTCGTCTTCGATTCTTGAGCACCTGTTTTACTCGCAGATCCACCATCATAGCGGGGAGCAGCTTCCCCTGACGGCCACCACCTCCTTTCGCCCCACCCTGAAATGGTTCCTCCTCGGTAAGTTACTGTTTTCAGATGGCACCCTCTCACCGCGCGACTGCTTTTCCTCCTCGTCCGAATGCACGGCTGTGTCGGGTCCCATCTACGACCTCGAAAATATTCCAGAGATCTGATGCTGGCATATTTTGATGAGTGTGTGAGCTGGTTGAGTTGGAGGGAACATACGGTGTTGCACATGCCAGAAACACCAACTTTCAGTAAACCTGCACTAAACTTTTTTGGGCTTGCTCAAGCTTGAGCAAGCGAAAAAGTGTAAAAGTAATCTGTTTTTTTGCCAAAAGTTGATTTTGACCATTTTGTCGAAAGTAAAAAAAGTTGTGAAAGCAATCAAAAGTCATGAAAGCACCACTTAATTAGCATAAGTTAATGTCAACTTTTTCACTTTTTTACTTATTTACTTGCCCAAGTGAAAAAGTGAAAAAGTTCTTGCATGATTTACTGATGACATTAGGGATAGAAAAAGTGTCAGGGTAGTGTGCCCGGGAAACCAAGGACTGTCCAAGACAGAGAGCTATGAAACGAGCAGTAATAACTGCAAACGAGAGGGAGTTAGTTTAGACTGTAACTTGCCAAGCCAAGCCAGAGCCGGGCCGTGTTTGAGGCCGTTGACGTGCCTCGGGAAAAGCCGGGCCGGAACACCAACCACTAAGCTGCCCTCTTCCGTCCCACCGATAGATTGACGCATGTTATATCACGATTTTCTTCATTTGTATACGGGTTCCGGGTTCGTTTGTAGGTCCCATTTACTACAGATAGACTTGTCTTGCTCATCGCCTCACCCTTTAAACCATGAATAAAAAGCCGGCTTCTATTGCCAATGAGTGGGATCAAAACCACGGATATTCGTCCATACACGCTCCGAGCGGCTGGGCCCACTTGACTCTAGTGTGTAATGACTCCTACTACTTGTCCGAGAAAGAACTCCACCGTCGACTGCCTCTCCGCCCCCTACAAGATCAACCTCTGTGCTCCGACAGTGTAACGTGCCCCAACCGAATTCGTACTGGTTTACATAACGTTTCGTGGGTCCGAGACTGACTTGGAGAAACTGAAATGGGCTGGTGGATACGTACTGGCAATGCTACCGCTAGCTCTACTGTTGGATGTTGTGGTATTTCCAGGCGACACAACTGACGCCCCTAGTAAGTCAGGGTGGTGAGTGGGCTATTCGTGTACTCCGACATACAGAGATATAGTGAATTGACAAGAAGAAATGTCACGGTGGCATCTCTATCGACTGGAAATTGGATACGTACAGTACGAAACGCTACAAGGAGTTTCTACTCGGCCCCATGTTCTCGCAGTAATTTCACAACTTCGTCATATCCTTCCTCAGCCGCTTCCTGTAACGCGGTCTCGCCGTCATTGTTCTTCGCCTCTACGTCAGCACCATGCTCAAGCAACAGACGCACTGACTCCAGCACCCCATTGTACGAGGCCAGGTGCAACGGGGTCCAGCCATCACGTTTCCGCGCATTTACATTTGCACCGTGGTCCAGCAGTAATCGAAGGACGGAGCCATTTTTGGAGCGATAACCTAGTGATGCCCGATGTAACGGGGTCCACCCATCCTCATCCTCAGCATGGATGTCGGCATCGTACTCGATCGATTTCTGGACCACCTCAAGGTTTTCATAATAGGCTGCAGAATGCAACGGAGTCCACTTTTTATGACGGCCCTGGACATCCAGGTTTGCACCGTTAAGACGGAGAAAATCGGCCGTCTTAAAGTGTTCCCCTGCCAATGCTGCTACTAGTGGTCTCATATAGTAGCCCCCGTCAGTGTTCACATCCTGCGGATGCTTGATAATGAGGTGCTTTACGAGATCATGGAATCCACAGAGTGCCGCGTAATAAAGGGGAGCCGCGGCAGATTTAGAGAACGGTGTGAAAATGTGAAAAGTTGAACCGGAGCGCGACTTGGTGTCTATATCGTATATCGAGAGCCACACCCTAAAGTGTGGTTTGCCCAGGTCGAAGAGAAATTCGATCCCTTTCCGTGAGCGTGACAACACCTCCCCGAATTGCGCATGAGTAGTCCAGTGCTCGGCAGCGTATCGAGCCAGCGGATGGTCCTTGGGGGTATGGCCTTCAACGTTGTCTTGTATTTGTAGTAACACGCCTAGGCAAGCTTGCGCCAGGATCGTATGCGCAGGCTCCAAATCGATATGATAATTCGAGACTTCGTTACTTGGAGTAGCGAGACGAGACGAGGTCAAGTATTCCTTGACCGAAAAATGCGAAAATTGAACGACCCGCGAACGACCATCGTGGACAATTGCAATCAGACTTGAGCACGCCGACTGAAGAGCTAGTTCTTCTTCCTCCCACCGCCAATCTGGCCTCAACTTTGGAATCTCCTCCGTATCAAAGTCCACTGCGAGGACTTCTGCAAGCTCCGCGACGCGAAGAGGCCGGACAGCAACAACCAGGCACTGCAATATGTGTCGAGCGTGCGCCCTATTCGGCTTCTTGATTTCCTTCAGTATCCGCTCATACGTCTCATCCAGAGATTCCGGTAATTCCCTCAGCGTACGACCGACACTTGACGGAATACAGTCACATAGCACTTCCAACTGACAAAAAACCCATCTGAACCTGTCCAATTGTTCAGAAAAGGTATTATAAACATAAATTAATTCGCTTACATGCCATCAGCACGTTTAGAGAGCATCTCAATGACGAGTTCCTTATCCTCCTTCCTCCATCTCCGCATGATCGGTTCCGAATTCGAGTAAACAACGGACCTAACGTAGTCCTCGATATCTCTCTTTTGTCCACTTTGATCGTGCAGTGACACTCGGCGAGAGGTCAGAGGCTCGAGCACATCTCGTATGTCGACTTCTGGCCGACTTGTGACACATATACGAAGATTTGGTATATAGAGGTCTACGAGCTCCTCCACAAGTTGAAGAACCCGTCTGCGAGGTGTTGGAATACCAGAGACGTTGGAACATTCATCCAGGGCGTCCAATATTAGGTAGATGGGGCGCTGATCCGGGAGCATGAGCATCTTTTTTAAGCACTGGGTAAGAATGTCATCACTAGGCTGTTGTGCGCCGTTGTTATGATCGGAATAAATGTGTGAGAGAATGTCACAACAGGGACCGGATTGTGCAGAAAGTTGGGTGAGAAGGGATGGGACTAGATCGCGCCAGTGCTGTTTGCTGATGTCCCGGAAATCGAAATAGAAATAGGCCATCGAGGCTTGACCAGCATCGCACATGGATTTTATATCTCGGATGATTGTGGAACTGGAAACGACGAGCAAATCAGCTATCTTTGACAAAAACTGCAAAGGCACTACGAACCAAAGTATGCTCTTGCCAGAGCCAGCTACAAATAAAGGAAGTCATTAGGTGGCTTCAGGCTGCGGAATGGGACAGGGACGTACGTTTTCCATGAATCCATAGGAGTGAGTCAGAACCTGTTGACTTCCATTCCTTATACGTCCTGCCTTCGAAAAACCAGGTTGCCGTTCCCTTGTGATGGGCGTTACACGCAATATTGTGGTTCATCGATGGATCTGGTGGCAAGAGCCATCTACGGAGATTCTGTCGTGACTGATTCCCTGTGAGGATGATTGAGCCGGCATGTCCAACGTGAATGCGGTTTAGAGACCACGAACGTCTAGCGTCCTTTTCACCTAGGTGCGTATTAGTTAGACAATTCCACGATAATAGATAGAAGACGTATTGCGCACCATCCATAACCGCCGTTACCTTGTCGTCGAGGCCCTGAATTTGGTTACTAACACCCTGAATATGGTCACTGACACCATGAACTCGGTCACCGATATCCTGAACCTGGTCACCGATATCCTGAACCTGATCACCGATATCCTGAACTTGTTCAACGACATCCTGAACTCGGTCACCGACGTCCTGAACCTGGTCACTGACACCGGTCACTCTATGGTCGACGTCAACCGCGATATCCGCAACTCCCCTCACTCTGCCGGTGTCATCGACAGTATGCGTGGCCTTCAGCACTTGCGTAGCAGCCATTTGAGCCTCCTCTTGTGTCAGCCTGTCTAATCTCTTCAGCGCATCCTCGATTTCGCTCGTATTATTG
>WNFO01005414.1_pt1 | contig 12617 bp, 14 predicted proteins | sample 5400251 | NCBI WGS metagenome assembly WNFO01 (sample SAMN13153354, study PRJNA577476) | soil metagenome | isolation source: 100 cm saprolite under Madrone tree | place: USA:California | collected 2016-06-14
GATGTGGGCTGCCCTCACCGCCCTGTTTGTCGTTCTCCTCATCGTCATCGCGGGCGCCGTCGTCTACGTCGGCGCCAATTTGATCAGTTTTCTCCAGCCAATTCTAATTCCCGTGGCGATCGCGGTCATCCTTGCCTACCTGCTCGATCCGCTTGTGACCGAACTCTGTCGTCGCAAGATGGGACGTGGCTGGGCCATCATCGTAATTTTCGCTAGTGTTATCGTTGCTCTGGTCGGTTTGGTCGCGTGGGTCGCACCAACCATTTCGGTGCAAAGCGCCAACTTTGCGCGGGAGCTTCCCAGTTACACGCAAAAAGCTCGCGATCGCATTGTCGATCTTATCGTTCAATACAATCGCTTCGTCGGAGGCACAACGAGCGCCCGCGGGAAGTCGGCCTCTTCTAGCCTGGTGAATTTCTTGCTCGGAACTCCGCCGCCTCACCCCCTTTCTCCTACACCAAGCGCCACGCCCAGTCCGCTGCCAGAAACAACCCCGTCATCGGTTGAAGCAATTTCTGCTACGCCGGCCAAAATCAGTTCGGCGGAGCGTCAACAACTTGAAGCAAGAGCCGAGAAAATTATTCCTAACCTCGAGCGTTATCTCCCGACGTTGGCGGAAAAGCTTTGGGACATCGTCAAAAAGAGCGTTGGGGGATTTCTCGGCGTGACTGGGTTCCTGCTCAGTCTGGTCATGGTGCCAATTTATCTTTTCTTCCTCTTGAAGGAGCGACCGCGTATCGAAAGAAGGTGGAAAGATTATCTCCCGCTCCGCCCGTCGCCGTTGAAAGATGAGATCGCCGGAGCGTTGGCGGAGATTAACGGCTACATCATTGCCTATTTTCGCGGGCAGTTACTCGTATGTCTCGTCGATGGTGTTTTGATTGGAAGCATGCTTACGATTTATCCGGGTCTGAATTTTGCGCCGTTGATTGGTTGCCTTGTCGTAGTGCTCACGATGATTCCCTACATTGGCATTGTGCTCTGCTGGATACCGGCCGTGATTATCGCCGCGTTCCAGTTCGGTGATTGGACCCATCCTCTTGTTGTCACGGGAATTTTCATTCTCATCCAAAACTTGGAAGGAATGTTTTACGCGCCGCGCATTGTTGGGAAGTCAGTCGGGCTTCATCCAATGACGGTCATCGTCTCGATCTTCGTCTGGGGACTGTTAATTGGCGGTTTGCTCGGACCGATTCTCGCCGTGCCATTAACGGCGACAATCAAAGTCCTCTTAACGCGTTATGTTTGGGGACCAAGCGTCCGCGAACGGGCTCGTGATCAGGTGGCAAGTGTTCCCGTTGTCCGCGAAGCGGAGCAGGCCTAACGGCTTCCGACCGGACTGTTCTCCACCCGTCAGTTGCATTCTGGAGACCGCGCACGCATAAGGAATAGATGCCGGAAAAAATCAGACGCGTGCGGCGCAAGAGACGCAGCCGATCCTTGCCGGGCGTCGAATCGTTTCCAAGCTTCCGGGTTGATCTGCCGCCGGTGCGAGTCGCGCTTTACGTTGCGGCCGCCGCCGTGGCCGTGTTGTTGCTTGTCCTTTTTGGAACTTACGGCTCCAAGCTTTACACGGGATGGCACGAATCACGTTTGCTCAAGCGCGCGACGGCGATGTTGGAGAAAAAAGATTTCGTCGCTTCCCGCTTTTTACATCCTTGCTGAAGCTACCGAAAAACAAAACTCGGAGCAAACAGTCTCCTGGCGTGCCCAGGTTGCCCGTTTGCAGCCAGACAACATCGACAGTCAGCTCAATCTCGCTTCGGCCGCGTTGCGGTTTGGTCAGATCGATCTTGCGCGAAAAACATTGGAGCGCGTTGCACCGAGGGCCCAGGATCTGGCGGCTTTTCATGTCGTAGCCGGCTGGCTGGCGCGGGCCGAAGGAAATCTTCCCGAACAAGAGCAGCAGTTCGCCATTGCAGTAAAGAAAGATCCCAAAAACGATCTCTATAAATTTAATCTCGCCGCGCTGCAGATCCGTTCGCAGGACTCTGAGAAAAGCGCTCAGGCGCGCGACAATCTGGAGCGCCTGACCCAGGTCCCGGAGTTTCACACCGGCGCTCTCCGAGCATTACTGAACGACGCGGTCGATCGCAACGATCTCCAAACCGCCGATCGGTTCGCGCAACAACTGCAAATGTCGCCAGAAGTTAGCTTCGGCGATTACCTTCTCTGCCTGAATTTCTACCGGAAGCTGGACGCGAGGAAATTCGATGCGCTTCTAGAAAAAGTGAAACCAGTCGCAGCTCGCAACTCCAGCGACCTCGGGCTGCTGATGGATTGGATGAATGAAAACGGCCTGGCCTCGGAAGTTGTGAGGTGGATGGACAAATTACCCGACGCGGCAACCACCAAACCGCCGGCCGCCATCGCTATCGCGGCCGCCTTTGCCGAACAAAAGAATTGGTCACGCTTGCGGCGGTGGACACGAAGCGGATCCTGGGGAGAAGGAGATTATTTCCGGCTCGCCTATCAGGCTTTGGCCGCGCGGCAATCACGTCAATCCAGCGCCGATGCCGAGTTCGACACGCTCTGGCGCGCTGCGCTCCATGCCGCCGCCGATCAACCCGATCGCGAAATCAAACTCGCGCGCCTTGCCAGCAAGTGGAATTTGGCAATCGAAAGCGAAGAACTTTGGTTGCGGCTCTCGCGGACTCCCCCCAGCCGCCGCGAAGCGCTCGACGCACTTTATCGGCTTTATCGCACGAACAATGACCTCAAAAAACTTTACGACGTGCTCCAGCGTTTGCACGAAGCTTCGCCTAACGAGATTGGGATCACCAATAATCTCGCGCGGCTCGGGTTAAGCATCGATCAGAACACAAAACAAGCGCAGGAATTGGCCAAGCAAGCACACGATCGCGCGCCCGAGGATCTGAATTGCGCGGTGACATATGCATTCGCACTTTATGTGCAGGGTCACACCACTGAGGGACTCGAGATTCTCCAAAAGCTGTCGCCCGAAACATTGCACGAACCGCATGCTGCGGTTTACGCCGCCGTTTTGCTTCTCGATGTCAATCAGACTGACGCCGCCAAGGAATACATCCAGGTGGCAAAACACGGTCCCATCTACGTCGAAGAAAAACGTCTCCTCGAAGATGAGCTGACAAAAATCTCCGGCGCGCCACCCAGTCCAACGCCATCTCCAACTCCTGCACCGTCTGCGACATCGACGGCTCCGACCCCAATTCCCGAACTCTCTGCGAGCGCGACACCCTGACCGCTTCGATCGGCTTCAGTCTTTATAAGGATCGACGATATCGCGTCCGGCCATCGCCACGCCCAGCGGCCGCAACGTGTGCAAGACCCGGATCGTCCCCGCGTGCGCTTGTAACACATCCGGCAAACGTCGGTACGCTTGCGGCGCTTCGTCCAAATCGCCGCCGCGTAAAACAATTCCGCGGTCGTGCAACCACTTCATCATCTCGTCGTGCCGAACGAGTCCATCCTGTCGGATTCGTTTGTTGCCGACCTTGACAAATCTTCCTTTCGCTGCCGTGCGCGACATGATTCGTCCCGCGCCATGAATCGTTGAAAAAAGCGCTTCGCGCGAAGTCGGCGAATCGACGCCTTCGATAATCACCGCGTCATCGCCCATGCTTCCGCCGACAAAACCTTTTTGTCCGGGAAACGCCGGTGTCGCTCCTTTGCGCACGACCCAGAACTCTCGGCCATCGTGTTTTTCGCGCCAGGCGAAGTTGTGATGGTTGTGCACTTCATCGACGATTCGCGCGCCCAAAATGTTTTTCACGACGTGTCGCGCGACCGCTTCACGTCCCGCGTAGGCGTAGCGTCCGGCCAGATGCATTCCCGCGAGATAGTCGTGGCCGATCCCTGATTTTTCATCGACCACCGTGGGCGGCACATCCATTCCGTCCTTCCCGCCGGCTGCTTTCAAAAAGTGGGTGGCGGTTTTATGTCCGAGTCCGCGCGAGCCAAAATGCGCGCCGACCCAGATGCGATCCTCCTCGTCCGCAAAAATATCGACGTAATGATTGCCACCACCGACCGTGCCGAGCTGTTCCGCCGCCATCGACTTCAAATCGCCGATCGGTTTTAATTTCCATGACGGATCGTCAAACAATTCATGCTCGACCCGCGTTTTGCTTTTGCGCCCGATCCCGAACGAAATTTCCCGCACCACGTCGTCCATGATCTTGTCGATCTTCGGCGCGATCTCCTCGCGCTTCGCATCCGTCAGGATCGCGAGATTGCCGCAGGCGATATCGAAGCCGACTCCACTGAGCGAGATTTTGTCCTTGTAGGCAACGACGCCGCCGATTGGTTGGGCGTAACCTTTGTGACCGTCGGCGCAAAGCACGCCCCGCTCGGCGCCCATCGCCACACACGTTTCGATTTGCTTGATCGTCGCCGGGTCGTGCTCGCCGAAAATCTTCGTTTTCGGATCCATCGGTAAGATAAGCTCGAACCGATGGAGAAGATTTCAATTCGTTACCGAGGCAGCGATTTTTTGCCGAGGATTCTCCAGCTTTCAACATCAGCAGCCGTGCGCGATGGCGAAACGCACCGCACCGCCGCGATCGAATCGAAAACAACCGTGCGAAAGGGCAACTTCATCACCGCCGCCAGTTCCTTCTTCGTCGCACGCGGCAGTTTCTTGTAAAGCAAACTGACATGCGGATCGCTCGGAGCCTTTGTCGGCGATTTTGCGGCGCGGCCAAGATCCGTCACCAGTTTTCTCAGCAACGGACTTGATTTAAGTCGGACAAAAAGCGTTCTCGTGAACGCTGACGAAAAAGCAACACCACTGGCGGTCAGCCGAATCGGTCGCAGTGAAATCTGTTTCAAAACTTTGTTCGGGGACTGTTCGCCACGGCGAATCCGTCCAATGGCGGATCGATCTTTCGCTGTCGAAAAGAGCGTCACGTGCGGTTCGAAATTCGGCGCCCGAAATTCCTTGCGCAGAATTCGCACGATCTCGCAAAACAATTCGCGTTCCGGTTTCGCCGGGAGCAGCCAATAAACGATCGCGTTTTTTTTCATTTCGTCGCGGGCGCCCTGCCGGCACCGTTTTGAGATCGAGCTGCACCGCCGGTTTGACCTGCGGCCAAGGTTAAGGACTTGAGTGAGCCGCCGGCAAGACAAATACGATGTCGATCTTGGCTGGTTGTGAATAAAGTGGCGCGCCGCTGGGCATGGAGCAGATTATCTCGTGCACAAGGTGGCCACTAGTCGGGTGGATTGGTCCGCGCTCCGCGAAGATTTTCCGATTCTCCGGGAGCGCGTGAACGGTCATCCGCTGATTTATTTCGACAGCGCAGCCAGCTCGCAGAAACCGCGCGCGGTGCTGGACGTCGTTCGAAACTATTACGAACACGAAAACGCCAATGTCCATCGCGGCCTGCACGCGCTGAGCGCGCGGGCGACCGAGCATTACGAAAAATCACGCCAGCGCGTGGCCGATTTTATCGGCGCGGCGAGCGCGGACGAGATCGTGTTCACGCGCGGCACAACCGAGAGCATCAACCTGGTCGCGCAAGCGTGGGGCGGAAAGCTTCTTCGCGCCGGCGACGTGATTTTGCTCACCGAGATGGAACACCACAGCAATCTCGTGCCCTGGCAGCTGCTCGCCGAGCGGATCGGTGCGCGGTTGCGTTTCGTTCCGGTTCGCGACGACGGCACCCTTGAGTTGGAAAAACTTTCATCACTGCTGACGGCCGAAGTGAAGATATTTGCCTTTACCCACGTTTCCAACTCGCTCGGCACGATCAATCCCGTCGCAGAGCTTTGCCAAAAAGCGCGCGCTGTCGGCGTAATGACCCTGGTCGATGCGGCGCAAAGTATCGGGCACATGCCGTTAAATGTTCAGGAGCTCGGCTGCGACTTTCTCGCTTTCTCCGGTCACAAGATGTGCGCGCCCACCGGAATCGGCGTGCTCTATGGTGGATTGGACATTCTCGATTCGGTTCCGCCGTGGCATGGCGGGGGCGAGATGATTACGAGTGTTACGTTGGAAAAAAGCACGTTCAAAAAACCGCCGCACCGTTTCGAAGCAGGCACGCCAAATATTGCCGGCGCCATCGGTCTCGCGGCTGCGATCGATTACCTCGAAGGAATCGGACGCGCCGAAATTTTTAAGCACGATGTCGATCTTGCTAGTTATGCGTTGCAAGGAATGGCCGATGTGGCGGGACTGCACGTCCTTGGACCGTCGCGAGATCGCGGTGGAGTCATTAGCTTTGTGATGGGCGCGGCGCATCCGCACGATCTGACCACTTTTGCCGATCAGTATGGCCTGGCACTACGCGGCGGTCATCATTGCAATCAACCGCTCATGCGCCGCTTTGGTGTGCCTGGAACAAGCCGCGCCAGTTTTTATCTTTACAGCACGCGCGAGGAAATCGATCGCATGGTCGACATCCTCGACAAAGCCGTTCGTTTTTTCAAATGAACCTAGAACTTGGCGATCTGGAAGAACTTTACCAGGACGTGATCCTCGACCATTCCCGTCGGCCGCGGAATTTTGGCGAGCTGTCTGACGCTGCAGTTCGCGTGCATGGCGATAATCCGGCGTGCGGCGACGAAATTCATCTCGCCGTGAACTTCGACGGCAACGGAGGGTTAAAGGAAATCAAATTCACTGGTCACGGGTGCGCCATCAGTCAGGCCTCCGCGTCGTTGATGACAACAAAGTTGAAAGGCAAGAGCCGCGATGAAGTCGAAGAAATGCTCCGCGAATTTCACGATTTGGTAACGAGCGAGAACAATGACGCGCCGAAAAAGCTCGGCGATCTTCGTGCGATGCGCGGTGTTCGGAAATTTCCGCAGCGTGTGAAATGCGCCATGCTGCCGTGGCGCGCGGTCGAGCAAGCGCTAAGGCAAACCGAAGGCGAAGCCACTGTTTCGACTGAGGAACCGGAATTTGCCTGAGTTATGCCGACGAATGTTCTCGGGACCGAACTGAAATGTTGCTGTCGCGATCCGATGACCGGATTTTTTCGTGACGGCTTCTGTCGAACCGGACCCGAAGACGTCGGCTTGCACACGGTTTGTGTGAAAGTCACGCGCGAGTTTTTAGATTTCTCGGTGCTCGACGGCAACGATCTCGTCACACCCGTTCCAGAATGGGGATTTCCCGGACTCAAACCCGGCGACAAATGGTGCGTCTGCGTCACCCGCTGGAAATCCGCGCTCGAACACAATCGCGCCGCCCCTATCGATCTCGAAGCAACACACACCTCCGTCCTAAAATTCGTTACTCTCGAAGACTTAAAAGCGCACTCGATTAAGTGACGCCCCAACTAGTTGGCCTGAAAGCAGCTTCTGAGGCGATGCGTGGCAGCGCCCCGCACTGTAAATTCGCCTAAACCCGTCGCTACTCATCAATCTCGCGGCCGCTATGCTTCTCGCCTTCGGCGTTGCCCCGTCTCAGGCGCAATCCTGGCGTAGCCGCGAAGCCGTTTATTCGGCCCAAACCGTTGACGGCGTGCCGCTGCAGCCCTTTTCGTTCGATCGACAACCTGCGCGCGCGCAAGCAATCCAGGTCGCCTATTACACGTCACGACCGACTCGCCGTGTGGAACCGATCAACCATGACGAATACGATTCGGAAACGACGACATCCGGACTCGATGTCGGCGGTTCGTGTCCGATGGTCCCCGGAAATCGCGCGGTGCTGCGGAACGGAATCGCCTACGCGCCGGCGAACGCGCCCGACGCGGTCAAACATGCAATCTGGGCGATCAACACAATCCGCAATCGCCCGTACGTTTGGGGCGGGGGACACGGATCGTTTCACGATTACGGTTACGATTGTTCCGGCACGGTTTCGTTTGCGCTCCATTACGCCGGGATGCTCGAGCAACCGTTGCCGTCGAGCGATTTTCTTCGTTACGGCGAGCGCGGCCGCGGCCGCTGGTTCACGATTTACTCGCGTCACGGTCATGTGTTCGCAATGATCGCTGGTCTGCGACTCGACACGACCGATCTGCGCTACGGCAGCGATGTTGGTCCGCGCTGGCATATCGATGGCCGCGACGCCTGGGGTTTTCAAGCGCGGCATCCGGCCGGGTTGTAAACCGACACTTTCGCAGCCAACATAACGGCAACTTGAAACTGCCGTTCAGTCTTTTTCTCGCGCTGCGTTATCTCAAACCGAAACGTACCTTTCTTTCCATCATCACCTTGATCTCGATCATCGGCGTTACGCTCGGCGTGACCGTGCTCATTCTCGTGATTTCGGTGATGACCGGTTTCGATCGCGAGCTGCGGCAAAAGATAATCGACTTCGACGCGCACATTCTCGTGAAAAGCGAGGACGTTATGCGCGACTGGCGGACGCTGCAGAAGAAGATCGACAACACCCCACACGTGGTCGCGAGTGCGCCGTTCGTGCAAGGCCCGGTCATTGTCGAATTCCAAAACCAGCGCCTGGCGCCGGTGATCCGCGGAATCGACCCGACTCAGGAAGAGAGAGTGATTCCGATTCGGAAGTTCATAAAAGAAGGTCAACTGGATCTCGATGGCGAATCCGCCGTGCTCGGGAGCGATCTCGCCCGCATTTTGCGCATTCGTGTTGGCGACAAGCTGACTGTGTATTCGCCGGGAAATCTCGGGCAAATTCTCGACGAGATTAAGAACCTCGAGAACGCGAAGGGCGCGGACGAAAAGAAAGCACTCGAAAAATTGCGCGAGGTCGTTTTGCCAAAGGACCTGACGGTCACCGGCATTTTCGAGACCGGCCGCTACCAATATGACTCCGAGTTTGTGCTCGTGCCGATCTACATCGGACAGGAGCTTTATAATCTGGGCGATGCTCTCCACGGCGTCACCGTTCGCACGGACGACCCCTACGCCGCCGATCGCGTGAAGGAATCATTCGAGCAATTTCTCGAGCCGCCGGTGTTCGCGCAAACCTGGACCGAGATGAATCATCAATTCTTCGAAGCTATCCGGTTGGAGCGGAATGTAATGTTTTTCTTGCTCCTCTTTATTGTGATCGTGGCCGCGTTCGGAATCATGAGCACGCTCATCACCGTCACGGTTCAGAAACGGCGCGAGATCGGAATTGTGAAAGCGCTCGGCGCTAATATTTCCCAGATCATTTGGGTTTTTCTGGGGCAGGGGACAGTTGTCGGATTCTTCGGTACGCTAACCGGCCTCGGACTCGGCATGACGCTCATACGATACCGCAACGGAGTCGCTCACTGGCTTGCGTCAACGTTGCACATCGAGATTTTCCCGCGCGAAGTCTACCAGTTCTCCGAGATTCCCGCACAAGTCATTCCCTACGACGTCACGATCATTTGCATCAGTGCGTTTTTAATTTGCTCGTTTGCCGCGCTGATCCCTGCTTACTTCGCCGCGCGGCTCGACCCGGTCAAAGCGCTTCGCTACGAGTAATTTAAACTCTTCCTCTTTCGCGCACTCTTAATCTACTCACCAAGATATCCACCGCGCGAAAGGCGTAAGCGTAGCCGCCGACCCATTCGCTTTCACGCGGGCCGGCGATGTTGAGAGTGTCGATCTCGTTGTCGCAAACAAAGGAAATCATCAGCGTCGCCGCGTCTTCCGGCGAATATTTCGCCGCGTCGATCAATCGATGTGGTTGTCGATCCTCAATGCAACATCCGGCGGTGTATGCGGTCCCGCCGCTCAACTCGTGAAAGTAAATCACGATCGTTCCTTCTGATTCCTGGACGTTCCGCAACGTCCGCTCCTCCGGTCCGCCTTTCTTCAATTCCTTTAGCGGATAACGATCCGGAATTTTGCCGGACTCATCGAGACGACCCGCCGGACACCAACCGCCGCATTTGATTCGATGTTTGAGCGCAACATCGAGCGCTGCGCGATCCACTCCAGTTTGTCCGCCGGAAATTACTTTCAAGATGTCGATGTTACTGTGGTGGTAGAGATATCGCCTGCAATTTTTCTAGATTTGCACTCCGTATACCGCCGGTCCGGCTCGGACTTTTCAATCGCCTGTAGGAACGATATCCGCTCGTTCGACCATAAGAATGACGGTGCGTTTCGGCGCGCGCGTGCGATGTCGCACCCCTTTTGGAACAACAAAACCCTGGCGCGGTCCAAGATCGACAACCTTGTCCTCAAGGTCGATCAGGAAATGGCCGTCGAGCACAAAGAAGAATTCATCGATGTCGTTGTGCTCGTGCCAGTGATATTTGCCCTCCAACACGCCGAGCCGCACGACTGAGTCGTTCACTTTGCACAACGTCTGGTTCCACCACTTGTCGGTGCAGGCATCGACCAGCTTTTGAACGTCGATTACTTCAAGCGGGCTGTGCAAAATATTCAGGAGCGTTTTATAAGGAAAAGCTTCGAACGTCTTTTTCGGTTCCATTGCTGGGAATTTAACCACAGAGTTCACGGAGATCGCAGAGAAAAAAAGGAGTTTGCCCGCCGGATTTGGTTTCTGTTTAATGCCAGAACCGGCATCGGTTCATTCTTCGCCGTCGAAATAATCCGTCTCGCGGCTTTTAATTACGACGCGATCCGCCGCCGACGTTTTGTTCACTTTCCATTTCCCACTGTCCGGATAATAAGCCGATTCACCGATCGGATTATCCGCGACCACATAATAAGTGAGATCGTCCTCGCTGGTGTTGCTGATTTGGTGCGGTTCATCGGGCCCGAAGATAAACGCGTCGCCGGCGACAACGTCAGTTTTTCCACCTTTATAACGCACACTGCCTTTGCCGCTGATGACGAGATAAAGTTCCCACGCTGCTGAGTGTGCGTGATAGGGAAAATTGTGTTTCCCCGGAGGCACGCGGGTCCATTCCAAATCAAACGGATGTCGCTTCGCCAGATCGAGCGAATCCGGATCGCGTCCAAGCGCGATGGAGAACCCTTTGAAATGCGCGGCGTACTTTCCACCCGGCGATTGCCACGGCTCTTCCTTGATGTCTTTAATGTTTACTTTCTTCACGCTTTTCTGTCATTCCGACCGAAGTGGAGGAATCTCTTACTGTTTCTGTTCAACTCTCGCCTGACCTCGGAAATAGTTAGAGATGTCTCGACTTCGCTCGACATGACAATTTTTTATTCTTCTCCGTCGAAGTAATCCGTCTCCTTTCCTTTCACGATTACTTCGTTCATTCCTTCCTTCCAGACCGCGAACTTGCCGCTGTCGGGATAAAAACAGGAATCGCCGCGCGGATTGTCGGCGATCACATAATAAACAAAATCTTCGTCGCCGGCGTTGGTGAGCTGGTGCGCTTCGCCCGGTCCAAAGAAAAACGCGTCGCCCGCAGTGACAATTGTCGATCCATCTTTGTCGCGAATGCTGCCTTTGCCCGAGACAACGAGATAAAGCTCCGACTCGCTCGAGTGCGAATGATACGGGCAAAGCAATTTTCCTTTTGGAATGCTAACCAGCGCGAGATCGAACGGATGCCGCTTCATTAGATCGAGCGACTCCGGATCGCGCCCGAGCGCCACTGAAATGTCCTTCGATCTCCGCCCAAACTTTCCTTTCGGCGATTGCCGCTCCCGTTCTTCGATGTCCTTCAAATTCACCTTCCGCATACGAAGTATTCTTAATCAGGTACCGCTACGATTCGCGCCATCAGAAGAACGACTCTGAACTCCATTATGGAATCACAGCTTCCATTTGTTTGGCAGTTTTTGTTTAAGTTTCTCGACCGGGGCGAAGAGGTCGCCCGATTTTTCAACGCGGGCGATAACTTTGTCGGAGCGGAATTTCAGAAGATCGGCTTTTTTCTTTCTTAAACAATTCGTGGCTTCGTCCCAGGTAACCGGTGTGGACACGGTTGGTTCTTCCCTGGCACGAAGCGAATAAACGCAGATCGTTGTTTTGTGTTCGTCGTTCTGACTCCAATCGACGAACACCTTTCCTTTCCGCACCGACTTCGACATGTTCGACGTGACCAGATTTCCGTGTTCGCGTTCGAGATGCTGGGCGAGTGCGCGCGATAAATCTTTGGTTTGATCGAACGTGACCGGCGTGTTGACCGGCACGTAAACCTGCAAACCTTTTGAGCCGCTCGTCTTGGCGAATGATTTCAATTTCATTCCGCCTAACAAATCGCGCAGCCAAAGTCCGACCTGGCAGCATTGGACGATGTCGGCCGGCGCGCCGGGATCGAGATCGAATACCATCATCGTCGGCCGTGCGACGTTGTTCTTTTTCGCGAGCGACGTGTGGAGTTCGAGATCGGCCAGGTTTGCCGCCCAAACCAGGGTTGGCAAATCCTGCGCCAGGCAATATTCCATCGTCTTATTGTTGCCTTCGCTCCAAACTTTCGCCGTTTTAACCCATTTCGGCCGATGCGACGGGCAATTCTTTTCGTAAAAAAATTCTTTGTCCACGCCGTTCGGATAACGCTTCATCGTTAGGGGCCGGTCTTCGAGATGCGGCAAGAGCACGGGCGCGATCCGAATGTAATAATCAATCACCTGGCCCTTGGTGAACCCGACTTTCGGGTAAAGCACCTTGTTCAGGTTTGAGACGGAAAGCTTTTTCCCTTCGACAACGAGCTCGGCTGTTTCAGGCATTTCTTTTCATCCACAGATTACGCAGATTTCCGCAGATCAAAGAGAAACCGGAATTTCCTCTGCCAAAATCTGTGTGAATCTGTGAAATCTGCGGACTAAGCAAAAAATCTTTCGGG
>WNFO01009042.1_pt1 | contig 12617 bp, 14 predicted proteins | sample 5400251 | NCBI WGS metagenome assembly WNFO01 (sample SAMN13153354, study PRJNA577476) | soil metagenome | isolation source: 100 cm saprolite under Madrone tree | place: USA:California | collected 2016-06-14
ATGTGCACGACAGCAGGGTCCGACGCATCGCCACGATCACGCCCGACATGGTTTGCCCCAAACCGCACAATTTCACGCCCGGCGCATTACCCGCCGTTCGTTCGCGAATCGAGCGACAATATCCCCTAATGGGTCTCGGCGGGTAAGAGTCCGAACCGTGAACGCCGACCGCATCGCAAAAAAATGCGCTGAGGTAACGTTTTTGGAAGCGGATTTGGTAAAATTGGCAACGCTTCGCAGGCAATAGCCCTATCGTCCGCCGAATCGTCCACACTTTTCATCATTCGGCCACGAGCTGCAATTTCATGACCGCTACAACATCCCGCAATTGGGATGTGTCGCCAGTGGTGCGCTTCACCAGCAGCGCGCCCTGCAGGGCTCCGAAAACGAGGCGGGCCACCTTGCTCGCCGGTGCCGGAAGCTTGAACTCGCCCCGTGCGACCCCGCGCTTGAGAATCCCGGTCAGCCAAATTTGATGCGCCTTGAAGAAACCATCGACGCGCGCGCGAAGTTCCGGCGGCAGCGCCAGTATTTCGCCTGCCAGAGTTCCGCTCAGGCATACCTGGTCGGGAGTACTGGCATATTTAAGGTAAGGTTCGATGTAGAAATCCAGCATCGCCATCGAAGGCTGCGACTGATCTTCGGCGATGGCAATGAGGGCGGCTCCGAAGCGCTCGACATAGCGATCGACGACGGCAATGCCCAGATCGGTTTTCGACGCAAAATGATAATGGATGCTGGCCTTGGTCATGCCGAGCGCATCGGAAATATCCTGATAGCTGAACGCGCTGTAGCCGCGCGTCTGGATCAGTATCTCGGCGAGATCGAGTATCTGTTCGGCGGTCCTGGATCGCTGCTTCGGGGCCGTCGTCGTCATAAGTTTCCTGTCATGACATCGGGCGCAAATGACCTCGCTTCACCCAATATGTCGCTCCGCTTCTTGACCCGAGATTGCGCCGGAAACCCACCGGGTTCCTGATCCATGTCCCGGCCCCGTACGTCCCGTGTTCATCCCGGAGGTCGCCCGACAATATAAGTATCTCCTCACCATCGGGACAGTCCACCTCGCCATGATTAGTCCCCGCCTCGAGCCGTTCCAGCATCACCTTTTCTCCCGCATCGGGAGCCAGATACAACGGCAGCGTCTTCAAACCGGCTATGGAGGCTTGCTCCCATCTGGCTGTCGTGCTGTCGACAACAATCCGGGTCTGTTCGGATAGCGCCATCTGCCGCAGCTTGACCAGAATGGTGCATCCGGGCGCGGTTCGCGGCGTATGGCGGCTCCGAGGTGGATTGCGGACATAGGTTCCGGTCGGGTAGTCGCCGTGCTCGTCCGAAAATACTCCGCTGAGCACGAGAAACTCTTCGCCAAGCGCGTGGTCATGCGCGGGAAACGCGCTGGCGGGCTCATAACGGACGAGGGACGTAGCCCGAGCCACTTCACCTCCGATGCGATCCAGCAGACGGCGTTCGACGCCGGCCTGGGGAGATGGAACCCATGGCATTTCATCCGTGGCGATCACGACACGGCGGGAGAAATCAGCGTTGACGAGTTCGTTCGACATTGCGGGCTCCTCAAAAGCGTTCGGAGAATGGGCGCAGATCCATTTCGTGTGTCCAGGCCGACGGATGCTGCGATGCTAGTTCCAGGTATGCATGGGCCACAAGATCGGGCTCTATTCGCGTGGATTGAGGCGGGCCGAATCTTTGATCGGTCTGAGCTTCGTCGATCAATCCGTCGAGAATGACATGCGCGACGTGAACGCCTTTGGGGCCGAACTCACGCGCGAGCGATTGCGCGAGACCGCGAAGGGCAAATTTCGCCGATGCGAATGCTGAAAATTGCGCGGCCCCACGTATTCCAGCCGTTGCGCCGGTCAGGATAATGGCGCCTTCGCCGCGCGCGATCATATGCGGCAGCACAGACTGGGCGGACAGCATCGCTCCGAGGCAAGCGACGCGCCACGCTTGCTCAAACTCGCTTGCGGTCGTCTGCTCGAATGGCTTGATCGCCAGCACATGCGGATTGTGCACAAACACGTCGATGCGACCGGCGTGTGGTTTTAGAGCCGCTGCGACCTCCGTCGGCTGCGTAATATCGCAGCTGAGATGGGTGTAGATGCCCCCGCTTTGTTCAACTCGTCGCTTGAGATGTTCCGACCGGTTCGTCCGGGAGAGGCCGATGACGTCGTGGCCCGCCCGGGCGAAGGTCTCGGCGATACTTGCGCCGAGACCTTCGGCCGCGCCAGTGAGAAGCAAACAGCGCCGGATCGGGCGGGCCATCGTTTTCAGATCCACCGCAGGATGCTGGCGATGATGACGATCTGGGCCAACCAGCCGGCCGTGAAAGTAAGTGTGCGCGCTGCGGGAATTCCGGCCGAATAGACCATGAAATGAAGCAGGCGGGCGAAGAAGTACACCACGACAGCCACCTTCGTTGCCGGGGTCGAGATATTCAACACATACGCGATCAGCACAGCGGGCGCGAAGATCGCCAGATTCTCCACGGCGTTGGTGTGAGCCTTGATGGAGCGTTGCGCCCATGACGAATGCGCCCCGCTTTCCGGTGGTGCGCCCGCAAGAGTTCCTCCCAGGCCGCCGCCGACCACGCGGTTGAGAACGTAAGGCATCCAGAAGAGGGCGGTCATGAGAACGGTGAGCGTCAGCCAATAAAGTTCTGTTGTCACGGTGGGGTTCCTCATTTGCGAATGCCGGAAATCTGACCTACTAGTAGGTAAATGTCAATGAGGAGCGTTTTCGAGACGTGGATGCGAGCTATCAGTTTTTTGGAGCAAGGGGTTCCCGCGAATTAGCGCCCGGTCGAACCGAAGCCGCCACTGCCGCGGTCGGTCGCGGAAAGCGATGTTGCGGGGATCAGTTCCGCTCGGACCACCGACGCAATCACCATTTGCGCGATACGCTCGCCACGGCGGATCGGGAACGGCGCGTCGCCGTGGTTGATCAGCAGCACGCCGATCTCGCCGCGATAGTCCGCATCAACCGTGCCTGGCGCATTCAACACGGTGACACCGTGCTTCGATGCAAGGCCCGAGCGCGGACGGACCTGCGCCTCATAACCTGATGGCAGCGCGATCGTAAGGCCAGTGGGCACCAGCGCGCGCTGCCCGGGCGAAAGCACAAGCGGCGAATCTTCGGGAACCGCGGCCAAGAGATCGAGCCCCGCGGCATGCGCGCTTTGATATGCCGGCAGCGCCAGACCCTCACCATGCGGCAATTGCCGGATATCGACTCTCACAACCGTGCTCACGATGGATTCTCCGGGGTTTTCGCGAGCATGGTGCCGGCGATTCGCGCCACCAATGCGGCTGCGACTTGCTCTTTGCTCATCACCGGCCAGGAGTCGACAGTGATCCTGGCGTCATCGCGCGCGAGCAGATGAACCGTGTTGCGGTCGCCGCCCATCACGCCTGACGCCGGCGATACATCATTGGCGACGATCCAGTCGCAGCCCTTGCGCGTGAGTTTTGCCTTGGCATTGTCGATCAGATTTTCAGTCTCGGCCGCGAATCCGATCACCAGTCCCGGACGCCGGTCCTGCAGCTTCGAGATCGTTGCAAGGATATCGGGATTTTCGACGAGCTGCAGCGGTGGCATCCCCGCCGAGGTCTTTTTCAATTTCTGCTCGCCTTCATTGGCAACGCGCCAGTCGGCGACCGCGGCGGCGAAGATCGCGATATCCACCGGAAGCGCGGCTTCCACCCGGTGCAGCATGTCGCGCGCGGATTCCACATGCTTTACCGTCACGCCGGCAGGATCGTCGAGATCGACCGGGCCTGAGATCAAGGTGACATCCGCTCCGGCTTTTTGTGCGGCCACGGCAATGGCAAAACCCTGTTTGCCGGACGAGCGGTTGGCGATGTAACGCACCGGATCGATCGGCTCATGGGTCGGCCCTGCGGTGATGAGAACGCGCTTGCCGGCAAGCGGCCGAGGTTGGGAGGGGCGCAGGAAGCGCTCGGCAGCAGATGCGATTTCCAGAGGCTCCGCCATCCGGCCGACGCCGGCCTCCCCGGCTTCGGCCATTTCGCCGGCATTGGGGCCAACCAAGGCGACGCCGTCGCGCTCGAGCTGCGCGACGTTGCGGCGGGTCGCGGCATTGTTCCACATCAGCGGGTTCATCGCCGGCGCGAGCAGGATCGGCCGGTTGGCCGCGAGCAGGATGGCGCTGGCCAGATCGTCGGCATGACCCTGCGCCATCTTCGCCATCAGGTCCGCGGTCGCAGGCGCCACCACGATCAGGTCGCAGTCGCGGGCGAGACGGATATGGCCGGCATCGAACTCGCTCTCGGGATCGAACAGGTCGGTATAACAGCGCTCGTTCGACAGTGCGCTGGCGGCGAGCGGCGTGACGAACTGCTGCGCGGCGCGCGTCAGCACGCAGCGGACATGAATGTGCCGCTCCTTCAGCCGCCGGATCAGGTCCAGCGCCTTATAGGCGGCGATGCCGCCGCCGATGATCAGGGTGACGCGGAGTTGATCGGCCGCATTGGTGTACGGCGCGGCGCGGGCCTGGACCTCAGCAGGCGGCAAAGCGGCTTGCGATGGTGTCGCGGAGGATTCGGAGCGACCCTGCAGAAGCCCCCCCAGGATCACCCGGACCTCCTCTTCCACGGAGCGGCCGTTGCGGGCCGAACGCAGCCGCAGATAGGTCTTGATGGTCTCGTCGAGTTTTCGGATGGTCAGGCTGGCCATAGGTATTTTTCCGACCGGTATGATTGCAATGCTAGCATCGTTGTGCCAGCACTGCAATCACAATTGTCGAACGGCCCAGAGAATGCCGATGAATGTCGCGGCGATGATCCAGAGCGCCAGCGTACGCCACCGGCTCTTGCGGCCCTCGGTCCGGCCCATCGCCGCGATCGTCTCCGGTGACAGCGTCAGTCCTTCCCGGGTCATGGTCTCCAACTGCTCCAGCACGGCGACTGACCGCGAGGCGATCGCCGGAAGGCCAACCAGCACCCGGCCCAGTTCACCGGCGCCCGACATCGCGCCCTGAATGCGCCCCACCGGCCCGAGATTGCGCTCGATCCATTCGCGCACCACGGGATCGGCGATCTTCCAGATGTCGAGTTTCGGATCGAAGCCGCGCGCGACACCCTCGACCACCACCATGGTCTTCTGCAGCAGGATCAGCTCAGGGCGGGTGCGCATGTCGAACAGGCCGGTGACTTCGAGCAGCAACGTCAGCAGCTTCGCCATCGAAATTTCTTCGGCGGTGCGGTTGTGAATCGGCTCGCCGATGGCGCGGATAGCTTGCGCGAAATTCTCGACCGAGTGGTGTCCGGGCACATAGCCGGCCTCGAAATGCACTTCGGCGACCCGGCGATAATCGCGCGTGATGAAGCCCAACAGAATTTCGGCCAGGAAGCGGCGTTCCTTCATGCCGAGTCGGCCCATGATGCCGAAATCGACCGCGACCAGCCGGCCGGCATCGTCGAGGAACAGATTGCCGGGGTGCATGTCGGCATGAAAGAAGCCGTCACGCAGCGCGTGGCGAAGAAAGCTCTGGATCACCTTGCGTCCGAGCTCGGGCAGATCGACCTGCGACTCCTCAAGACGCGCGTGATCGCTCAGCGCGATGCCGTCGATCCATTCCATCGTCAGGACATTGTGCGTAGTGCGATCCCAGTCGACAGTGGGTACGCGAAAATCCGGATCGTCGCGGGTGTTCTCCGCCATTTCGGAGAGCGCGGCGGCTTCCAGCCGCAGGTCCATCTCCATCGCCACCGAGCGCGACATCGTATTGATGACCTCGATCAGCCGCAGCCGTCGCGCTTCCGCCGAATTGGCTTCGGCGTTGTGCGCGACAAAGAAGAAATCGGCTAGGTCGCGGCGAAAACGCGCGGCGACATTGGGCCTGAGCACCTTCACCGCTACGGCAGTGCGCACGCCGTCCCGCTCGGTTTCGCCGCGATGCACCTGCGCGATCGACGCCGCGGCGACCGCGGGACCGAAGCTCGCAAACGCCTGCGCTACAGGACGCTCCAGCGACAGCGCAATGGCGGCCTCGGCTTCGCTTTGCGAAAATGGCGGCAGCCGGTCCTGCAGGCTTTCCAGATCGCGCGCCATGATGACGCCGACCACATCGGGTCGTGTGGCGAGAAACTGCCCAAGCTTGAGATAGGCCGGCCCGAGCCGCGTCAGCGCGCGCGACAGCTGTGGACCGGATTTGGCGCCGGGGCGCTCGACCAATCGCGCGATGCGAAGCGCGAGCTGTCCGGGCGGCGGCACCAGGCTCGGATCGACCACGCCGAATACGCCCTCGCGCGCGAACACGAAACCGGCGCGGGCCAGCCGCGCGATGTGGGTCAGTGCAGAAATCACAAACGCCAGCCCGAATGCAACGCGACAATGCCGCCGGAAAGGCTTTGCCAGGACGCGCGCGCGAAACCTGCCGCCCGCATCATCTCGGCAAATGCATTCGGCTTCGGAAATTTCCGAATCGACTCGACGAGGTATTGATAGGATTCGGCGTCGCCGGTCACCGCGCGGCCGAGCGGCGGAATCAGCCTGAAGGAAAACAGATCGTAAATGCGATCGAGGCCGGGAACATCGACGGTCGAGAATTCCAGACAAAGAAACCGGCCGCCAGGCTTCAGCACGCGAAACGCCTCGTTCAGTGCAAGATCGATCCGCGGCACGTTGCGGATGCCGAACGCAATCGTATAGGCGTCGAAACTGCGGTCAGGGAAAGCCAGCGCTTCGGCATTGCCTTCGACAAATGACACCCGGTCGTCGAGATGCCGGGCCGCCGCGCGCCCGCGGCCAACATCCAGCATATCGGAATTGATGTCGCATACGGTGGCCCGAAAGCCCGAGCCTGCCGCCCCGGCGGCGCGAAATGCGATATCGCCGGTGCCGCCGGCCACATCGAGCAGCGCAAACGGCGTGTCGCGGCGCGGCGGATTGAGCGCGTTGATCATCAGGTCTTTCCAGACCCGGTGCAGACCCGCCGACATCAGATCGTTCATCAGGTCGTAGCGCCGTGCCACGCTGTGAAACACGTCGTTCACCAGCGTCTGCTTGTCGCCCAAGGGGACATCCCTGAAGCCAAAATGCGTGGTTTGGTCCGGCCGATCCATCAATTTTTCTCCATCGCGCAGACCATAGCGCGACTGGTTGGAGCGCGCTACAAGCGTGGCCGCGCCATCGTTAAAAGCGCCGCACGACGAGAGCTTTGGTTAATCTGCAAGGTACGCCATGACACCACGGTTTACGCGGACCATCCCCACTCTGAGAATCTTCGATAGCGGCAAAGCCAGGGAATTCTACATAGGGTTTCTCGGCTTCAAGGTCGACTTTGAGCACCGCTTCGAGCCGGACCTGCCACTGTTCATGCAGATATCGCTGGGGGACATCGTTCTGTATTTGAGCGAGCACCACGGCGACTGCTCGCCTGGTGCCAAGATCGTTATCGAAACCACAGGCCTTGCCGCATACCACGCCGATTTGATCGCGAAGAAATACGGATATGCCCGTCCGGGGCTTGTCGACCAGCCCTGGGGTACGACCACCATGACAATCGCCGATCCGTTCTACAACCGCATCGAATTCAGCGAACGTCGCAGCGAGACATTGTCGGCTTAGCCGCAGGATCGACCGATGCCCGAATTACCCGAAGTCGAAACCGTTCGCCGCGGCCTGCAACCGGTGATGGAGGGATCGACGATCGTGCGAGCCGAAGCCAGGCGAAAAGACCTGCGGTTTCCGTTCCAGAGGGATTTTGTCGCGCGGCTGGAGGGCCAGGTCGTGACCGGGCTCGGACGCCGCGCCAAATACCTGCTGGCCGATCTCGCCTCGGGCGACGTTCTGCTGATGCATCTGGGCATGTCGGGCTCGTTCCGCGTCATCGAGGGCGAGGACCAGAAAACGCCGGGCAAATTTCACCATCCGCGAAACGAGGATCGCGCGCATGATCATGTGGTTTTTCACATGTCGTCGGGCGCGGCCATTGTCTTCAACGACCCGCGCCGCTTCGGCTACATGAAGATCATCGCGCGCCATGCGCTGGAGGGGGAGCCGCTCCTGAGCGGCCTCGGTCCCGAGCCGCTCGGCAACGAATTCGATGCGGCGATGCTGGCGCGCTCCTGTGCCAACAAGAAGACCAGCCTGAAGGCGGCGCTGCTCGATCAGCGCGTGGTCGCGGGGCTCGGCAACATCTATGTCTGCGAGGCGCTGTTTCGTTCGCAGCTGTCGCCACGGCGACTGGCCGCGACGCTGGCGACCAAAGCCGGACCGCGCAAGGGCGTTGCGGCCGGACAACGCATAAGCGTTGCCGGGGGCGAACCGACCGATCACGCCAAACGCCTGGTCGATGCAATTCACGCGGTGCTGAATCAGGCGATCAAGGCCGGCGGCTCGTCGCTACGCGACCATCGCCAGACCTCCGGCGAACTCGGCTATTTCCAGCATTCCTTTCAGGTCTACGACCGGGAAGGCGAAAAATGCCCGACCGCCGGCTGTAGCGGCATCGTGCGGCGTTTCACGCAGAACGGCCGCTCGACGTTCTGGTGCCCGAAATGCCAGAAGTGAGCGAGGGAAGTCACTCCGGAATATTTCCCATGTCATTGCAATGACGAACGCAATCAGCGCCCCTCTTCCGAAGGAAGGGAGCGGCACCTTATCGTCACATCGTTGGATTCAAACCGGCTTCAGGAAGCCAGCGCCGCCGTTCTCGCCCGCGCGCGCAAGAACATCGCGGAAACGATCTCGGGCGACGCCGGGACTTCGAAGACCATCTCCTGCTTATCGACGATCGGCAAGAAGCATGGTTTGCCGATATTCAGCTTGGTCTCGATCCATTGCCAGAGGCCGCGAATCTCCTCGGCCGATTTACCCTCCGGGGCGAGTTCGGTCACCGCCAGCCCGGCGCTCAGCGCATCCTGGTGGTCGTTGCGCATGACGATGAACGGCCCGGGGCGAGTTCGGTCACCGCCAGCCCGGCGCTCAGCGCATCCTGGTGGTCGTTGCGCATGACGATGAACGGCTGCGCGACAACGTCGGCGATGTCGAACATCTCGTTGCCAAGCGCGTTGGCTGCTTCGCTGATGCGGTGGCCGCGAAGCGGCGTCTGGTTGAGGACAAACGCGAACGGTTTCCGCCAGGCACGGATGACATGAAGCGTCACTGCGGCGGCTTCGATATCGGCGATGCTCGGGCGCGCCGGGATCAGGCACAAATCGGCATAGCGAATCGCCTCGGTGGTGGCGGCGTTGATGCCGCCCGCGGTGTCGATGATCGTCAGCGTTACGCCACTGCGTTCGAGCGACTGCAGCCGCTGCTCGATCTCGCGGCCATTGTAAACCGGCTCGACGATGGGCTCGGCATCGCTCCGACGCGCCTGCCAGTTCGAAAGCGTGGCTTGAGAATCGGTCTCGATCAGGCGAACCGTATGGCCGGCTTGCAGCGCCACAAGGGCGAGGCCGATGGCAAGCGTACTCTTGCCGCTGCCACCCTTTTGGGTGGCCAATACGAGCGTAAGCATTGTAAGTTCCTTCGGATAGATTTTGAGAGGGCTGCGGTTACGCCGTACTGAGTTGCATCGCGTTTACGATGCCGAGCAATTCTCGCTCAGGACGTGCCGGCCCGACCCTTGGAGGATCGCGGCTGTCCGAATCACTTACGCGTAATTATGCCTCATTTTGGAGAATGTGGCTAATCCGGGGTAATGCTGGACGCCGGGGGATCGCGTAACGCGACGCCGGCTGCTTCACGACCGGATTGCCGCGGGCCGGCCGCGGGATCGTACCCGGCGGCCGGCGCAAGTCCAGCAGGGCGGCTATTTCGCAAATTTCGCTTTGATTGTTGCGAGGCCGGCGTCGTAAATTCCGGTCAGTGCTTCCTGCGCATCCTGTTCCTTGCCAGGGTCGGCAACGTAGGTGCTGCTCCACGTGACGGTGGAAACGCCGGAAGTTTTGGCCTGCACCTTGATGGTTGAAGTGTAGCCGGTAACCGGCAGCGGACTCGATTTGAAGGCGTAGGAATAGCTGTGCTCGACGTCGCTGCGCGCGGTCAGCGTCTCCACGAAGGTCGCCTTGCCATCCTTGGTCACGAGCGTTCGCTCCGGCGGAGAGCCTTCCTTCTCCGTGCAGGTACCAACAGGCGGCAGCCAGTCCTTGATGGCGCAGAACGGACCGATCATCGACCATACCGCTGAGGGCGTGCCGCTGACGTCGACACTACGCGACAGCGTTGCGGCGTATGCAGGCGAGACACTGATGCTGAGCAAGGCAAGCGCGCCGAGCGCTGCAATCCGGGTCAACGCAGAGATATTCGGTTTAGTGATATCGCTTTTCATAGGGTGTCCTTTTGCTGGTGCTGAAGTGCGGAGTAGGCCTGGCGGCGAGCAGATTGGCGTGGAGCGTCGAGAACAACCTGTGCCCGTCATCCCGCCAACTACAGGGTCGCCACCACGCGCCGCCAGTTCAGGAACTGAATCCGGGCCGATACAGAAACTGAACTAGAAAGCTGCGCCATTGCGGCCTAGGCTTCTCGCCATACTTCCTGCGGAGGACGCTATGACGATAGGCAGCTACAGGCAGTTCTGTCCGGTCGCGATGGCGGCGGAGATATTATGCACCCGCTGGACCGTGGTTCTGCTCCGTGAACTGATTGCCGGTTCGACGCGCTTCAACGAATTGCGTCGAGGTGTTCCACGAATGTCGCCGGCGCTGCTCTCGCAGCGTCTGAAGGATCTCGAACTGGCTGGCATCGTCGCCCGCACGGCGTCGGCCTCTGATCCCAACGTCTTCGAGTATCAGTTGACAGTATCCGGACGCGAACTTGGGCCGATCGTAGAGGCCTTCGGGGTCTGGGGTCAGCGCCGGATCGAAGCGGACTTGTCGCTTGCGCATCTCGACGTGCAGCTTCTGATGTGGGATATGCGGCGAAATCTGAACACGACGCCGATGCCGGCGCGCCGCAGCGTGGTGCAGTTCATCTATCCGGAGTTGCCGAGCACACAGCGTTGCTGGTGGTTGATCGTCGATCCCGAGACCGGCGTTGATCTGTGTTCAATCGATCCCGGATTCGACGTTGATCTCTATGTATCTGTGGACCTGCGGACCATGACGGCAATTTGGATGGGGCTCGATACCGTGCGCGTTGCCGTTGCGAACCGGCGGATGACACTGACGGGAAGCCGGCAACTCGCAGCCGCCATGCAGACCTGGCTGGGCCTCAGTCCTTTTGCGAAGGAACGGAAACTCGCGAGTTAGCAATATACGGCCTCCCCGACCGGAAGCCGGGCGACTTCAACGAGCAGTACAGTTCGTGAACTGGACCATAATCGCCGATCCCTGATAACCGACCCGACTTGATCATCACGAAAGGTGGAAATCATGGGTCACGTTGGAAGCTGTTTTTGCGGCGCTGTTAAGCTTGAGGTCACCGGTTCACCGGAGGCGATGGGCTATTGTCATTGTAGTTCCTGCCGTTCCTGGTCGGGAGGTCCGGTAAACGCTTTCAGTCTCTGGAAAGCGGACGCTGTGCAGGTGAAAGCCGGGGCTGAGCATATCGCAACGTTCGAGAAGACCTCGCTCAGCCAGCGAAAGTATTGTAAAAAATGTGGCGGGCACCTGATGACCGGTCATCAGCCTCTCGGACTCGTCGACATTTTCGCCGCGACAATCCCGACACTGAACTTCGTCCCCGGCGTCCACGTCAATTACGCGGAGACGGTGCTGCCGATGAAAGACGGACTCCCGAAGCTGAAAGACTTTCCAGCCGAATTGGGCGGCTCCGGCGAATCGGTGCCGGAATGACCGCCGGCTGATCAGGCGGCCGATATCGTGGTCGTCTGGTCCGGCATGGCCGAGTGACGCTCGGCTTGCAAAGTGAACCGGGCTTTTCAAAAATCATGAACCTCGGCCTTCGTGCCGGGATTCTTGCTTTCTGTGTTGAGGCTCGAGCGGCCGCTCGATCCTTGATGGACCGAATTCGTATTATTGATGCCTGCGGCGTGTAGAAGCCGGCGGCCAGCCGTAACTCAAAGTTTTTCGACGGCCTTGAAAGTTCCGTCGCGTTGAATCACCGTGAGAAAGACCTTGCTGGGAGCGTCGCGCATCTTCGACCCGAAGGTCATGATCGTTCCGCTGATGTCGAAACTTCCGACGTCGTTGATAACCCGGAGCATATCGGCGCGTGTCGGATTCGGTCCGGTGTTCTCCAGCGCGGAGGCAACAAGGCGTCCGGAAAGATAGCCTTCCAGAGATACAAATTCCGGCTTCATGTTCGGATCGAGCGCCTTTTCGGCGGCCTGGTAGTCGGCGACCACCTTCACTGACGTATCCCAGGGGAAGGGAACTACTTGGGAGACAATGACTCCCTGACCCTCGGAGCCAAGCTCTCTTGCCAGCGCGTTGGCGCCAACGAAGGAGATATTGACGAAGATTGGATCAAAGCCGCTCTTGTGCGCAAGTTTGATGAACTCGGCGCACGGCCCGTACGTGCCGACCATGACCACTGCTTCCGGCTCGGCGCGCTTGATCGTGCGCAGTGCCGAGCCAACCGCTTTGGTATTACGCTCGAATGTACCTTCGGCCGTCAGTTCCATGCCGCGTTTTTCAAGCGCAAGCTTGACGCCGGCCAGACCGTCG
>WNFO01011034.1_pt1 | contig 12617 bp, 12 predicted proteins | sample 5400251 | NCBI WGS metagenome assembly WNFO01 (sample SAMN13153354, study PRJNA577476) | soil metagenome | isolation source: 100 cm saprolite under Madrone tree | place: USA:California | collected 2016-06-14
CGTGGGTCCGGACATGTTCGAGTCGTACTTCCTCGTGGTCATGCTCACCGCCGCCGTCCTCACGGGGCGCCGCGTCCTCCTCGGCCCCGTCTTCGGCACCGCGGTCATCCTGACCCAGCAGAACCTCCTCTCCGTGGGCGGCGACGGCGACAAGATCATCCTCGGCGCGGTGCTCGCGGGCGTCCTCCTCTTCTGGCCGCAGGGGCTGGTCGGCCTGTGGCGCTTCGCCCGCCACGCCATCGTCACTCGCTGGCAGGGCGTCCCAGCAGAATGATGCCAACCCTGCTGTTGCGTTACACTCGGCTGCTGCTGGCCGAGGCGACACGTGGCATATGCACGATCTCTTGGCTACGGGCTCGGCATGGAGCTGCTCACCCGGCGGTAGGCGCCCAGTACCCGCCCGGTAGGGGTCGAGACACGGCGCAGGCGCGAGGGCGCCCCGGGCCCTGATCGAGCGACGCTGATTTCTGGATCAGAAGACGTGGGTCTCGGAGAGGCTCCTGCGCCTCGTCCATGAGAGGAGAGGGAAAATGAAGACCTTTGCAAGCCTGGCTAGCGGCATCGTGTTGACCGCGCTCATGTCCCTTGCCGGCGCCGCCGAGGCGGGCACATTCGTCTACGTGTCGAACGCCGAAGACGGCGACATCGGGAGCTATACCCTGCTGCCCGACGGGAGCCTGCTGCCCGGCGCGCGCGTCGGGGCCGGGAAACCGGTGATGCCGATGAGCGTAAGTCCCGATCGGCGTTTTCTCTACGCCGCGGTGCGGTCGAAGCCCTTCACGGTAATCACGTACGCCATCGACCGGAACACTGGCGCGCTGAGCAAGCAGTCGGACGCGGCCCTGGCGGAGAGCTTCCCGTACATCGCGGTGGACAAGACCGGCAGCTTCTTGCTCGGCGCGTCCTATGGTGGCCACCTCGTCAGCGTCAACGCGATCGGGAGGGACGGCAAGGTGTCCGATCCCAAGCAGGTGATTCCCACCGCCCGCAACGCCCACTCCATCATCACCGACAACACCAACCGCTTCGTCTTCGTGCCGCATCTGGGCACCGACCAGATCTTCCAATTCCGCTTTGACGCGCAGACCGGCCGTCTGACGGCAAACACACCGCCGGTGGTGCAGATGAAGGCAGGGTCCGGCCCCCGCCACATCATCGCGTCGGCCGACAACAGATTCGCCTACCTGCTCAACGAGCTGACGGCGACGGTGACGACGCTCTCGCTGAATGCGCAGACAGGCCTGCTGACCGAGGTGAGCTCGGCCTCGGCGCTGCCGGCCGACACCAAGCTTGTCCCCGGCGCCCCACGTCCTTCGACAGGGCGCAATGTCGACAACGACATCTGGGCGTCCGACCTGCACCTCACGCCGGACGGCAAGTTCCTTTACGCGGCCGAGCGGACGAGCAGCTCCCTCGGCGCGTTCAGCGTGGATCCAGCCACCGGCAAGCTGACCTATCTCTCGAGCACGCCCACCGAGAATCAGCCACGCGGTTTCGCCATCGATCCCAAGGGCCGCACCATGGTCGTGTCCGGCGAGAAATCGGACACCATCTCGGTCTACGCTATCGACCCGGCGAGCGGCGCCTTGTCGCTGCGGCAGAAGTACCCGACGGGCAAGGGCTCGAACTGGGTTGAAATCGTAAGTTTCGACTAGCGGCGGGATGAATCGGGGCGCCGGCCCGAGGAGAGAAGCGAGCGGACCAGCGCGGGTGTCACCGGGGCCCTGGTGATCTTGATGCCGAAGGGCAGGAGGGCATCCTCCACCGCGTTGGCGATGGCGGCGGGGGGTGAGATGGCGCCGCCCTCCCCCACCCCTTTCACGCCCAGCGGATTGCGCGAGGAATGCGACTCCATGTGGATGGTCTCGATGAAGGGCACCTCGTCGGCCGCGGGCATGTGGTACTCCATCAGCGTGCCCGTCAGGAGCTGCCCAGCCTCGTCGTAGCGCAGCGCCTCGTAGAGGCCGCCGCCGTCTCCGGATCGACCTCCACGACGGCCACGTGCACCGCGTGGGCGAAGGTGACCGTGGGTACCGAGGCGTAGCTCGATGCCTCGAAGACGGGCTCGCCGCGGGCGGGCCTTGCGAAGGTGGGCAGCCCCGCCTGCATGATGGCGGGAAAGGTCAGCCCGCGATCGGCGCTGCCGCGGACGAAGACGCGGCCGCCGTCCACGTCGAGGTCCTGCGGGCTCGCTTCGAGCAGGGCGGCGGCCGCGGTCACCAGCTTGCCCCGCACCAGACGCGAAGCCTCCGCGATGGCATTGCCCGCCATCACCATGCTCCGGCTCGCGAAGGTGCCCACGCCGAATGGAATCGCCGCCGTGTCGCCGCCCACAATGGTGACGTCGCCAGGCGTCACGCCCAGCGCATCGGCTACGATCTGCGCGTACACCGTCTCGTGGCCTTGCCCCTGCGAGCAGGCGCCGGTCGACACCAGCACCTTCCCGGAGGGATCGAGTCGGACCTCGGCGCCTTCGAACGGGCCGATGCCCGTGCCCTCCACGTACGAAGAGATGCCGACGCCGCGATACACTCCCCGCCCCCGAAGCGCCGCCTGCTCCCGGCGGATCGAAGCGTAGCCGGCGCCTTCAAGCGCCGCCTCAAGGGTCGCGTGGAAGTCACCGCCATCATAGACAAGAGGGTTACCGTCACGGTAGAGCAACCCGACGTCGTACGGCATCTCGTCCTCGCGGATGAAGTTGCGGCGGCGGACGTCTGCTGGATCGATCCCGACCGTTCTTGCGAGCCGATCGACCATGCGATCCATCACGAAGACGGCTTCGGGGCGCCCCGCGCCGCGATAGGGCGCATGCGGGCTCTTGTTGGTGACCACGCTCTTCGCCTCGAAGCGGGCGTGAGGGATGCGGAAGGGGCCGAGCATGTGCCCGACCGTGTTGTACGGCTGCACGATACCCCAGGGATTGTAGACACCCTGGTCGAGGAGGAATCGATCGTCGAGAGCGAGGATGACCCCGTCCGGCGTCGCGGCCAGCCTGACGTCGTGCAGCTGCTCCCGCGAATGAGTCGCGCTCTGGAGATGCTCCCTCCGCGTCTCCGCCCACTTGACGGGTCGGCCCAGACGCATGGCGGCCACCGGGATCAGCGTGTCCTCGGGATAGATGGAGCACTTGGTGCCGAACCCTCCACCCACATCGGGCGTGACCACCCGCACGCGGTGGGCGGGCAGGTCGAGCTGGTCAAGCAAGGCCTTCTGCACGAGGTGAGGGATTTGTGTGGAGGCCCACACGGTGATGCTGCCGTCGCGCTCGTCAGGGACGGCGAGCACGGCACGAGGCTCGAGCGGCATGCCCGCGTAGCGCTGCACGATGATGCGCTCCGCGATGACCACGGGAGCGTCCCGGAACGCGGCCTCTGTGGCGCCGACCTCGGCCGTGAAGCTCACCGCGACGTTGTCGGGCCAGTCGTCGTGGATGCGAGGCGCGTTCGGTCGAAGACCGGCCTCGACGTCCACGATCACGGGGAGCGGGTCGTAGTCGACCTCGATCCGCTCCAGAGCGTCCTCGGCGGCGTAGCGGCTCTCCGCGACGACCAAGGCCACGGGCTCGCCCACGTAGCGCACCTTGTCGCGGGCCAGCGGGTACTGCTGCGCCGAGCGGAGATTGAAGCCCACGCGCGCCTCGAGAGGCGGGGGAGCCACCCCCGCCTCCGGGATTGGCTTGAGCGCGGTCAGGCTGCCGGAGGTGAAGACGGCGGCCACCCCCGGGCACGCGCGGGCTGCCTCCGTGCGGATGGCCATAATGCGCGCGTGGGCGTGGGAGCTCCGGAGCACCGCGGCGTGCAGACACCCCGGCGGCGACATGTCGTCGACGAACCGCCCGCGCCCCGTGAGATAGCGCGGATCCTCTTGACGCCGGACGATGGCGCCGACGTATTTCGCTCCCACGGCGCGGCTACTTGAAGTGCTTCACGACCTTCTTGGCCATGAGGTCGATCTGCTTGGGATCGTCGGTGACTGGTCCCAGCACGAGGTATTCGAGTCCAGACTTCCGCAGGTCCTCGATCCGCGCATTGATGCCGTCGATGCCGCCGACCATGTAGCACTCCTGCAGGTGCTCGTAGCTCCGGTGCGTGCCCATGGCGCGGAGGAACGGCGCCTTCGATTGCGCCACGGCCTTGTCGTGGCTCGCCGTGTCCACGAGGTGGGTGAAGTTACAGTGCCCGAAGGTGATCTTCTTCGGATCCTTCCCCATGTCCTTGGCGTGGCGCTGGAGCTGCGCCCAATCGCGCTTGACCCACTCCTGCTTGCCCGAGCAGCGTGAGAGCCAGTTCCCGGCCTTGACGATGCGGTCCATGACGGTGGTGGCAATCACGGGCACGTCATGGTCGGTCTCATCGGGCACGCGCGAGCCGCCGGAAACCCAGATGGCCGGTATCTTCGGCGGGCGGGGCTCGATGGTCATGTCGTTGAACTGATAGTACGTGCCCTGATACGACACGTTCGGCTTGGTCAGGAGGAGGGTCACCGCCTCGATGATCTCGTCCTCGTACTCGCGGGCGTACCACCCCGGGCCGACGCCGAACATGTAGCGGTTCTCCGACAGGTGGCAGAGCGTGGAGATCTCCTTGGCCAGCACCACGGGATGGCGCACGGGCAGCACGAGGATGCCCGTGGCGATCTTGACCTTCTTGGTGAGGGCGGCGGCGAAGGCGAGCGAGTTGAGCGGCTCGAGCCACGCGTTTCCGTAAAGTCCCGGGGCGGAGAGGAGATGGTCGATGACCCAGACGTCGATGCCGTGGTCCTCGCACTTCTCGATGGACTCCCGGATGCGCTTGACGTTCTTCGGGTCGCTCTTGCCGCCGCTCCACGCATAGGTCGGGATCCAGGCGCCGAATTTCAGCTTCGCCATCGCGCACGTCCTCCTGGGAAGAGGTGAGGGTTTGCCGTCGGGGCCCCATAGTACTCGAAAGCTACTCGCGAATGCGACGGCACCCTCACCCCGGGAGTCCGAATTCCCTCGCCCCCGGAAGGGGACAGCGCAGAGCCTACAGGGGAGGACGCTAAGTCCGTGACTTTCTACTCCCTCGCGTTTCGGGGTCAGTTCGAGCAGGTCCCGGCCGAGCGCCGGGAGGCCCAGCAGGCCGCCTGACAAGACTTTGGGGCGGGGGTGATGTGCTACCCCCGCCCCGGCTACCCGGTGGCGGCCGCTTCCGGTGGACGTGGGGCACTGTGGCATGCCGGGGCGGCTCGCAGTAGCACACGGCGCAGAGCCATCGGCCCGCCACGAGGATCAGCGACCACGTCATGCCGTGTCGTCCTCGGGGTCTGGCCTGCGCCAGTCGCCCCAGTCTTCACGGCTCTCGGTCTCAGGCGCGGAGCAGTTTGGGCACGTGTTCCACGGTGCAGGCTGCGCGTAATCACAACGCTCACAGGTGAAGAGAATCCAATGCGTCATCTGTCCACCTCCCGATAACTCCCCGGCACCATGCGCCAGCCTTGGGGAACGGTGCCGCCACCGTGTACCAGAAGATCGGCCATGTGGTGCCTCCCTTTGGCGGGAGCATCTGGCCGATGCGGTGGGCCTGAAACACGACGAGCCCCGCACTGGCGCGGAGCCCGCGCCGTTCTCTTGCCCTCTCGGGCCGCATCTGGTGATCCGAACCTCGTCGGACCCCGACCACCCGGCAACGGCTACGGGTTGGTGAAGCGGTCGTCCTGACCGCCTGCTCTTGATGCTATGTGATTTGATGCTACGACAAGCTGCCCCTGCGGGTCAAGAGTTCAGACGCCGATGATAGAATGCCGCCACGATGACGCCCAGGTTCTCGGAACGTGAGGGAGGCGTGAAGGTCGAGATCCAGTTGGGCACGATGGACGACAACTTGAGGAACACAATCTGGAACTTCGTCGCTGATCAACTTACTTCGAACTCTCCTTCAACGCCGCACGTCAACGCCGCGGTCAGGCAGATCGCCTCGAACGTCTTGCGGGTTCCGACACAGCAAGTAGACACCAGTGCTTCGGTCTGGTGGCTGATGACCCGGGTCCAGACGATGCCGTGGGCAGAGGTGTACGATCTTCTGGAGTACGTCGTCGTCCACATGTCCCCGACATGGAGCCCGCCGTTACCTCCACCCGATTTGGCGAAGCTCGCCAGCGCGCTGAAGGTGGAGCACTCCGGGTATCGGCTACCCGACGTGGCGAAGCTCGCCAACGCGCTGCTTGAGCGGGAGCACTCCGGGTATCGCTTCATCAATGGTCAACTCGCGCCGATCACGAACGCCGCAGAGATCAGCGAAGTCGAGACTGCTGTGGAGATGGCGGGAGCCGCGAAGCTCGATGGGGTCCGGCAGCAGCTTGAGCAAGCCCTGAAGCTGTTCGGACGGCGACCTGCGCCCGACTACGCGAATGCCATCAAGGAAGCCGTGAGTGCCGTCGAGGGTACAGTGAAACTGATCAACGGCAGTCGCGGCGGAGGGCTGCACGACGCGCTCGAAGCGGTGTCCGCCAAGGTTGACCTGCACCCTGCGCTCAAGGGTGCCTTGGAGAAGCTCTACGGCTATGCGAGCGACGAGGACGGCATTCGGCATGCTCGGCTTGAGGCCGGGACTACTGCTGAGGCAGAGGCTCGCCTCATGATCGTGACCTGCTCGGCAGTAGTGAACTTCTTGATCGTGAAGGCGGAGGCAGCAGGTCTACTCAAGACGGAGTGAGCCCGCCTGTTTGGCTCGACGACTAAGGGCGGCGCGGCCCGACGCCCGCTGCACTGGCAAGGAGCGCAGGGCCATCGGCAAGAAGAGCGCGACAGCGCGGTGGTCGAAGCGAAACAAGAAGGGAGCTTAGCCTTCTATGGTGATGGGCTCGTGATCCCGATCCCGAGTGAAGTACAGGACTTGCAGTCTCTGCTCCGCTGGCTCATTCGGACGCGTCATAATGAGACGCCCTACCAGATGGCGAGACACCTCAAGGTGAACTCCGCAGGTATCTTGTACTTGCTCAGTGGGAAGACAAAGCAACCGCGAGGGGCGTTCATCAAGAAGCTGTGTGACACCTACGACCTTGAACCCGCCGCCGTCCGCGCTCTCATGGAGACCCACCCTCACGAACCTATCGATCCCAGCGTCAGGGACTTCAAGGCCCTCATTCAATGGTTGGCCGACAAACATCACGACGGAGTCGTTAGCCGCATGCACCTGAAGATCGGCGTTTCGCGTAGTCTCCCCTCCTTCTGGAAGGATGGTACGATTCGGGAACCAACTCCCGATGTTCTGCGACGGCTCTGCCTCGCCTACAATCTCAGCGAGGAAGAGGTACTTGGACTCTTACCCTAGTGAGAACGACCAGTAAGTAGCATGATCACGCTGGAGTTCATGAACCAGTGGCTCGAAGAGCACAAGAGCCACCAGATCCGGTTCACCCGCGAGCGTTGGCCGCTGCCGAACGCCGATGACCCGGAAGGCTTTCCACTCCCGGCAGCAGCGAGTATCAAAGACCCCGTGGTGCTGACTTCACTCCGCTGCATGGACTGCAAGACCGCCTTCAAGGTGGCTGTCGACAACGACTTCGGTCAGGACATCTCGAAGTAGCCCAGACGACTTCGGTGATATGGCTAGCCCCGTCTGGCTCGATGAACACGGCAAGCGCGTCCCCACGCGCCCGTGCCACGTCGCGGGCTGTACCCGCGAGTGGCCGGTACGACGGTACCGCTTCGAGCACCTCCCCTTTACTGGATGGCCTACGCAGCCGATGGTCGTCGTCAACTGGTGCGGGCACGGGCAGGAGTTCGTCCCGTGGCCAGAAGCGGATGGGCTCTGGGCGTTGGTGCCAGTCGTCGAAGCGGTGGCGAACCAGCTACGTGCCGACGAACCCTCGAACGCCAGCCTCGTAGATTCGCCGACCGATTGACCATCCGCGCAGCATTCGTGTAGGTTCGCTCCGATGGCTATCCCCGGCAATCCACTCCATTCCATCGTTCCAATACTTCGCCTTTATCTTCCCACCGCAAGGGTGCTCGATTGTCTCGGCACGGCCTTCTTCGTCAAGGAAGACGGTCTCCTCATGAGCGCGAAGCACGTTCTCGCCGTAGCTCCCGGCCCCGACGAGGCCATAGTCGCACTCCCGATGGCGGTGCAGCCGCCCACGTACCATCTTCTGCGGGATCTGTCCGTCAGTGAACACTTCGACATTGCAACTGTGTGGATCGCTGAGAAACCGGAGCGCATCGAAGTTCTCCCTATCGCTGATGCAGATGCGCCGCTCAATCTGGACATCCTCACGATGGAATTCAGCGGTACGGTTGTTACGCCTGACCTAGCGCACATCAATCCCTACCATCGCAAGGGGCATGTGATCTGTCGCTATCCGAGTAACTTCCCGGAGCCAACTCCCACGAATGTTCTCGATCTATCCTTTCCTGCCCTCAAAGGCTCAAGCGGCGCTCCACTCGTGGTAGAGGGGGAATGGACAGTTACCGGCATGATTGTGGCGAATGTCGAGCGGCATCTTCTTCCCGCGCAAGTCGAGAGAATCGAATCCAAAGATGGCGCGGTTGAAGAGAGGCGATACTTCTTGCCGACTGGGAAGGCCATTAGTTGGAGCCACCTTCGCGAATTTCTAGCTGGCCTATGAGAATCCTGCAACAAATGCTGACCCGCTTGTCGCCCTCGCGCTTGAACTAGGCCCCGACAAACCCTCGGAAGACCCCCGGCTCGTAGACTGCCGCCCGGCAGGATCTCCGCGTAGCTGATCTCCGCAGTCAGCTTTGGGTCCAGCCACGTCACGCCCTTCAGTGGCACCTTGTCGGCGAAGGGCGACGTCGAGCGCGAAGAAGGCGGCGCGGTGGGCGAAAGACGAAGAAAGGCTAGGGTACCGTGGTCGGCGGTGCTGCGCTTCGAGGCCATGTGGTGGCTGCCCGCCGGAGAGCCAACTGAGCCAGACCTAATCCAAGCCAGAGATGTCGCTGCTACCGATAGCCCAAACTACTGAGGTGCGTGGGCCGGTACCGCGATAAACCCGTGGCGTTTGCCTTCAGGGGTCTCGAAGTAGCCCACGATGTGCCCCTTACTGCTGATGCCGTGCGCCGCGCCGATCGCGGCACCGGGGACGTCAACAGTGTCAAAGCCACCCGCCGAGAATACATAGACGTGGCTGGGACCCCCGGCCGAGAGTTGGTACATTCCAGCGATGTCGCCCTTGCTGTTGATAGCGAAGCCGTAGGTTGAAGCGGCACCGGGGAAGGCAATCGTTGTAATCGTACCGTCCCGATTTCGCACGAACGCGTAAGGCACACCTCCAACGCTGTATCCCCGACGATCTGCTCCGCTGCGTTGATACCGTATGCGAACCCGCCCGTACCGCCAGGGACATCGACCGTGGTGAAGGTCCCACCAGAGAACAAAAAGCCGTGACTGCCGTCGGCGGCAACGTACTGCCCAACGATTTGACCAGCAGCGTTGATGCCCCGAGCAAAAGTGTCTGATGCTCCTGGAAAGTCGATTATGGTGAACCCGCCGTCAGAAAGCAGATAGCCATGGTAGTGACCGCCCGCGTCTATCCGCTCTGACGCGGCTGGGCGTCTCCAAGCTGGTAGCGCGGCCCCGGCCCGGCTCGAAGATCTGGGACATAACCGGGCATATCGACCTTGAGAAGGCCCTAGCCGAAGTGCATGCCGAGCCCGTGGGCAATGACGACCGGACGACCTTCGCCGAGATCGATGCCGCCTATCCCCACGGCGAGCCCGTCCCGGCCGAAGTCATTGCCCCCGCCGTCTCCTACCTCGTAGGCTCTGAAGCCCCTGACTCTCATGGTTCTGAGGAGGAGAGGGCAGGGTGAGGGGGAGGCGAGAACGCGACAGGCGATGCGAGCTAGCGAACGGAGGAGAGGTCGGCGCGGGCCGCGGACTGGATCTGGGCCGCCGCGGGCTCCGTCCTCGCGTTCGCGAAGTTCACGGTCACGCGGAGGGCCCGGAGTCCGGAGACCCCCTGGAGGTCTTCCAGGTCGAGGGTCTCGATCTCGTCGAGCAGATACCCTTGGGCCTGGAGATAGGTGATGTAGTCACGGTATTCGGCGGCCTCACTACCCTGCGAGTAGACGATGGCGATCTTGCCCGGCTGCGTCACCCGCTCCGTGGAGCCTTTGACCACCGCCTTGTCGATGCGCTTCTTTAGAATTTCGTAGCGCGCGTTGTAGGCGCCGTCCACGTCAAAGCGCTTCTCGTCGAAGCGGAAGCTGATGGCGAGCGGCGCGTGCTGGACGAGGATGAGGCTGGTGATTTCGAGCGGCTCGGGCAGCCGGGGCTTGATCCGCTCGGCGGCAATGGCCATGCCGCAGCCGATCATGATCTGCCAGAGCCGGAGGTTCTTGAGATGCAGCGGCGTGAAGCCACCATCCTCGAGGAGCGAGGCGCCCGCGTAGATGCTGTAGTCCACCCCGTCCGTACGCTGCCTCTCGAAGTAGTGCGGGCAGGTGTCCTGGGCCGCGCGCTCTTCCGCGTCGAGATAGCCCGAGATCGCCTCGTTGAGCATGCCCACGCTCTGCTCGAAGCCGCGGCGCTTGGTCCCCACCGATCCCAGCTGCGGATCGATGGCCGAGCGGTACGCTTCGATCCTCTCCCGCACCTCCGGCCCGTACGTCTCGAGATGACTGAAGAGTGACTCGATCTCGGCGCGCAGGAATGCGATCAGGCCCGCTTCGTCCCCCGTGCGCAGGCTCACCTCGATGGCCGAGGCCTGCGTCTCGACCTTGTGCCGCAGCTGGTCGAGGATGGCCATGGGCCGTACGCGGTACGCGGCCTCCAGAATGCCGCGGGCGAGCCCGAGCTGGTTCAGGAGATCGACCTGGATCGCCCACGCCCGGTGGGTAGACGAGCCGCGGATGTCCGCCAAGGCATAGAGCGGGTGCACCTCACGGAAGACGATGGGCTCCATCTCTCCCGCCCCGGTGTCGCTCGAGTGCCCCGGCCTCTCGAGGCTGTTCAGCACCGCCTTGCGGAACCGCCACTCCACCACCGGGTGGATGGCCGTGCACTTCTCCTTGATCACCGCCTGGATGCGGTTGCTCAGCTCGTCCATGCTGCGCCGCACCGCCATGGCGAAGAGGGGGAGGATCTGGAGCAGGTGCGGCATGAACTGCACGTTGAGCGAGCTCGGGGTCGGCGAGACGAGCTTCAGACTGCCGATGATCGCGCCCTGGTAGACGAGGGGCGCCACCACCGCGCTGCGGTAGCCGGCGGCCAGCATCCCCTCTTCCATTCGCGTCCGATTCGGATACGCTTGGAGGTCCTCCACGAAGACGGGCTGCCGCTCGAGGGCGGCCCGCTCGTAGAGCGACCCGGCGAAATCCGCGACCCGGGCATGGGTCGAGTCCGCGAAGATGCACGAGTGCTGGAACCGTGAGCCGAAGTTGAGGAGCAGCACCCGGTCTCCCTCGATGGCCGCGACGCCCAGCTCGATCTCGGGCCGGCGCAGGAGGGCGCGGAGCTTCTGCTGAAGCGTCCGGAAGCGATCGGTGGAGACGATCGATTCCTTCTCGATGAGGTCGCGCTCGATCGAGGAGAGCACCTCCTGCTCGGTCACTTCGATGGCGCGGATGACCGAGAAGCCGCGGATCACGAACTTCTCCGGGGGGAGGATAGCCATGAGAGCGGCCGGATCCAGGCTCAGCGCGCGCAGGCGCCGGCGCGTCTCCTCGGTGAGCACGGGAGCCTCGCCGACCACCTGCACGTCGAGGAAGCGGGTCTCGAGGAGCAGCTTGAAGTGACGCTCGAGACCCGTCTCCGGATCCTCCACGATGGAGATCCACGGGAAATCGATGCCGCCCTCGACGCCGTACACGCGCTGCAGGATGAGCGCGTAGGCGTGGATGAGGCGCACCTTGGCGAGCAGGGAGGCGTCGGCGTCTATGCGGCCCTTGAGAAATCCGCCGGGACCCGTCAGGGTGCGCTCGAAGGCGTCCGTGGCGAAGAAGGTCTGCAGCCGGAAGGGCAGCAAGGCGGCGGCATAACCCTCTTGCTGGAAGGTAGGAGAGAACACGGCGATCATCAGGGCATCGATCAGGTCCTGATTGGCCCGCACGATATCCAGGGTGGCGGCCTGACCCCGGAGCTCCGGTACCTGCCCGACGCGGTCGAGCACGATGTGAGCGGCGGAGCCCAGGAGGCAATCGTCCACCGCCAGGTCGGTTTCCCAGTAGCGGATGAGGGGCTCCAGGCTGAACTCGACCCGGAAGGGAAACTCGTCGAGCCCGGCCCTGATGCCCGTCTGCGTGGCAGAGGAGGATTGAATGTCGCTCATGGCACCCCAGTGTAACACCGAGGTCTAGGCGGGCGGGATAGCCCCCGTGCGGTCCACGATCATCCGGTAGTGCTCGGGGCGGCGGTGCTTCGCGAAATTGAAGACGGTGTCCTTGTAAGACCGCGTCAGATCGAGGTCACAGCGGGCCACGCACAGCTCGTCGCCGAGGGTCGTGCACATGGCCACCGTCTCGCCAGACGGCGCGATGATCTGGCTCTGGCCGATCATGTCGCACCCTTCTTCCCTGCCGCATTTGGCGACGCCGACGACCCACGTGCCGTTCTGGTAGGCACCCGCCTGCATGGAGAGCCGATTGTGGAAATTGGCGAGCAGGTCGTGCTCGGGTGCCGGGGGATTGTGCACGGGGGT
>WNFO01018219.1_pt1 | contig 12616 bp, 14 predicted proteins | sample 5400251 | NCBI WGS metagenome assembly WNFO01 (sample SAMN13153354, study PRJNA577476) | soil metagenome | isolation source: 100 cm saprolite under Madrone tree | place: USA:California | collected 2016-06-14
CGTCTGCCACGGTACGCACGTTTAAGAGAGCACGCGAGCACAAAAGATGTTCATCATTAACCGTGCTGTAATCTCCCCCTTCCGACGCCGCTTGACCTCTATCACTCTTCAGGGCCACCCCACTCTCACCCTTAACCTTTCGTCCCTCATCCCTCCCCCTCACCCCTTCATACCCACTACACAATGGACCTTTCTCGGAACGAGCTCCTTCCCTACACCGCTAGCTCTAACCCCCCACGTCGCGCAAAGCGACCGACTACGGCCGGGACAACCTTGTCAGGCACAGATAGACCCTTACAATCCCTTCCTTCCCTCGCCCCCGCCATCCCCTCTCTCATCGCAGATGCCACCTCTCCCGCCGATGATAACGACCTCATTCCTGAAGTACCCGAACCGAAACGTCGTGGGCGCAAGCCCAGCACTCTGTCACGTGCTGCGCGCGAGTCTATGCGCCGCCAAAATCATTCCCGTATCGAGAAGGCCAGGCGCACCAAAATCAACGACACCCTCGCCACCCTACGGAATCTAGTGCCCGTCGATGCCGGGCGGAAGCTGTCTGTCACCGGTGATGAGAGCCTAGACGAGGACGACGAGGACGACGAGTTTGAGTCCGGGGACCCAAAGAAGCCCGGTAGTAAGAGCAAGCAGAAGCAAGAAAAAGAGTTCAAGCTGGAGATCCTCGAGAAGGCCGTCCTGTACGTCCAGGAACTACAGGAGAAGGTCCGCGTGCTCGAGTCTCGTGATTGCGCACGATGTTCGAACGTGGGGGTTTCCCCTGTCCACAAGCCGAAACGCAAGCATGAGGCAATGCCGCCAAGTGATGATTACGACTCCAACTCTTCCGCCGATGTTATCGCGGATAGGCCCATGAAGCGTCCTGCCCCTACACAATCCATTTTCCCACCCGGCCACCCCCCACCAAGCACTCGCCTTCCGTCCATTTCATCCTGGCTTCCCTCATCCATCACAGAGCAAGGCCTTTCAGAGTCGCGTACCCCGTTGGTCAACCCCGTCCAGCTTCCGACACCACCTGCATCTGTTGTTGTCGGGCCAGTTACTAGCCCCCAAGTACCACCATCGCTCCGTCTTGAACTCCCTGTAGCGAGTCTATCAACCAAGAATATCCTCGCATCATCACAGCCTTCCCCATCGTGGACGCCCGAGGATGAATCAGTTGCCTCGCTCCTGCTGAGGATCAAGACGTCTAGCTCCCCAAAAGCTGGAAAACACGGCGCAAGTGTCTGTGATCTGCTCGCTCCCACTCCAGGAGCACCTGGTATTGGTGGCGGTACTCGGTTTATGGGAGTTGATGACAGGCGTGTCCAAACGCCCGGATCGTTACTCGGTATGATGACAGATGGACGACCAAAGTAGCGGTTATTTCTGTTGGGCGTTTGTTTTCATACGATAAGTTATTTACAGCTATACTGCTGGAAAGATGGACTATGTGGTTTGTATGTGGTGCGAGGAACAAATACCTGTACAGTCTATAGATCGTTTTGCGCCGAGAGGGAGAACATCGTGGGAGGTTTCAAAGGCGCCTCTTGTTGTGGTCTTGTGCTGCTATCGAGGCTTGGCAGCACTCATGTCGGTCCGCCGGCGTCAACTTACTCATGCCGTTATATTTTCGCATCAGTCATAACCTCTTGTTTTCCCGAAGATCCCCAACTCTCCTTAGACGTATGACCAATTCATCTGGCGGAGTTGGGGCACGTTCAGCCTTATTCACTCCACCGGCGTCTGATATGCGCTTCGAGTTATCACCTGTTCCGCCAAATCCACTGGGTGAAGGGAGGTGGATAAAGACGGCAGCAGCGCTCGTTATCGGGTGCGTTGTTTGTCGAGGGTCATGACACCCGTGCCTCACCTCACCTCCTAAAGAGATGAAATTCTGAACGGGAAGACTCTTGAACGCAACTCAAACTATTTTGCACGCTACTGCTTTGAGAATGGGATTGAACTGTAGGTGGCAGCATGTATACTTATTTTGACTTGGACGGGGGCTAGACCGATAGGGATTTCAGGAAGCGAGTCGAGGTGATACCTGATGAAGAAGGTGAGATGTATGTTTGTGTCTGCACTTTTATCGTGCTATGGACTACGCTGACAAGGCATGTTGAAGAATTGAGGCGAGCAGACGTATGGTTCGGAAGTACGATTTTGTGATTACCAGTGGTGGGATAGGGCCCACACATGATGGTACGTGCGTAGATTGATAGACTTTAGCGTACTCATGCCGACCGAACTACACTTTTGCGTGTTCTCCGCAGACATTACATATGCGTCTCTCGCAAAGGCTTTCGACCAGCCACTTCTACACCATGCGGAAACTCTCCGGCGTATGTCTGAACTGCTTAGACACCGATCGTGGGTGCACATCCAGAATGAGGAGCAGAAACGTGCGCGGGAGAGGATGGCGCTTTTCCCGGCTAATGCAGAGTTATTCTTCGTTGCAAGGGATATCTGGGTTGTAAGCGATCATTTGCCGCCTTACCTTTCGCCATCTTTTTTTTTTGACAAGACACTTCCTTGATTAGCCAGTCGTGCGGCTAGAAGGGAAGCTCTGCGTTCTTCCGGGAATACCGAGCTTGTTCCAGAAGATGCTTGACGGATTGAAGACATTCTTACCACTGCCTCCCCCTTCGGAACGGCCCTTCCGACATCAGATCTTCACATCGTCAGTGTCGAATATTAAGCACGCCCTTCACTTTGGTGTATATTTTACTGACCACCGCATCCCATACAACGTACAGTCTTCCCGAATCCTCAATCGCGCCATACCTCGCGGGGCTGCAGGAACGCGTGAGGGAGGAGGGTGTCCGTGTGGGCTCGTACCCGTTCTTCCAGAAGGGCGTGTTTGTCTCGCTAATTGGGCAGGACGAGGAGCGCGTCCGGGAACTGGGGAAGGAAGTAGAGCGACAGACACAGGGCAGAGCGGTGACTGAGCAGGAGGTGCTAGAGAAAAAGAAGGCAGCGATGAACTTGTAGGAGTAGTTTTCTGTCGTTCATTCTGTGTATGTGCTGTATCATGATTAGACGCGTCGTGTCACAATGTGACAAGCGTGTTGGGACGCGTTAATTTCATCTCTTGGGACTGGACCACCACTACTGTACACTATGTCCTCATCACCGCTCCCGATCCCTTCTTCTGATGACGATGTCGCGATGGCCATTGACGATGAACTGCCGCAGACACCCACACCACATGGTGGCCAGTCGATGAGCCAGGCGCCTCCTGCCGATCCTCTATTTCTTGCAGGAACTCCCTCAACACAAGCCGGCACACCACTACGCGGCGTAGTCGCTCGCCGTGCAGTTGGGATGCATAGCACCCCGAGGAGAAGTGGGCAGCCTTTATTTGCGCGTGAGTATATACAACTTGGTTGTGATATTGTACTGACCATATTGTACTGACCATCGCGCAGCTGGTTCATCATCCAGCCCTGCCCAGTTCCCTTCATCGTCGCCCGCAAAAAACGCGTACAGGATTTCTGGAGGTGGAGAAGGATCGAGCCGGGCCAGTTCAAATCTGGACTCTGAGCCTCTCGACTTTCCCTCGTAAGTTCCTTCACCTTCAAGCATCCCAACAAATGCACTGGCGCGTCTGACTTGACAAAAATTCTTATCACAGGAGCCCTGCTAAATTGGCCACACCCAAAAATAGACGAGGAGACATCCACTCGTCTATAAGTCTCTCGCCGACGCGTTCACGCCCCACTGCCCGTTCCCGCTCCAATAACGACACCAACCTTTTCTCAGACGCGGATGGGCTCTCACTCCCCGCATCTTCTATGCCAGCCCTGTCGGCGCCCGCGCAGGGGACTGAGGATGAGCCCGATGAGATCCGCGCAATTTGGGGCACGACGGTCAACCTGGCTGACACGATGAAAGCATTCAGAGAATTCGTCAAGGGTTTCAAACCCAAATATCGCGTCGCGCATGACCGCTCGCTTGGCTTGCCCACCAAAGCTGCGCCCTCTCCTGCAGCCGTCGAAGTGCTGCTGTACGAGGGTTATTTGAGGAGGATGCGCGTGACGGGCGAGGCGAACCTTAACCTGGATTGCGAAAATCTACGCGCGTTTCCACCGAGTCGGAAGCTGTATGGTCAACTCGTCAAGTATCCGCAGGAGGTCATCCCGGCGATGGACCAGGTGCTGAAGGATATTATGCTTGAACTTGCGGAAGAAGATCAGGCGGAGGGCATGGAAGGTATGATTGGTCAAGACGGCGAAGAGGAAATCGCGGAGATTATGAGCAAAGTGTTCAAAGTTCGACCGTTTGGCTTGCCCGCTGTCAATATGCGCAGCCTTAATCCGCAAGGTACGTTGTCATCATCGCCATCATCCAGCACAATTTGGCATGGGATTGAGTTTATGTTCCTAGACACGGACAAACTCGTTTGTATCAAGGGTCTCGTCATTCGTGCGACTCCCGTCATTCCCGACATGAAGGTCGCCTTCTTCCGCTGCCTAACCTGTAACCATACCGTGCAAGTCGAAATCGACCGCGGGAAGATAGACGAGCCAGCGGCATGCCCACGCGACGTCTGCGCCTCGGTTGGCACGATGTCGCTAGTGCACAACCGCTGCGAGTTTGCAGACCGTCAAGTGATCCGGTTACAAGAGACGCCCGACGCAGTTCCAGATGGCCAGACCCCACACACGGTCTCCCTAAGCGCGTACGACGAACTCGTAGACGTGAGCAAGCCAGGCGACCGTCTCGTCGTGACGGGTATATTCCGCAGTGTGCCAGTGCGTGTCAACCCACGACGAAGGACGATCAAAAGTCTCTTCAAGACCTTTCTGGACGTGGTGCATATCCGGCTCGGCCAAGACGCCAGACTCGGCTTCGACAAGTCCACTCGGCCTGCGGGCGGAGATCGCGTGCCGGGCGTCGGGGGCGGCGTCGGTGAGGAAGAGCAGGATGAGGAGGAGGGACAGATTGTGCGTAAGGCCGAGATGGAACAGAAGGTCAAGGAACTCGGCCAACTCCCGGATATCTATGCTCTCTTGTCGCGCTCGTTGGCGCCGAGCGTGTGGGCTATGGATGATGTCAAGAAGGGCATTCTTCTCCAGCTTTTTGGTGGAACTAATAAGAGCATCGCGAGAGGCGGAGGAGGGGGAGGTCCGCGCTATCGTGGTGATGTTAATGTGTTGCTCGTTGGTGACCCGGGTACGAGTAAGTCTCAGATATTACAAGTGAGTGATTCCTTTTTATCTGTTGTTGTCTGGTCGTGTTAATTCTATTCATGACAGTATGTCCACAAACTTGCACCTCGAGGTGTTTACACTTCAGGAAAGGGATCTTCTGCCGTTGGTCTGACCGCCTATGTTACGCGTGATCCCGATTCGAAGCAACTCGTGCTTGAGAGGTATGGATGACCATTTGTTCGCTGGCCATGAGCTGATCTCGCTCGCAGTGGTGCTCTCGTTCTGAGTGATGGCGGTGTATGCTGTATTGACGAGTTTGACAAGATGTCTGACGCAACACGTAGTGTATTACACGAAGTCATGGTAAGAACGAGAACCCCCGTCTTGATCGTCATTCTTAGTGCCTAACTAACCGACTCCCTATCCCTACAAGGAACAACAAACTGTCTCGATAGCCAAAGCGGGCATCATAACAACCCTCAACGCTCGCACGTCCCTCCTAGCCGCGGCCAATCCCGTCGGATCAAAATACGACGTCAACCTCCCGGTCGCTCGCAACATCGATCTCCCACCGACGCTCATCTCCCGCTTCGACCTTCTTTACCTCGTCCTCGATGAAGTGAACGAGACACTCGACAGGAAGCTCGCTCAGCACCTCGTCGCGCTCTACATCGAAGACAACCCCGAAACCGGTGGCGAGGATATCCTGGTACGTCCCCCTCCCCTTCCTCACCGACATGAATAATAAAAAATGTGAAACGAAAAACACGTTATCTAGCCACTGGATCAGCTATCCGCATACATCAACTACGGCCGCTCACGCATTCACCCGGTCATAACAGAAGAAGCCTCGCACGAACTCGTCCAATCCTATCTCAAACTCCGCAGCGTCGGCCTCTCCGATCCACGCTCGACGACAACGTCATCGGGACCACCATCGGACAAAGAAAAGCGTATAACGGCAACGACGCGACAACTCGAATCGATGATCCGTCTCTCGGAAGCACACGCGCGCATGCGCCTCTCGACACACGTCCAACTGCGCGACGTACAAGAAGCATACCGTCTGATGCGCGATGCCATCCGCACATCGGCGCTCGATCCAACAACAGGCAAGATCGATATGGGATTGCTCAATACCGGTACGGGACAGCAACAGCGCAAGCTTCGCGAGGACATGCAAAAAGAGGTGCTCAATCTCCTTGGCGCTTCTTCCGCTGCTTCTCGCGGTATACGCTGGGCAGATGCTATACAACAGCTTGCGAATCAGAGTAGTATCCATGTGGACACGCGTGAGTTCAAGGAGGTCATTAGTGCGATGGAAGCCGAAGGCTTGGTGAGGGTTGTTGGGGAGCGGGAGAGGCGAATGATCAGACGCGTCTCGATTGTTTTGTGTTACCACCACCCAAAATGGAGTATAGAAACGCGTGTAATAACGGATCTATATATCATGGAGCATAGCTACAGATGGGCATGGTACGGTCGTTGAAAGGGGGCAACACAGTAATAATACAATGTCCGGCACAGTAAAATATGTTAAATATAGGACAATAGGAATAATAGAGGAATAGTATTGTTTAATAAGTGACCGAAAAAGATGCTTCAAGTACGACAGGCGAGCAAAGGAAGAAAGAACCCCAGGCAAAGGGGGCGCAGAGGCAAATAGCACAATGAAATGGATACACGAGAAATGTAGATGCATAGGGAGTCTCAATGATGAAATTTTCCAAAATCTTGCCATGCGTCTCCGGTATTCTGTCGTGGGCGAAGGCCATCGTCTGGCTGCCAGGTTGGGGTTGATAATAAGCCATGGGGAGTCGAGCCAAAAGAGGGTGGAAGATTGTGCAACCCGATAGCCCCATTCTGTTGGGGAGGGGGAGGGAAGGATACTTGCCGCACATTAGGGTCGGTCGGAGCCAGGATAAATGGAGGCTCTTCTGGTGGCACCGAACTGTGATGGGACTGTGGTTCACCTACGGTCATGCTGATACCGGCCAGTGGTGAATCATATGAAGGCGTAGCGGGGCCCTGAATATTATACAGCTCGGGTCCCGGCTGCCCAAAGGCATGTGGCGACGCTATGTGTCCTTGTGAATACGCCGGACTCGACTGGGACGAGCTGTTGCTCCCACTCATGCTTGCATAGCTAGGACTAGCGAGCATAAGAGGTGGGTAGGGCGGTGGCATGGAGGGCTGGATGGAAAATTGTGGAGGCGGTTGTACTGACGATTCATAGCCGGATGAGGGGGTGGTGTAGATCGATGCATCATAATCCGATGAACACATCTGAGGGCGTGATTCAGGCCGGGTGATCGCGGGCATTGGGTGGAAGCCCGGTTGATCAGGGACAGGGGTGCCAGACTGAGATTGCGTGGACGCTGAGGTAGAAGCGGTGTACTTCTTTGATGACGTGTTGCGTTGCTGTGAGGTAGGCTCTGTACGTGGACGCCCACGGACAGGGATCTGTCCAGCGTCCCTATCAGCTAGCTGCGGCCCCTCTGTTACCCGACTCGAGTCTGACGGTAATGCAGAACCCGAACGCTGGTGCCTGACTTTTGTTTTGACAGATGTTGGAGCCTTGGGAGTGGTTTCGACCGAAGGCTCCGAGGATAGATGAGATGCCTTGACGCCCGGACCAACGTAAGGTAACTCAAAATCGTCCGTGAAACTGCTACAATCTGGAGATTCATCATGCTTTCGCTTCGAGCCAATAGCGGGAGGGGGACCGGTGACCATATCATCACCAGCACGCTTCGCCTCGGCTTTCGTCTTCAATAGCGTAATGATCTTCACCACTTCTGGCAGGTCCCCGCGATCATCGTGCTTCGACTTCCTCCCAGAGCCCATACGGGTATCCTGCATGATATCGATGGCTGCGGATACATCGTCGATTGCCACACTGGACGATGCGCTTGATGGGTGTGCGATTACCGCACAAGCCATCATTACCGCTGTGTCGAACAGCGTGCGCCCTAGGGAGTAGAATAAGAAAGCAGCAGGTTGAGTTTGCCGCCAAGTCGAGTGAAGGATGCGCATGGCCTGAAAGATAGTGTGCCCCGCATCGATGACGCTAGAAACCACGCGGCGTGGAAGGCCATCGGAAGAAGGCCCAGTGCAATTCTTCAAATATGGAAGAAACACCTTCAGTATGAGTTGATTTGCGATGATCGCAAGTTCGCAACGCTGGGCCTGAAGATTCGGGGGGATAGGGACCCTGGAGGATTGAGAAGTAGCCTCGGTGTTGTTAGTGTCAAAGCGAAACGCCTTGGGGAGCTCCAACAACCAAGTCTTGACTTCAGACTCGAACTGTTCAGCGCGCTCAATCGAAGACTCTGAAGAATCATCGGGATTGTCGCGAGGACATCGCCTCCTGACGCTCTTGACAAGCTGCGCAAGGCTGAGAGCACCTTAGCGACTAGAATAGAAAAGGATAATCCACGACGAACCGACACTTCTGAATAAAATAAGCAAAGCCAACTTCTGTTGGATCACCGCCCGCCCGACGAGGAAGTGGAAGAGGCAGAGAAGTCGAAGAAGGACAGAATTGTTCCTCATCTACATCCGCAGGTAGCTTCGTTGTGTACGTGCCATCCTGTATCGAAGGCACTTGACCCATCGCATCTGAGATGAATCTGCCAGAGGTCAATGTCCTTTTATAAGCGAAGTACAAAAGGCGAGAGAACACGACTTACACGTCATAATAATAGATATCCCACCAAACGCGTCTCCGCTGCTCGGCCTCAAAAAGGTTGTACTTGCCAGGAAACTCGTCCGGGTCCGTGGAAAGGCCCATCATATGAGCGATATGAATTAATTTACCCAAGAGAGGATAGATAATGTGTGCAACACGTGGTCTGCTATCATGAAGCAGATAGACAATCTGCAAAAGATATGCGACCACTGAATCCAGGTCGTACGTATGCGCCAGCTCAAATGCGGCCATGGCTTGCCTTGACAAGGTAAATAGCCCTGAAGCGGAGAACTTGCTCCAGACAGCCGCTTTCTGGGGATGAACAGTACGATTTTCCTCCAAACGAGGATTTTTCGGCCCCGTGCTCGCCTTTTGCGCATCGATATCGCTGGTTGTCTCATTCTCTTTACAAACTAGTACGCCTAGGGCATACGCGGCTGCGACGGAAGCGAAGAATGATAGAGTGGGTATCAGCCGCGATACCGGGGCAACGGCAGGGGGGCAAGATGTCGGGAAGAAAATAGACCTCGCAAGATCAGCTTTCGCATTTGAGTTATTTGAGCTACTTGAGCCTGCCCCGGCAGAGCCTCGTCCATCCTCATCCTTAGCCCAGGCAATCATGTTCTCGGCCCGGTTACGGAACTGTTTGATATTGAAGCACGGGTGCATTTTCATGATCTCCTCGAGGGCCGCGGTGATGCGTGACCGTGTATTAAAGGCGGAGGGTAACAAGGCAGCTAGAGGCGGGGTAACGGCGGCTTGAGATGTGGATGTCGGAAAATATATAGTAAATGGCGGGATCGCGGCGGTGAAGGCTGGCTCATCGTGCACGGCCAGGTCACGGGAGTAAGGCTCAAGCTTCATAGGTGGGGTAGATGACGAAGATACGGGTGTGAACGAGGTGTTCAACTCAGCTGGACATGACCGGGGAAGGTCCAGATACTCGAGCCAAAGAGCAGCGACATCGTCAAGGGAGACTGTAACGGAGGACCCAGAGCAACCGACAGCCAGTATAGTGCGATCATTGTGAGAGAATGGGAAATTGTCCGAGGAGACACTAGCAAGCGCAGTTGGAACGCGGATTCCACCAGCGTATATCTGTGCAATCTGAGACTCGACTATTTGAAGCCTGTTGTGTAGAGACTGCACGTCGCTGCAGGTAACGCGTCAGACCGAGAGGAGAAAGAGAGGGGTAAGGAAAAGAAACGCACATCTTCTCAGCAGCAGCAGCAGTGTACTGGCAGCGCTGCACGGTATCCCGCTTTACGCATGAACCGCAGGGATTGCGCCTGTCACATCTTAATTTAAGGCGCTTGCACTAGTTGCTTTTAGCACGAAAGAGACCGAGACCGACATGGCACGATAGCGTACCTCTGCACAGACGACCGTTATACGTGAGCGTATATGCCTGCACGCAGACGGATTAGATAAAGCAGGAGGGGGAGTAGCAAACTGACAGTCCATTGGAGAATTTGGGGGTTGAGGACTGTTGATTTGAAGCAGCGGAGGCAGCAGCGGAGGCAGCGGTAGAAATAGGGGCAGAGTCATCTGGTGCGGGGGATGAAGCGTCCATTGAGCGAACGCGGGAGGCAAGGCCGCGGAGAAGGGGATGAGGGGAAGAGAGGCGAGATGGTGGTGGAGAGAAGAGTGACAAGAGCGGGAAAAAGAGACGCCGGGGAAGGATTCAGAGTGTTTTACGTACATTAAACTCCTTGTATTACGTACATTTATTTTTTCGTTTCATTCGATAATCGCCCTAACAAGTGGCGCGATCACCTTTCGCGTCGCCTGGCCGTTGCCCTGTTCGTACACTCTCATCTTGAGATCTGGCCCGGCGGCCTCTTCCATACCGCCCTCCTTTCGCTCCAAATCCAGCTCCGCGCTCCCTTCCAGCCCTTTCCACAGTCGGTCCTCCGCCTCGTCGTTCGCCCGAACAACCCACAACGTCTCTCTCCGGTGCTCTCCCTTTTTGCTCCCTTTCCTCTCGTCTTTCCAGCTCGTCAATACACCCAGCAAGTCTAACCCTCTCTCCTTCACCCATGCTGCACAGGCTGTCGCCAGCTCCTGTTGGCCTTTTTGGTCCCCTCCCGCAATCGCCTCGATACTCCTAGGCACGCTCGCTAGCCCCACGAGAAGAGATCCTTCCGCCGTCCACGAAGGCACGAACCGATATTCCTTGTAGTCCCTTCGAAGGAGATCCCGCGGACTAAGAAATCCAACGCTCGACTTCCGAGTTGCCAGAATTCGCGTCAGTTTCTTGACCTCCTTCACGTCATGAACGTCCACAATTGTGCCCGGGCCCGCGCTCACGAGCTCCGCTTTCTCAAGCAAGAATGGCGCAACTTTCCGGTCGGTAACTTCCGCCTTCCCGCCGGCCTTCAGTCCGCCGGTATCGATCAGAATGGCGCAGAGCAGCAACCGCGCCACCGGTCGGCTCATACCCGCGTCCCATTCTTTCTGTATTAGCCGCCCGATAAGCGAGGAGCATGAGCCGGTGGGCATCTCGACGATGCGTGGCGATGCTTCGGGGTGATGATTTTCATCCGCGTGGTGGTCTACGATCGCGACTACACGCGCACTCTCGTCCCCAGCAAAGCGCCGCGTGAGCGCATTGTGATCCAATAGGGCATACTCCCCTGCTGGTGGCGAGTCGGCAGGGAGTTCATCCCCTGTAAGCAGATGTGCAGGGTCAATGCCGCTCAACTCGAGCGCATACAGGTTTTCAGGGCGAAGAGAGAGGTCTGCGCGGGGCGTTTGTAGAAGCGGCACCGTCGGTCGCCCAAGATAGCAGGTGGCATACCATGCATAGGCAATGGCACTCGCCAGCGAGTCGAGATCTGAACGTAAGTTAATAAATCAGCAACGCGGGGCGTGGGGTGTAGAAGCGAGCGAAATACAAAAACTAACCGCCAGCCTCATTGCCCATCGAGATAGTCCATTCATCCTTGTGTGTGCCCCCTCCTACCGCCCGAAGATACCCAGATTTCTGCGCCAAAAGGAAATCGGAAAAATTTCCTGGAGTCCAGTTGGACTCATTCGGCTTTGTGGCCTCAGACATCTTTAGATGTAGACGTGCGAAGGGGGCTCTACTTGGCGAAACGGAACTTTGACGCTCCCAACGGCGTGCAACGTTAATCGAAAGTATCGATGATCTACGGAAGAAATATAGTGGCTGGTTCTGATAACGATGTGTTAATATGCGACCAGATCCCTTTGGATGGGCTTGATGTATTAAGCCGATGATCAGAGGCTGATGGCAGTTGTTGAACAAGTACGATGGTCGTGATACGTGGACAACCATGACCGTGACGTATGCCCCATTCCGGTACTGTTGCCTTCCGTATTCTGTACTCCAGTATTTGAGTTCTTTTCGCCAGGGGATAATAGAATCTTCCGTCGCTTACATTTCGACTTTGACAGCTGTCCAGTGCACAAGAGATACTGTACTGTGCTCCCTCTCTAAATATTTGCTAACCACCTCAAAAATGTTTGCATATGGCGGTCATAGCTTGAAAGAGAGGGGTAGAGGCTAGTGGCGTGGCGTGGCGTCCGTGTGAACGAGATCACCCTGCTGGGTGGAAATTTGGCTTGTCGGACAGGAGATTAAAACAGACAAGTATTGCTGAAGGAAGAGGCGTAGGGGAGGGATAGTATGGCAATGGCGTGGGCATGGACGCCAGTTGGCTGTCGGTGACGTAGGGGAATCCGGTCCGGGGCCACGCTCCGGGGCCACGCTCAGTTATTCCCGCGCGCCCCGCATCCATCGTGCCTACAG
>WNFO01004034.1_pt1 | contig 12612 bp, 9 predicted proteins | sample 5400251 | NCBI WGS metagenome assembly WNFO01 (sample SAMN13153354, study PRJNA577476) | soil metagenome | isolation source: 100 cm saprolite under Madrone tree | place: USA:California | collected 2016-06-14
TGGCGGGGCGAACGCCGCACCTCGACAAGATTGCCGCCGAGGGCATGCTGTTCACCGACTACTACGCCGAGGCGAGCTGCACGGCCGGCCGTGCGAACTTCATCACCGGTGAGCTGCCGATCCGCACTGGCATGACCACCGTCGGCCAAGCCGGCGCCACCGTCGGCCTGCCGGCCGAGGCGCCCACCATCGCGACCGCGCTCAAGGCGCTGGGCTACGCCACTGGCCAGTTCGGCAAGAACCACCTGGGCGACCGGAACGAGTACCTGCCCACGGTGCACGGCTTCGACGAATTCTTCGGCTACTTGTATCACCTCGATGCGATGGAAGACCCCTGCCATCCGAACTACCCGCAGGACCTCAGGTCGAAGGTCGGTCCGCGGAACATGCTCCACTCGTTTGCGACCAACGTAGACGATGCCACCGTGGATCCGCGCTGGGGCAAGGTCGGCAAGCAGAAGATCACGGACGCGGGTGAGCTGTGCCCGAAACGCATGGAAACCGTGGACGATGAAATCCGCGACAAGGCCCTGAGCTTCCTCGACAAGGCCAAGGCCGACGGCAAGCCGTTCTTCCTGTGGCTCAATCCGACCCGCATGCACATCGTCACGCACCTGTCGCCGAAGTACCAGGCCCTGCGCGACTCCAAGAACGGCTGGTCCATCCATGAAGCCGGCATGGCGCAGCTGGACGACGACATCGGCCTCGTCATGAAGAAGCTCAAGGACATGGGCGTGGACAGCAACACGATCGTCGTGTTCACCACCGACAACGGCACCGAGGTCTTCACCTGGCCGGACGGTGGGCAGACGCCGTTCGCACAGAGCAAGGGAACGATCATGGAAGGCGGCTTCCGCGCGCCGGCGATGATCCGCTGGCCGGGCAAGGTTCCCGCGGGCAAGGTCGAGAACGGCATCATTTCCGGGCTCGACTGGTTCCCGACGTTCCTGGCCGCCGCCGGAAACCCGAACATCACCGAAGAGTTGAAGAGGGGCAAGCAACTGGGTGGTCGCACCTACAAGGTGCATCTCGACGGCTACAACCAGATGGACATGATCACCGGCAAGGGGCCGTCGAATCGCAACGAGATCTGGTACTTCGGTGAAAGCGAACTGGGCGCCGTGCGCGTCGGCGACTACAAGTATCGTTTCATCGACCAACCCGCGGGCTGGCTGGGCGAAAAGACCAAGGCTGACGTGCCCTACCTGACCAACCTTCGCCTGGATCCGTTCGAGCGCACGGGCTGGCCCGATAGTGGGACCAAAACCGGGTCGCAGGAGTACTTCCAGTGGTTCAAATACGAATTCTGGCGCTTCGTGTTTGTCCAGCAGGAGGTGGAGAAGCTCGTCATGACGGCCGTCGAGTACCCGCCGATGCAGAAGGGCGCCAGCTTCAATCTCGATGCCGTGAAAGCGAAAATCGCGGCGGCCCGGGCGGCAATGGGCAAGTAAGACCACGAAGGTATTTTGCTGATCTTCAGGGCGGGGGCGGCCCGGCGCGGGGCCGCCCGCGCTCCTGCGCGCTGACGGTGGCGGGAGGTGGCGGAACCGCCGAACAAACGAACATCTCCGAAAGGAGTCGACGATGAAAACTGTGAGGACCGTCGGCTTCGGGCTACTTGTGCTGTGCGGGACGTTGCTCACAGCCGTCGCTGCCCAAGCGCAGACCGACCCGCTGCCTTCCTGGAACGACGGTCCGGCCAAGCAGGCGATCGTCGAGTTCGTGAAGGCGACCACCGACCAGGCGAGCCCGAAGTTCGTGCCACCGGTGGCGCGCATCGCCGCGTTCGACCAGGACGGCACCACGTGGGTCGAGCAGCCGATGTACACGCAGGTGATCTATTGTCTGGAGCGGGTACCGGTGCTGGCGAAGGCGAAGCCGGAGCTGAAGGACGTCGAACCGTTCAAGACCGTGCTCTCCGGTAACCGCGAGGCGATGGCCAAACTCACGATGCCGGACCTCGAGAAGATCCTCGCCGCGACGCTCACCGGCATGACGGTGGAGCAGTTCGGCACCCCGGTGAAGGACTGGCTGGCGACCGCCAAGCACCCGCGCTTCAAGCGCCCGTACCCCGAGCTGGTCTATCAGCCGATGCTCGAGGCGATGAAGCTCCTCCGCGTCAACGGCTACAAGACCTACTTCGTCACCGGGGGCGGCCAGGACTTCGTGCGCGTCTATTCGGAGCCGGTATACGGCATCCCGCCCGAGCAGGTGGTCGGCTCCGCGGGCGGGACCCGGTTCGGCTACGACAAGAGCGGCCGGCCGATGCTCACCAAGGAGCCCAAGCTCCTGCTCAACGACGACAAGGCGGGCAATCCCGAGGGCATCCATCTCATGATCGGGCGGCGCCCCGTCGTTGCGTTTGGGAACTCGATCGGCGACAAGCAGATGCTGGAGTACACGCAGGCGGGCGACGGCGCCCGGCTGATGATGCTCGTGCACCACGACGACGCCACGCGCGAGTACGCCTATGGGCCGAAGTCGAAGATCGGCACCTTCCCGGACGAGCTGATGGCCCAGGCCAAGAAGCAGGGCTGGGTCGTGATCAGCATGAAAAACGACTGGAAGCGAATCTTCGCGTTCGAGGAAAAGTGAGGGAGGATGCCGTCCTCAGGCACGATGGCGGGCGACGATGAGCCGGTCCACGACGCCTCCCCGTCCCCTCGCTCCTTGCCCGAGGGCTTCCCCAGCGCCGGCAGGATCCACATGTATGACGTGGGAGCACGCAATGAGCAAGCGAAAGAAGCAGCGGGGCACCCGCGGGAATCCGCCGCCGTCCCCGCCGAGTCCTCGTCGGGCCTCGTGGATCGCGGGCGGCGCGGCCGCGCTGTTGCTGGTCGCGGCGGTGGCCGCGGTCATCGGACGGTCTGCAACGACCTCAACGCCAGCCGCAGTGGCATCGGGGGGCGAGGTCGGAGTCGAGCGGCTGGTCGGCCGCTGGGTACGCCCCGACGGCGGCTACGTGCTGGAGATCCGCAATATGCAGGTGGACGGGCGGATGGAAGCCGCCTACTTGAATCCGCGCTCGATCAAAGTGTCGCGCGCCGAGTGGAAGCGTGACGGCGGAGCCGTGCGCCTGTTCGTAGAGCTGCGCGACAGCAACTATCCAGGCTCGACGTACAGCCTGCGCTACCTGGCGGACCAGGACCGTCTGGTCGGCGCCTATTTCCAGGCGGTGCAGGGCCAAACCTTCGACGTGGAGTTTGTGAGGAAGAAGTGACCCGCAGTACTTGCTCACAGCAGCGGGATCTCGTAGTTGATTATCAACCGGATCTGGTAGTCGAGCTTGCCGGCGTGCTGGAGGTCGACGATGCCTCCGGCTGCCCCGAAGCTGAACCCTCGCAACGCGCTGCTCTTCGGCGCGACGTAGCCGATCGTCATATCGTATTCGCGCTCATCCGGCTCGGGCTTTCGCGTCTTGGGGCTGATGGCGTTCGTGCCCTGCGCGAAGCTGAGCTCGGCCCTCGTCCCCGGAAGGAGTAGCTTCGAGAAGTCATAGGCGAGACCGGCCAGCCAGGCCACCTCGCCGGCGCGATCGAAGTCCTTCACGATCATGTGGAGGTACCCGGGATAGACGCCGAACGGTGTCTGAATGTTCTGGCCCTTGGCTGTCATCGAGAAGGCGCCGATGAGCGTCAGATCCTGGTAGCGGAGGTGTACGCGCGCCCCGCCCACCGAGGTCGCCCAGCTCGTGAACTTCGACCCACCCAAGAGATCGCCGCCCACGGCGCGCTGATCGGTGTATTGGCCCGAGAGGATCAGGCCCAGCTCCGGGGTGAACGCATGCGCGTAGTCGACCCCGCCGTAGGCCGTGTTGAACACATCCTCGCCCAACTGGTTAGTGAGCTCCAGCCTGAAGCCGCGCCCGGGCGTCACGTTGATTCCGGCCATGACGAGCCCCCCGTCGTTGCCCTTGACGCCGGCGGCCTCCGCCATCGAGATGAAGTCGTCGGCGTTGCGCGTTTTCATGCGCGTCAGGTAGCCGACGAGGTACTCGACGAAGCCGACCTCGCCCCCGAGCGTCACGCCCTCGAAGGTGTTCGGCACCATTCGACTGTCATGCGGGTTGACGTAGGTCTGAACGACCAGCTGGCGGTAACCGGTGAGGAGGGCGTATTCCTTGTACCGCAGAGCTCCGTAGGCGACGCCGGGGACGACGAAGCCTTTCTGTCCCGGCGCGAGCAGCTCGGTGCCGTCCCGATCGGCCGGCGCGTAGAGCGGCGCCGCGCCGTAGACGGTCGCGCCCATCTGAAAGGTATCCAGGAGCCAGCCCGATCGATAGGCGAGCCACCCGCCGGCCGCCCAGGCCTCGTTCACGGTGTCGTTGGAGTTTCGCTGATTGAAGTAGTAGATCCGTAGGTGCAGTCGAAGATCGGTGTCGCGCACGAAGGCGGGCAGCTCCTTCATCCCCTCGCTGATCGCGGCGGTCTTCCGCAGCAGCGGGGCGTCGTCGGGGTCGACCTCGGCGGCCAAACCCTGAAGCGGGCCCGCGAGGAACGCGATCAGCGTGGCCGCCAGGAGCGGCCTTTCACTGCGGAGCATCGCTCCTCGGGCTATCCAGCCGCTTCCGCAGAGTGCCCGCGAGGCTTGGCTGGCTTCGAAGACGCGGCGGAAAGGACGTCGGCGGATCCGGCCAAGCCATCGTTGAGAACGCGCACCTCGCGCTGGGGGAAGGGAAGCGACATTCCCGCGGCGTGGAGCGCCGCGTACACCGCCGCGGCCAGCTCGGTCTGAATCTTGGGCCAGCGCTCGAACCGGTTCGTCCAGGCGCGCAGCTCGAAGTTGATCGAGCTCTCGCCGAACGCGATGAAGATAGCCTGGGGCGCCGGATCGGTCAGGATCTGCGAATGGCCGCGCGCCACCGCCTCGAGGACCTCCACGACCTTTTCGGGCGGGCTTCCGTAGTCCACCCCCACCGGCAGGTCGATGCGGCGCCGGCGGTCGGAGAGCGTCCAGTTGGTCACCCGCTCCGTGACGAGCTGCGCGTTGGGCACGATGACCTCCGCGCCCCGATAGGTGCGAACCGTGCTGGCGCGGATACCGATTCGGGATACCTCGCCCAGAATGTCGCCGACCTCGACGATGTCGCCCACGTGGACTGGCCGCTCGAAGAGCAGGATGAGCCCGGAGACGAAATTGTTCACGACGCTCTGCAGGCCGAAGCCGATGCCGACGCCGAAGGCGCCGGCCAGGATGGTCACCTTGTTGAGGTCCAGCCCGAGCGCGCCCAGGCCGAGGAGAAACCCGAGGGCGAGGATCGCGTAGTTCAGCAGGCTCGAGATCGCGTAGGAGATGCCGCGCGTGAGCCTCGTGCGCGGGAACACGTCCTCGAGCAGGACGAAGCGGATGAAGGCGGAGAACAGGTACGCCAGCCAGAGGGTGAGCACGAACTCGAGCAGATCGCCCACCGAGAAGCTGATGGAGCCCCGCCCGAGCTGGGCCGCGAGCGCCGCTCCGCTGGAGGACACCACCGGCTGGAGGAGACCGACGTGATCCAGCGAGCGAATCGCCCACCCACCGATCGCGAGCCACAGCAGCACCCGGTGGATTCTGCGTTCCAGGAGGTCACGATGGAGCCGGACCATCTGGAGGAGCCGCAGCGGCCAAACGCGGAGGGCCAGCGTCGCCACGCCGATTGCCACCCGGACCCAGGCGTAGGTCGAGAGCGCCAGAGCGCCGCTGCCGAGCACGCCGGAGGCGAGCAGCCGCGCCAACGGCATGTAGCCCATGGCCCCCGCCACCAGCACGGTCGCAAGACCGAGCAGGATGAGGCCGGCGCCCACTTGAAAGGCGCGCAGCCGCTCGGTCTCCGCTCCCGGCGTCGGCGCGCGCCGGAGCTCTCCGGCGATCAGCGCGTGCCCGAGCATTGCCATGCCCGCGAACATCTCGACCGCGAGGATCGCCTGCTCGAGCACCGCTACGCCGCCGACGGTCTGTCGGAAGGTATCGAGGGTGAACAAGGCGGCCAGGGTATAGACAGCGCGCCCCAGTGTGGGATCGATCGCAGGCCGCGTCAGCCGGATCACTGGTACCAGTGCCAGGACCTCGAGCAGGTCGCGCACGCTCTGGGGGGTCGCCCAATGCGGCGAGGAGGCCACGAGCAGGGTCACGGTCAGCGCTGCGGAATAGGGGCGATCGAACACCGTCACAGTCGACGACTCGCCGTCGCCCGACGCGGTTGCGATCGATTGGCGCGCCTGGCGGCGTGCGGCGCAGAACACCGCCGCAAGCACCACGAAGAGCACGACCTGAAGTGGCATCGTGCGCGACGGGTCGCGGACGTAGCCGACGACCTCGCCCCAATAGGCGGCCGAAATCTCTTCCACGCGGGCAGGCACCGTGGCGCGCGCCTCTTCCCATGCTTGCGCAGCCCACAGCGGCGGGCTGTCCCGCGCCAGGATCCCGCCCATCGCACGCTGCTGAGCCTGGATGAACTGTGCCAGCGCGTTCCCGGACCGGGCCACCTCCTGCGCGACGACGCTCTGCAGATCGAGCACGGCTGAGCGCTCAGCAGCCAAAGGTGCTTCCGCCGCCTCGATGGCGGCCAGCACCGCGTCGACCTGCGCCAGAATCGGCCCGGGCGCTTTGGCCGCGACCGAAGCCTCTCGCGTCTGTCGCCATGTCTTCTTGGCCTCGGCCAGGCGATTCAGCGCCGCCTGGAGGAGGGTGGCCCGATGTGTGAGGAGATTCAGCCAACTGGTCGTCTGGAGCTGCGTCCCCTGCCAGAGCTGCTGCTGCGCCTGGATCATGTCCAAGGTCGGCTGGCCTCGCAGTATGGTCGCCGCGGCCGCGAGCTGGAGATCGACCTGCTCGCGGAGAGCGGGCAGACGCTTGCGAATCATCTCGATCTCGACGTTGGACGCCAGCGGCTCGGTCAGGGTCCGGAGGAAGCCCGGCACCTCCGAGGCCCGCGTCGCGACCTCGGCCACCGGGATCACCAGCGACGGCGGTGCGACCGGCGCTGCCTTTGGCGGCGGCACCGGGTCCGCCGCCGCGCCGGAGGCGGCCAGAACCGTCAGGAAGAGGAAGGAGATGAGTGGCCAGACGAGGAGCGCGCGACCTGTTCTGGCCACTTCGTGAGTCCTACCTCAGGAGCGCTCCCAGCGACACGCCTAGTCCATGCCCATCTCGCAGAAGTCGGCGGCCGTGTCGTAGTAGCCGCCGTGCAGCTCGCAGGTCTGCTTGGCGCTCCGCGTCGAGGCGGTGTAGCTGCACGTCTTTGCCGCCGCATTGTAGGTGCCGCCGTGGGCCGCGCACATCTTGCTCGAGCTCAGCTTGAGCTTGCCCGCGCAGCCGGTCGATGCGAGCGCAACAGCCAGCGTGATCCCAACGATCAGGCGTCCGTGGTCCATGACTCGTCTCTCCCCCACTGAGAATGGATGAGCTACCTTTGCCCAGATAGTCCGTACCTGCGCGGTTGGCCGCTATGGGACCTTGGTCCCGCTGCGGACAACGCCGGGGAGGCCTTCCCGGATGCGTTGCGAGAACGCCGGGTCGTGGTCGGCGGCGTGGGCGCGGTCGTTCACCCGAGACATGCGCTCGAGCTCGGGGAACGGACGCGTTGTGTCGAGCCGGCCGAGATCGTACAGGTAGTCCGGGACGTAGCCGGGCAGCAAGACCTTCCAGGACCACGGCGGGGATCCTGGATTTACCCGCGCGTGGAAACGGATGCCCGTCGTGCAGTTGGTGGTGAGCGTGTTGTAGAAACGCGGCCGCTCGCGCATCTCGTTCATCGTCTTCACGTAGTCCAGGAACACTCGACGGATATTGGCGCGCGGCCTGTGTAGCCGGTACACGTAGACGTCCTCCTGCGGCTGGCGGTACGTCGTCCGCACGCGGATCACATCCCGCTCGTCGGCGACGATGTAGATCAGCTCGTACTGCTTGAAGATGCCGGCGATCGTGGAGTAGCTCTCGCCCCGCTCCTTGCGCGTCTCGATCGAGATCGCGAGGTAGTCTTTCCCCGCGAACCCGAAGCTCAACATGATGTGGGCGATGGGCTTGCCGGCCCAGTAGACGGCTACGAGGTCGCCCGAGTCGAGCGTGCGGAGGTCGTAGGTACGGGTCTCCCAGCGCGGGACGAAGTCGGTCTCCGTTCGGTAGTCGAAGTTTCGAACCCCGTGGATCGTCACGAGGTCCCCGTCGATGGTCGCCCACGGGGTGACCGCCACTTCGGGCTGCCAGTCGCGGTCGTTCGAGGCGGGGATCGCGAGCCACCAGACCACGAGCGCGGCGAAGACGACGAGAAATCCGACGAGCGTGCGGCGCCGGCGCGGCAGGAAGAGGAACGCTAGAACGGTCGCCGCGGCGAAGCTCACCGCGAGAATCGCGCGCAGACGCGGCGCTGAGAGATTCGAGTAGTAGATCGCCCCGGTGCCCCAGGCGGTCATCCCGGCCACGGCGAGACCCAGGAGGAAGCGGGAAGCCAGACGGACCCACGCGCGACCGCGCATCACTGATGGCTCAGATGGAGGAGCAAGATCCGCCTGACCTCCTCGATGGCCTTGGGCTGACCCTGTACGGAGTGCTCCCATCGAACCACCAGCTCCGACTCGACCCCGTCGATGTGGGCGCTCGTGTACTTGACGACCCCGTCGTCGCCATCGGCGACCGGGCCATTGCCCTTGACGGCGATGATGGAGTGCACGGCTACCCCGGGGGCTATGGGGATCGAAGAGAGAGTCCGAACGAAAGGATGCCGTGGAGACATGTTGTCCACGGCCGTCGGCAGCCTGTCGCCGGTGACGATCCCCGCCGCGAAGGCTTCGCGGTTCGCCAACAGCTCCGCCGTCCCCTTCACGAGCCTGGCTGGGGTGCTGACGATACGGCGAATGAGGTTCGTGATGAGCTCACGTCCCGCCAGATAGCTTCCGCGGTGCGGCGTGGAGATGAACACCACCCGCTTGATGAAGGGCAGCGGCTCCACGAACATCGCCCGGCGGACCAGGTCCCGCGTCTCGTCCGTGAGAGTGAGCTCATCGAGAGGCTTGCGGCTTATGGCGTCCCAGAGCTTGCTCCCGGTGCTCACCACCGTCATCTTCGTCAGAAGGCCGCCCTGGCTGTGGCCGATGACGACCATCTGCTGCAGCGCCGCGTCCTCGCCCTGGGGATCGAGCCAATTCACGGCCTCGGTGAGGGCTTCGCGCAAGAGCATGGCGGAGTAGACGATTGGGTTGCTGGTGTCGTACGAGAAGGCCCAGAACTGGTAGCGCTGGCGGATCACGGGGTCGCTCAGCAGCACGTTGAACATCTCCGCCCAGCGCCCTGCGCTGGAGGCGGTCCCGTGGACGAACACGACGGGGATTCGGCCGCGTCGGTAGGGCTCCATCGAGACCAACGCGGGCGGCGCACCGGGCTGGAGGAAGACGCTCCCGAGAAACCCCTTGAGCTCGCGCTCCCACATCGGCGCTTCCTGTAAGCCCCAGGCGAGCGCCGCCGTCGGCTCCGCCTCGAGCGGGACGACACGTCCGGCGATCGTCACCGTCTCGGTCTCGGACGCGGGATAGAGCTCGAGCCTGGCTTTCACCAGGTTTCCCAGGAGCCGGCCTCCGGTCTCGTCGAAACGCAGCAGTGCCGTGGCGGGCACCTTGAGCCGGGGCGCCACGAAGTCGCGCAGCTTCTCGTCTGTTGTGGCAGGGGCGATGCCGGCCGCCAGCGCGGCGCCGATGCCGGGTCGGCGGAAGCGGCTCTGCAGCCCGAGCGCCTTCAGCTCGGCGACAGGGACGAAGTCAATCAGCTCTCGGCCCGCCCAGTGCAGCGCCTGAGGATCGAAGGCCACCTCCAGCTTGCCCCAGGGCAGCTCGTAGGTCCCGCCGGTGAGCTGCACAACAGCGCGATCGGGCGAGGCGAGGCCCGAGGTGATGCCCCGATTGTAGAGATTGGCCGACAGTCGCAGTCGCGGATCGAACGGATCGGGGCCGGCGGCTCCCTCGGGGAACAAGAACATCCAGGCGTACAGCGCCGAGGCCAGGAAATAGGAGCGCTTGCCGCTTTGCTCGCCGTGAAGAAACGACAGCTCCGCCTGCGCGAAGATCTCGTCGCTCCCGCCGCGTCCGGCCAGGAAGTCGTCTCGCAGTTGCTTGAGGGCGGCCTCCGGATCGTCCTGGAACTGTTTGACGAGATCGTGCCCGACCAGGACGTTCTCGCTGAAGCGGCTGAGCTCGCCCGTGCTCAGAACATTGCCGGTCAGCTCGCGGTGGACGTCACGTGCGTCCACTCGCACCGCGCCGACCGGCACCCCACACGCCGCGAGCAGCACGGAAATCGCGGCCAGCAGCAACACCTTCTGACCGACGATGACGAAGCGCGCCGCTCCGAGCCCCCTGGTTCTTCGTTCTCGCACCTCGGGCATCACTTCCTATTCACTGCAGCCGTCCGGTCAGCTCGAGCACCCGTCCGGCACGGAGGACCGTCACCTTGAACTGGCTGCCGGTGGTTTTGCTCGCCAGGAGGTCCCGAATCTTCGCCAGGTTGGCCGCCTCTGCCTTGAGACCCTCCACAGTGAGGATGATGTCTCCGCCGAGCGGGATCTCGTCTCCGCCCAGATTGGCGACCATGGTTGCTCCTCGAATCCCCATCTGGTCGGCCGGCGAGTCCTTCGCCACGGTCTTGATGATGAAGCCCGTCGCCCCGGGGGGCAGGTTCAGGAGATCGGCCTGGGAGTCCGAGAGGATCTGGCCCTCGAGCCCGCTCCAGAAGGAGCGCTTCTCGAGCAGGAGCTTCTTCGCGGTATTGATAGTCACCACGAAGCCCAGCCCTTCGCTGCCGCCGCTCTTGGAGATGTTGTGGCTCACGATGCCGATCACCTCACCGTTCATCGCGAAGAGTGGCCCGCCCGAGTTGCCCGTGTTGATGGTGGCGGTCGTCTGGAAGAACTCCGCGAGCGGCATGGTCTTGTACACCGTGTTGGGCGCCCAGCGGGCGCTGATCAAGCCCGCGCTCAACGAGTAGCTGAGCCCGTAGGGGGCGCCCACGACGATGACCGGATCGCCCACGCGAATCGGGTCGGAGTTGGCCAGCGGCGAGAATTTGGCGCCGGGGGGCACGCGCTCGAGCTGGAGCAGCGAAAGATCGGCCGCCGGCTCGGACGAGACCACCTTGGCCTTGACCGTCTCCCCACCGAGAAATTCCACGGTGATCTCGTCCATGGCGTTGACGACATGGGCCGCGGTCATGACCTTGCCGTCGGAGGAGATCAACACGCCCGAGCCGGTCTCGGCGAAACGCGTCTGGCCGCCGGCGGCGACGTCCCGCCCTTTGGCGCGGATCACGACCACGGAAGGAACGACCTGGCGAAAGACGTCGCCCGGGGTCTGAGCCTGGACGCCGGGCGAAAGCCATGCGAGCAGCCCGAACACCAGAAGAGCGCTCAGTGATCTTTTCATCTCGACATTCCTCCCGCGGTCACATTCCGAGCATGCTGTTCTCGAGGCCATTCGAGGCGCGCGCCGAGGCGCACCGGGCCTGACAGGCTCACAACCGCAAGAAGAATACCGTGACGCGTCGGAATCAGGAGGAGTCGGAGGACGCAATGCATCCTCCGACTCCGCAACGACCGACCCGGCCTACGGCTTCTTCTCTCCCGACGTGTAGGCGTACATCCCGTTCGTGATCAGCTCGCACCACTTCTTGATCGCGTTCTCGGCGTCTCCCCACTGCCACTGGGCCGCGGACTGGATCGAACCACCACCGGTGCGCCGGTCCACGCCGGCTCCGATGATCTGGCCGGTCTCGGAGTCCGAGACTTTCGCGACCGCCTGTGCGCTTCCCGAGAAGGGATATTTCCCGGTCACGAGCATGGCGCCGGTGGTGAGCAAGCGCAGCTGGGGGATCACCATCGTGACTGACCGCGCCCCCGGCGTCGCCGCCTCGGCGTCCAGAATCGCCACCCGGATGCGCGCCACGTCGGGACCCGACTGGTCGACGATCTGGTACTTCTTCGCCAGCTCGTCATTGAGCGTCTTGCGGAACAAGTCCGTCAGCATCTGTTGGTCCTTGAGCGGCACCTTCGCCGAATCGGCGCCGAAGAAGCCAACCACCTCCACGATCATCTTCTTGTACTTGGTAGGCTGGGAATTGGGGTTGACGTAGCGTAGGCTTGCCTCGCCACTCGCGCCGGGTTTGAGCTCGCTGCAGGCCTCGCCAAGGAACGCGCAGATCGCCGGCTGCTCTTCAACCTTCTGCCGCTGGGTGGTGGCGCAACCGGCCGCCAGCAAGAGGACCACTGCCCCTAGACCAAGAACCGTTTTCATCGGACACCTCCTTCATGGTGTGTGGGTGATCAGCTACTCCGTGATGAATCGAATTGCCCTAGGCTCGTCGCATCTGCATGGCCATACCAGGCGTGGGCCGCCGGCGTCCAGACGAGAAGGACGAGTAGGCTAAGTTGCGCGACCAGAGAGATTCGTCGTTCCACGGCTAGCGGATCCGTTTCAGGCTCACCGCGGCGGCGCCAAAGCTCGCCTCGACGATTCCCCACACTTCACGGCCGTCGGTGCGCTCGCGCTCCTTCAGCGTGTAGCGAATCTTGGCGCCATCGGAGGCCACGCCTTCGAGCACGACGCGGTCGCCGACGACCCAGCTCGTGCCGGAGGCGCCGGTGCTGGCCTTCCA
>WNFO01007487.1_pt1 | contig 12610 bp, 9 predicted proteins | sample 5400251 | NCBI WGS metagenome assembly WNFO01 (sample SAMN13153354, study PRJNA577476) | soil metagenome | isolation source: 100 cm saprolite under Madrone tree | place: USA:California | collected 2016-06-14
CGTTTTGCCGCCGGCAATGCGACCTCGCAGTTTTCGAGGGGATCCCAAATCTCACAGGGCAAGCCGAGCTCATCACTCAGGGTCTGCAGAATCATTTCTGCGCGCGATAATCCGCCGGAAACGTAGAGGCGATGGATGGAGGTTTCATGTTGCCCCTCAAAGAAGCCCATGGAATTGCGCACTTCGGTGCAAAGCCGTGAAAGAGTGTTACGGCAAATATCAGCCATTCCGGGATCGCCTTGCTGGATCATGAGATGGGCGGCGTTAGCGTCGAGCGCGCCGTCGGCAGTGAGCGCCTGGGTAAAATGTTTGCCGCCGTAATCGAAGGCGCGAGTTAGGGTGAGCTCGCCGTTACAACCGATCAGCACTGTGCTTTGCAAATGACCGAGATCGAGCAAGAGAAAAGCTTCCTTCTGGTGGACGTCCGGATAGGCAACTTCAAACGCGTTAAAAGAACAAACCTGCGCCAGTTGCATTAGCTCTAACGACAAGCGGGTTTTCGCCATCGCTTCGGAGATTTCTTTAACCTTTGAACGCAACAGCCCGCCGACAAGATAACGAGTCTGCGTTGTTGCCGGGGCCTGGACCTGAACGGCAACAGCCCGTTCGCCTTCGCCAGATGTGCCATTAGCACCCGAGATGCCGTTGGAAATGCTTGCGACATCGAGTACAAAATCTTTGCAATCCTGGTTGAGCATGCTCAGCCCGTTATAGCGTAGAGCATTGCGGAGAAGCGCCGGCGGCGTGTTCGGCTGCTCGATGATTCGCAGAAGTGAGCCCGGCTCAGACACGGCCAAGGCACAGCTCTTAGTATAGCCGCCGAGATCCTTTAACAGCTGTTTGATATGCTGTGCCACGTCATCGGCCGTCGTCACTTCCTCGGGCACTTCGTGCGAAGCAAAGCTGGTCAGGGCATAGCGCGTCTCGCTCTTCTTGTTCAACAGCACCGCCTTATAAGCGCGCTTGCCAAGATCGATGCCAATGACAGAATTTCCGCGTTTCGCCATGGGTGATTCTGGTGCTTGTAGCGGGAAACGTGCCTGCTACCTTGCAAATTGCGGCGCGTTTCCCTCTGCGTCCGGTCGCAAAACCAAGCCTTGCAATCACGGCGGCTCCGCAGAGCGTCGCCCTACCAAAGATTATTGAGCGGGTAATTGGTAGGGCGAGACTCTGTCGAGCCGATGGAGATTGGTAAGGTATCGGGTAAAAAGCCCTCGCCTCGATCACCCAATCAGGCCGCCGCAGCCGAGGATGGGCGGTAACCAAAAAAACCGCGCTGCTTGATGATCTGCGTCACTTCCGGAGGCACCATTCTTTCCCAAGCGCTGTCACCGGTCTGCAATTTGGTAAGCGCGTCCGGTGGGAAAATCGTGAGGTATTCCGGGTGATAATCGGTGATTTCGACGATGAAATTGTTATCCATAATGAATTGGAAAAGCGCCTTCAGGTTGGGAGCGACCTCGATTTGACTCGCGGTAATGATTTTGCCGCTCCTTTCGTCGATCATCGGATACACGTAAAGTTTCAGCGCACCCTTGAACATCCGCCCCAGCGCTTCCAAGATTCCGCCTTCCAGATTTAAATAATATTTCTCGTCGAAGATTTCCATCAAACTGGGCACCCCCATGACCAGTCCAACCATCTTGCTGGTATGACGGGTCAGGTAACTGGCCAGGCGGTAGTATTCACCAAACTTTGAGATCAAGACTGTGCGCCCGAGCGCGCCCAAGATATCGACCCGCGCCAGAAAATCGGCGTGGTTCAGTTGGCCTTCCGCCAGCAGATTCTCCAATGTCATTTCCATCAGGACCAGGACTTCAGATTCGTCGCAGCCAGATTCACGAAGGAACTTACGGCGCGCGCCGTCGAGCATGTCATTGGTGGCGTAAGTAACCGGCCGAAAACTGCCGCGCTCCACCAAAATTGCCTTCTTATAAAACACTTCGGCTGGTTGTACTGTTTCACCATCCGCCCGGAACATGACCGCGTCGGTCAATCCCTGGCTAACGAGTTGTAGACTCATCAAGCGATTATCGACCTGGGCAAAGGCCGGGCCGGAGAATTTGATCATGTCCACCTCAATCCGGCCGGGGGCGAGATTTTCCTGCAGTGACGAAATCAACTCTTCTGGTTTGGTATGATAAAACGCGCCGCAAATCAGATTCACTCCAATTACGCCCAGCGCTTCCTGTTGTTCGACGTTCCCTTCATCCAGCAGCCGCACGTGAATAATGATCTGGCTCGGTTCCCCGCGGAAATCGGTTTGAAAACGGACGCCGAGCCAGCCGTGCGCTTCGTTGTGCTGTTTGAAACTACGCGCTGCCACCGTGTCGGCAAAAACGAAAAATAAACGTTGCGCGCCGAGCGCTTGATCGAGCCGTTCGATCAATAATTTGTATTCGTGATCGAGCATGGTCCCGAGACGAACCCGACTGACGTAGCGGTCGGTTGGACCGTAGATCGCGTCGCTGAAGGTCATGTCATAGGCCGACATTGTTTTCGCGATGGTCCCGGAGGCGCCGCCTACATGAAAAAAGCGACGCGCTACTTCCTGCCCCGCGCCAATTTCAGCAAAGGTCCCATAGCGCTTGGCATCGAGATTAATCTGGAACGCTTTCTTATTCGTTCCGACATCCATCTCGGCTTTCACAATTTTTCAAGATGTCGGCATTTATGGGCTTCTCAACCGCCGAGTTCGGAGAACGAATTATGGAGCGACCGTCATCCCGAGCCGCTCAGAGGGCGACGGATCTTATGATTGTTAGTGCAACGCCAGACCAATTGCGAGGTCCCTCGCATCCGCTCGGGATGACAGACTGTGATAGCGGTAATTACAACCGCACCCTTTCCACGGCGTTCGCCGCCATCCAGCCGCGCTGATCGTTCGGCAGCGCCGCGTAATTCCAGTCACCGCGCTCCTGCAAAATCACAACTTCGCTTCCAGCTGGCAGAGCCAGAACACTTCGTGCACTGTCGACGGTCGCAACTCTGGCTTCGGCGTTTTCCGCAATCACAATTGCCAAATCACAATTGCCAGGCCCTGGCCATGCGTGCCGTTTTCCAATCTGAAAGCAGCGAACCCGCAAATCGCGGCCAGAAATATACCGGCTAGCTCCCACAGCACTCTGCCCGGTCGCAGGATCAGCCAAATAATTGCGAGCCAGAAAAAAATCGCGGCCACAATCGCGAAAAAGTTAGCCGTCCCAAAATTTAGATATTTCTCTAAAGCTGACGGCGCCAACTCCAGTGAGTGCGCTTGGTCGTGCGCAATCCGCAGGTTGGCGTCGGCTTCTGGATGATGAGGATCCAATTGTAAGGCGCGGTCATAATTCAAAATGGCCCGCCCGAAATCGCCATGACGAAAGTAAGCGTTGCCCAGATCGTAGAATAAATTCGCGCTCCGCTCCCCTGAATCGACGACCGTTTGGTAATCTGCGATGGCGGCCTTGAAGTTTCCTGCCGCAAATTCCGTGTTTGCTTTCGCGAATAAATCATCGCCAGTCCGGCTCGGGCCATCGTTTGCCCCCTTTGCGTTGGGCATCGCGAACAAAAGCAAAACCAGAATTTGAAGTAGCGCCCTTGGTTTCATGAAAGGCTTTCGATCAATTCCAAGGTTTCGCGCCGTCCGTCGCTGGATAACACGCTCTCGCCGTTGCCAGCGCCGCTGTAGCGGAACTCATCGCTGGTGGCGAACAAGCGCCGCATCCGCTCGCTTTGTTCGGCATTCAGGTCAAACACTCGCGCGGCAGTTTCCGCATCGACCGTCCCTGGTTCGATGTTCGTTTGTTTGAGCGCAGTCTTTAGCTGCACCACCCGCGAGGCATCGGAGAAATATTCTCGCGGCGCCAACTGATCACGGCGCAATTTGCGCAGCAGTTCGTCCCTTTCGTGCTGCAGTTGTGCGGCACGCAAAGCTGCCCGATTGGACGCGCGCACGTTTTGCACCTTCCAACCCATCACCCCAAGGGCGAAAGTGAGGGGAAGAAGTTGCGCCAGCCAAAATTCCTTTCGTGCATAAACAGGCGCAAAGCTGGACACCATTTTGCCGCGGTCGTTAATCTGATGCAAAATATCCTGCGTTTTTTGCTGTCCACCAGGGACGGGCGGGGTTGATGCTGACGGGGAAGTTCCAGCGATCGCGGAGGCAGCCGGAGCATTTCCTTCCACGATTAACGGTACTGCTTCGCTATGCAGCGTTACATACTTTTCCTTTACCGGATCGAAATAACTGAAGGCCAGCGGCGGAACATTTGTCAACTTCTCGTTAGGTGAAACCACCAATTCGAATGTTTTCGTTCCGCTAATTCCGACGTCGTCATCCTGCTTGAAATTTGATGACGGCGGATATTTGTGCCAGCCGCGCTCGTCACTTAGCTCTGGCGCATCCATCCGGTCGAAGTTCCCGCGTCCGGAGATCGCTGCCTTAATCGTGATCGGGTCGCCTATCTGGACTCGCTTCGGGTTCGCTTCCGCGGTCATTGAGAAACTCCCCAGCGCTCCGGAAAAAGTTGGCGGTGCTCCCGCTGGCAATGCCTTTACTTCCAATGAAACCGGGTCGCTCTTGACGTCGATCTCATGTTGCTCCACCAGCCCTCCAAACGGCAGCGCAAAGAAAGGATCGGAGAACGGATCTTCGGAGAAAGGGTCAAACGGTTTTCGCCGCGTCCCCGAGCTTCGCCGCGGAACCAGAATATTCGCTTTCTGTTCGACCGGCCCAATTTGAAAATTACCGACCCGGGCTGCGGAAATCGCGGTCTTATAATTGAAAACGACATAACTGCCCCCTTCGATATTTTCCAGATTGCGTTCGGGTTCGCCCAGCTTTTGCACGGTGAAACCCTGGCCGCTCACCTGCGGTGGCGCCATCTCAGCCACGCGTGTCCGCGAATTAAATCCGATCCGCACTACAACCGGAATCATTTCGCCGACGTAGGCAATCTTTTTCGGTACCAGTAGCTCGGCGAAAGCGATCTTATCTTTGCCAGCCTGTGTATTGCCGGACGGCGCTCGATTGCTTCCCGTGCCCGCGGCCGCCCTGGGAGAGTCCGCCACTTCCAGCGTTAGCTCAGGCGTCTGCAAATTGTCTTTACCGGCGCGAATGCTTTGCGGCGGAATTTTATAGGTTCCCGATTTTTCCGGTAAAATCGTGTAGTTGTAGGTGATCGAGGAAGAAGCTGTGAAATTCTTCCACCTCATCTCAGTCGATTTGCCGGTGAAATGAATCTGCAAACCCGGGACGTCGATCTCGCTTGGCGGTTTCACCGATGTCCCAGCGTTATCGACCTGGATTTGCAACTGCACCGTTTCACCCACAGCGACTTCCGAGCTCGTCAGCACTGCCGTAATTTTCGGCGAATCACCGCGTGCAAACTGCGCAATCGCACTTGCCAGCAAAACCGAGAACAAGACTCGCCGGAGCGTCTCCATCAAACTTCTCATCACCAGTCGTTATAGACACGATGCACCGGCTTGCGTTCATCCAGTTGGACCCGCGCTTCCTCGTCCTTCATTGCCTGCAATAATCGCGCAGCTTGCTGGGGGGTCATCTCCCCCCGTTCCATCGCTTCTGCTTCGGCCGCTTCCTCCTTTTGCTGCTCGTCGCTCGGCTCGCCCGCGCCTTTGATCTCACCCGAGCGCGGTTTAGGAGGAGAGGCGGATGGCGTTGCGCTCGGTGATGCATTCTCGCCCTTGCCGGAATTTTCCCCCGGTGACGGTGACGGCGTTGGATTCTCTCCCGATTCTCCCGGACTTGGCGAAGGACTTGAATCTTCGCCCGGACTCGGCGTTGGCGATTCCCCGGCACCCCGCTGATCTTTCTTTTTTTGACCAGGCTGTTTCTGTTCGCGGCCGGGACTCGGTGATGGGGAAGGCTGTTCCTGCTGTTTATCGCGCTTCTCCGAGTTCTCCTGATCCTTCTGATTTTCGGGATTCTGTTCCTGGTTTTGCTGATTCGGTTGTCGCTGATTATTCTTCGCCTGCTGTTGATCTTGCTTTTGTTGGTCCCGGTTTTGATCCTGGTTTTGTTGCTGTTCGTCTTGTGACTGTTGCTGTTGTTGTTGCTGCTGCTGCTCGTCTTTCTTTTGATCCTTCTTGTTCTGCTGATTTTTCTGGGGCTGTGGCGGCGGTTGCTTCGGATGTTGCTTCAGTTTCTCAATCTTCTTCCTCACGATCTCCAGCCGTTCCGCCGCGGCCTTATCTTGTGGGTCCAGCTTCAATGCCTGCTCGTAATGTTGCGCGGCATTTTCCAAGTCCTTCAGCGTCTCCTCGTTCGTTTTCCCGAAATCAGCGCGGTCCTCCAAGGTCCTGCCGAGATTGTAACGGCTCTTCTCCTGCAGCCTCGGCGATCGATCGACCAGCGACTGGCTAAATGCCTCCAACGCTTTGTCGTAGTTACGCAGCTTGTAGGCAGCAGCGCCGGCATCGAACTGCATTTTGGTCATATCGGCCGGGTTAATATTGTCCTGCAAATCCTTTTGAAATTGTGCGTAGGCATCCTCGTATCGCCCCTTATTATATAGGTCGATCCCCGAAACCGCGTTTACCTCGGCAGCTGCCACGAATAGTAAGGAGGCGGCGACCAGCACTTCGCGTTTTACCGGCGAACGCCTGGGAGTTTGCGCCCGTTTTCGGTCGTTGATGAATAGGGAGGCGATCAGCGCGACAATCGCGCCTGCCAGCGGCCACTCGTAGCGCTCGATTGGCCGACTCGAAAGCCGCGCATCGATTTCGGCGGTCTTTAGTTTCGAAAGCCCGTCCGCGTACAACTGCCGCATCGTTTGCGGCCCGCTTTCCAGATGCAAATAAATCCCGCCAGTCGCTTGTGCGATCTCGCGCAGCCGATTTTCATCCAACTTCGACTTCACCACCTGGCCCTTCGCGTCTTTCACGAAACCAGCTTCGCCTTTCCCTTCGACTGGAATTAACGAGCCCTGCGCCGTCCCGACTCCTACCGTGAAAATTTTGACGCCCGCGTCCGCCGCTTTCTTGGCTTCGCTTACCGCATCGCCACTAAGTTCCTCACCGTCCGTGAAAATAATCAGGGCGCGGTTTCCCATCGCGCTTTTCCCAAATGTTTGTGTCGCCAGCGCGATCGCTTCGCTGATGTTGGTGCCGCCTTCTGGAATTGTTTTTGTATCCAGGTCGTTGATCGATTCAACCGCGGCATCGTAATCGATCGTTAACGGTGCCTGCAAAAAGGCCCGGCCGGCGAAGGCGATGAGGCCGACGCGATCGCCTTGCAGCTCTGTGATCAAATCCTGTGCTGCCAGTTTGACGCGCTCAAGTCGGTTCGGTGCCACATCATTCGATAGCATGCTGCGCGATGTATCAACGGCGAAGAGCAAATCGAGTCCCCGACGTTTTACGTCTTCGTAAGTGTAACCCCAACGCGGCTTGGCCAACGCGATAATCGCGAGCGCGAGCGCGAACAAAACGAAAGCAAAACGAATCGCGCGCCGCACCCGATCGACATTGCCGGCCAGCTCCGGTAGCAATCGCGGTGAAACAAATTGGCGCAGTTTGATCGCACTGCGCCGCTCGGCCCGTGCATACAAAAGCACAAGCAGCGGCAGAACAGCCAGGGCCCACAACCAGTTCGGCGCGCCGAAGTTCATAGCCGCGATGAAGCGATGAAGCGATAAAGCGATGAAGGGTAAGCCCGCTTCAACTCTTCAACCCTTAAACGCTGCAACGTTCCCCTCACGGCAATCGCCTCCAAATGGTTTGGCCCAGCAAGAGCTGCCCGATCAACAATCCACAACCGGCCGCGATACACACGGGGAATAGGTCGCGGTACTGTTGATATTTCCGGGCGCTGATGGTGGTTTTTTCCAGCTTGTCGATGTCCTGATAGATCGACGCCAGCGATTCCGTGTCCGTTGCGCGGTAGAATTTCCCATCGGCGATGTGCGCTATTTCGCGCAAACCGGTTTCATTGAAGGAAACCGGTGCATTTTGATAATAAACGTTACCGCGTCCGTCCGTCACCACCCGGCCGGTTCGCTCGTCCATTACCGGAAAAGGCGCCACCCCATTGGTGCCGATTCCGATCGCGTAAAGATGAATTCGGAGTGCCTTTAATGCTTCCGCCGCAGTATTAGGCGGGATCTTCCCGGCGTTATTGTCGCCATCGGTCAGGAGAACGATCACCCGGCTCTTGGATTGCTTGTCATTTAATCGATTCCCCGCCGCCGCCATGGCCGAACCGATCGCAGTGCTTCCTTCCACCAGCCCAATGCGAACACGATCGAGATTTTGCAACAGCCATTCGTGATCGAGCGTCATCGGGCTAACGATATATGGACGAGTGCCAAAAGCGATCATCCCGATCCGGTCATTCGGTCGTGCTTCGATGAACTTGCGCGTTACTTCGCGAACCGCGTCCAATCGCGTCGCCTCGTCGCCGCCAATGGTGAAATCCTTCGCCAGCATTGAATTCGACACATCGAGCACAAGCATGATGTCGATGCCGCTGGCTTCTACTCTGGTGAGCGATTTACCCAGTTGTGGTCGCGCGATTCCGACGATAAATGCCGCCAGTGCAAGCCAGACCAATGCGCGCAAGATTTGTCCGGCCCGGTTGGCGCTGCCTTTCCCGATCGCGCGAAATGGCGCGGTCGCGGAAAATATAATCGCGGCGCGCGGTCCAAATCTGCCGCGGAGCCATGCCAGCAAGGGGACCAGCAGTAGGAGGAGCAGCAGCCACGGTCGCGCGAAGGTCAGCGCCTGACCGCCCAGCCAATCATGCGGGGACAAGGACTCCTCCTTTCACGAATTGCTGCGCTTCATCGAGTAGGAGACGGCTGTCCTCCGGGGTCGCTTCGTAGCGCGCGAACTTAATCAGGTCGCAGCGATTCAGAAAATCAGCCAGCAACGCTTTTTCCTCGTCCCCGAAATTGGGGGCCGAAGCGATGGCGTTTAAGAATTCGACCGATGTCTGACGCGTCATCGGCAGATCGAATTGTTCCACCACGTAACGTCGCAAAATATTGGAAACGCGAATGCTGAATTGATAGGGCGCAATTCTTTCCACCTCGCTCTCAATTTCGCTCAACGCCGCGAGCGCACGTTCGCGGGGCGATAGCGTCACTTGCTTCTTGCGAAAGAACCTTCGCCCGTACCAGATTGCCAGTCCAATGATCGTTAGGACGACCAAGCTTCCAACAAAAATCATCCACGGCGGGACCAGCGAATAATTCACCGGCGGCGCGATGTCGGGAAGTGCCTGCGCGAGTAGCATCATCGTTACCGCACCATCATACGGCGTTCGCGTTGCTTGAAAAAGGAGCGCAACGCCGGCAGATAATCATCGCCAGTGCGCAAATCGATTCGATCGATACGGTTTTGCCGCAATACCCGCAGGGTCTCCGTTAGCTGTGCTTGGGCGAGCTGCGCAAATTGTCGGCGGACATTGCTGTCGGCGGCGTTGATTTCAATTTGGTCGCCCGTTTCCGCATCTTCCAGCGTGATAATGCCAACAGGCGGTAACACGCTCTCGCGTTCGTCCTGAATCCGGATCGCAATCAGATCATGCCGCCTGGCCGTGACCGCGAGAGCACGCGAGAAATCCTCCGCCTGAAAGTCGGAGATAAAAAAGACGACCGCCCGACGGGTCACGATCTTATTTAAGTGATCAAGGGCCGCAGCCGGGTTGGTCCCGCGCCCCACCGGATCAAAGAAGAGGATTTCGCGAATGATTCGCAAGGTATGAGAGCGCCCTTTCTTCGGCGCGATGAAAAGCTCGAGGCGATCGCTGAAGAGAAGGAGACCGACTTTGTCGTTGTTACGGATCGCGCTGAAAGCGAGGAGACAGGCAACTTCTGCAGCCAGCTCGCGTTTTGATTGTGAAGTGCTGCCGAAATTACCTGATGCACTTACATCTACGATCAGCATCACGGTAAGCTCGCGTTCTTCAGTGAACTTTTTTACAAACGGGCTACCGAGCCTGGCGGTTACGTTCCAATCGATCGCGCGAATCTCATCCCCCGGCTGATATTCGCGCACCTCTTCAAAATTCATCCCGCGACCCTTGAAGACACTGTGGTAATCGCCGGCGAAGGCGGTTTCCACGAGGGCGCGGGTCTTGATTTCCAGACCGCGGATCTTTTTTAGAATTTCCTCTACTCCCGATCGACTCTCGTCATCCCGGGCCTGAAGCACGGAAGTCGAGAGGGGTCGTCGCGCCTTGCTCGTCATCCCGAGCGAAGTCGAGGGATCCCGACGCGAACCTGAAATCTTCATTTGCCCTTAAGTGAATACATGTCTTCGAACAAGTCGCGCCACTCTCGGTTCCCTTTTGCAATCAGCGCGTCTTTTTTCGCGCGACTCCAATTTTTGAGCTGCTTTTCGCGGGCAATCGCGCTCTGCGGATCCGGGAATGCTTCGAAATAAACGAGTTTATTTGCGTTGTATTGCTTCGCGAACGCACTGCCGCGCCCTAAGGAGTGATCGCTGGCCCGACGCTCCAGATCATTTGTCACGCCGACATAAAGAACGGTATGGCGATCAGCGTTCGTAAGAATGTAAACGAAATAATTTTGGCTCTTCATCGCTGCCTTCTTGGTTGCGCATCGGGATCCCTCGACTTCGCTCGGGATGACGAACGGGGCTCACGGCACCGGCAATCCTGCAAAAATCCGCTCGATAATCGTCTCGCTCGTAATCGACTCTGCTTCCGCTTCGTAGCTAACGATGATGCGATGGCGCAAAACGTCGGGACCAATGCTCTTGATGTCTTGCGGTGTGACGTAGCCGCGTTCGTTCAGGAAAGCATGAGCACGCGCGGCGAGCGCGAGATAAATTGTGGCGCGCGGGGAGGCGCCGTAACGAACCAAACCCTCCAACTTCAAGTTATAAGACGCCGGCTCCCGCGTCGCCCAAACAATGTCGACGATGTAATCCTTTACTCGATCGTCTATGTAAATGTTGTTCACTACATCGCGCGCTGCGATGATGTGTTGCGGATCGACCACCGCTGAAACCCTCAGATCGGGTGCGGACGTCGCCATTAAATCGAGAATACGGCGCTCCTCCGGTTTCTGCGGATAATCGATGTTCAACTTGAACATGAAACGATCGAGTTGCGCTTCGGGGAGCTGATAGGTGCCTTCCTGCTCGAGTGGGTTTTGCGTCGCTAGAACAAGAAACGGATCGGAAAGCGGATACGTTTTTTCGCCAATGGTGACCTGGCGCTCTTGCATTGCTTCCAGTAAGGCGCTCTGCACTTTCGCGGGAGCGCGATTGATTTCATCCGCCAGGATGAGGTTCGAAAAAATTGGGCCAAACTTGGTTGTGAACTCACCGTCGCGCGGGTTGTAAATAAGGGTGCCGATTAAATCTGCCGGTAGAAGATCCGGGGTGAATTGCAGGCGCTGGAAGCCGGTCTGGATAGCGGAGGCGATTGTTTTGACGGTGAGTGTTTTGGCCAGGCCAGGAACGCCTTCGAGCAAGACATGGCCGTTCGCCAGCAACCCGAGCAATAAACGATCGACCAAATATTTCTGGCCGACGACGACGTGCGCAACTTGCTCGCGCAGAGGCGTGATCCACCGACCGAGTTCCTGCACCTGTTGAGAAATTTCCTGAGCCGATTTCATGAGTTCTGTAAGACAGAAGACTGGGGCCGAACGTTCGAATCAATCCTGCGGAAATGTCGATGGCGGTTCATTAAGCCCGTCATCCCGAGGGAAAACGCCAGTCCGGCTCGGACCGAGCGATCGCGAGGAAGTTACCTCAACGTTTTCGCGACGGAATTCTTCGACTCCGCTCGGAATGACGGTTGAGTCGCGCCCGATAGGTCAGCAAAATAGGCAACCCCGGGTAGGGCTCGAGGTCACGAATCCTCGCTTCAAGGAAACGGGCAAATGGCTGTGTCAGAAGGCGAGGGGAATTGACAAAGAGCACGATTTCCGGCGGCGCGAACTCGCGTGATTCGTTTCCGCTGGATTGAGACGCGTAAAGCAGCTTTAACCGTTTGCCCTTTACCATTGGCGGCGGATTTGCGGCAAAGGCCGCCCTCAATGCGCGATTCAATTTGCCGGTGCCGATATGCGCGAGTGCAGCCCGCCGGATGCGTTCGATCATTTTGAAGATTTTATCGGCATGCTCGCCCGTCAGCGCGCTCGTTACCAGGACCGGCGCGTAATCGATGAAGAACAATTCCGCGCGGGCGTTGGCTATTACGTCTTCCATGGTCTGCCGTTGTTTGCGGTTCGTGCGTACCAGGTCCCATTTGTTCAGGACAATCCCGCAGGCTTTTCGTGCGTTCTGAATCAAGACCGCGATTCGGCGGTCTTGCGCCTTTATCCCTTCGGCGGCATCAATTACCAGCACGCAAATATCAGCGCGCTTAATTGTCTTTTCGGCCCGCATGACCGAAAAGACTTCAACCGAGCTGGAATGTTTGCTGCGCGCACGAATCCCAGCGGTATCGATAAAAAGGAAGCGTTTACCCTCCCGTTCGTACTCGATGTCGACGGCATCCCGCGTGGTGCCCGGGATTTCGCTTACGATGGCGCGCCGATCGCGGAGCAACGCATTAATCAGCGATGACTTTCCTGCATTTGGGCGGCCGAGGATCGCGACAGCGATCGGATGTGCGAGGTTTGCACTC
>WNFO01007830.1_pt1 | contig 12610 bp, 5 predicted proteins | sample 5400251 | NCBI WGS metagenome assembly WNFO01 (sample SAMN13153354, study PRJNA577476) | soil metagenome | isolation source: 100 cm saprolite under Madrone tree | place: USA:California | collected 2016-06-14
AGTGTAATATTATGGCCGCACTCCATGCTCAAAACCAAGCCCTGCCCCTTGCGATCTTCGCTGACAAATCCAATGCCCAGCGCCATCGCGTCCCTTGGACAACGGATGGAAACCTCGCGGCCATCCACATAAACCTGTCCACGAGTTGCGGAGTCGAGGCCAAAAATTCCCATGGCTACTTCACTTCGTCCGGCGCCCATGAGGCCGGCGACACCCAGCACCTCGCCCGAGCGCACTGACAGGCTGACATCGCGAAATTTTCCCGGCGACGAAAAATTTTCCACGCGCAAACGTTCCGGCCCCGCCGTCCTTTCTACGTGAACCGGAAATAGTTTTTGCCAAGTGCGACCGATCATTAAACGGACCAGATCATCCTCATTGGTTTGCGCCAGCGGCATCGTGGCTATATGGCATCCATCGCGCATGACCGTCCCCGTGTCGCACAGCCGGAAAATTTCGTCCATGCGATGCGACACATAAAGAATCGTTGCTCCGCGCGCACGCAACGTCCCGATCAACTCCTCCAATCGCCGCGCTTCGGAAGCAGACAGGGAACTCGTGGGTTCATCCATCACGAAGATATGCGCGCCCGTGGCCAAGGCTGCCGCAACTTGCACCATCTGCATATGACCGGGACTCAACCGCCCCAGTTCCTCCCGCACGTCGCAATCCGCACCGATGGCATCAAGGTGACCTTGAGCCTTCTGCTCAAGTTTTCGCCAGTCAATACGGCCCGCGTGTCTGGGCAAAGACGACAGGCAGACATTTTCCGCGACGCTAAGATTGGGGCAGAAGGATAATTCTTGATGAACCATACCCACCCCGGCGCGTTGCGCCTCGAGCGGGGAATGGAACTGCCGTGAAACTCCTTCAATTTCAAAACTGCCTTCGTCGCATTGATGAATGCCGGCCAGAATCTTCCCCAAAGTGCTCTTGCCCGCACCATTCTCCCCCATGAGCGCGTGACAAGATCCCGGCATCACGTCAAAACTTACGCCTTGGAGTGCCACCGTTCCCGGAAATCGTTTGCCGATGCCGCGAAAACCGACGGCGGGAATGGAAATTTCGGCGCTCAAGAGAATGAAATAAAACAGGCTAATTTACGGATTGGGCGGAGGAGGCAGTATTTTCGGTTGCGCCGCCGACTCAAACGAATCAATAGGCACGGCAATGCGCTTACCGGTCGAGAAAGACTCAATTGCCGCAAAAGCCAGTTGCAAGGCCCGGCGACCAGCCCGGGCATGCACGGGCGGTTGCGTGCCGGCTTTGAATGCCTCCATCACCGCATCCATGTGCCGGTCAAACGTGAGGTAAAAGTCACGATCACGATCGTTAAAATAGCCCGATTGCCAGACCTCGGCGGTTTCCGAACCGGCGGCATTAAACGTGTAGCGGCGCACTGTGTCCTCAATGAGAATCCGGCCTTTTGTTCCATTGATCTCCACCCGGTGTGTATCTGGATAGGCATAGGAGGAATCGTATGACCCCACCAAACTGCCCACGGCACCGTTTGCAAAATGCAGCGCCAGCACCAACGTGCGATAGGTGCCCTTGTGCGTTTTATCAGTCATTTGCGCCATGACCGAGTCAACCGGCCCGCAAAGAAACTCCAACATGTCGAAGGCATGGCATTGGGTCTCAAGCAGGTTGTTGAAAGGATGGCTGGTGCCGCCCTCTCCACCGAAACGCCAGGTGGCAAAGGTCAAATCTCCAAGCTTGCCCTGCTGAATGGCATGGTGCGCCAAGGTCACCGGCTTGGCATAATGATGGTTGAAGTTGATCCCAAAAAATAATTTTCTGGATGCCGCTTCTTGTATGAGTTCGCCGGCTTCCTTCAAGTCAAACACCAGCGGCTTTTCAACAAACAATGGAACGCCCGCCCGTATCACTTCCATGGTCGGCTGGAAATGGCCATCGTTGGGCAGCGAGAGAAAAGCCAGATCGGGCTGCTCTTGCGCCAGCATTTCCGCGATGTTCGTATAGGCCCGGACCCCGAACTGGGCGGCCCGGTTTCTGGTTTTTTCCGGTGCGCGGCCCGCAATCGCACGAAAATCGACATCCGAGCGTTGGGACAAAATACGGGCATGCTGGAGCCCCCACCCGCCCGCTCCAATCAAGACGGCTTTAATTTTAGATTGCGAGCTCATTGTTCAATGATGACCTTGCCGGTTTCTCCACCAAAAAAAAGATCGAAGGATTTTTGAATTTCCTCCACGCCAAAGCGATGCGTGATGATCTGGTTGAGATAGGAACGATGCTGTTTGAGTCGGCGAAGATTGGCCGCCAGTTCGTCGTAGCGGAAATATTCGCTGCCCACCACGCTTCGTTCAGGAGCAATGATGTCGGGCGAGATCTTCAACGTGATGCCTTCTCCGTGGCCGACGCAGATCAACGAACCGCGTTGTGCCAGCGCATTGTGGCCGTCCTGCCGCGCCGCCTGCTTTCCACTCGTGTCCACCGCCATGTCGGCAGAATCAGCACCGTGTGCTTTCAAGCCCGCACTAATGGTGGTCTTGGAAACATTGATGGGGAGACCGCCCAATTGTTCCGCGAGCTTCAAGCGGTAAGAAACAATGTCAGTAAGATAAACTTTCACATGTTTGCCTAAAATGATTTTCGCCATCATCAGAACACCCAAGCCAATCGGGCCAGCGCCTAGAACCAGCAACGACTCAATATCCGGCCGCATCAACTGGCAGCGCTCAATGGAGTGACCGCCTGTTCCCATAATGTCGAGGAGCAACGTGCCTTCCGTCGCGGAGAATTCTTCGGGAACCGGAAAGAAAATGCTCTCATGGACCAATTCATACTGGCCATATCCGCCGTCGCGATTGAAACCCATGTCGCCACGTTTTTGCAGGCATTGATTGGTGAAGCCAAGCCGGCAGGAGCGACATTGGCCGCAGAAATCCATCAGGAAGACGACTCCCGGAGTTCCAACCAGAGTGCGCGTGTTCAGTCCCGCCATGACCACTGTGCCGGCCGCCTCATGTCCGGGCGTGGTGGATGTCCCGTCGGAAAATTGAGGCCTTTCAGAACCGCAAAGCGCGTTGGCCCGGACTTGCAGCAAAAGCTGCCCCGGACCCGGTTGCGGAACTGCTTTCTCAGTGAATTTAATCTGTTTGTTACCGACAAAGGCAGGAACGCGGCAGTTGGAAGGTACAGATACGAATTTAGTCATATAGTTTATGTCGGATAGATTGTTCAAAACAGCTTGATTAAGAAACGGTTTCCGGAGTAGCTTCTCCAGCAACCGCTCTTCTTCGCAAGACTAACTCACCCCACCCAGCGAGCGAACATGGTGACCAGACGCTGCCGCAGTCACTCATGTTCGTGTTAATGCTGAACTCATGTTAAAGATGTGATGTGCTATGGCTGATCATCCATTGGATGTCGCGGTCAACCGGAAAGATGCCAGGATAGCCAGGATGCATCACTTGCGTCACCGCCGGACTGGTTGTCCCTTCCAACCATTTACGTATTTCCGAATGCCCGTCCGCGAATGTCAGGGAATTGGCGCGATCATGATAACTGCCCGGCAAATCCCTGCTCCACTTTATCGTCGACGTCGGATCAACAACCAGCCAGCCATCATTTATACTGTCCGGATGTTCATCTGTGAACACCCAGAGATTCACCGGAGATGGATCCTGAATGGCCGTCATCTTTGCATAATAACGATACGCATTGGCATATATATCTGTGACAGGATCATTAACTCCACCGGTAATGAAAGCATTCATGGAATTACTGCGCAACCGGGGTGCGCCGCGAACCAGATAAGTATCAGATGGACATTTGTAAATACCAAGACTCTGGCTGTACGACCACAATAGGCCGTTTTTAATCACGTTAACATTGGTGTTCTCTGTGTTGCCAGCATTGAAGTCCTCCCAACCCCAAACCCAATCTGGAAATGTTGCACCAGAATGGCCCTGCGCATTCAAACAACAATAATCATTGTTATCGCCGGCATACATTGTCCAAGCCAAACCCAACTGCCTGTGGTTGTTCAAGCACTGGATTCTTTTGGCTTTACTCTTGGCCTTGCTCAACGCAGGCAGCAGCATCGCAGCAAGAATCGCTATGATCGCTATGACGACCAGCAACTCGATCAAAGTGAACCCTTTGCCAGCCGGAACACCGCGCTCGCGGTCGGGTCGTTCGTTCGCAATTAATTCCAAATCCGGATGTTTCTTGTGAGAATTGCTGACTTTCATAGCCGAGTGTTAACGGTATTGGAATTGCTTGCGGACATCGCTGAAAGCAAATGCGCGGTCAAATCGGTGGTTTGCATAGGGAAATGTTCCTTCAATCTTCCATTTTTTCCATGAGTTTTAGCGGTTGTTGTTTTGAGATTCTTTACCAACAAAAAGGGATACTGCGGCAGTTTGTCATATTGCGATATTCGGCCTTGTAAATGCAAATATATCGCCCGTATCATGTCAATTCTCGTTGGTTGTAAACTTTGATGTCACGTTTACTTGTGAGATCGGTTGCATGCCCGTGATACCCTGAAAGAATTTGTTCGGAAATGAATCACAAGTTGAAATTACTTCAAAAAAATAGCAATGAAGTTGTCCCCCGGCATGAAATCTTCCCGGAAAAAGACATCCGCTTTTAAGCAGAAACCTCTAAACCAAGGCGAACCGGCTTTGGTTTCGCCGAGCCTGAGCCGGCGGAAATTGTGGTTCTTCCGTTTTTTGGTTTTGTCCGGCCTTCCGCTCATTCTTTTCGGAATGATTGAACTGATTTTGCGGCTGGTTGGTTTTGGCTATCCCACAGGATTCTTGCTGCCAATGCAACATGATGGAAAACAGGTTCTGGTTCAGAACAACCAGTTTGGCTGGCGCTTTTTCGGGGCGGCCATGGCCCGAATGCCTGAACCCATTTGCCTTCCCAAAGCCAAAAGTTCTAACACCATTCGCATCATCGTATTCGGCGAATCGGCGGCGCTAGGCGACCCACAACCTCGTTTTGGATTGCCACGGATTTTGCAGGCCATGCTGGAATTGCGCTACCCCGGGACGCATTTCGAAGTGGTGAATGCAGCGATGGTTGCGATCAATTCAAACGTCATTCTCCCCATCGCCCGCGATTGCGTCTGCGCGGACGCCGATATTTGGGTGGTTTATATGGGCAATAATGAAGTTGTCGGACCATTTGGTGCCGGCACGGTCTTCGGGAAACAGGCTCCTCCGCTTCCTTTGATTCACGCCAACTTGGCCTTGAAAACCATGCGTATTGGTCAATTCATTGACGCCCTGCGTTCGGAAGTTCAAAGGTTGCCGCCAGATAAAAGCGAATGGGGTGGCATGGAAATGTTTCTCAATCAGCAGGTCCAGGTTGATGACCCGCGCATGGTTCCGGTCTATGACCATTTTTCGCGAAATCTTTCGGACATTATCAGGACGGGAAGAAAGAGTGGCGCTGGAATTGTGGTGAGCACCGTGGCGGTGAATTTGAAGGATTGTGCGCCATTCGGCTCGGAACACCGCCAAGGATTAACCGAAGCAAATGAGAGCAAATGGCAACGGCTCTATCAAAACGGCATCGCCGCACAATCAGCAGGAAAGACCGAGGCGGCGGCCGGCTGGTTTCACGAGGCGGCGCAGATTGATGATCACTTTGCGGATTTACGTTTCCGCCAAGGTGATTGTGCGCTGGCGCTCGGCAAAACCGACGATGCCAAAAAGCAGTTTGTAGCCGCCCGTGATCAGGACACCCTGCGTTTTCGCTGTGACAGCCAGTTGAATAATTTAATCCGGCAGACCGTTTCAAATTTTAGCGATCAACAGGTGGTCCTGGCGGATGCGGAAACTGCTTTTGCAGAACAAAGCCCGGAAGGCTTGCCTGGCTGCGATTTATTCTACGAACACGTTCACCTGACATTTAATGGCAATTATCTTTTAGCCCGAACACTGGCTCCCAAATTAGAAATGCTGCTGCCGGGTCAAATTACCGCGCACGTTGCCGCCAGCCAGCCCTGGCCATCTGAAGCCGATTGTGCGCGACGATTGGCACCGTCCGATTGGGACAAGCAGGCGGCTTTGTCTGAAATGTTTTCTCGGTTGGGCAATCCCCCTTTCACTCATCAAATCAATCATGATAAGCAAATACAAAACCTGGAAGCATCGCTGGACCAATTAATGCCAGCAACCCAACCCGCGGGCATCAAAGTGGCGCAAGAAATATGTGAGGAAGCTCTGTCAGCCATGCCGAACGATCCCTATTTGTGCGCACAAATGTCAGCGCTGGATCAATTATCCGGCAATTTGGCGGCGGCCTTAACCAACGCGCAGCGTGCAGTTGATCTGCTCCCCAGTAGTTCGGAGGACTGGTTGCAACTAGGCGTCATATTGGCGAAACAGAAGAAGTACGAGGATGCTGCAGCGGCGTTTCGTCACGCGTTTCAGTTGAATGCCGAAGACGTATGGGCCTTGCAGGATCTCGCACAGGCACTTAAGCATTTGGGGCGGAACGACGAAGCAATTCACGAATATCGCCATGCTGTCGTCATCAAACCGCGCTTTGGCATGGCTTGGCTCGGTCTGGGCCAGATATATGAGGAAACGGGACGCAAAACTGAGGCTGAGGACTGTTATCAGCAGGCCCTGCGAAATCGAATTGACCGCGCTCCAGAATTATTGGCCTTGGCGCGTTTTTGCGAAATGCGCGGCTGGCGTGAAGCGGCTGCAACCAATTTTGACGACGCCATAAAGCTTACCCCTTTCGATGCTATCCTGCACCTCGAAGCAGGCCAAAATCTTTCCGCCTTGGGACATCGGGCTGAAGCCGAACAGCACTATCGCGAGGCTGCCAGGCTATCGCCGGATTCGATTCAGGCGCATTTTCTCTATGGCTTGGAACTCGGACGCGACAGCAGGGCATCCGATGCCGTCACGCAGTTTCGCGAGACTATACGAATCATGCCAGAATTAACCGAAGCACGGTTCAATCTGGGCATGGCCTTGGTAAATGAAGGGGAATATTCCGAAGCCCTCGTACAATTCGAAAAAGTTATTGAGCAAGATCCGGCAAATGCCAAGGCGCTTCAATATGCACAAGCACTCCGCCAAAAGCTCTCCTCGACGCACCCCATTGATTCAAAACGAGCACCATGATTCTTCGCCTGGCCAGCAACTCAATAACCCCAAATTGAAAACATCTTATGGCGCACATTCCCAACCGTGCTGTCCAACTGGCTTGGCAGGATGCATATTCCGCAAAGCCGAAGGTCGCCGAACAAACATTTTTTGAAAATCCAAAAACGACCGGAGCCGTAAGCTCCGGCCGTCTGTAATATGCTCCACCAACTCCTCAACGCAATCTATTTATGGACTAACCAACAGCCTGAAGAACTTGCTGGCGTTGGTCGCCGGAACAGTGTATCCAGAAACAGCGGCACCATTGGTAGTCCACGGGCCGAGCAGGTTGGTTGACTCCAAGAGCGTTCCTGTTTGCCAGCTAAGAACGACATTCAAGCCGGAATGCGTGATCGTGATTGTCTGAGGGCCTAAAACCGCAACACCATTGTAAATCCCCTGAACTTGGGCGGCACTCAAGGACTGGGCAAATACAGCCGCGTTGGCAATATAGGCTGGCAGAAACCGGTTCGCATAATCAGGCGAACCGCCAATCCATGCATCAAGGTTGTTCCCCGCAACATTTGTCGTCACGGTATTATTGGCCACCAGCACGCCATCCACATAAAGCGAGCCATTGTTAAATTGTCCGGGAGTTCCCGTATAGGAGTAGGCCACCATGTGCCAGTTCCCATCATTAACTCCGGGGGAAGTGATCGGATCCGTCGCGTCAGGTAGAGCGGAACCATCGTTGCCGCCTGGCTGGCCGTTCGGATTGATGGTCATACGCCATGAAGTGTCGCCATGCCCGAACAAACCATCAAACGTTGGCCCGGACAATATTTTAACCCATGCCAGCACAGTGACTGTGTTAGTAATGTTGAATGTTGCTCCAGGAATATCAACATGACCGGATGTCCCATCGAACACCGTCGAAGCTGAACCGCCAAAAAACGCGTTAGTGGGCCCTGCCTGACCAAGCAGATAAGTGCCCGCATAGGCGCCATTATGTCCGCCTATCAGGTCATAAGCATTTGTTCCACTGGACTCGTCCAACGGCCAGAAGCCCATTGGGTTAAGAGACAACATGACTTGCTGATAGGTGTTGGGCGCGATAACAGTAAGATTCAACGCCGAACTGGCGGTGGTGCCGACGTGATTACTGACGACACAAATGTAACTGCCGGCGTTTCCCAACTGCAGATTGGGTACCGTGAGCGCCGGAGAGGTCGAAACGCTAATCGGTGTTGGGCCGCCGTTCGTAAACCAGTAGTAGGTAAATGGCGAATCACCAATACTAACCACGCTGGCATGCAGTATTCCGCCAACCAACAACGTCAGTGAGGCAACTGGTTGTTGTGTGATTACCGGAGCGCTGGATGCAACCGTTATGGTGGAACTGGTTCCAGTTATTCCATTCACTGTGGCACTGACTGTAGCGGTGCCAAGAGAAATTGCAGTAATAATTCCGTTGCTGTTGACCGTAATAACAGTTGGATTGCTGCTGACCCAGTTGGTCGCCAGACCGGTGACAGGGATATTGGCAATCTGAAGGAAGTTGGCATTGACCGTGGCCTGTTGGGTTTGACCAACAACCGGGCTGGTGTTCAGCGAAACACTCACCGACTGCACTGCGGTATTAGTGATCACCACACCGGGACCGGCCGCAGCGGCGACGAGCGAATACAGCGGCGTCACCGCACCATTCCAAATACGCATTTCGTCAAAGCTGCCATTGAAGATGGCGTCATTCCACTGATCAAGACCAAGGAAGTTATTATACGTGAAGCCTAAACTGGCCGGTGTGAATGTGACATTCGTAGCCATCGCCACTTGGGCACCGTTGAGATAAAGTCGCACAGTCTGGCTCCACACCTCGTAGGTTACAATGACATGCTCCTCCGTTCCTGTCGGCAGGGGCGTCGGCGAAACCGCATCGGTGTTTCCATTGTGGTTGAATTCTGCCCAGAAGCCACCGTTGAATCCATTGGCGTTGCCCGCTGTCGGGATCAGGTCAATATAGTTACCATGGGTAAAGTTGTTGTTTGGACCGGCAGTGCTGCCACCAAAAGACCAAGGACGCGCCCATGTTAATCCACCATTATCTGTAAACCAAGTCTCGATCGTTATGGAATTACTGTAACTGGACAATATTCCATTAGGGAACTGCGCATAATTACCTGGACCTCCCGGCAACGTCAACACCCCGCCCCCAAGCGATGTGCCACCCAACAAAGTAATGTTTGAACTCGAGATTGAATCCACCGCCGTCGTGCCGCCGCTTTCGTTGAATGACCACTGATGCTGTAGAATTGGCGGCAAAACTGTCAAAACCGCTGATGCAGTGGCAGTTGAAATGCTGTTGGAAACCAGGACACTGTAAGTTCCGGCTTGAGTCAGGGCAACATTGGTTATTACCAGCAAGTTGTTGGTCGCGCCCGTAATTGGCGTGGAGTTCAGACTCCATTGATAGCTCAAACCACCGCCCAGAGCCTGCACGCTAAAACTTAAACCATCACCCAACACATTGGTCTGACTGACCGGCCCCTGCGATATCGTTGGCGCTGTGGAGGAAACCGTGATGGACACACTCGTTGCTGTCACACCATTGACCGTGGCACTAACCGTGGCCGAGCCTCCGCTTTGGGCCGTAATCAAGCCGCTGCTGCTCACCGTGAGAACGCCTGCATTGCTGCTCGTCCAATTGGTTGCCACGCTGGTCAACGTGACATTGGCCACCTGCGCGAAATTGCCTTGCACCGTGGCCTGCTGAATCTGCGACCCAATCATGCTGGTGCTGGCCACCGACACACCCAATGACTGCGGCGTTGTGTTGGTGATCACCACCCCGGGGCCTGCTGCAGTGCTGGCCAATAAATACGTAGGGGTAACGGCACCATCCCAAATGCGCATTTCGTCAAAAGTGCCATTGAAGACAGAATCATTATATTCATCATACCCAATGTAATTATTTAATGCATTGCCCAGGGTTGCCGGGGTGATTGCGATGCCTGTCAAAGTCGCGGCCACGGAACCGTTGGTATACATCGTGCAGGTCTGATTTTGAGCATTGTAGGTCACGGTAATATATTGCTCACTTCCCGTCGGTAACGCTGTGGAGCCAGATACATCTTTTGCTGTTATGGCCGGAATGCCCGCTTTGAACTCAGTCCACAGAGGACCAGGTCCGCTCCGGGGAATCAAGTCAATGTAGTTATTTTGAATCAGATCACCCACCGCGGTAACACTGCCACCAAATGACCACGCACGAGCCCACGTTTGGCCACCGTTATCCGTCAACCATGTCTCAATTGTAATCGAATTATTGGAAGCGAGTATTCCGGCCGGAAATGTTGCGTAGTTTCCGCCGCCGCCCGGTAAAGTTAAATTACCCCCCCCCAAACTTGTTGCTCCCAGCAACGTCACATTGGCGCCCCCAACTGAATCAGAGGCCGTTGTACCGCCGTTTTCGTTGAAAGACCACTCATGTTGCAGAGTTTGTTTGGCAACAGTAATGTTACCACTGGTAACATTTATTCCGGCAATTTTGGCACTCACCGTCGTTGTGCCAAGACCAACCGCACTGATCACACCGTTGCTGTCGACAGTCAGGATACCCGTGTTTCCGCTCACCCAGTTCGTGGCATCCGCCGTCGCCAGCAAATTGCTCGAACCCGTCTGCGGAAGTTGCACCGTGACAACCGCCTGTTCCGTTTCCGTCAGAACGATGGACGCCCCGGCAGACAGACTGGCTGAGGTAGGCGTCAAATTATTGATGATCACTCCCGGCCCGGCCGCCATACTGGCCGATATATACCGTTGAGACACAGCCCCATTCCATATCCGCAATTCGTCAACAGTTCCGTTGAATGGGGAATCGCCATACTGGTCGAGACCCAACGTGTTATAACGCGTAAACCCCAAATCAGACGGTTTAAAAGCCACATTCGCCCGCCCAACCTGCACGCCATTAAAATAAAGCCGCGCAGTCTGGGAGGGACCATCATAAACCACAGTGGCATACACCGGGACACCCACTTTCACAGGCGTTCTGTCTGCCCCGGCATTTGCAGGAATCGGGTCGGCAGCATCCTTCGCCCCGCCGCCTCCATGATTGAATTCCGCCCAAAATCCGCCATTGATATTGTTCGCATTGCCAGCCTGCGGCATCAAATCAATGTAGTTGCCATTGTCCGGGGTGAACGAGGCCGTACTGCCACCGAACGACCACACACGCGCCCAAGTCTGGCCACCAGTATCAGTAAACCATGTTTCAATCGTCATTGAGTTGGTGAAAGTTGAAAGAATCCCATCGGGGAACCGCGCGTAATTGCCATTGCCTCCCGGCAATGTTAAAGCGCCACCACCCAGCGACGCGCCTCCCACCAGCGTGATGTTGGAACTGGATATCGAATCAACCGCAGTGCTCCCGCCACTTTCAGTAAATGACCATTCATTCTGAAGGACCTGCGCCTCAAGCGGGCTAGTACGGCCTAAAAAAAGCAAGCCCAGCATGATAATCAGGCGGCGGGACGCTGTAAGGGCGGCCGTAAGCCTGGCATTTTTTCCAGACATGTTCGGACTGATGGCTTTTATCGTTTTCATTGGGTTTGTTGGTTTCCAGTTACTGCGAGTTAGGGTTGGCAAGGTAAAAAATCGGATTCTGTCGTTTCCACGGGCAGAGGCTCCATTGTCCCGACTGATACTGCTGGACTGAGACCGCTGCCAGGCAAAACCGACAGAGGCGTTGTCCGGATAGAACGCTTGCGCGCCAAGGTCGGTGGTTGCATGTTTGGAGCTTCCCTCAACCGCCAGTGTTTAACCATGAGTTTTGACGGCTGGCGTTTTGAGTTTTCTTACGTGCAGGAAATGCAACTCAACCGGTCGCAACCATGCGTTATTTACCTTTTAAATATGAACTCCAAGAAGAAATTGCGCTGAATTGGGCAAGCTGACCCGAAGTTGGCGGCATCGATTTTTAAGACTGGTTTCACAAACCCGGCCGCGTATAGTTGGGAAACCAGCGAACGAGTTTTCTCATGAACAAGCCGCCGCAAGTCGCATTAATCATCGAATCATCCGTGAGCTACGGACGCAGCATATTACAAGGCATAGCCCGCTATATGTCTTCTCATCACCGCTGGTCGGTCTATTTTGAACAGCACGAATTGGGCGCAGCACCTCCAACCTGGCTGGACTCCAGCCACTGGGATGGAATTCTGTGCCGGCCCACTGATCCGGTCCTCGCACGCCGCCTGAAACGAATGAAGGTGCCGGTGGTGGACTTGAACGATCTTTACGAAGATTTGAAATTTCCCTGGGTCGGCTCGAACCACAGGGCAATCGGCTGCCTTGGAGCCAATCATTTTGTGGAACGTGGTTTTCATCATTTTGCCTTTTGCGGGTTTAGCAATGAGCTTTGGGCCGGGCAACGACGCGATGGTTTCTGTGCGGTCGTTGAAAAGGAGAACGTGCCCGTGCCGGTTTATGAATCACCCTGGCGTGGCTCAACTGTTTCCAGATGG
>WNFO01004036.1_pt1 | contig 12609 bp, 18 predicted proteins | sample 5400251 | NCBI WGS metagenome assembly WNFO01 (sample SAMN13153354, study PRJNA577476) | soil metagenome | isolation source: 100 cm saprolite under Madrone tree | place: USA:California | collected 2016-06-14
GGTGTAAGCTTGAATAGCTTCCAAGCCCGAGCCGACAACTCCGACTATTTGATGGTTGCAGAAGCTAACCAGCTCCGCCAAGGACTTTCCCACGTCCTTCTGGTCATCGGCGATCAATACGCGCATACCGATATCAGGCTGCAAGCTGATCGACGGCGGTCCGCAGTTGGCCGACATCGAATGGTTTTGGGAACATGACGTGCACGTCCATGCGCTCGTAATCGGCGCGAACGTCCGACGAAAGGTCCGCCGCCAATACCATGATCTTGCTGGCGATGCCGCGTTTTCTCAATTCGCCGACCAGTTCGACACCGGTCATGTGCGGCATTTTTTCATCGACAATGATGACATCGTATCGCTCCAAACCGGAGTCGAGCCGGGCAAGGGCGGCGTCACCGTTTTCTGCGGCGCTGAGTTCGTAGCGCGGCCCGGTAAAGATGTAGCGCAGGGAACATGTGACCGATGGCTCGTTGTCTACGGCCAGGATTCGGAGGGCTGACGCGCTCATGGCCCCTCTAAGATAGCAGTGTTCGTACCAGGGAAAGGCGAATTAGAGTTAGAACAGCGCGAGGGGGGAGCCGCGCGGGCAGGCGGTAAAGCCGTTTGGGAAACGGTGATCGAGCGCGGAAGCGAGATCGTTAAAGTAGAAAGTGGAAAAAGCCGACAGCGGGATAAATTTGGAGCAATGAACATTTTTCCTAAGCTTTTCTTTAGTGCAGCGGCGGTCTTCGCGGTCCTGGTCTCGGCTACGGATGCGACAACATCAAGTAGCGGACATCCAACCGGGCGGTTGATTGTGCAACGCGCCCCGAATTTTGGGACCGATCTGTCCATTCGATTGTTGATCGACGGGAAAAAGGTCGCGGACATTCCGCGGAACCAACATTACGGCGGCGTGCTCGCGGCCGGACGACATGTGTTGACCGCGCTCGCTCTGCCAAATACGCAGTCGCGCCGGCCGACAACGATTGGGGTGACGATTAAATCACGGCAGGTTTATATCTTCACTGCAACGTGGGAAGGGGACCGGCTTATCCTGCGACCGTCAAATTTTTACATGCCGACGACGAGAGTGAAAACGAGATAGCACACCCGACGCGTGCAGTTATTGGTTAATTGTTATTAGTTATCGTGAAGAGGAGAGACAAATGGACGACATGATTACACGACGAAGGTTCGTTGGACTGAGTGTGGCGACGGGAGCGACGATTTTGGCTGGCGGCAAGATTCTCGGATCGACAGTCGCCGGACCGACCTCAATTGCGCCAGGGACGGCGGCGAATCCAACGTTCAAGATTGGAGGCGATCTCGAAGTGAATCGGCTCGGTTTCGGCGCGATGAGGCTGACGGGCGAAGGCGTGTGGGGTTGGCCGCCGGACCGAGCGAATGCGCTCAAGGTTTTGCGGCGCGCTGTCGAGCTCGGCGCCAATTTGATCGACACGGCCGATGCCTACGGCCCTGAAGTGGACGAGTTACTGATTGCGGAGGCGCTGCATCCGTATCCGAAAGGGCTGGTGATTGCGACCAAAGGCGGGAGCACGCGCCCAGGTCCAGGTCAATGGGTGCCGGACGGACGGCCCGAATATTTGAAAGGCTGCGTCGACAAAAGTTTGAAGCGGCTTCGCCTGGACCGGATCGATTTGTATCAATTACATCGCGTGGATTCAAAAGTGCCGATGGAGGATTCGCTCGGCGCGCTCAAGGAAATGCAGAGCGCGGGAAAAATCCGGCACGTCGGATTATCGGAAGTGTCGCCAGAACAGATTGAACGGGCGCGCAAAATCCTGCCAATCGTTACGGTGCAGAACCGCTACAACGTCAGCGACCGCCAATGGGAAAACACGCTGACTTACTGCGAGAAAGAGCAACTTGGGTTTATGCCGTGGGCGCCGATCGGCGGAAATCGCGGGCTGCGCGCGGGGCACGCGTTGGAAAAAGTGGCGAAAGACCACGGCGTTAGTGTTATCCAACTCGGGTTGGCCTGGCTGTTGCAACGGTCGCCGGTGATGTTGCCGATTCCCGGCACGTCCAACCTCCAACATCTTGAAGACAACATGGCCTCGGCGAAACTGAAGTTAACGCCGGACGAGTGGAAAAGTCTGGCTGCGTAGAGTCGAAGCGAGAAACTACGTTGGACATTATGATGAGCCGGCGAAGATTTGTGGGAGTGAGTGCGGTGACGGGAGCGGGGATTTTGGCGGGAGCCAAAGTTTTTGGTGCAGGATCGACATCGGCGCCAGGTAATGCGACGAACCCCACCTTCAAAATCGGCGGCGATCTGGAGGTGAATCGGCTCGGCTTTGGCGCGATGCGGATCACGGGCGAAGGTATTTGGGGTTGGCCGCCGGACCGCGCGAACGCGATCAACGTTTTGAAGCGCGCGGTCGAGCTGGGCGTGAATTTGATCGACACCGCTGACGCTTACGGACCGGAAACGAGCGAGCTCTTGATCGCCGAAGCGCTGCATCCGTATCCGAAAGGACTCATTATTGCGACCAAGGGCGGTCTGACCCGACCAGGCCCTGGCGATTGGGAACCGAACGGTCACCCCGATTATTTGAAAGGTTGCGTCGATAAAAGTTTGAAGCGACTCCGGCTGGACCGGATCGATTTGTATCAATTGCACACCGTTGATCCTAAAGTGCCGATGGAGCAATCGCTTGGCGCGCTCAAGGAAATGCAAGGCGCCGGGAAAATCCGGCACGTTGGATTGTCGAATGTGAGCCCGGAGCAAATCGCGAGGGCCCGCAAGGTCCTGCCGATCGTGAGTGTGCAGAACCGGTACAACCTTGGGGATCGCAAATCGGAAAAGGCGATCGATTATTGCGAGAAAGAAAATCTTGGGTTTCTGCCGTGGTTTCCAGTCGGTGGCGGTCGTGGCGTGAAGTCAGCGGCGCTCGACGTGGTGTCGAAAGCGCACGGCGTCACCGTTTATCAGGTGGCGTTGGCGTGGCTCTTGCAACGTTCGCCGGCGATGCTGCCGATTCCCGGCACATCCAACATTAAGCATCTCGAAGACAACGTGGCTGCGGCGAAACTGAAATTGACGCCGGAAGAGTGGAAGACGCTCGCCGGGTGAGCAGGCGAGGATAGAGGACGCTAGGTTGAGAATTGAGCGCGGAGTTCGGCAGAGACGCGTGTGGGTTTTCCCGTGCGAACATCAATCGGCACCCAAAGCGTGCGCGCTTGAGAAAGCAGCTGGTTGTTCGCCACGGCGAATCCGTCCTGTGGCGGATCGATCTTGCGACGGACTTCGGTGAAGCGCTCGAACTTCAGCCGGCTGGCTTGGCCGACCCACGTGCGCAAAACAATCTCGTCTCCGAAAGACGCCCGCAACTTGTAATCGATCTCGTGCCGTAGCACGACCCAGCCGATCGCGGCCTGCGATTGCGCGCTCGCGAGCGATTTCCAATGCGCAGTCGCAACATCCTGGACCCAGCGCAGGTAAACCGTGTTGTTCACGTGGCTTTGCTCATCAATGTCGGTCGACAGTACCGGAACGGTCATTTCGAAGATGGTGGCGCTCACACAGGGGAAAGTAGGACGTAGAAGTTAGAAAATGCTAGAGACGAAATTCAGTGTCGCCGCCGTTCGTGCTCGAGTGGGTCGGTATTTCCAGACGCGAAACGAGCGGTTTTCGATCGCCGTTCACAAATTCAAGGTCTAATGCTCAACCGACGGGTGCAACGTCAGATGTCGGTTTTCAAACGAAACCGCTTCATCAGCTCCTGACGGATCTCCATTTGCAGGTCCGGTTGCAAGCGGCTGAGTATTTTTTCGCGGCGTTCTGGGTCCATCGCGGCGAGGTCGCGCACCACTTTGTCGCGACTCTTATATTTAGCGTACTTGCTCCAGCCGATTCCGGCAGCAATGAGAGCCGAGATGATCCAGACGGTAATGTCGGTTCCCGAAACCACGGACGGAATTAAGAATTAAGCAGGAAGAATTAGGAAGTCAGAAGAGAGCCGTTCCACCTGGAGCCGGTTTGGGGTTGCTTTATGACAATTATGAGCGATAATGGAAATAAGTTTCTCTGCGGCGATTTCCCGGGACGTGAACAGATTCTACTCCGGTCCGGGGTTAATCCTTCGCCCCCGTGATTCTCGCCATATCCAATTATGAAACCCGAACTCGTTAAAGCTGCGGCCGAAGTAATTACTAATCAGCAAATCCTGGTGAACATGGTGTCGCGCCGCGTTCGGCAGCTCTGCCGCGGCCATCGGCCCCTGGTTGAATATGCGCCTGGACTCGGGCACGCCGACATCGCGCTAACCGAGATTGCCAACCTCAAGCTGTCTTACGAGTCTACCCTCGGCCAAAATGGGAACGGCGCTGCAGCCGCGGAAGTGGTGCAATTTCCCGGCATTATCGTCGAGAAAAAGACGAAGCAGAAAGCGGCCTGACCGCGGTCAGGCGCTTCTTACGCTTCTAACTCTACCGAACGACGGAAGGTAGCTGGCGCTACATCCGATGCGGGTTGTGTTTTCCTTTTTGCCAACCGTAATGGTGTCCAGGCGGTGTCGGTTTTGGTGTAACTCTGGCCGGATTATTATTTGGACCGAACCCGATTCCTTTTCCGTTTGGCTGCGCCGTCGCGTAGATCGACAGCAAAAAACATCCCGCCACGATCGTGGTGATTAATTTCATGATCTCTTTCCTCCTTTTTTCCCGCCTCCGCTGATTCGAAGGCCCTCATAATAAGAGACGAATCCTGCCGTACTGCTATTCACGGGGAGCAATGATTGTCGAAGCGTTGAGACTGTGGCGTCGGTGCAGATCTGGCGGACGACGCCGGGGGCGTCCTATCAACTATAAGAAAAATGATTCCGCCGCAGCCTCGGCGGCGCAGATTTCGCGCGCGATGCGACGCGCTTCTTCTTCGAGTGCGCCAATTGTGAAATTCGGGCAGTTCGTACGATCAACCAGGTAATGCCGGACCCATTGTTCCAGTCCGCCGCTCCGTTCGCATTGGGCGACATGCACCAGTTGGTGTAAGAACAGTTCGCGATCGCCCCAGGCATCGGCTCGAATGACGACAGCGTGACCGATCGCGATGGCGCGGCACGAGTCCGTTATGATTTGCGTTCGGCGGGACGCCTCAGCCAGCTCAGGTTCTCCCGGCAACGGCATGCGATCAACGGCCAGAACTCTGACACGACAGATATCTTTCACGCCGACCTGGCGAGCGTCGGTAACTTGGCGCCGCGGAAGCGGGCTTCCGTGTTGGAGAACGAAATTCTCAATATTTCTCGCCCACTGATACGCGAGGGGGAGTAAATATTCGAATGTTTCCTGATCAAGCACGGCCACGGGAACTTTGACCAGCAAACAAAGCAAAAGGCGTGCAAGGGAAGTAGGAAGTTAGAAGTAAAATGGAAGAAGTGCGGATTTCTTAATTCATCCTTCTTCCTTCTTAATTGATACCGCCGCCGGGTGGTATTTTTGCCAGTAACGAATAGCGGCGCCGACTGCCATGTAACTGGGATCGGCCGCTTCGTAGCCGTCGATTTCGGCCTGAGTCGCGCCGCCTTTGCGTAAGTCTGCGTGTTCGAGCTCGGCGAATGTCGATCTAAGCTTCGCTTCGTCATCACCGGCGCGAATCCGTTCGCGAAACCATTCCGACCAGCGCGCGACGCGCTCATCTACAAGATCGAGATGTTCCGAGACCGGTCCCGCAATTTTCCCGAAGTGTGGCAGATAAAGATTTGCGGCGTTTAGTTTGCGAATTTTTGCGATCGATTCGCGCCACGATTCGACGTGCAGCTCCGGCGGAACGAACGGTGGAATCGGCGGGCCGTTGCCGATGCGAACACCGGCGATGTCGCCGCCGAAAACCTTATCCTCCCAATGATAAACATGATGATGACTGGCGTGGCCCGGCGTGGCGATGGCGCGAATTTCAAACGGCGGCACCTGCACGATTTCGTTGTCTTCCAGAATTTTGACGCGCTTCGCCGGCACCGGCCCGATCCGGCCCCAAAGACGTTGCATGTCGTCACCGAAAATGCGTGTGGCCGACTCGATCAACTTTGTCGGATCGATCAAGTGCGCCGCGCCGCGCGGATGGACGTAAACCGTTGCTCCCGATTCCGCGAATCGCCACGCGGCCCCGGCGTGATCGAAATGAATATGGCTGAGAAAAACGTGGCGCACGTCCTCCGGTTCCGAGCCCGAGTCGCGGAGAGCGGCAGTCACGTTCTTAAAAGTCGATTCCGGTCCGGTATCGAAGAGGGCGATGCCATCGCTCGTCTCGAGGGCGGTCGCGGCAACGATACCGGGATGCCCGAGCTGTTTAGTATCCAGGACGTGAATCTTCAAAGTAGGAAGTAAAAATTAGAAGGTAGAAAAGCTAGAAATGACAGCTTACTTCTTACTTATCGAGACGACGTACGCCGCTTTCGGAATCGCGAACTCGTTGCCTTTGGCATAAGGCTGGACCGCTTTCTCAATCGCGGTCTGGACTTTGCGAAGTACTTCCGGCGTTTGCCGCGCAAGAAGTCCGGCGGTGCGAACGCCGGCGTTTAGTTCGGCATCGAAGACGAATCGCGCAGTCGGGACGTTCCATTCAATCCGGTGGACCTGGAAGGTCATTGAGGCACGGTCAAACCCGGCGCGCCCCAGCGCGTTCCGGAATTCTTCCTCGCTCTCAAATAAATAATGCGGTGGCCCCGCTGGAAGATCGACGTCGAGGTTCGCGTGCGCCCGAATCGCGTCATCGACCAGTTTCACAAATGGGTTTTCGGAAATCTTCGCCCAGGTCGTGAAACCGAACCTGCCGCCACTCTTGAGAACGCGAGCCGCTTCTGCGCAGGCCCGCGCTGGATTTGCGAGGTGCAGGAGCGCGAAGTTCGCGACGATGCGATCAAAGCTGGCATCGGGAAAGGGAAGATTTTGCGCATCTCCCTGACGAAATTCGATCCGCGGGAACTTTTTCTTCGCGATCGCAATCATTTCCTCGGAAAAATCGAGACCGATCGGAATTGCACCGCGTTCCGCGGCAGCGGTGGACACATAACCTGGACCGCAGCCGACATCCAGGATCGACATCTTCCCGGAAACGTCCGCGGCATCGAGCAACGGCGGAATGAATTGGCGGGTCGAGCTTGACCACGTCGAATCGTATTTGTTCGCGACGCGCTGCCAGCCGGCGTGTTCGAATTCGGTGAAGGCGTCGTTCATTATGAAAGTATCAAGGATGAAGTATGAATGTTAAAGAGAAAGACACTGTGACAAGGGAAGAGCGATCGCTGTTGGAGACGTTGGACAAAATCGTGCGATCGGAAAAAGTGCACGCACAGATTCTTCCGATTCTGGAGCGCGTGCGCAACGAGCTCGCGTGGAAACCAAACACATTGATGGCCTGGGAGCCGATCGCTCTCGAAACGTTCGGCGCCTTGCCGCCGGCGATTCGCTCAGGCTGGGTCTTTATCCTGCGCGCAGGCTCCGACACGGGGGCCGAGCGTCATCCCAACAGTCACCAACGCATGATGTCGTTCGACGGCACGGGCGATCTCAAAACCGATGCGAAGTCTGCGGAGAACGAAGTCCAAACGGAGTCTGAGATCGTTTGGCAGTCGAATCTTTTGGTGAGTGATCCGCAAGCGCTGTTGGAGCGGCGTTGGGTTTCAATTCCGCAAAATATCTGGCATCGGCCGGTGATACCGAAAGGCGCGGATTGGGTGGTGGTTTCGTTTCACACCGTGCCCGCGACCGAATTGATTGAGGAACGTCCCGGCGCCAAACAAATGTTCTACGCGAGCGAGCAGAAACGGACCAATCAGGGGGCGGATTGAGGGCTCCGTTTCCCTAACATCAACGCCGCGACGATGCCGACGCAAAGGAATCCGACAATCTGGATGAGCATATAGCCGCGGGTATAATCCGTAGGGAAGCCGTACCAGTTCCAATAAGGAATGTTGGTTGCGATGGCGGCGACTAATCCCCCAGTAAAAATGAAGCCGACTCGGCCGGCGAAACTGCCGATTCCGGATTGGGCGAGGAGAAATACGAGCAGGATGGCTTCAACAAGCTCGGTCGCGAACTCGATGCCGAGCGCTTTGGCAAAATTGAACGTGCGGCCGGGCGGATGATAAATGAGGACGCCGGACGGTGCCGTCGCCATTTTTTCCATTGCCTTTTTCATGGCTTCCTCTCTTTGCTGTCGGGTCGCATCCGGGCCAACGCCCGGTCCCGGAAAAAAGTAAAAACCAGCGTCGTCGCCGATATTCGATTGCAGCGCGCTGGTGACGGCATCCTCGTTTGGAATCTCGTGGACGCCCGCTTTGCCGAGCGGCAACAAATCGTGCCCGATAAAGCTCCAAATAAACATGACTATGCCGCCCAATATTCCAGCCAAAAGGATGCGAGTGCTCATGGGCAAATTACAAAGGAGAAACGGGAAATTTGAAAGGAAAAAGGACCGATTTTAGTGCTTGCCCTGCGGCGCGCGGATCGACATTCTCGATGTTCGTTAAGCTTAACCAAACCTATGAAAACATTGTCTTTGATCACCGCGCTGGCGATTGCCGCGTTTTTCAGCTCCTGTCAGTCACAGAAGAAAGAGGAGACAACCGCGACGACGACCACGGGTACGACGACCCATGCAAAGTCGACGACCGCGAAGAAGACTTCGACTGCGAAGAAGACTTCGACGTCGGCTTCGACCGCAGCGTCGCCATCTGCCTCGCCGAAGAAGAGCACGAAGAAGGCTGCGGCTGAAGAATCAGCCTCTCCGACTGCTTCGCCTTCTCCGACCCCGTAAGCGAACGGTAAAAGGAGAATTAAAAAGGCGGACGAGAAGTCACACCGAAAAGCTTTCGCCGCACGAACAGTGGGCGACGGCGTTCGGGTTTGTGACTTTGAATCCGCCTTTTTGCAGGTCCTCGCTGTAATCGAGGACTGAGCCGCTAACAAAGAGCGCGCTTTTCGGATCGACCACGATGCGAACGCTCGAGGTCGGGACGAGAATGTCGCGCTCTTTTGGTCCATCGACCAAGTCCATTGCGTATTGCAGACCCGAGCAACCGCCGCCCACCACGGCCAGGCGCAACGCGCCGTTTGGATTTCCTTTTTTCTCGAGCAATGACGCGAGTCTATTTGCCGCTTTGTCTGTGACCCGGATCAGGCGCTCGTTGCCGATCTTGTAATTAGGATTCGCTGTTTCAGTACTCATCAAAACAAAAATGTCCGCAAACTTGACCGGTTTAACCGGTCAAGTTTCTATCGGCTCTAATTTCGAGTGTTCCACTGGTTCTGTAAATTGGATCGAGAGATTGTCTTCTGCGATTGTCTGAACGTCGGCCAGGCTCGAGACATGCGAAAATCTTTCGCGCAACCGTTTTGCGTCCGGCATCGATTTCGAATAAGCCATCAGCCGCGCCCGCATCGAGCGAATAGCCGGTTCTTCCGCGCCCCATTCGCGCACGATTAATTCACAGTGCCGCAAAATTAATTTCCAGCGCTCGTCTAACGTCGGTGGATCGAAAATCTCGCCGGCGGTCAGGTACCCTTTCGTTTCGCGAAAAATCCACGGCGCGCTCATGGCCGCGCGGCCAATCATCGCACCGGCAATTCCGGTTTCACTGCGTCGTCTCGCGATGTCAGCGGCCCTGGAAAGGTCGCCATTGCCAATCACGGGAATTGGAACGGCGACGGCAACTTCGCCGATGACGTTCCAATCCGCGCTGCCCGAGTAACCTTGGGCGCGGGTGCGTCCGTGCACGCTGAGTGCCGCAATTCCGGCATCGGCAAGAATGCGCGCGACGTGCACGGCGTTGACCGAGTCTGCATCCCAACCGATTCGGATTTTCGCGGTCACAGGCATCGGCGAAATCGTGCGCACGACTTCGGACGCAACATTCGAAAGTGTCGGGCAGTCCTTCAGCAGCGCCGACCCACCGTTCTTGCAAACGACCTTATTAACAGGGCAGCCGAAGTTTAGATCGACAAAGTCTGGACGGACCCAATCGACAACTTGGCGCGCGGCTTCTGCCATGTGCTGGGCGTTCGCCCCGAAAAGTTGAACGCCGATTGGCCGCTCGATTTCATCGAAGTCGAGATATTCGCGAGTGCGCTCGTTCCGCCGAAAAATTCCTTCCGCCGAAACAAACTCTGTGGTGAGAACGTCCGCGCCGTATTCCTTGCAGAGTTGGCGAAAAATTTTATCCGACACGCCAGCCATCGGCGCGAGATAGAGCGGGAAACGATTTTGAAACCAAGGCAGGGGCATATTTCCAGTGCGCTATTTTCTCACAAAATCGGCGATGTCGCACCTGATCGGCTTGGTTTTTCCTCTCCCTTGCTCGGGAGAGGAGAAGGTGAGGGTGATTTTAAGCCGCGCTGCGGAGCAATTGCGCGACCTCGTTTTGCACGTTCTCCAGTTCGTCGAGACGCAAACCCGGATCGGGCACGATGAACGCGTCGCCGGTGGCGCCATGTTCGTAAATCAGGAGGCGGCCCTTCTCGGCATTTTCAGTTTTGATTTGTTTGAGAACGCGTTTCCGTTCGAGCATCGCGGCCAACACGTAACAGGCGTTGGCCGGCGGCTTTTCCGACGAAATCAATCGACGAAACAGTTGCTCAGCGTTTTCTTTTGCCAACGGCTCGGGCGCGGCGTCGGGCAGTGGTTCATAGCGTGTTTTCCAAAAAGAAAACGGCTGGATGTTTTCGTTCCGGTTCTTCCATGCTTCCTCGCTCAAATCTTCCCGGCGGAAACCATCGGCGTCGCGAAAGAGGAGAGTGTAAAAAATTTCCCCGGGCTCGAATGGACGTTGGGTCGTGGCGCAGGCGTCAGCGCGATGCTTGATTGCCCAATCGTTTGGCAACGGATTCATCTGGCGAATATACGCCGCCCGCCGGCCAGTTGAAAGCGCAGCCCTTCGCGGTTGGTCGCGCGCAGGTAAAGCAGGTAAAGCCCGATCAGAGTGAAAATCAGATTCGGCGTCCAGGCGGCGACCAGCGGCGAGATGCGGTCGCCCTCTCCGAGCGCGAGAAAAAGATGGGTTAGAAAATTCATTGAGAAAACGAGAATGACCGCGCTCGCGACGCTGGCCAACACGCCGCGCCGTGAATATCCGATGCCTAGCGGCGCGGCGATACATACCACCACCAAACAGGTCCACGGCAGGGCGAGGCGATATTGCAAATGCGTCCGGAACGGCGCGAGCAGCGTAACGGGAAAATCGGAATTGAAATGGAGATACTGGCGCAGTTCGGGAAAGCTGAGGTATTCGGCGCGAACGTTGGCGCTGCCAAGGCGAAACGGCGTCTCGCTCCAATTATCGATCTTGAGGGAGGGATACATTTTTTCATCGGTAATATTCCCGGCATCGTCGTAGTGGACCACTTTTACCTGCTCGAGTTCCCATGTTTTTGTTTCAGGGTGATATACGGCGCGCGCGGCGAGAAAATTTGTAACGATGTTGTCGTGCTCGTCTTGTTGCAGCACTTGCACGTTATTGAAAACGTCGTGCCCGGGACGAAAGCTCTGCACGAACCAGGTGCGCGCGTCAGTCCGATTGCGAAAAATCTGGCCCTGCACCGAGTATTGGTGCGAACGCGCCGTGGCGACAAAATTTTTCTTGGCCATCTCGGCGTGCGGGCCAAGTGAGTAGTTAAGGGCGAAACTCGCCGCCACCGTTAATAGGCCAATTCCGACTAGTGGCGCGAGCACCCGCGGGATGCTCACGCCGGCGGTCAACATCGAGACGATTTCATTCGCGCGCGACATTCGGCCGAGCGAAAAGAGCAACGCCAGCAACAATGAAACCGGCAACAAAATAATGAAAACCTCCGGCACTTGCGTGGCGTAATAGCGAACCGTCAACGCCAACCCGAAATGTTCGTCGATGAAGGTCGAGATGTTGTCGCTGACGTCGAAGATGAGCCAGATGGATAGAAAGCCGGCGATGCAGTAAATATAGGCCTGCAAAAAATTGCGAATGACGTAGCGGTCAAGCAATCTCACGGGGTAGATTAAATCAAATTTCGATGATCGCGCTGAAAGATTCTTTGGGAACCGAATTTGTCGAACGGGTCCGGACGATCTTTTCGGAAAACGGGCTTCTTTCGAAAGCCAAAAATTTCGAATTCCGCCCGCAACAACAGGAAATGGCGGTGGCGGTGGCGCACGCGCTTGAAGAAGATCGACATCTGGTGGTCGAGGCCGGCACCGGCGTCGGCAAATCGCTCGCTTATCTCGTTCCGGCCGTTTTGTTCGCGCTCGAACAGCACAAGAAAGCGATCATTTCGACGCACACGATCAATCTTCAGGAGCAGCTCCTTCATAAAGACATTCCTATCCTGAAAAAAGTGCTGCCGGTCGAGTTTGACGCGGCGCTGATGAAAGGCCGGCAAAATTATCTTTGCCCGCGCCGGCTCGAGCGCGCGTTGCAAAGTTCAAAGGAACTTTTCACCGGACCCGAGGATAACGAGCTGAATCGAATCGCGGAATGGGCGAGTCAGACTCGCGACGGTTCGCTCAGCGATTTATCGATTGAACCTGATTCGAAAGTGTGGGCGCAAGTTTGCAGTGAAGCGCACATCTGCACCCAAAAAACTTGCGGCCAGAATTCGCGCTGTTTTTATCAGCAGGCGCGCAAGAAATTGCTC
>WNFO01017389.1_pt1 | contig 12606 bp, 10 predicted proteins | sample 5400251 | NCBI WGS metagenome assembly WNFO01 (sample SAMN13153354, study PRJNA577476) | soil metagenome | isolation source: 100 cm saprolite under Madrone tree | place: USA:California | collected 2016-06-14
TTCTCAAGGAAGAGTTGGTGAAAGCCGAGTGGAACATTTCGTCCACGAATCGTCGCGTGCGGATTTACAAGCTGACGGCAAAGGGAGCGAAGCATCTGGAGCATGAGGTGTCACGATTTGAAAGAATGCTCGAAGGGATTACACGAGTCTTAGCGCCAGGTGAATCGTGATGTGGTTAAAGCAACTATTTTCACGACGTCGTCTCTATGGTGATCTCTCGGAAGAGATTCGGGAACACCTCGAAGAAAAGATCGACGAGTTGGTTGCTGGTGGAATGCCCAGGAAGGAAGCTGCCGCTATTGCTCGCCGCGAATTTGGCAATGTTACTCTGATTGAGGAAGACAGCAGAACGGTCTGGCGGTGGCCATCCCTCGAAGATTTTTTCATGGACGTTCGCTACGGCTTACGCATGCTGGCCAAAAGCCCTATTTTCACAGTGGTAGCGGTGCTGACGTTGGGCTTTGGCATCGGGCTGAACACCACGCTGTTCAGCGTGGTCAGCACTGTTGCGCTCAAGCCGGTGCCCGTGCGCAATTCCGAACGGATTGTTCGCCTGGAGCGATGGTTCGCAAACAATTCGCATGGCGACAACCAATACGCGTTCTCCTACGAGGAGTTCCGGCACTTCGCCGAGCAGAACAAGGTCTTCTCAAGTTTGATTGCGACGAGCTTCCCATTGCTTGTGACGGTATCCCTGCCGCTTGATCCTGCTGCCGCGCGATTGGCCAAAACCCTAATCGGGCCACCGGAGAACGCGACGGCGCAGATGGTGTCGGAAAACTATTTCGCTGAGCTCGGGGCATTGCCGGCGCTGGGCCGGGGATTTCGTGCGGACGAGGGCGAGATTGCGAGCGCGGATCCAGTCGTGGTTCTGAGCTATCCCTACTGGCAAACGCGTTTCGGTTCCGATCCACTGATTCTGGGAAAGGTTCTTAAAATCAACGATACGGCGTTCACAGTTATCGGGGTGGCGCCTCGTGAGTTCGTGGGAACGGGTAACCCGCCGGTGATGGCCGATTTCTACGCACCCCTGACCATGCAAGCGCAAGTGCTTCCAGTGCAGGACTGGCTGAACCAACCGCTCGACTACGAAATCCAGTTGCTTGGCTATCTAGGGTCAGCGGCTGGGATGAAAGAGGCAGAAGCCGATATTTCGGTACTGGAGCAGCGCTTCGCACAGGACCATCCGAACCCGGACAACAAAACCACGGCGATTACGGTGCAGCGGGCAACATTTTTCGGGAACACAGAAGACTGGCGTTTTCGAGCGATCGTGACGCTGCTGATGGTGATCGTCGGGATGGTGCTGGTGATCGCCTGCGCCAATTTGGCCAACATGCTGCTGGCCAAAGCGAGCGGGCGGCAGACTGAAGTGGCGGTTCGACTCGCGCTCGGAGCGAGCCGCACCCGGCTGGTGCGGCAATTATTGACTGAGAGCATGTTGCTAGCCGTGATCGGCGGAGCGGCCGGAGTGTTGTTTTCGCTCTGGGGCACTCGCGCGCTATGGCTGGCTGCGGGGCAGTTTGCAGGGTCGCACTCCGCATTTGTCACACACACCGCCGGACGGGCGAGTTCTTTGTTACACGCTGCTGCTGTCCGTCTCGACCGGAGTGCTGTTCGGGCTGTCGCCGGCTTTAGAAAGCTCGCGGCCCGATCTCACGACCTCGCTCAAAGACGCAGGCACGGCGTTCGGTCAGCGATTGGATCGCTCGCGCCTGCGCGGTTTGTTGGTTGCCGGACAAATTGCTGTTTCCACGCTCTTCCTGATCGTCGCCGGCCTGCTCGCTCGAGGTCTGCTGCGATCACAAGCGGTCGATCCGGGCTTCGAAGTGCGCGCCGTTTATCCAATGCCACTGCTGTACAACAATGATCCGGCAAAGAACAACGCCCTGCGTCAGCAGGAGATCGAGCGGCTTGAGGCCCTGCCAGATATCCAGAATGTGGCACTGGTCGATTTCATCCCGCTGAGAAGCACCTGGACACCGCAGGTCGAAGCGCTGGACACCAAGGCAGCGCCGGGCAGCACGCCATCGAGCGTACTGGCGAGACACATCTCTCCGGCGTTCTTCGACACACTGGGGATACCCATCGTTCGCGGACGAAACTTCACGCGCGACGAGGCGCAGTCCGGCCGAGCATTGGCGATCGTCAGCGCGGCGATGGCGCGACAAGCCTGGCCCCAGGAAGATCCTCTTGGAAAAAAGATCAAGGTGCTCACCAGCTGGACGAAGCCGGAATGGTCGACATTCGACGTCGTCGGTGTGGCTGGCGACATACGCAGCGCAAACATCTCCCGCCTCGATCCCGCCTTTGTTTATCTGCCGACTAGCTTTGAAAACCTCAAAGACTATTCCGCTTTGCTTCGCATTTCGGGTGATCCGCGAGAAGCGATGGGCGCCATACGCTCCGTGCTCGAACACCTTGATGGCCGGTTGCGTCCGGCATTTTCCCTGCTCAACTTGGAGGATAGCGAGGTGCAGGGGCAGATCCTGATGGCACGAACCTTCACGTCGTCTGCGATTTTTCTGGCAGGCACTGCCCTAATACTGGCAACCATCGGTGTTTATGGTGTGATGGCTTTCTTGGTGAGCCAACGGGGAAAAGAGGTTGGCATCCACATGGCCCTCGGAGCCACGAGGCAAAAAATATTGCTGTTGATGCTGCGTCAGGGAATGCGCCCGGTCATTTTCGGAGGCGTGCTCGGGGTCGTGGGAGCGCTGGCCGCGTCCGGTTTCATGAGAGCGCTGCTAATTTTTCCTGGCAGTGTGGATGTACTCTATGGTGCCCGTTGGTTCGATCCATTGACGTTCGTGGGGCTTTCACTCTTGCTGGTGGCTGTCGCGCTGCTTGCCTGTTACATCCCTGCTCATCGTGCAACGCAAGTAGACCCACTGGTAGCGCTGCGCCACGAATGAGGACAGAGAAGGAGTGCTCGAAGGGCTTCGACGCGTGTTAGCGCCGGGTGAAACATGAGATGGTTCAAACGATTATTCTTGCGTCGCCGGATCTACGGTGATCTCTCCGATGAGATTCGGGAGCACCTGGAAGAAAAGATCCAGGAATTCGAGGGCCTGTCCAGGAAAGAAGCTGCTGCCGCCGCTCGGCGGGAGTTCGGGAATGTAACTCTGAGCGAGGAGAACAGCCGGGAGGTCTGGCGCTGGCCCTCCACAGAAGACTTTTTCATGGACATTCGCTACGGCCTTCGCACCCTGGCAAGGAATCCCGGCTTCGCTGCCGTCGCGGTCCTCACTCTGGCGCTCGGCATCGGCGCGAATGCCGCGATTTTCAGTCTGATGAATGCACTACTGCTGAGGACCCTGCCTGTCAACAAACCATCCCAATTGGTTCTATTCGGGCCAGGCAAGTGGGGCGGAATTATGGATGAGGTGCCGAATCGAGGCTGGCAGCTCTTCTCCTATCCGTTCTACCGCCAGGTGCAGCGCGATAACCGCGTTTTCTCCGAGGTGACCGCCATTTCGAGCATGCCCAACGAAGTCCACGGCACAATCGGCGAAAGCTCTGAGCCCGAAGCGATCCATGCCCGGCTGGTGGCCGGGACATATTTCTCGACACTCGGAGTCAACCCCCTCTTGGGCCGCACCTTCACCGGTGATGACGATCGGGTTGCGAGTCCTCTAGCGGTGGCCAGCTATGCTTGGTGGAAGCGGCGTTTCGGAGGCGATCCCGCGATCCTCGGCAGGAAAATGACCATCGGGTCTACCGTTTATACCGTCATTGGCGTCACTCCGGAAGAATTCTTCGGCACTACGGTGGGCGAGTCGCCCGACGTATGGATCCCGCTCTCGATGGAGGAACTGCTGCCCCCCGGCTGGAAGGGATTGAACGACAAGCTATTCCAGTCGCTTTACATCATCGCTCGTCAGAAACCCGATGTGAGCGTCGTTCAAGCGCAAACCAACGTCAACCTGGTCTTCAAGCAGGCGGTGCGCGAATTGCTAGGTTCAGAGCCCACCAAGAAACAGCTCGATGATCTCGAGCACGCCCTCATCGAGTTGACCCCTGCGGCCAGAGGGCTTTCCCGGCTCCGTCTTCAGTTCTCGAAGCCTCTCCGCGTCCTTATGGTGGCCGTCGGACTGGTTTTGTTGATCGCCTGCACCAACATCGCCAATCTCCTCCTGGCGCGGGCGACCAACCGGCAACGCGAAATCGCCGTCCGCATGTCCATCGGTGCGGGACGCTTACGCGTGATTCGCCAATTGCTGACGGAAAGCTTTCTCCTGGCAATGCTCGGTGGTGTTCTCGGTATTGCCCTAGCAACTTGGACCAGCAAGTTGCTCCTCCTTATGGTGTCCGCGGGCCACGAGACTCTTCCACTTGATGTGGCGCCGGACAGCCGGGTACTGCTCTTTACGCTTCTCCTGTCGCTCGCTACGCCTCTCTTGTTTGGGATGGCTCCTGCTTGGCGCGCCGCGCGAGTCGAACTCAACGCTTCGCTCAAGCAAGGACGAAGCACGGCCCTGGTTCACAGTCCGCTCGCTAAGGCACTGATCGTCTCGCAGGTTGCGTTTTCGCTGGTCTTGCTCACTGGCGCGGGACTCTTTCTTCGCACTCTGGTCAATTTGACAAATGTGGATATGGGCTTTAACAAAAACAGCGTGCTTCTTTTTCAAATCGAACCAGCTTCGGCCGGTTACCAGGAGGATTCCCGACTCGCGGGACTTTACGAGCAGATCGAACGTAGCGTGAATACGGTCCCCGGCGTGCACGCTGCCAGCTTTTCCATGTTTACCTTCGATCAGGGCGCCTGGTCTGAGGACGCTTGGACCGAGGAGGAATCTCCAGAGGCCAAGAGCAACCGGGAGATCCTCTACAACAAGGTCGGTAGTGGATTCTTCTCCACCATGGGCCTGCCGCTAGTGGCAGGTCGCACCTTTGGCCCCGAGGACACCCTGAACTCGCCAAAGGTGGCGGTGATCAATGAAACCATGGCGCGGCGCTTCTTTCCGAGCGAGTCCCCGCTCGGCCGTCGGTTTCGTCTCGGCGGGCCGGACGCCAAACCGGAAAACGACAAGCTGGTCATCGGAATCGTAAAGGACGCCAAGTACATGGCCCTTAGGGAACGGCCGTGGCCTGCCGCGTACTTGCCTTTCTCTCAAGCGGTTGGGTATCTCTGGGATTTCGAAGTGCGTTTCTCGGGCGACGCTCAATCGACGGTCGCGGCGGTTCGGCAGGCAATCCGCGAAGTCGATCCGCGTCTCCCGGTCTCAGGCGTTGGTACCCTTGCGGAGCAGGTCGACCGCTCGGTTGTGGATCAAAGACTGACCGCCCAACTCTCGAGCTTTTTCAGCTTGGTTGCTGTATTTCTCGCTTGTATTGGAATCTATGGGCTGATGTCTTACGCTGTTGTTCACCGAACCAATGAGATCGGCATTCGCCTGGCTCTGGGCGCCCAGCAGGGACAAGTCCTAAGACTTATCATGCGCCAGGGATTGGTGCTCGCGGCTGCCGGCGTGGCGGTCGGAATTGCCTTAGCATTCATATTCACACGCTTGCTCAGGAGCTTGCTATTTGGCGTCCAACCTTTCGATCCGGTGACGTTCCTTGGTGTTGCGTTTCTGTTGACGCTCATCGCTCTGGCCGCGTGCTACCTACCCGCGCGCCGCGCGATGCGGGTAGACCCGGTGGTGGCGCTGCGTTATGAATGACCGTCAAAAGACTGATTCGGTGACCATGGCCAGGTGCGGCGTGGAATAGTGCCGAGAGGCAGAGCCGCCTCAAAGCACGCAAAGAAAAACGTCATGCTGCGCTAAGTCCGGGAATAATTCCCCCAGTTGACCGAGCGAGCTAGGAATTCCAAACCTAGACAAAAGGGACCCTCCGTTTTTTGTTCACAATAGACCACTCTTCCTACTTGCGGAAATTCACCCGTCAAGGGGGCAATAAGCGCCTCTTCACCAGCCCGCCACAACCGCTTGCTGATCGTGCGAGCGCCGTGGGGACTGACGTTTTCCGTGGTAGTTTGTTCACCGGAGCGGGGTTCTCTCAGGCTTGTGAGGTAGACCGGAACTGAGGCAGGGAGACGCTTCTCAATTCTGCCATCGAAAAGCTTCTGTTCGAGTCTGCGCCACGTGGCAGTACCGTTCATAATTTACTCACCCAACATCCTCTGGACTGGCTAGTTTCAGGTCCCTCACTCTCACAGGCATAGGGTCGGCTAAGACGTATCGATGAAGCTGTTCAATTTGGAGCACCGTGTCGAAATTGTCGTAGCAGCAATCAGGGAATCACCTGAGTTGCGATTGCAGTATTCTGCCGCTTGACGACCCAATCGATCATGGTAGTCATTCATCAAGCGGGCGTAATGACGGAATTGAAACAGCCTGTCAAATCGAAGTCCGTTCGGGTTGAGGAAGCGAAGCAAAGAAAGGCCCAAACGCGCCTACTTACTTACGCCCGCTCAAAGGCGGACTGAGAGGTTTATTGACAGCGAAATTCCAACTCAGAGACTTGGTGTACAATCGCGACACGAGAGAAGACGGCCTTATCAGGCGAGTGTACGAGAGGAATGGTGCCGCAATGTATGAAGTGGCCGTGCCACAGATGAAGGATTCGTGGGGGCGCGGATACTACATTTCGGATTGGGACGAAAACGTTTTGCAGCTTTCCAACAATGAGGGCCTGAAGTCCTCACCGTTAGAAGGTGGCCTCCGCTTCTCCAGAACTAACTGGTCGTCTTGCTCAATCCTGGAATCCTGGTGAAGGCGAAATAGAACTTAGTTAGGTGCGCGGCGGTTGGTCGTGATCGCCGAAGCGAGGAGACGCACACCGGCCCGCCCTAAAGGGGCGGGGCTTGCGCTCACCGTAGGTCAATAAAAAAAATATAGTACGAGCCCCTAGCCGAAGATACAGTGTTTACCGGATTGTCCTTTCTTCGCGGCTGATAGAGGCTCTGCCTGGAAAACAAACCCATATCCATCGGTCGTTGGACAATTAGGAGGCTAGAAAACACAGATGGCTCCATACTTCCGTATCCGGCGCGTCGTTAAGACTGACCGAGCGAACGCCCATGAGCGCATCAATGCGATTTGTGGGGTCAACTTAGATGGAAGTCATTGGACGCTAACACATGAGGACGCAGTTTCACGGATCGAGGATGGGGTGTGCGCGTTTTACATGGAGGGACCGAGAGGTCAGCGATATGACGTAACCGTCGCGATGGATGTTCACGCGCACAGGTACCTCAAAACGGCGGATAGAGATCAGCCTGACCAACTTATGTTTCTCCCGGGCTGTCCTCACGCCGTGCACACCTCGTACTCCCTACCGGACCAACCGGTTGTGGGTGCCAAGCGAGGGGGGTTGGTTCTTAGATAACCGCAAACTTCTTAGCTGGTCGGAGCCTAAATGTAGTTCCCAAACCTCTCCCACTCGGTGATTTCAGCCGGGCTGGACGTGCCAACAGGTGAGGACATTCTGCGCGCCACTTGAGGCATGAGGCTAAACGTCCGACTGTATTGGAGGCATGGCCGCCCCTATTCTTCGCGCAGTGTCTTGGCCGGGTCGATCCTTGCGACTCTCAGGGCAGGCGCTGTTGTTGCGAGAAGCGTTACGATCGAGAGCGTCAGCACCACGACCACGATGGTCGGCAGGTCATACACGCTTACGCCGTAGAGAACACTGCGCAGGGCGCGAAGGGCGCCCGCACAGAGGAGGAGTCCCAGAACCAGTCCCAAAGACGAAGCGCCCACTCCCGATCTGCCGACATCGATCATGGCCTTCTGAATCGTCGAACCCAGGGCAATGCGGATGCCGATCTCGCGCGTCCGTTGCGCTACCATGTTCGCCACCAGTGCGAAGATACCAACCGCGCTCAGCAATAGTGCGAGCGATGCCATGGCAGCCAGCAGCGCGACTTCGATCCTTTGTGTCGCGAGCGTCGCAGCCATAAGATCCTTCATATCGTAAAAGCCAGAAAAAGGCAGGTTGGGATCGGCGCTCGCCAAAGCACTCTGCATCTGGGCAGTCAAACCTGCCACCGGTCGGGCCGTGCGAACAATCCAGCTGGGCTGGAACCAGGCATGCACGACGGAAAGAGATTTGCCATCAGTGAGTTGTGCAGCAGGGAGGTAGATTGCCTCCTCGCTCGTAAGCGGCGCCGACCCCGAGTTCAACTTGGCGGCGGAAGACAGCACGGTATCGGCCACCACTCCCACGATCAACTTATTCTTGTTGTCCTGGTTGAGAAACGGCAAAAGCAGGGACCGTCCCACGGGATTCGTCCCTCGGAAGAACTTGCGTGCGAATGCCTGGTTGATGATGACGACAGGCTGCGAATCCGGTGCGTCCGAATCGGTGAACGGCCGGCCCCCCAGCACCGGAATCTGCAAAGTATCGAAATAGCCCGGCGTGACGTACACCTCGTTGGTTGTAACTTCCTGTCCGGCCTCCTTGCCGTCACTGAGGACGACACCAGAAAGCAGGGCACGCTCGTACGGCAGGGTCAATCCGACGGACGCATTCTGCACGCCGGGAATCTGCCGCATGGTGGCCAGACTCCGATTGAGCAGCTTTCGGAAAGTGGCAGGTTCGTAGTATCGGACATCATCGAGAGACGCCTTAGCGGTGATCACTCCGGATGGGTTAAAGCCTGGAGGCATGGATTCCAGGTGGATGAGTGTGCGGATGAGCAACCCAGCGGCCGCCAAAAGCACCACTGTCAGCGCAACCTCCCCAGCGATTAATCCTTGGCGGAGGCGCACGCTCGCGGAACCTATTATTGAACGGCTGGCGATGGCAGACCGCAGGTCGATTTTCCTGGTGGCAAGCGCGGGCAACATGCCGAACAACACGCTGGTAAACAAAGAGAGGGAAAGCGTAAAAGCCAAGACGCGGCCGTCGAGAGGGACGTCCGTAACGGGCAGAAAATGTTCAGGCAGAAGCAGCAACAGCCCGCGCAGTGCCAGGAAACCCACGCCTGTACCTACGGTGGCCCCAAAAAGAGCGAGTAGCAGGTTTTCGATCCAAAGCTGTCTCTGAATCTGCCAGCTAGTTGCACCCAGCGCCACCCGAGTGGCTATCTCAGCGGTGCGGCGGAGCATCCGCACCAGGGTCAACCCGGCGAGGTTCGCGCAGGCAATCAGCAGAATGAATCCCGCCGCCAGCATCAGCGCCAGGACCTGGGGTTGTAAAATATCGGTTTCACCTTTTTGCAGGGGGACAGAGTAGTACGTGATGTGCGCGCCAGGATTGCTCTTGGCGAAATGTTCGACGCGGAGGCTTCGGAACCACGCGCGATTCATCTCGGCGTCTGCCTGATGCCAACTCGCGCCGTCGCGCAGCCGGGTGATTGCAGCAAAGTTGGTTCCCTGGCCCTCTCCCTCGCGGCTCGGTTGGAGCGCTATATATACGTCGGCGTTTAAGGGAGTGGTTGCGTTCTCGGACAGCACGCCAATGAGCGTGTACGGTTCGCCTTTCAGCAGCACGGCGTGTCCCAGGACGTTCGGGTTCGCGGCAAAAGCCGTGCGCCACAAAGTGTAGCTCAGGATGGCTGTCTTCGGACCGTACCGGCGATCCTCATCCTCCGAGAAATTGCGTCCGAGCAGGGGATGGAGAGCCAACACGTCGAAATAGTGCGCCGAAACGCGTCCAGCATGAAGGTATTGGACTTGGGTCCCGGCCTGAAGGTTCACCCCGGAGGTCCCCATGGCGGAAACAGCGGAGAGCAGAGAGGGCACGTTATCGCGCAGCAGCTCCCATTGTTCGCCGTCTATATTTCTTCGCACATCGTAGGGTTCAGATCCCGTAGTCCGGGCATAGATTGCGCCCATGCACTCCGGATGGGCGTAGGGAAGATTTTTCAGCAGCAGCGCGTTCACAATCGAAAATATTGCCGTGTTGGCCCCGATAGAAAGCGCAAGCGTAAGGACCACCGTCACCGTGAAACCCGGGTTCCGTGCCAACATTCGCAGGCCGAAGCGAAGGTCCTGCCGGAGGTAATCCCACCAGAGCCAGCGACCGGATTCGTAGAAGCGCTCTTCGGCTTGCATGACGTTGCCGAATGAGCGACGTGCGGCGGCTCGGGCCTCCTCTTCGCTCAGCCCCTGCTCCCCTAAGCGCTCGCTCTCATGCTGTATGTGTGCTTCAATCTCGGCGCTGAAGTCGCTGGCCTTCCGCTTGCGTCCGAACATTGCACTAGCCCTCCTTTGCGGGGTCTAGGATCCGCCCGATGGCTGCTGCCAGACGGTTCCACTTGGCGATCTCCTTTACCAGTTGTTTGCGGCCGGCCGCGGTCAGCGAGTAAAAGCGGGCTTTGCGATTATTTGATGAGGTTCCCCACTTGGCAGAGATCCAGCCGCGTTCCTCCAGCCGCTGGAGCGCGGGATAGAGCGCCCCATGTTCCACTAGCAATTCTTCTTCCGAAGTCTGCTGAATGGCGCGTGCGATCCCCTGACCATGCTGGGCTCCAAAGATCAACGTGCGCAGGATCAACAGGTCCAGCGTGCCTTGGAGCAGTTCGAGCCGTTTTCTAGTTTCTTGGGTCGACATCTAACCCGAGTATGCACGCGTTTGGGTAAGATATCAACCCACCACAGCAGGAACCAGCCCCAAGGAACTGCGAGTGAGCACGGCCCATTGCACCGTTCCGGAGTTCTTGGCATGGTTTGAGCCAGCGTTGCTGATAGGCGGTCACGATCGGCAATCACGCTTCATTTGCTTTCCTCTAAGGTAAATTTCAAGTTCAACGACCAAGCGAAACCTTTGCTTGACACGCTGGCACACTAGATGTATATACATGTAATATGAACAGACAAGCTTTTGGCGAGCCATCTGCGGATGCACTTTTTGAGTTGCCATGCGCGTGTCAGAACCTTCGCCGCCTCAGCCGGGTGGTAACGCGGATTTACGACCAGGAACTGAGAAGGGCAGGTCTGGAGATCACGCAATTCGGCCTGCTCACCGCACTGGCCGCCGTGGGAGAGGCGAATCAAAAGCGGCTAAGCGCCGGCTTTGCCATGGATAGTACGACTCTGACGCGAACATTGGGGCTACTGCGGAAACAGGGCTGGGTTCGCGCCAGGCGTGGCAAGGACCGGCGGGAGCGCCTGTTCAGCCTTACGGGGGCAGGCAAGCGACAGATGGCGATGGCTCAACCGCACTGGGAGCAGGCGGAACGGAGGCTGCGAAAGGAACTCGGGGATACGGGCTGGAAGAATATGAAAGAGACGGTATCTCGAATGACGGAAGCTGGGATGCGAGTCTAATTGTGCGTAACCATATAGATGTATATACATCTAACTAACGAGAGAAAGGAGCCCGTTATGAAAATTCCAATTTATTTGCCGGCGGTGCTACTCCTGGCGGTTTCCCTGGCCACGTTGCGACTGGCCACGCTGCGAGGAGCGCCATCCACCGAAAGCAGTGGAGTTGAGTCGTCCTCCGGCTCACGTGGCCCGGAGCTCGAATACCTGAAGGCTGTAAACCGCGTCGCGCCACCGCAAGATCCACAGTTGCTGTTTCTGCTGATGGCGCAGTACTCGAACCTCAACCTGCAGGGTGAGGGTGCGGAGTTCTTCTCGGCGCGACTGAAGGAATTCGCTCCCCAATTGACGGACGCTCAAAAGGTTTTGTATCTGAGCGCTATCGGATTGTTGCGAGCCCAACACGCATCTACCGTCTCGTTGTGGCACCGCATCGGCTACGTGAAGGACACCCTGGCCATCCTGGATCAAGCCAAGCAGCTTTCCGGAGGGCAAGTCTTCGTGGTGAACTGGATTGCCGGCATTGTCCATACCGAGCTTCCAAACTTTTTCGGTCAGAGGACGGCAGCGCAGGAGGAGTTAGCCTGGTGCCTGAAAAACGCTGACAAAGCGCCTCATGCGGGTTGGTTGCGGGAAGTCTATTACCACCTCGGAAAGCTGGCCCTTGCTGACGGGGAACCGGCCAAGGCACAGGACTATCTGCGGCGGAGCGGCTACCAGGGTTTTGACAGGCCGGTTACCCTGATCACTCCATTTTCGGAAGACGTCGCTTCGGGGCATGCCTTTTCGCCGCGGCGCATTGCCGAGCTCGTGCCGGGCCGCGTATATGCGCTTTCGGGTTTCGAGTTCACGGAATACTATTTTGTAGTTTCCGATGACGGGAGGGAATTGATCGGCATCGACGCCGGTACACGAGCGGATTCCGCCAAGGTCGCCTACGAGGCACTGCGAGCGTACGCGCCCAGTCTTCCGGGACTGACAACCGTCTTCATTACGCACTCCCACTGGGACCACGTTGGCGGCCACAAATATTTCCGCGCCTTGAATCCGCGCTTGCGGTTCTATGCCAGGAGCAACTATCGGGAAGAAATTACTCGCGAAGTCGATGCGCCGGGGAATTTTGGTACGCAATTCTTCGGTGAACGCTTCAGTCTCGACGACGTACGCAGCTTCAAGCCGGATGTGACCATCGACGGCCACACGGACTTGAAGATTGGGGGGACGCGCATTGAGCTAATTCCTGTGCATGGAGGAGAAACTCACGACGCTATGTTCATCCATCTACCGGATCAGGGTGTGATGTTCGTGGGAGATTTCATCATGCCGTATCTTGGGGCACCTTTTGTGGCGGAAGGCGATTTTCAGGGACTGCTCGATGCCATTGACG
>WNFO01004039.1_pt1 | contig 12602 bp, 10 predicted proteins | sample 5400251 | NCBI WGS metagenome assembly WNFO01 (sample SAMN13153354, study PRJNA577476) | soil metagenome | isolation source: 100 cm saprolite under Madrone tree | place: USA:California | collected 2016-06-14
TCCCATATCGACCGAAAGGCGCATGTCGTCTCCCGCGCGCAGCCTTTAGAGGTCGACATCGACGGATTGGCGGCCAACGAGGCGCAGGAATCGTCTGGTGCGATCCTGCTTGGGATCGTCGAGGACCTCCTGTGGGGTGCCTTGCTCGGCGATGCGCCCGTCCTCCATGAACACGACTCGATCCGCCACCTCGCGGGCGAATCGCATCTCGTGCGTGACAACCACCATGGTCAGGCCGCGGCCGGCGAGATTGCGCATGACCGCGAGCACCTCACCGACCAATTCGGGATCGAGCGCGGAGGTCGGCTCGTCGAACAGCATGAGGCGCGGAGAGATCGCGAGCGCGCGCGCGATTGCGACGCGCTGCTGCTGGCCGCCAGAGAGGCGGTGCGGCCGGTGGTGCGCATGAGACCCGAGCCCAACGCTGACGAGGAGGCTCATGGCGTTGGCACGCGCGCGCTCGGGGTCTTCGCCGTAGACACGGATCGGCGCCTCGCACACGTTCTCGAGGGCGGTGAGGTGATCGAATAAGTTGAAATGCTGGAACACCATGCCGATGCGGGCTTGTGCCCGCGCCCTGGCGAGATTGCGCGATGGGCGCAGATGCGCGCCCTGCTTGTCGTAGCCGACATGCTTGCCTTCGACGAGGATCTCCCCCCAGTCGAGCTTCTCCAGATGGTTGATCAGGCGCAGGAATGTACTCTTGCCTGATCCGCTCGGGCCGATGATGGTGACAACCTCGCCGCGGTGCACCGTCAGGTCGACGCTGCGGAGCACCTCGCGCGTCCCATAGCTTTTCCAGACGTTGCGGCAGACCACGTAGGGTTCCGCCGGCGTCGTTCGCGTGGCCGAGGCGTAAGTGCCGAGCAACGGCGCAAGCGCCGCCGAGCCCGGTGCCTCGCCAGAGGTCAGAGCCGCAATGGCGGCGGCCGGCCGCCGCTCGCTCGATTCCGGCTCGGCCGGCACTTGACCTGCCACTTGGCCTGCGCTCGCGGTCGGTTCGGATGGCATCGGCCACAGCCGGAAGCCGAACATGCGTCCGGCCGCCGATACGCCGGCCGGCTTACGGTCGGCGTCGTCGCTGTAGCGGCGCTCCAGGAACGCCTGGAACATCGAGATTGCGCTTGTCAGCGCCAGATAGATCAATCCGGCGGCGGCGAACACGGTGAAAAATTTGAAGTTCTGGCCGACGATCTGCTGGCTGCGGAAGGTCAGCTCATTGACGAAGATCACCGAGGCGATCGACGTACCCTTGATCATGCTGATGGCATCGTTCGCCATGCCGGGAAGGATCGCCCGCATCGCCTGAGGCAGAATGATCCGGCGCAACGTCAGGAACGGTCCCATGCCGAGCGAAGCGGCGGCGATCGCCTGGTTTCGATTGACCGACAGGATGCCGCCGCGGATGATTTCGGCGCTGAACGCTGCCTCATTAAGGGAAAAGCCAAGCACCGCCGTCGTGAAGGTGTCGAGCGTGATGCCGAATCCGGGCAGCGCGTCATAGAGGAAGACGAGCTGTAAAAGCTGCGGGGTGCCGCGGATAAACCAGATATAGGTCCATGCCGTCATTCTGATGGGAGCGAAGGCGGAGAGCCGCATCAGCGCGAGGCCGAGCCCGAGAACGACGCCGCCCGCCATCGCCAGCACGGATATCTCGACGGCGAGAAGCGCGCCCTCGAGCAGGAACGGCAGCGTGGCATAGTGAATAATCGCCACGAACCAGCTGGGTTCGTCCGGCAGCTTACCGCCTCCGCTCGCGAGGTCGCTCAGGGTTTGCGCGTAAACGGCCGATGCGATGCCGTCGCCAGGTCCAGTCGAGCCGTGTCTCATCAAAAGGACACACGCCACCGCCGCCGCGAGCGTGAGCCTCCCGCCCCACCGCCCGATCACACTGCCACCCTGCCTGGAATTGCACGGCCCCGGATTGTCGCCCATCACGGTCTAAAGGCGCGTCATTGCTTGAGGATTTCCGACGGCAGGGCGAGCGACGGATCGATCTTGTACTTCTCGTATAGCGCCTTCTGGGTGCCGTCGTTCTGCACAACGACCAGCGCATCATGGAATGCGGCGACGACATCGTCGCGCCCCTTTTTGATCGCGATCCCGATCTTGAAGTTGGAAACGATCTTCACGGCGCGTTCGAGCTGGCCGTTGCTGTCCGTCGCCAGAATGTCGATCAGGGCGAGATCGTTCATGAACAGGTCGGCGCGGCCGGTCTGCATAAGCCGCGTTGCGGCGGGAATATCCGGCGCCGTGAAAATGTTGATCTCGGCCTTGCCTTCGGCCACGCACTTCTTGCTTTGGTCGCGGAAGGCCGCCTCCTCGACCGTTCCAAGGACTGCGGTCGCCGACGTGCCGCAGGCGTCCGCGACTGAATGGATCTTCTTGGGATTCCCCTTCTTGGCGAGAATGCCGGTGCCGGCCGTCATATAACTGATGTAGTCGACGAGCTTCGCCCGCTCGGCGGTGTAGTAGAGGTTGTCCCACATCGCATCCGATTGTCCGGCGATGACGGCGGGCAACAGTCCGGACCAGCCGCCGATCTTGAATTCGATTTTCGCGCCCAGGCATGCCAGCACGGCACGCGCAAGATCAGCGTCGAAGCCGATGACATTGTTGAAGTCCTTGGAGTCGCGGAAACTGTATGGCGGGCTTTCGCCGTCCTGGCCGATACGGAAGGTTTTTCCCGCAACGCTTGGATATTTGCTCGCGAGCGCACCCGGCGCGCATTTCGTCACTTGAATCGCCCCTTGCGCGACGGCAGGATTGATGCCAGCCATCATGGCGAACGCGAATGCCGCCGCAATCCCGATCCCGGCAGTCTGCCAACAAGGATGTTTCATAGCTGCCGCCCTCCTGTGCCTTAAGCTTTATCGCGACGCCTGCGCGGCCGTTGCCGTGCAATGGCTTGCACGAAATGAAAGCAAGTTGCGTGCCATGGAATCGCGGGACCGCCGGCCGGAGTAAAAGCGCCGCGGAACGTCCAGTGGACGGTATCGCCTCGGCTGCGGAGCTTGGGCAGCCGCTCGGCCCTTGCCAAAGTTCGCGCCATCGAACGATGAACGGGCAGGCGAAGAGTTATTTCCGGCCGGCGGCGAAGGGATGGATTTTCATCCAACGAGAGCGAATCCCATTCTTATGGAATCACACAGGCATGTCATCGCCCGCGAAAAAGCGTGTGAAATAATCTGCCCTCATCCTGAGGAGGCCGCCCTCATGGGCGGCCGTCTCGAAGGATGGCAGCAGGCATGGCCGAGCAGGTGGCCATCCTTCGAGACGCGCCGCTAAGAAGCGGCGCTCCTCAGGATGAGGGCTTTCAATTTCTTCACACGCTCGAAAGCGGGCGATCCAGTAACCCCCGGCGATGCTGCGGAGTACTGGATTCCCGCTTTCGCGGGAATGACACCGCAGAGCGGGTGGTCGCCGTTTGCTTCCATTTTATCGGCACGCTCTAGTCAACACCGCGTTTGATCATCGCCGCCCGACCGCGACCGGAACCGGCGGCGCGTCGCTGCGACCGCCCGGGTCGCCGGCACCATCCGGTGGCCGCAGGGGGCGATATTTGAGGCGTGGCAGCACGTTTTCGATCAGGCGCTGCAGATCATGCTCATAGTCGCGAAAAATGAAGCAGACGCCGGCCAGCCCCTGTTCCGCCAAGCCGTCGAGATAGTTCGCTACGGTCTGGTACGACCCGGCCACGTAAGGAATCGCCATGAAGGTCTGAACTGCGAGGTCGCGGTAGGTCGCGCGCGAGAAATCCATGCCGGCAACGCGCGCCCACTCCGCCATGGCGACCTTGTCGCTGCGCGCAATGTAGAAGTCGCGTTTGGCGAACGCCGCCTCGTCGGTCTCCTCGGCGATCACGGTCAACAGTACGTAGGCCCCGACGTCGCGTCCGAAGGTCCGGGCGGTCTCCTGTAGTTTCGCATTGAGGGCTCCGAGATCGTCGAGCGAATCGTCCTGGCCGCCCAGAAAGCTGAAGTCTGCGTGCTCGGCCGTGAACCGCAACCCCCGCTCCGACTGGCCCGCGCAGATGATGGGAATTTTCCGCGACGGCATCGGATAGGATTTGCAGTCTTCGAGCGTGAAGAAGCGACCCGCATGGGAGGTGCGGCCGGTCGTCCACAGCATGCGCAGCACTTGCAGATATTCGGTGGCATATTCGTAGCGATACTTGAAGTAATCGTCGCCCCGCCACAGCCCCATTTGCTCGTACTCGAGCTTGTTCCAGCCGCTGACGATGTTGACCCCGAAACGGCCGCCGCTGATGTCGTCGATGGTCGATGCCATCTTGGCGATGACGGCGGGATGGATGGTGGAAATCGCGACCGAGGCGTAGAGCTCGATGCGGCTCGTCACCGCGGCGCAGGCCGCCATCAGGGTGAAAGATTCGAGCGAATAGTCCCAATGATTGGTGACGCCGCCGAATCCGCGCCACTTCACCATGGAGAGCAGGAATGCGAAACCCGCATCCTCGGCTACTTTCGCGTTGTGGGCATTGAGCTGCCAGGATGGCAGGTACTGAGGCGGCGAGGTCTCCGCCATGATGGCGCCGCCCTTCGCATTGGGCAGGAATATACCTAGGGCGAGCGGACGTGGCATTGGGAAGTCGCCGTCGGTGCGGTCCGAGAGATAGGGCGACTAAAGCGAAGAATTGCACGTCATGCAAGTGATTTTCATGCTATGAAAATGGCCGGAACGCCTATTCCTGAGGCAACCGAACCAAGCCGGGACCGGTTCGTGTCAAGAGCCGCAAACGCAAGCTCCCCATGGGGGGCGGGTTTGAGCCCTGCGTTGCAGCGCTCCTGCCGGTCACCTTAAGCCTGCCATTGCGGCCCCGACTTTTTCCAAGAACGCGGCGCGTTGGGAGGCGGTCGCGACATTCATGTGGTAGAGCGCGTGATAATCGATCCGCGCGCGGCGGTTGGCGAACCACGCCAGGTAACGCCTGACGATCTTGCGCGGCGGATCGCCCATGGCGAGCGCCATCCACCACGGTCGTCCATAGGTCACGATGCCGGCGATGCGCCGGATGTTGCCCAGCATCGGCTTCACCCGGGCGGGATCGGAAATGTCGAAGGCCACGCCCGGCATGATCATGCGATCAAGAAAGCCCTTGAGCATCGCCGGCATGCCGAAGCACCAGACCGGGAATTGCACGACCAGCGCTTCCGCAGATTGCAGACGGCGGACATAATCCTCAAGTCCGGTTTGGTTGCGGCTCGTATCGTGATAATGCCGCCGGGCATCCTCGGAAAGTACCGGATCGAAGCCCTCCGCATAAAGGTCGAGAAGGTCGACGTCGTGGCCCGCAGCTTTCAGTCCGTCGAGCGCCTTGGCCCGGATCGCTGCGTGGAAACTCTCGGGCAACGGATGGCAATAGACATAGAGGACCCGCATCTGGTCGGCCTGGGCGCGATTTGATCCACTTGGTCGTCATGCACGGGCTTGACCCGCGCATCCATCATCTTTGCAAAATCTGTGCAAGAAAGATGGACCCGGGGGTAACGGCGGCGGATGGACGAGCGCCGAGTTAATCGAGACCGTCCGATCAGCTGTCCGCCGGCGGGCTAACTGCCGCACGCAGCCTGTGCTTGCCACGCGGACTGTCATACTGCTTGAAGCTTTGGCGCCAACGCTCAAGAATGCGAGCATGCATTCGCTCTCGGGGCCTGCGCCAAGGAGCGCAAAGAGTCGATAGACGGGCAGCACGCAGCGTTGGACGGCGACCCACGCAAATCCAACCGAGGGGAGGAATCGATGGATGCAATTTGGACCTGTCGTTTGGCCATTGTGGCCGCGATTGTCGGTCAGTCGGCCTACGCGCAAAACGCGCCGAGCGACCCAGTCAGGGTTGTGGTCGGGCGGCTCGATCTCGAGACGTACAAAGCGACGATCAAAGGACTGACCCAATTCGGAGATCGGCGGGAAGGCACGGCGCGCAACCGGGCGGCGGTCGATTGGATCGAAGCGCAGCTCAAGAGTTACGGCTGCACGAACACCGAGCGTGTGAAATACGTTTACGATCCGCCTCCGCAGCCACCATCCCGACAAGCCGCCGCAGCGTCGCGCGGCGCGGCGATTGCCAGCGGCGAAATCGTTCGCGGTGTGGGCGGCTCGCGCTTGCGCGGCATGACGCTGCCGGTCGTTCCGAACAATGATCCCGACACGCAAACCGATCCGGCGCTGCGCGCGCGCAACGCGGAGCTGCCCACTCCTGGGCCGCGCGAGGAAGTCTATTGCACAAAAGTCGGCGCCGCACGTCCGGACGAGATGTACATCGTCGGCGCCCATATGGACGGGCGTGGTTTCGGCGAAGCGGCGGATGACGATGGCTCAGGAACGGCACTCGTCATGGAACTGGCCCGGGTGTTCAGCAGCCCTGACGTCGTAACAGAGCGATCGATCCGGTTCGCGCTCTGGAACAATGAGGAGACCGGCCTGCAAGGCGCGCGGGCTTACGTGACGCAGCGCGGCCCGTTGCAGGGCAAAGAAGACCCTCCCGGTTCAGGCCGGTATCCGGAACCCCGATGGATTGCGATGATCCAGCACGACATGATGTTGTGGGACCATGGGATGCCGCGCCCGGATGGCGCCGTCAACGCCGAGCAGCGCCCGGAGGCGGATATCAACATTGAATTCCAGTCGACCACGAAATTTGCGGATGGGGCCATGAAGCTCGCCTTCTTGTTTCGCGATGCCAACGAGAAATATGCCACGGACTACCCCGCGTCTGTCGGCCACCACATGAGCAATACCGACTCCTCGGAGTTCATGGACGTTGTTCCGGCCGTCAGCGTTCGCGAAAATGAAAGAGGAATGCAGATCGGAGCGGGGTGGAACCCGCATTATCATCAGCCGACCGACCGCTACGCTTCGTACTCGGACAAGGATTTTCGCTTAGGCTTGAACGCCGCGCAGACGTCGCTGGCTGCGATCGCGCAATTGGCCGGCGCGAGCGTGAAATGAGGAGCAGGAGCAGAGCTGCGCGATGAAGCCGACCCGCTGCGCGGCCTGGTTGGCACCGGGCGGGAACGCAAGCTACTTTCCTGCGTTGTTGTTCGCGCGGGTGGGCGCTGAGGACCCGCGTTACCCCCGGCCTCTCCCGTGGCTGCCGCCACTCGGGGAGCCGGGGGCATTTTTTCAGCCTCGCCGCGCCGTCTGCGTCGCGGGCGCATTTTTCGATGTTGACCTACCTCTGTCCTGTCATCGCCCGGCTTGACCGGGCGATATAGTAGATCAATTCCCTGAAACCAATCACATCGAGCGATCGAAGCCTACCCTCGGACCTCATCCTGAGGAGGCCGCGCTCTTCGCGCGGCCGTCTCGAAGGATGGCCGCGGGCACGGTCTCGCTTGTGGCCGTCCTTCGAGACGCGCGCAAGAGCGCGCTCCTCAGGACGAGGCTGACGATAGGGTCAACTTCCTCGGTTACTTTTCCACAAAGTCGCGAGCGAACGCGTTGATGGCGCCTATCACCTCGCGCAGGGCCCGCTGGAGAGGTTTGTCGTGGCGCAAGACGACTGCCAATCTACGATGAAGCTTTGGCGAGAGCGAACGCACGATGACGCTACGCTGCGAGCTCGCTCTTCGCAGAGCCAAGCGAGGAATAACACCGCAGCCGAGCCCGGCGCCCACCACTTCTTTGATCGCCTCAACGCTCCCGAGCTCCATCACCGGCTTTAGTGAAACGCCGGCGCGCATCGCCCATTGATCAAGCAGGAGACGTGTGTTTGCACCGGTCTCGTAAAGCACGAGCGGCAACTTGGCGAGCTCGAGAGGCGTAACTCTGGCCGGAAGCTCAATCGCCGTGGTCGACGCAATCGCGACGAATTCGTCGTCCAGGACGCCCCTGATGTCAAACATGCGGCCTGACGCCGGCAGGGTGACAAGTCCCATATCGAGCGAATTTTTCCTCGATCGATTTCAAGACGGCCAATGTGTTGCCGGTGCTCACGACGATGTCGAGCTCGGGAAACCTGTTGCGCAGCGACCGCAAGATCGGCGGCAGGAAATAGATGCAAGCCGTCGCCCCGGTGCCGAGCCGCACCCGCCCGGCAGTTCCCTTGGCATGCCGCTTCATGGCGTCGAGCGCAGCGGTCACGGTGCCCTCGATCCGGCGGGCGTGGGTCAGCAGTTCCTCACCGGCCGCAGTTGCGCTTGCGCGGCGGCCAACCCGATCTATCAGTCGCACCCCGAGCCGCCCCTCAAAGCAGACATTAGCTTCACTTATAGCAATTCCGCCGTCATGATACGTCGCATCGACGTCTCGTCCGAGGAATTTGGCGATTTGCCGAAGCCAGCGTGAAGCATAGGGGCATACACTGTGGATCCTGATAATGTCTTGGCCGGTCGATCGCGCAGCGCGCTCCCGCATCTCAAGCGCAGGCTCGATTGTGTCGTTCGCGATTCAGGTGACGAGGACATGCCGAAAATCCACGCGATTTATGGCTTTCATGTCCTCCATGGCCTTGCATCGTTCGAAGAGGAACCACCCTGCGTTGATGAGCTGAGCCGTCGTCGCGCCGACGTCCTCGACCGTGGCCTGCCGTACCTCGTCGCCGAAATGGGTGGCGTAGTGGTCGGCTACAGCTACGCGGCGCCGTACCGCTCGCGGCCCGCCTATCGATTCACGGTCGAGAACTCTGTCTATGTTGACCACAACCTGCCCCGCCGGGGCGTCGGATACTTGTTGCTCTCCGCCCTCATCGCCCGCTGTGTCGAGCGCGAATGCCGCCAGATGATCGCGGTGATCGGGGATAGCGAGAATATGGCGTCCATCGCCCTCCATGAACGGCTCGGTTTTATTCGTATCGGCACTCTACGCGCAGTTGGCTTCAAGTTCGGACGCTGGGTCGACAGCGTCCTGATGCAACGCCCGCTTGATCCCGACGAACCCGTCGACCGCGAGCATCCGGCCGCCGCCTGGTCATCCGGAGCGCGGCCAGGTGCCTGAAGATCACGTGCCTGAAGATCAGGTGCCTGATGATCACGACGGCGGGCCGCTGGCGCAGCCGAGCGTCACCGTGGTTGCGGCACTCGGCACATCGCAGACCCTCGCCTGGGCCTCGAGCTACTACCTGCCAGCGATCCTGGCGGACCCAATCGGCGCCGCCATGGGCATCCCGCGCTCCTGGGTTTTTGCTGCGTTCTCTTTCGCCCTGCTGATCGCGGCGATCGCCGGCCCTCGGGTGGGGCGCACGATCGACCGCCGTGGCGGCCGCGGTGTCCTCGTCCTTTCGAACGTGGTTCTGGCCGGCGGACTTATCGCGCTCGCCGCCGCATCCGGACCTGCCGGCCTGTTCGGCGCTTGGGCTGTTCTTGGCATCGGCATGGCACTCGGCCTCTATGATGCCGGCTTTGCGACATTGACAGCCCTCTACGGCCGCAATTCCCGTAGCGCCATCACGGGCATCACTCTCTTTGCGGGTTTCGCGTCGACCCTGAGCTGGCCGGTGTCGTCGTTCCTGAATGATGCGATGGGTTGGCGCCAGACTTGTCTCGTCTGGGCCGCGCTTAATCTCGTCGTGGGCCTTCCCTTGAACCGATTCCTGCTGCCGCTGCCGCTGCGGTCGACGCATCGGCAGCACGTCGCCGCAGTCTCGGTCGGCTGGAAGCCGAGACGGGAGATGCTCCTTGTCGCCTTCGTGTTTGCGGCGGCTTGGTTCGTGACCGGCTCGATGGCAGCCCACCTGCCGAGACTGCTCGAAATGGCGGGCGCAACGCCGTTCGCGGCCATCACCGCCGCCGCCCTCGTCGGACCCGCGCAGGTCGTCGCGCGGACCCTCGAATTCGTGACCCTGCGGCGGCTCCATCCGCTGGTCTCCGCAAGAATCGCCGCCACACTTCATCCGATCGGCGCGGTCGCGCTGGCCCTCGCGGGTCCATCCGGTGCGGCGGCCTTTGCGGTGCTCTATGGCGCCGGCAACGGCCTTCTGACGATCGCCCGGGGCACGGTTCCGCTGGCGATCTTTGGGCCTTACGCCTATGGAGAGCGGACCGGGCTGCTCGGAGCACCCGCCCGCGCCGCCCAAGCCTTCGCCCCGTTCGTATTTGGCGTCCTGCTCGACCAAATCGGCGTTGGGGCAATCGCAATTTCCGCCGGTCTCTGCCTCGCTGCCCTTACGGCCTTGCTCTGCCTGCGTGCCTCACCATCTTCACCATGTCGGCCAGACGACAATCCGTGAATTCGGACATTCGGGCTTAGCCACCCTTCTCGCCTTGCCTGGACGCTGAACTTCTTCCAAAAGAGCGCGGACGCGGAGTTTCAAATCTCGCGGCCACGGAAGGAGATCGAGGTGACAAAACTCAACAAACGTTCGCAACTCATCACCGCCGGCGTCGCCCGCTCCCCCAACCGCGCGATGCTGCGCGCCGTCGGCTTCCAAAATGGTGACTTTGAAAAGCCCATTATCGGCGTCGCGAACGGTCACTCCACGATGAACCCCTGCAACGCCGGCATCCAGCCGCTGGTCGATCGTGTGATGGCGGCGCTCAAGGAAGCTGGTGCAATGCCCCAGGTGTTCGGCTTCCCGACCGTGACGGACGGCATCGGCATGGGGACCGAAGGCATGAAGTATTCCCTGGTATCGCGCGAAGTCATCGCCGATTCCATCGAAGTCGCCGTCAACGGCCAGCGCATGGACGGCGTGGTTGCGGTCGGCGGCTGCGACAAGAACCTGCCCGGAAGCGTGATGGCGATGGCGCGCATGAATGTGCCGGGAATCTTCGTCTATGCAGGCACCATCAAACCGGGCTTCTGGAAGGGAGAGAAACTCACGATCGTGAGCCCGTTCGAAGCGGTCGGCGCCTTCACGGCCGGTAAGATGTCAAGGGAAGATTTCGAGGGCATCGAGAAAAACGCCTGTCCGTCGGTGGGCGCCTGCGGTGGCCAGTACACCGCAAACACAATGTCGTCCTCGTTCGAAGCGCTGGGCATCAGCCTCATCGGCTCATCGCAGATGGCGTCGCCTGACAAGGAAAAGGCCCAATCCGCAGCCGAGTCCGCCCGCGTGCTGGTCGAGGCGGTTCGCGACGACCTCAAGCCGCGCGATATCATCAAAAGGAAGTCGATCGAGAATGCGGTCGCGCTCGTCATGGCGACCGGCGGCTCGACCAATGCGGTGCTCCATTATCTCGCCATTGCGAGTGCAGCCGGCGTGAAGTGGAGCCTCGACGATTTCGAGCGGGTGCGGCGCAAAGTGCCGGTGCTGTGCAACCTGAAACCCTCGGGCGCCTATGTGGCGACCGATTTCCATGCCGCCGGCGGCGTTCCTCAGGTGCTGAAGATGTTGCTCGTCAACGGGGTCTTGCACGGTGACTGCATGACAATCCACGGCAAGACCATGGCCCAGATGCTGAGAGACGTTCCGGCCGAACCGCGGCAGGATCAGGACGTGATCCGCCCGTGGTCGGACCCGCTGTACCGGCAAGGACATCTCACCATCCTGAAGGGCAATCTTTCGCCCGAGGGCTGCGTCGCCAAGATCACCGGGTTGAAGCAGACGTCGATCACGGGACCGGCACGCGTGTTCGATTCCGAGCCGGAATGCCTGAAGGCGATCCTGGCGAAAACCATCAAAGCCGGCGACGTCATCGTCATTCGCTACGAGGGTCCAAAGGGCGGCCCCGGCATGCAGGAAATGCTTGCCCCGACCTCAGCCCTCATCGGCCAGGGCCTCGGCGCATCCGTCGCGCTGCTCACCGACGGCCGCTTTTCCGGCGGCACCTGGGGCATGGTGGTCGGCCACGTGGCGCCGGAAGCCTACGAAGGCGGGCTGATCGCGTTGGTGAATGAGGGTGATTCGATCACCATCGATGCCAAGAAGCGTCTCATCCAACTCAACGTCCCGGCAAAGGAACTTGCCCGGCGAAAGAAGCTCTGGAAGGCGCCCAAGCCTCGCTACACCACCGGCGTGCTGGCCAAGTATATGAAGCTGGTATCAACGGCCAGTCGTGGGGCCATTACCGACGACGGCATCCAACGGACCTCATCCTGAGGAGGCCGCGCTGTCGCGCGGTCGTCTCGAAGGATGGCCCCGGCATTGACTCATTCCATCCTTCGAGACGCATCGCTTCGCGATGCTCCTCAGGATGAGGTCGTTGTTTGGTCCCCGCCGCGACACCTCTCATCGGTCTAAGACAATCGGGTGCGCCAAACTCAAAGTCCTCTCGCAACGTCACCTCCGTGGCATATCTATTGACGATGCGCCCCGAGGAGCTTCTCGCCCCCACTCCGGCCGGATTGTGCTGCCCGCCGGGTGGATTTCACATCGACCCGGTTCGCCCGGTCGCGCGCGCCTTGATCACCCATGCCCACGCCGATCATGCCCGGCCCGGCCACGGCGCGGTGCTCGCGACGGCGGAGACCCTCGACCTCATGCGGCTGCGCTACGGCGAAAATTTCGCCGGCACGGTCCAGCCGATCCGGTACGGGGAGCCGCTCTCCCTCGACGGCGTGACGGTGAGCTTTCATCCGGCCGGCCACGTGCTCGGCTCGGCGCAAATTCTGGTTCAGGCCGACGGCCTGCGCATCGTGGCGTCGGGCGACTACAAGGATGCGGCCGATCCGACCTGCCGGCCTTTCGAGCCGGTGCGCTGCGA
>WNFO01004040.1_pt1 | contig 12601 bp, 8 predicted proteins | sample 5400251 | NCBI WGS metagenome assembly WNFO01 (sample SAMN13153354, study PRJNA577476) | soil metagenome | isolation source: 100 cm saprolite under Madrone tree | place: USA:California | collected 2016-06-14
GCTCAACTCCTCTGCGCCAATGGGCGCACTCCAGACTATCACGTCAGACGCGCGCGACTGGTTTCGGTTTCAGTCGGGTACGGTACGAAAAGAAATTCAAAGGCTAACGCAGAGACGCAGAGGACGCTGAGACTCGCGGAGAAGAGAAACGCTTAGCACAGCGGGCAACGAACTCGGACACGGAGATGTTTCTTTCCGGAAACTAGCGCGTGAATCGTCGCTTTACCTGATTTTCGGCGCGACCTACACTCCCAACGAGGCACAGGTGAGGCGACTTCCCGACTTTTTGCCACCGCGATTGGTCTGCGGACTAATCTTGCTTTCCGCATTCAGCGTGTTGCCAGCGCGTTGCCAGGAACCCGCTCCGCCCGCGACCAAGCCCGCACAAAAATCGGCCGAAGCATCCGAGAAGGCGCCGGAGCTTCCGGCGCAGATCGAACTGCTCGAAACGCGCGTGCGCTTTGAAGCGAATGGCGACAGCCGCAAGGAAGTCCACACCCGCGTGCACATCAACAACGAACTCGGCGCCCGCCAGTTCGCCCGCCTGGCATTCGACTACAACCGCTCCTTCCAGCAAATCGAACTCCCGCTCGTACGCATCACCCACGCTGGCGGCGGCACGGTCGACATTCTCCCCAGCGCCATCTCCGACCAACCCAATCCCGCGGTCGTGAACGCGCCTGCCTACCAGGACGTCCGCGTCAAATCCGTGCGTATCCTCGGCCTCGCCCCCGGCGACCTCCTCGAGTATCGAGTCTTCACCACAACATCGCACCACCCGCTCGCCCCCGATTTCTGGCTAGATCAGACCTTCGACCGCTCCGGCATCGTCTCCGAAGAGATCTTCGAGCTCGACCTCCCCGCCTCGCGTCAAGTTCAAATGCGTATCAGTACCGCAACTCCGTTTGCATCCTCCGACAAGGCCGTCATTGGCGATTCGGACTACATTCTTTATAAGTGGAATGTCAGCCGGCCCAGCTTGGCTGATAAGAAAGCAGATTCACTTCATCTCGCGGCTGAATCGGATATTGTGGTCACCACTTTTTCCTCTTGGTCTCAATTGAGCGAAAGACTTCGTTTCTTCCTTCATCTGGGGTTTTCGACACAAATTTGGGCCGACTCGATGAAACTGACTCGCTATCCGAAGGAACCTGTTCCAGACCGCCTGCTCTACGACTTAGTGCGCACAAAAATCACCACGCTTGACCTGCCGCTAGACTTTTCTAGTTTCCCTTTGAGAGAGGCTTCACAGGTTCTAGCTTCGCGCTATGGTCGACCGGAGGAAAAGGTTGAGCTTCTACTAGTCCTACATTTTCAGCAGACGCTGCAACGCAAATTGGACTCCAGAGTAGTTGCATATACTGATGTTGAGTCCCCTGAAAGCCGTCTTCCGCGCCCTTCCCTCTTGAAAGGGCTGCTACTCGTAATCAACGAATTGAATAAGGACCTTTATTTGGATCCCAACGTAGATGTTGCTCCGTTCGGAGTTATCCGCGCTGACCTTCGGGGCAAGAAGGCACTCGTCCTGGCAGGGTGTTCCAATGGAGAATATTCTTGTTGGAAAATCATTCCAGTCAATCTCCCGTTTCCATCCTTCCAACGCGTAGGCGTCGACGCGGTTGTCTCCAATGACGGAGCCCTTAGTGCGCGGGTTCATTACACCATGCGGGGAGACAATGAACTCCTCCTCCGCGTCGCATTTCATCAATCGCCGAAAGAAAAATGGAGAGAGGTCGCTCAGCTTCTTGCGCTCTCCGACGGCTTTCGCGGCAAGATCACCAATGTGGATGCGTCGGACCCTTATGCGACGAAAACGCCGTTTACCGTCGAATACGAAATCACACAGCCGAAATTTGTGGACTGGTCGAAGAAGCCAGTGCGCATTCCGGCGCTGCTGCCGCAGCCTGGATTGCCAGACCCGCCCGCTAAGCCCGCTTCAGGTGCGGCTTCGGCAATCGACCTGGGCACACCTTTGGATGTCGAGACTCACCTGACCTTGCATCTTCCGGCGGGAACTGTGGTTCGCGCCCCCCCGGGAACATCCGTCGTCCGCGATTACGCCACTTTCGCGTCCAAATACCAGGCAAGCGCCGGCGCGGTCACCGCCTCGCGCCATCTGAATTTTTTGTCGCGAGAGATCTCCGCCGATCGTGCCGCCGACTACAACGCCTTCGTCCGCGCCGTGCAGAACGATGAGGCTCAGGAGTTCACGCTGGAGCGGACAGGCGCAGAAACGTCCAAGCAGGCTGCTTCGGCAACGTCCAATACGAAGAAAAACTAACTCAGAAAGCGTGATCCGCTAAGACAGAAAGCACAGATAGTGTCCGCAAAGCAGTCGGCTTCGGGATTTTGGGGAGTTGTCGGCACTACTTGATCGACATGATCTCTTTTTCTTTCACCGCGCTAAGATCCTCGATCTTTTTCGTTTCTGCGTGCGACAGCTTTTCCAGCTCGTCCAGCGCGCGCTTCTTCTCGTCTTCGCTGATCTTCTTATCCTTTTCCAGTTTCTCGATAGCTTCCTTCAAATCTCGGCGAATGTTGCGCACCGCCGTGCGGTGATTTTCCAGCACTTTGTGCAGCTGTTTCACAATGTCCTTGCGTCGCTCTTCCGTCAGCGATGGAATCGGCACGCGCACCACTTTGCCGTCATTGGTCGGATTTAGTCCCAGGTCAGAGGTGCGAATGGCTTTGTCGATCAGCGGCACAGCAGTTGGATCCCACGGCGAAACCACGATCATCGTCGCGTCCGGCACGGTCACCGTGCCAAGCTGGTTCACCGGCATCGGCGTGCCGTGATAATCCACGCGAATGCTATCGAGCAGCGAAGCGTTCGCCCGCCCGGTGCGCAGCGTCGCCAGATCCTTGCGAAAATCGTCCACGGCCTTTTCCATGCGGGTCTTCGCCGCCGCCATCGCATCCCTGGTTGTTGCAATCGTCGTCATTTCCTCGTCCTCAAAATTATTGCCTCACGCCGGTGTGACGGTCGAGCCCACACGCTCGCCCATCACGACGCGTTTGATATTCCCGTGCGTATTCATGTTGAACACTACGATGGGCATCCCGTTGTCCATGCACAGCGAAATTGCCGTCGAGTCCATGACTTTCAGCCCCTGATGCAGCACGTCGCGATAGGTAATCCTTTGAAAGAACTTCGCGTCCGCCACTTGCTCGGGATCGGCGTCGTAAATTCCGTCCACACGCGTGGCTTTCAGAATCACGTCGGCCTTCATTTCCATGGCACGCAGCGCCGCCGCGGTGTCCGTCGAAAAATAAGGATTGCCGGTGCCCGCGGCGAAAATCACGATGCGGCCCTTCTCCAGGTGCCGCGTGGCGCGCCGGCGGATAAACGGCTCGGCCACCTGCTTCATCTCAATGGCGCTCAGCACGCGCGTGAATACGCCGTCTTTCTCCAGCGCATCCTGCAAGGCCAGCGCATTGATCACCGTGGCCAGCATGCCCATGTAGTCGCCGGTGGCGCGATCAATTTCAAATCCCTTCTGCCGCGCGCCGCGAAAAATGTTTCCGCCGCCGACCATGATGGCAATCTGCACGCCCAGTGCGTGCACTTCCTTCAGCTCGCGCGCGATGGCCTGAATGGTCTCGCCGTGTATCCCGAATCCCTGCGGCCCCTGAAACGACTCGCCGGACAGCTTCAGCACAATGCGGTTATAGACCAGCTCGCCTCTCTTCGCAGCTTTGCCCAGGGCCCGCTTCGCGGCTGTCGTTTTCGCCATGATTCTCCGGTGTGCGCTCGAAAATCCGTCGGAATTGTAACAAACAATGGCAGCCCCCGCACAAGCGGCAGCAAGCGACCGCACTCCAAAAAAAAGAGCGTCCCGCATTTCAGGACGCTCTTCGCTAATTAGAGAGAACTGATTAAGCCGGCGCCGTTTCCACCGTCGATCCCGTGGCCCCGCTCACTTCGCCCACCTTAAACCGCACGAAGCGCCGCACCGCAATGTTCTCGCCCAAATTGGCGATGGCCTGCGTGATCATTTCCTTGATGGTGACAGACTCGTCGCGGATGTAGTGCTGTTCGTAGAGGCAATTTTCCTCGTAGAACTTCTCCATCTTCCCGGTGACGATCTTCTCCACCACCTGCTCGGATTTTCCTGTCGCGCGCGCCTGCTCGCGATAGATGTCGCGCTCCTTCTCCAGCATCTCCGATGTGACTTCCTCGCGCCGCAAATAGCGCGGATCGAGCGCCGCGATGTGCATGGCGATATCGTGGCAGAGCTGCTGAAACGCGGAAGTGCGCGCCACGAAGTCAGACTCGCAGTTCACCTCGACAATCACGCCGATTTTTCCGCCCGCGTGAATGTAGTGCCCCACCAGCCCTTCTGTGGCCTCGCGTTGCGCCTTCTTCATGGCCGCCGCCTGACCCTTCTTGCGCAAGATGTTGATAGCTTTCTCGACGTCGCCAGCCGATTCCACCAGCGCCGCGCGGCAATCGCTGAAGCCCGCGCCGGTGCGCTCGCGCAATTCCTTCACGAGATGTGCTGGGATTTGCATAGCTGATGGTTGTGTAGTCATCCTTTTTCTTTCTTTATCCGGATCTCTCTGTGGCGCTCATTTCGCTTGGTAGCGCCGTTCGATGCCACCATCTGCAAAGCGGCCCGGCGCCAAGGTTAGACTTGAGCGCCGGGCCTTATGAAATCCATGCCAGCGCAGTTTGCTTATCGGGATTCCTCGTCCGGCGGGACGGTTGTCTCGGCGGCCTCCGGCGCTTCCGCCGGCACTTCGCCTTCCACAAAATCGCCTTCCTGCTTCTCGTACTGCTCGTACGCGCTGGTGTCCACGTATTCGACACCTTCCACAAGCGCCTGATCCGCCGCGGCCTTCTGGTCCGCCACTTGCGATTGCTGGTACAGATTGTGCCCTTCCAGCACCGATTCCGAAATCTTCGACGTAAACAGACGAATCGCGCGCAACGCGTCGTCGTTCCCCGGAATAATCCAGTCCACCACGTCGGGGTCGCAATTGGTGTCCACCACGGAAACCACCGGCACGCCCATGCGCCGCGCTTCTTTCACCGCAATCTCTTCCGCGTTCGAGTCGATCACGAACATCGCGTCCGGAAGCTGCGCCATGTTCTCGATGCCCTCGAGGTTCTGAAACAGGTGCTTCATTTCGCGGTCCAGCCGTGCTCTTTCCTTTTTAGAAAGCTCGGCCATGCGGCCATCTTCGTTCATGGCTTTCAGCAGCTTCAGCCGTTTGATGGATTTTTGCAGGGTCGACCAGTTGGTCAGCGTGCCGCCCAGCCAGCGGTGGTTCACAAAGAATGCGCCGCACTTCTTGGCTTCTTCCGCCACGGCTTCCTGCGCCTGCCGCTTGGTGCCTACAAACAATACCGTTCTGCCGTGCGAGGAAATTTCGCTCACGAATTTGCTCGCTTCGCGGAACATCTTGAGTGTCTTCTGAAGATCGATAATGTGGATGCCGTTGCGTTCCCCGAAAATGTATTCCTTCATCTTGGGGTTCCAGCGGCGCGTCTGGTGGCCAAAATGAACTCCGGCCTCCAGCAGCTCCTTCATCGTAATTTCAACTGCCAAGTTTCCTCCTTTAAGGATTGCTGCTTGCGGCGGCGGATCGAAGTCGCCCGCGATACGCTGGAGAGCAGCCTTCTTGCCGGCAGCTTGCCGGCCATGATCTCGTCCCGGTAAAGCGGGACGGAGTTCGTCGACGCCCCGCAGGACGTCAAAAAACTAGCGCTTCGTGAACTGGAAGCGCTTACGCGCGCCCTTCTGCCCGTACTTCTTGCGTTCCTTCATTCGGGAGTCGCGCGTCAGAAAACCGTTCGTTCGCAGTGATGGTCGCAGCTCCGGATTGAACTTCGCAATCGCGCGCGACAATCCCATGCGCACCGCGCCGGCTTGTCCGCCGACACCACCGCCATTCGCGGTCACCACCACATCCACCTGGTCCGTCAGGCTGGTGAACTTCAGCGGCTCGGTGGCGTCATGCTTCCACGCGAAATTCGGGAAGTATTGCTCGACCGTCCGCTTGTTTATCGTGAACTTGCCCGAGCCGGCGCGCAAAAATACGCGCGCGATCGACTCCTTGCGGCGGCCGGTACCCAGAAACCAATTTGTGCCCGCGATGGGCATACCCGTAGTGCTCAACGATCCTCCTCAATTACAAACAGTTCCGGTAAAACCGGAACCTGCAAACTTCACGCTTCGGCTTGCCCGCCTAGGCGGGGTAGCTCCCTACTCGACGAAGGAAGGCACCGCAACGTGCGGAAAAACATTTGGCGCACTACCCTTTACCCCAAGCCCTAAAAACAGTGCGAAGGGGCGCCAAACCAGGAGACTGGAATACTGCAGGCTGCTAACCCACCAGAACAACAATCCCCGAATCTCAGTAGCACGGCCTTTAGGCTGTGTTCTTAAACAATCCCTACAGCGCGACCGCTTCCGGCTTTTGCCCGGCGTGCCGCGCCAATCCCGCCGCGTCGCGATAAATCCGCAACTTCTTCGCCCGCCGCGCGCGCAGCTTGTTCTTCGGCAGCATCCCGAGAACCGCTTCGCGAATCATCCAATCCGACTTGGTGGCGCGCAACCGTTTCGCCGGAACTTCCTTCAATCCGCCGGGATACCCGCTGTGCGAGTAATAAATTTTCTGCTCGACCTTGTTTCCGGTCATGCGCACCTTGTCCGCATTGATCACCACCACGTGATCCCCCGAATCCAGGTACGGCGTAAAACTCGGCTTATCCTTGCCGATCAACATTCGCGCCACTTTGGTGGCCAGCCGCCCGAGCACTTGGTCCGTGGCATCGACCACAAACCAGTTCGCGCCTTCCTTCAGCGCCTCGGCCTCTTCTCCCTTGGCTACATACGTCCTCATCGCCCTTAGTCACACCTTTCCCCGTAGAGACAAACGTCAATCTTAAAGTACGTGTCGGCCTCTGTCAACGCACTTCCTCAACATCAACGCATACGGTTGCCGCGCCGCCGAATGTTTTCGGAACTTAACGCGGCCGCAAACGTACCAACAGTAGATCGAGTCGGGAACCGTGCGCTGAAGACGCAGCTTTGCCGGGAGGCCAGGCTTATGAATTCGTTCAACAATCAGTTGCGGCAGGTTCTGCGAAGGCTTGGACGAGCGCCGATGTTCACCGTCGTAACGTTAATCACGCTAGCCGCAGGCGTGGGCGCGAACACTGTCGTATTCAGCGTTCTGGAGGGCGTCCTGCTGAAGCCTTTGCCCTATTCGCACGCTGAGTCGCTCGTTGGCGTGTGGCACACCGCTCCGGGCATTAACATTCCGGAGCTGAACATGTCGCCCTCCGACTACTTCATCTACCGCGAGCAAGGGCAGACTTTCCAGGATATCGGACTGTATTCCGGTGATTCGGTAAGCGTGACGGGACTCGGTGAACCGGAACAGGTGCCAGCGCTCAACGTCACAGACGGCACCCTTCCGATTTTAGGCGTGCAGCCGATGTTGGGCCGCACTTTCCGCCGCGAAGATGATTTGCCCGGCGCTCCGCAAACCATCTTGCTGACATATGGATATTGGCGAAGAAAGCTCAGCGGCGACTCCTCTGCCGTCGGGCGGACGCTCGTCGTGGACGGAAAAGAGCGCCAAATTATCGGCGTATTGCCGAAGGGGTTTCATTTTCTGGACCACGAGGATCCCGCGCTGATAGCGCCCTTCCAGTTTGATCGCAATAAGACGCACCTGGGGAATTTCAGCTATGAGGGGCTTGCCCGACTCAAAGCTGGAATGACCCTGCAGCAAGCCAACGCCGACGTCGCGCGCATGCTTCCGATCGTCATGAGCAGCTTTCCCGCCCCGCCAGGATTCAGCATTAAATTGTTTGAAGATGCGAAGATCGGCCCTAACGTGCGGCCGCTGAAACAGGATGTCGTGGGCGATGTAGGGAAGGTGCTGTGGGTTCTGATGGGCTCGATTGGCATGGTGCTGCTCATCGCCTGCGCAAACGTCGCAAACCTGCTGCTGGTCCGGATGGAGGGACGAAGGCAGGAGTTGGCGCTTCGCTCTGCGCTTGGTGCCAGCTGGGGACGCATCGCTGGTGAGCTCTTATTGGAGAGCGTCATTCTTGGATTCCTCGGCAGCACGCTCGGCTTAGCCTTGGCCTACGGTGCATTGCGCGTGCTCGTTGCGATCGCACCGGCAGGACTGCCGCGCATCAGCGAAGTAGGAATTAACGGGCCAGTGCTGCTTTTCACTTTGCTCGTTTCATTGCTCGCTAGCTTGCTCTTCGGTTGTGTGCCCATCTTGAAGTATGCGGGCGCGCGTCTGACGACCTGCATTCGCGAGGGAGGACGCGGGCTGAGCCAAAGCAAAGAGCAACATCGCGCGCGAAATACGCTTGTGGTTGTACAGGTTGCGCTCGCCCTCGTTCTGCTGATCTGTTCCGGGCTGATGATTCGCACTTTTCGCGCACTGACCAAGGTAAATCCCGGATTCAGTGGGCCGGCGGAACTGCAAAGTTTTCGTGTCACTATTCCGGATACGCATGTGAAGGAACCGGAGCGCATCATCCGCATGGAAGAGGAAATTCTACACAAGCTGGAAGGGGTTCCGGGCGTTTCCTCGGTGAGCATCGGCACTAGGCTTCCGATGGACGGCGATGGCTGGCACGATCCGATTCTCATCCAAGGGCGCACGTATGCGGAGGGAGAGTTCCCGCCACTGCGACTCTTCAAGTTCGTATCGCCGGGGTTCCTCAAAACCGTGGGTACCCCGCTGGTGGCCGGCCGCGAGATCACTTGGACGGACACCTACAACAAGATTCCCGTGGCCATGATCTCGGAAGGACTGGCGCGCGAGTATTGGCACGCACCCGCCGATGCCCTGGGCAAACGAATTCAGGTCAGCACGAAAGACGATTGGCGGGAAATTGTTGGCGTAGTTGGCGACATGCACGATGATGGCGTGAACAAGAAGCCGCCCACTTCCGTCTATTGGCCGCTGCTTCAGGCGCATTTCGAGAGCGACGACATTTCCGTGCGGCGCGATGTGGCGTTCATTATTCGTAGTCCGCGCGCCGGCTCGGAAGCCTTCCTAAAAGATGTGCGGGAAGCGGTGTGGTCCGTGGATCCCAATTTGCCGCTCGCCGATGTGCATACTTTCGATTATTTCTACAAGAGATCGATGGCGCGCACAAGTTTCACCTTGATCATGCTCGGCGTCGCTGGAAGTATGGCGCTGCTGCTCGGTGTCGTGGGCATTTACGGAGTGATCGCTTATTCCGTATCGCAGCGGACGCGGGAAATCGGCATCCGCATGGCGCTCGGCGCACAGCAGCCCACCGTCACCGGAATGTTCGTGAGGCATGGATTACTGCTGACGGGCGTAGGCGTGGCGTGCGGTCTAGTCGCGGCCGTACTCCTGATGCGCCTGATGTCGTCGCTGCTATTCAACGTGAACCCGGTCGATCCGATCACCTACGGGACCGTGTCCCTCGGACTCGCGGCCACCGCGTGGCTCGCCAGCTATCTGCCCTCGCGCCGTGCGGCAACAGTCGATCCCGTCGAAGCGTTGCGAGCAGAGTAGCTAGTCGATAGCGCAGTCCCGTCCAAGGTTCACCGTATTTCGCTTGGAGTCGCGGAGTTGCGACCTAATTTACGGTCAGGGAAAGAGCGAGTGGGTGACTCACCCCGTTCGAGCTTGCGGTGACCGTCAGAGTATAGTTGCCCTTGGGCGTTCCTGGATTCTTGGGGCCGCTGCTACCGCTACCGCCGCAACCGCCTGCCAACACTAGGGCCAAGAGAAGAATGGCGAGAGAAGACGCAAAAGCACTTCTCCTCCACAGGAGTGGGCTTGTAAATCTCGCGAGCGAGATCACCAGTGCGAACACACAGAATACGAGCAGGACGACGAGGAAGCCGAAGGGCGGCATTCGCGGAGTTGTCATTCGCGGCACGATGAGCGATGCGGCCGTTGTCGTGACGTTTATCGCGAACGCCGAAGGCGATCCGCTGGGAGTGACGGCTCCCGGTGAGGGTGTACAGACGGCCAAAGAGGGCGCGCCCGTGCAAGTCAGCGCAACAGTTCCGGCAAATCCGTTTAGCGGTGAAATCTGCAGGTTATACGTAGCCGTCTTGCCGGCCGTCACGGTCGCTGAAGTGGAGCCACTAGTTGCGGCCGCTAGGGAGAAATCCGTGGCGTTTCCGGCGAGAGCTACGGCGCGCGGACTGCCGGAGGCGTTGTCGGTGATCGTCAGTGAGCCGGTTCGGTTCCCGCTGACAGTGGGAGCAAAGGTAACACTGAAGGTACAACTGATGCCGGGGGCAACGCTATTCCCGCAGGTGTCGGATCGAGAGAAATCACCAGTCAGCGCGACGTTCGTGATGATGAGCGTCCCGTCGCCGGTGTTGTTCAATGTGAAGCTTTGCGAAGGGCTGGTGGTGCCGACTTGCTGAGCGGAAAAATTCAATGCGCTGGCGGAAAGGGCAACCGCTGGAGCGACACCTTTACCGGAGAGGGTTACGGTTTGCGGGCTGCCGGCATCATTGGTGATGATTTGGAGGAGACCAGAGCGGACTCCTTTGGCGGTGGGAGTGAAATCAACGTTGACTGCGCACGAGCCTTTGGCAGCGATGCTGGAGGCGCAGGTATTCGTCTGCGAAAAATCACCAGTGACGGAGAAGCCGCAGACGGTCGTGGCAGTGCTCGCCGTATTCGTAATGGTTGACGAGAGCGCGGCGCTGGTTGAACCAACGTTCTGATCCGCAAAGGCCAGACTGACCGGGAAGAGAGTAAGGACGGATGGCCGAGCGAATTCGTAGGCTCCCATGTCGACGATTGCAACGCAATCACCATTGCCATCGAGGATTCGGGAGTTTCCGGCGATGTCCTGAGTGGGAAGGCTGGGCGCAGCGTTCGAGCCGGCATCAATGGCTGGGGAAGTTGCCTGGAGATGGAAGTCCGAGGCGGAATTGACGAAGAGCGGATCGGCGGAGATGTTGCCGTTGTTACCGGAAGATGAGGAGCAAGAGCCGGCGAAGGTGGTCCCCGAAGGATTGAAGACATCGTTGAACTGGAAAATGGGAGATTGCGTGCTGTAGCTGGTGTCGCAGTCGACGGCGATCTGGCCGGCGGTGCCGACGAAAATGTTGTTGAGGAACTGGGTCTGGTTAGGAAATCCGCTGAAAAAGAGTTCGGAACCGCCTTGGGGAGCGCTGTTGGCGGAGAAAGTGTTATTTACGAGGGTGGGGCCGTTCGCACCGGAGGGGACGAGTGTGGCGATACCGCCGCCCTTAGAGGCGGTGTTGCCCGTAATAACGTTTTCGATGATGAGAGGATCCGAGTCGTTCACCATGCCGATTCCGCCGCCGCTCGTGTCAACTGCGTTTCCGGTGATGACGTTGCCGCGAATCGTGGGTGTCCCGGCGCTGAACATGGAAATGCCCCCACCACCCACTCCGTTCCCCGCGACATTGCTGGAAACCGTGTTGTTGATGATCTGGGCGGTAGACGCGCCGAGGATAAGAATTCCGCCCCCGCCATTGCCACCGCTGCAACTGGTCCGCTTGTTGTTCGTGATCGTGTTCCCCTGCACGACTGGCGAGCCGAAGTAAATACCGATGCCCAGGCCGTCGCAACCGACATTTCCAGTGATTGTGTTGTTCGTGATCGTCGGCGAGGAACTGTTAACTAAGATACCGCCTCCCAGATATCCGGAATTGGACCCAGCAAGGCCATTCTGGACGGTAAATCCGTTGAGGACGGAGGAAGGACCCTCCTGCGCCGCAAACCTGACGACGGAGTCGAGGCCGCCTCCGTCGATGATTGTGGTAGCGGCCCCATTCACGCTCTTGACGATGATCGCCTTGCCTTTGAAGTCGATATTTTCTAAGTAGGTGCCGTCTGCGACGAGGACCGTATCTCCGTTTACGGCGGCGTCAATGGCAGCCTGGATGGTGGGCTTATCGGCGGGAACATGGATTGTGGTGGCCGTGGCCGCAACCGGGAGAGCGGCGGCCAACAGGCATGCGAGGACGAAGAATCGGTTGCGCGAGCGATAAGGGAAGGTCATGGGTGTGAACCTCCGGAAGTGTCGATGGTTTTCGCTGGACGAGAAATACCAGATTGTGGGAGTCGCGCAAGCGACAAGGGGCGACAGCGGAGGAAAGTCGCGCAATGTCGCTGGATCCCGCCCGGGCCCTTGACATGCTCGATGGCGCGCACGTCGTTCACCCTGATCATGCTCGGCGTCGCAGGGTGCATGGCTCGCCAGCTACTCACCTTCGCGCTGTGCGGCCACGGTAGACCCCGTGGAAGCCTTGCGCGCGGAGTAAGCACGTCACAGGGCGCAAACGAAGGTGCCACTGGGTAGGTCTCGCTAATGATTTGCAGTATCCGAATTCGAGTGCGTTTCGGCCAGACTTTGCTGGCGGCGTGCAAGTCGTGTTATTTTCGGAGGGTTTTCAAAGCAAAGGAGAAACAGGATGGCAACCCCACAAAAAGCCCCGATGAAACTTACGCAAGAACCGCAGATTGTGACGTGGCCGGAAATGCATTACGTCTTTATCGAGAAAATTGGACCCTTTCAAAATACCGCGCCCCAAGCCTGGCAAGAAGTGCATCCACTTGTTCCGGGGATTTCGGAACACAACAAAATCAC
>WNFO01005271.1_pt1 | contig 12601 bp, 10 predicted proteins | sample 5400251 | NCBI WGS metagenome assembly WNFO01 (sample SAMN13153354, study PRJNA577476) | soil metagenome | isolation source: 100 cm saprolite under Madrone tree | place: USA:California | collected 2016-06-14
GAGTCGCAGTCTATCGTATCTGGCGGAGCGGCAATTTCGATTGGATTAAATTGCCGGCGCCGGTGGCGCTGAACATTCTGGTGGCCGTGTTCGCCGCCGAACCGATCAACGGCCGCGCGATCTACAATCTATTTGCGGCAATCGCCGTCTTTCCAGTCCTGGTTCTCGCCGCAGCGAGAAAAGAGCCATCGGGCTTTTTCATAAGGATTTGCGCGCACCTCGGGCGTGCGTTTTACGCCATCTATGTCATGCAGGTTTCGGTGATCGTGTGGAGCAGAACGATATCGAAGCACTTATTGGGTTATCAGCTTGCCGACTTCGGGGTGGCAGGGACGATTGGAGTTCTCGTGACCGTTACGGCCTTGGCGTCGTTTCTGGACAAGTATTATGATCAGACAGCGCGCGCCAGAATGTCGAGGTTGTTTCGACGGAAGCAACTGACTTCAAACCGCAATATCTAAGCGAGGCGCCGGGCGCAACGAGCCTTGTGCGCCGAGCAGATCGAAGCCGACAACGCTGTCACTGGCAGGTTTGGGACGGCAGCTTGTCCCATAGTATGTTGGCCGAACCTTGCCGGACATAGATACACCACCCCTCGAGACGAATACCGATGTCGTATTTGGCCAAGTATGGTTGCACGTCTTCGGGATGCTGACACAGTTGCATGATCAGATCCGGACGTTGCTCCTCGATTGAGTAACCATAGTCGTATATCATATGGCCCCCTGAATTCGACGAGCGCTCGCAGCCCAGAGGATGACCGATGCATTGGCTCATGTGCGATATGGGCGTCGTTCTTGCCCAGCCAATCGATGCCGACGCGGTCGGAGAAATAGGGAAATTGGAATGATCAGCGCGGCGGTGGGAGCGAGGGGCGATGTAGACGTGAACATCCTGCGTTGTCCCATAACGAAGCAATCCTTGACCTACCGAACGGCTTCGATGCTGGAAACGAAGGACGGATCCTATGGATATCCAATCGAGGAGGGCATCTTTCTGCTGACGCCGGACAAGGCAATCGATCTTGCCGGCGGGTGTGTGGTGCCTGAGTCGGTTCGCCAGGAAAAGGCGATCGTCCGCGATTTCTACGACCAGTTCGGATGGAAGCTGACGGAATCGGGAAAATATCACGACACGGCGGCATTCATCGACCAGCGGCCACTGTCCTACGCATTCACCGAGCTGTGCATGAAGCGTGTCGGTGGCTATCTTCCGCCTTCCGGAATGTACTTGCTGGACGCCGGCTCCGGGGCGATCCCCCACCGTGCCTATATGGACTACCATGCAAACTATGCGTGGCGAATCTGCGTCGATTTTTCGATCGAGGCGCTCCATGAAGCCAGGCGCAAGCTAGGTGATCGAGGAATATATGTCCTTGGCGACATCACCAATCTGCCGTTCTCGGACAACGCGGTCGACGCCGTGATCTCCAATCATGTCGTCTACCATGTTCCCGCGGACGAGCAGGCCAAGGCGTTCAGAGAATTATGGCGCGTAACGCGCCCGGGAGGCCGCGCCGTCGTGGTGTACTCGTGGAAGGCGGCCGCCTTGCCGTGGTGGATCGAGCAGTTCGCGATCCGGATTTTGGGGCTTCGGAGAAAGAAGGCGGCGCTATCGCAGGAACGGGACTCTATGCCGAGATTGTATTTTCATCAGCAGAGCCTGAACTGGTTTGAAAAGCAGCGATGGCCGTTCAAATACGCCATTCGTCCGTTTCGCGTCGTCAGCAACGAGTTCCTCGGGTCGTATCTGGGCAATGATCGGCGATCGCGGATTCTTATTCGGCTCTTGCAGGGGCTTCAGTACGCCTTTCCGCGGTTGTGTGGCCGATACGGTCAGTATCCGACGATCGTCATCTCCAAATAGCCGATGCGACGCTTCTCACATCCGATGACTCGCGAGAGGGAATGTCCTCCTCCATGGGAGGCCTTTTTCCCATTGGGGTCCACGGCGTGACATCCTCGAGCTTTCGAGAGAGCGTGGTTCGCGGCGTCGCAGCGGGCTCGGTTGCTCAGGCCATCGAAGTTGCCGCCCAGTCTCTCTCCGCCATGGTGCCGGCACGCATTCTTTCGTCCGCGGATTTTGGCCTTATGGGCAAGATCAGCCAATAGGAATTCGATACAGCTAAGACCGCAGCGTGTCGCCATTTGATTTGGCAAATTCACTACCATATCGTCGCCGTTGGATCGGACTTCGCCACAAGCTTCTTTTTGAGAGCTGAGCTCGATCTCGCAAAGCCAGGGTCGGATGCTTCGAGCCATCGCCAAAGCGAGGGGAACGCCTATCGGCGACCAAAGAAGCGCGCTTAATCGCTATTCGCTATCCCGGCTGGCGAAGGGCCAACGGAAATATCTCGCCGTCAGCGTCGGAGGGTGGGTTTCCAGAACGGAAATGGTCGCGGGAAATATGTTGGGAGCCGACGCTATGGCAATAGGGATCACCGTCAACCACACATCCGCTTTTGTCTCTATCGTCATGGCTTCATTTCTCTTCCTTGCGTCGTAGTCGGCGCAATATCCGCCGTACACCAGGAGGCAGCAGCCGTGACACTAGCCGGCGGATCTTGCGGGAAAATCTCAAATGGTCCGCGGTGAAGTCCTGCGTATACATCGTGTGTTCGCGAGGGCCGGATTTCGCAGGGTTCGCCTCCGCACGGCCCATCAGACGCCGATGGGAGTAGTTGTAAAAGGCGTTCGGCTTCAGTGCGCACGTAACATTGAAAAAACCACTGTCGACCAAGACCACTTCCAGGCACTGAGTCGTCGGATACCACCAGCTAGACCAGCCGTAAATTTTTTTCTCGATATCGAAATAAGAAAGTGGGAGCTGATCCAGAACCTCTGTGGTGGTGCGCAGGCTCGATTTGGGCAGCCCCAGTGCCTCGTTCAGCTGTTTGGCGAGATAATCCGTCGCTGATGCTCCCTCAATGAACAATGTGCCGCCATCAGCAAGCAACTTGCGAATCCGCTGCAAAGCCAGCACCGGGCTCCTGAGGTGATAATACACGCCAACAAAGAGCACGATGTCAAAAACGCCAAGGTCCTCTGGCAACGCATCATATATGCTGCCGCGAACATAGGTGGCGGAGGATTTCTTGATTTCCTTCACAGCGTTGAAGATGGTGACGTCCGGGTCTTGAATGTCCACCGCGGTCACCTGCGCTCCACGTCGCTCCAGTTCGAAAGTAAACGGACCATCCCAGGCACCGATATCCAACGCTCGCAAGCCTGCCAAGTTGTGCGGGACACCCAGCTCGTTCAAGCAGAGTGTGGGCTCCAATTTCAAGGCCTGTCCGGGCGTAAAAAACCCAGATTCGATCTCGTACTTGTGATAACAAGTCCGATTAGCAAGCTTTGGATGAACAGACATTGCTTACTCCAATATTAGGATTGAAGTCACATTTCACTCTTTCTCTATTCCCAATGCCTCGCCAACTTGCGTTGGACGCTCCTCAATCCGTCGGCATTGCTTGCCACCACGGCGGATACCGAAGTCATGAGCGCGAGGCTGGCCCATTGTGCAACGTCAAGACCGCCTGGGCTGAGGCAGTTGTTGGTCGCAAAGACGATCTGGTCCCCGGGTGCTATAAACCGACATCCAACGGATGACCGGCTTGCTAACCCAAGTTTGCTGCCGGACGATGGCATTTGCAGGAGCAAGCCCTCGCCTGGAGCGGCAACATGCTCCAACGGATGGTAACATGGGCGTGGCGCGTGTGCGAATCTCCGGAATTGACTTCGTCAAGACGCACCTCTCCTGTACACGACCTAGTTCGGCTAATCGCCTTCTCTAAGCCTCTGCGTTATCGCACCAAATGCCGCGTTGGCAATTAGCTGACATGGAAGATGGGGGGCACAACGAAGTGCGGCTGCCGGAAGAAGGAGCCGATCCTAGGAACTTTCGTTGGCGGCCGTCCCTCGCGGAGTGGCCGGTCGTCAGAGATTCTCAATGGCAGGGCGGCCGAGAATCCGAAGGGTCAGCTTTCGGCAGCTGACCAGGACCGGATAGAGCACGCGCGCGAGCCGCTGGCGCGAGAAAACCCAGCGATTGAGCCGGTTGAAGACGGAGCCCTCGCTTCCCAGGAGTGCCAGCACATGCAGGCAGTCTGCGCCATAGTAGAACCGGCCGTTCCACTTTACGGCCATTCCTTCGTTGAGGTCGAAGCCCTTCGCGGAGAGCTCCCTTACGAGCGGGTCGTCACTTCGGGCGTCGATTAGATGCACTTTTTCGATGAGTTGACGGATGCGGTACATCAGCACGTAGCGCGAGCAGAAGGGGCAAAGACCGTCATAGACGATCCATATCTCGTGTCCGTTGCCAGGGGAGTCACTCGACGTGGACTTCATATTCATCCCGCTTTCGGACATCGCGCACCAGCTTGCCGTTGTCAAGCGAAAGGCAGACGGAGTCGACGACATATTTATAAGCGACGATGTCGTCGATCTTCAGTCTGTTGAACTCCGTGAACACGAAGGGATTTGGCAGCATGTGTTGTGGGTAGAAATAGTAGAGATTGTTTTCCTTGATGAAGGGATGATCTTTCATGAAAATGTGGGTCTTTCGCATGAATCCCAACACTTGGTCGAGGCTGACGTCGGAATCCTGATGGGAAAGGATTTCGGGGCCGCAGGAGATCGCGTCCCGCCATTCCCCTAGATTGAGGTTGTTGCCGCCGATGCGGCGGCGAAAACCATTGTCCGGGATGTACATTTTCGACTGTGCGATGCTGTAGGAGTAGATGCCGAAATACCCGGCGGGCACCGGCACCTGCCGGCCGTCACGGGTGACAGCGACGAAGTTCGTGCTGACGAGCTTGCCGCTGTCCAGCCAGCCCAGATAATTGGTGTAGAAGAAGAAACTGCCGAACAGGGTTGCCGCAACGCAGCAGACCTTCATCAGCAACGTGAACTCCTTTTCGCGCAGGCGCAAAGCCGAGGCGTAGATGATGAGATTCATCACGATCCAGAAATGGAACATGGCGCCCAATGTCAGATAGACGCCGACGTGAAACACATCGAACAGCAGGCAAACGATGGCCAGCGTCCTGACCCGGATGCAGGCGACGACGGAGAGAAGCTGAACGCCGAGTACGAAGGTGTTGAATACGAGTGCGTTGTCGCGAATGGCGTCCCATGTCAATTGCACGAGCCACGGATATGTGGCCAACGGATTGTCACCGCGATCGAGCCCAATGACGATCGCGGTTTGAGTGGGATTGCTCAGCAACCAGGTCCAGGGGGCGGGCCCGCCCGCCTGAAGCTTCGAAATGGCCGAATAGACGTAATTCCCCAGATGCCCTCCGACGAGGACCGCCCAAATCAATCCGGCGGTGGTATCCCGCAGCTGCAGACGGTCGATGTCGCCGAGGGCACTTCGCAGCCAGTGAAATCTTTGGGAGGCCCAGTCGCTCGTGACAAGGATCGTCAGCAGCGCGCCTTCTGCGGCGAATGATCCCGTATCCAGCAAGCTGAGGTAGTCGGTCTCCACGATCTCGACGCCGTCGATCGCGCCGATTCGTATGCGGAACAATGTATAGTAAAACATTAGCGGCAGTACGAACACGGGGCGCCACAAGCCTGCCGCACCGGCCACTACGGCCAACAGTGCCGCATAACGGAAGAACAGCACATGCGGCACATCCACACCGAAGAGGACGTTGGGTGGGGGCGCGACCGCGCCAAATGCATCGAACAACACTTGGACCAGTATGAAGGCGCCGATACCGCGCAATATCACCCGCAACAGCCAGGGGACGGCGGCGTAAGGGATCGCAGCAAAAAGGCAGGCCAAGCCGCAGCTGAAAGCGACAAGTCCAAAAGCCTCGATATCGGACCCGTGATGGCCCACTTCGTAGAGACTACGATGTGTGACCTTGTACACGAGAAGCGAGAGGCATAGCAGCACGAGCGGCAGGTAGGTGCTGGCTGTCGGAATCCGGATGGCGCCGGCAATTCGGCTTGCCAAAGTGGCCGCACCCGCGCCGTGCCGAAGATTGCCAAGCGCCATGATGCGTGCACCCTTCATCGCCGAAAGGGGCAAGGAACTCTTCCTTTCGCCCTGCCCGCCCGATACCGAACCATGCGACGGCTTTTCCATCCACTCACACCAATCAGCTGCGAACGAATTCAGTCGGTCACCCAATACTTCCGGTTAAACAAATTTAACACATAACACGCACCCGAATCTCGGAATAGGCGCGTAATCGCCGCAGGGTCTGGCTGTTATGCGGGGGGCTTCGCTTACGATATCGCCCGATTGGACAGCACCCCGCGCTGCTCGCGTGCCAGAATGCGCGACTCGGTCGCCTGCCCGAGCCAATAGTTGAAGCGCCAGCGCGCGCGAAAGAGAGATTCTTGCCTGAATGTTATGCAAGAAGCGCTCATGATAAGCCCTTCTCTCAGCAATTGGCGCGAAAGCCGTGGCCAGGTGCCCGGCCATCGTTTCGAGCCGGTGCCCTCGACCGCATGCGAAAGGCGATACTTTCCGCGTCCATAACGAATAGCCCGCTCCAAGACCCAGGCCTTGTCCAATTGCTCCTTGCGGATGAAATGCTCGACCACAGCTTCAGGCACAAACCATGCTTTGTGGCCCAGTCGTCCGAGCCGCTGCACCAATTCCGTCTCGCTTCCCATGGGATACCTTGATCCCCTTGGGCCTATGGCGGTGTCAAAGCGGATTCCAGCCTGGAATATGCTGGTACGTAGGGCCATGTTCGGCCCGAAAATCAGTCCGGGCGACAGCGGTCCCTCCTTCAATGATAGATCCGTGAGCGAGTATACGGGCCTCGGGTCTATCCATTGTACCCACTGGGGCGGGGGCGCTTCCCAGCGCGGCACGATCGCGCCGCCGAACATCGAGCAACCCGGCTGAGCGTCGGCGGCTTTTTGCAACTCAACTAGCCAGTCCGCATGAGGAAAGGCATCGTCGTCCGTCAATACTGTCAACTCTCCCTCCGCCAGTTCGAGGCCGGTGTTCAACGCCCGATTCTTTCCCGCCTCGCGTTCGAACACGCGGCGCAAGGGCAGCCGGTGGGTGAATGAGGCAACGACTTCAGCCGTCTCGTCCGCGCTGCCGTTATCGACAATGACGAGTTTCCAGCCGGATGCCGGCGGCCGAAGATTGCAGTATGCCTGAAGGACCTCCCGCAAAATCGGCGCCCGATCCTTTGTCGCGAGCAAGACCGTGAGCATCTGACCCGAACTTCCTATGCCCGCCACGGATTTAGCGCTTGCTGGTCGCGTCCGACCGCCGCGCATCCTCGGCCCATCAGCTGTCGCGATCGATTCCAGTCGGTGATCGAAGGCGATATCTTCTGTAGAATAGCAAATTGCGTAGTGTGCATTGGCATTCGCTCTACCCTGACCCACTCCTCCGTTAGGCGATTGAAGGGCGCAACGCGAAGTCTCTCAATTGGCTTGAGCTCGACCCATTCGGCCGCGTCGGCTTTTTTGTAAAATACTAACTGCAAGCAAGTACATGAACCTGACGGTATGAAGCTCCGGATGTCGGACAAGGCTACGCAGCACCTGTCTCGGTAGCTCGCCCCATCGGCCTTTCTCGACAAGGTATGCGCAAAAATATATGGAATCACGGAACGAAATCACAGGTTCAAGGTTGTTTTGTACCAGTATTTTATTAAGATAAATTTCCAACGCTCGAAAATGCCCAGGAGGACCAGTTCTTTCTTCTGCAGTTCCATACCCCGTATTACTTCCATGAATCCGATATCCCCCTAGTACGCTGCTGATCGAATAGCAATCGCCAATCAACGACGCAGCCCGCCGGACGAAGTCGTCAGCCGCTACCTTCAACCCCTCAGGGAGCGGGAATATCTTGCGGGCGAGCGCACGATTTAGGGACATCCCTGTTGTCGGCCCGCAAGGGGAATAGGTGAACTTGTACCGTTTTGCGTAGTTATACAGATTGAGCGGCCCCCTACTCTCACTGCCTACTCGGCCGCCTGTTGCCGCTCCCTCATAGTCTATCAGCTCTAACCCATGAGAAACAAAGATCGACTTCGAAGCATATTCGGTGTCACTAAATACATTTACGACTTGCGCGATCTTGTCGGGATAAAAGACGTCGTCAGAATCTAGAAGGCAGATGATTTCGCCATGGCTGGAGGCGATGCCGGAATTAAACGCTGAAGCCTGTCCCCCATTTTCCTTTAGTACGGGTAAGATTTGGCAACCATACTGAGCGATGACGTGCCGTGAGTCGTCGGTCGAGCCGTCATCGACAACGATGACTTCAATGGGCGCGTAGGTTTGATTCAATGCGCTGTCAATCGCTCGCCCGAGGAATTGGGCGTAGTTGAAGTTGTTGATGATAACGCTTACGAGAGGGCGGGACGCACCACGCTTTCCATCGGTGTTTCCGCGTGCGCGGTGACAAGTTTGAAGGGTCATGAATGTGAAGCCTTAGGCAAGGTCGAAAAGTCGATTAGCGGCACTTGCCCGCTCAAGTCATCCAGTTCCTTGTCATCAGCGACCTCTTGCGCGAGCAATTTGAGCCCGTTAGGCCAAGGAATGGCAAGGCGGCCAACACCGGCGCTCAGTAGGCGTTCTTGTCTGCCACCACGGCTAGCACGGTTTTCGCGAGAATTCTGATATCGAGCCATAGCGACCAGTTGTCGATGTAATAGATGTCGTGCTCGACGCGCTTGGCCATTTTGTCCGGGGTCTGGGTCTCGCCCCGATAGCCACAGACTTGCGCCCAGCCGGTAATGCCGGGCTTCATGCGGTGGCGCGAAGCGTATTCGCTGAATATGGCATCGAGGGGACGGTCGCCCTGATCTGGCCAGAGCTCGTCGGCCCGGGCCCATATCGGGTGGGGCCGTGGTCCTACCAGCGACATTTCCCCACGCAGCACGTTGAAGAGCTGAGGCAGTTCATCAAGGCTTGAGCGGCGCAGAAACCGTCCGATCCGAGTCACCCGCCGATCGCCCCGCTGCGCCTGGCGTACGCCCGGCTGCTGATCGTCGCCATGCGTCATAGTGCGGAATTTCAAGACGTCGAAGGGCTGATTGTTGAAGCCGAGGCGCTTCTGCCGAAAGAACACCGGGCCGGGGCTGCCCAGCTTGATGAGGCAGGCGATGGCCGCCATCGTCGGCAGCACCAAGATCAGGAGGAAGGCGGCGAGCATCCGATCGAACAGGCTCTTGACGATAAGATTCCATTCGGAGACAGGCTGATCGCGAACCGTGAGCGAACAGAATCTCTCCACCTGCTGCCGCTTTTCCACGATGTTGAGCATCTTCAAATCCGGCGCCAGCCGGATCGGCACCGGCAAATGGCGGAACCGGCGCAATATCTCCATGATGTGCTGGTCGGCAGACCAGGGGAGCGTGATGACGATCTCGTCGATCCGCTCGCTTCGCACGTGATCGATCAGTTGGCGGCTACCTCCCAGGCACGGCACGCCGCCGATTTCTTCGCGCGAAATCTCGGCGCGGTCGTCGAAATATCCGCACACGAGCAAACGGGTCGGCCACCGGGCCGAAGCGTCGACTATGAATCGGGTCCCATGTTCGCCACCGCCGTAGACGAGGATCCGCTTGGCCAGCCGCCCCTCTCTCAACCACTTGGTAACCATCTGGCCGGCCGCGATGTCCATCAGGCCCACGACTAGCGTCGCCACCGCCCAGGCCCTGGGCCAGTGGTGGAAGGAAACGGGCGGTACGCTCGTGCCGAAATAGTGGGCGAGATAGGCATACCCGCCAAGCCCGGCCACTTCTGCCAACGCAAGGGCTGCGACCGTCCCGGCCACCGACGTGGAAAAGACATCGGACTCCCGTGATCCGGCGGTCGACAGGTGGATCATAGGCCTGATCACGGTGAACAAAATCGCTACGCCAAGCCCACCAATTGCGGCCTCAGGAAAATCCGGCGTGCCCCGCTCGCCTTCGCCGACTAAAGCGAGGAGAAGATTGCAGGCGACAATGAGGAGGCCCTGGCCCCCTATCAACAGAACCGAAAGGAACAGCGGCGACAACGGAGCGCCCACAGCCCGCGCCGCGGACGGCGGCGCCCCAACCGACCCGATGTTGCGCAGATTGGCTGGCTTCTTAGATTCGTTATAGCCGACACTTCTCTGGCCGGCGATGGAAATGCCTGCCAATCGACGCATCGTGTTTTCTCGCTCGGCTGCCATCGTGCATAATCCCCGCTGATGCTCCGCAAGAAGTTCGCCCGAGGGCGATAGCGCTGGGGCGCCCGCAGCTACCCTAGCGGCGACGAGTTAACAAATAACAATTTCAACACCCTTCGACTATCTACGGTGCCCGCATTCGCCGGTTTTCGTTGGTGATATTTTTTGGTTAATGTCGACATCTTCCGGTAATACCTCCGATTACTCGGCCAGGGGCGCCTGGACACCCTGTCCGGATTCGATGGGTGCCGAAGACGATGCCGTATCTCGCCGCAGGAGCACGGCGACAATCGCCCAAGCGGCAATCGCGATGATTACGCGGGTTGCCACTGATGCGAGCGCAGCGCCAATCGCGCCATGGGAAGGAACCAGGAACCAGCACAGCAGGATATTTATCGGAGGCATCGCAAGCTGCGCCAGCGTACGCAAACCGGTACGGCCGATGCTGATGACGATATCGAGGCCCAAGGACTGGATAAGACTGACCATAGGCAGCGGTGCGAGAATGAAAAGGGCAGTCTCCGTCCCGATGTAGCTGCTGCCGAGGACGCGCGGGGCAAGGGGCGCCAACAGAAGAATTGCAAAGGCACCGACAGCACCCAGCGCGAGCCCGAATGGCAGGAGCCGAATGGCCAGCCGGGCGCTACTTCGCGGCCCCGAGACGCCGACTTCAAAAAACCGGACATAGGCCGAATAGAGCAATGCGCTCACCGGTATTCCCGCCGCCGCGACGATCCGTGTGGCGGCAGCGTAGAGACCCGCTGTCTGCAAATCCGCCAACGCAGCAATTACCGGTTTGTCGGTGCTTCCGAAGGCGGTTTGGGACGCCGTCTGCAGAGCAAAATGGAAGCCGTCGCGCCAATCGTGCCAGGCGATCTTCCAGTCCGGCTTGCAAAGATAGCGGGGAACCAGCCATAGCGATACGACCGCAGCGATCGCTGAAACGGCTAGGTAATAATACGACCATGACAGAGCATCGTGATGCGACGCCGAATTGATCCAAAGCACAGCGGCGACTACACGGACAGTACCGAACCCTACGGTTAGCCACAGGGTGCCCATGGGCCGGCCGACGGCCTGATAGCAACCGGCGACGATGCCGTTGACCTGGGCCAAGCCGATATCCGAACGAGAAAGACTAGGGCGGTCGCCATAGCCCGCGGCAGTTCCCCCCGCGCGCGCCCCACTCTGCGGAACAGCAGTTGATCGGCGCCCCAACCTGAAAAAGAACAAAAGAAAGTGATAAGCGCCGATACGGTAGCAAGGGCGCCGAACTGTTCCGCACCCATGGATGTGGCGACGATCCCGAAGATAACGATCCGCAATGCGAGCCGCGCCGCCATGGCAATCGTGATGATGCTCATGTTGGCGAAGAGCCGGGAGCCGCTGATAGACTTACCCAGCCGTTTCGGATTGAGCCATCTTTGAATGGACTCCATCCGCGAGGTTGCGCCGACGTCGAATTTCACCAGCACACCCCCTCGTAACAAGGGTGCTGACGAAGGGTCAAATCATGCCCAGCCAAGTCGACGATTTGGTGATCGGATCTCAGAAGGGGCAGCAATCCGCGAAACGAGGCGTGTGGCGTCCCAACTACCACAATATCGCTGCGCTCCAGTGCATCGCCGAGATCGGAAACGAGCAAGCCGGACAGATGCGGGAGATGCTGCATGGCGAAGCGCCGATTGCTGCCGATGAGACGCGCAAGCTGCAGGTCCAAGTCGTAGATCGCGACCTCAAATCCCTTGCCAATGAGCCGTTCCGCGAGTTCGACCAGGGGGCTCTCCCGCAGGTCGTCGGTATCTGGCTTGAATGTCAATCCCAAGATCGTAACCCGGCGCTTGCCATTGCGCGCGATCATCCCGAGGACCCGATCGATCTGATGTTGGTTGGCGGCGAGAGTGGCGTCGAGCACGAAGCTTGGCGCATCGAGGGTCTTGGCGTGATAGCGCAGCGCCCGCAGATCCTTCGGCAGGCAGGATCCACCGAAGGCAAATCCCGGCTTGAGATAGGCCGGCGAAATGTTGAGCTTGCGATCGGCGCAGAGCACAGCCATCACCCTTCGCCCGTCGACTCCGCTCGCTTTGCAGATCTGGCCGATCTCGTTGGCGAAGCTGACCTTTAAGGCATGCCAAGTATTGTTGGCGTATTTGATGGCTTCGGCGGTGCCAATATCCACGGTATGGATCTCGGCTCCGTTGCCGCTGTTGATTTGCCGCAACATCTCGCTGGTGCGTTCGTCCAGCGTGCCGATCACCGCAACCGCCGGCTGCCTGAAATCGTCGACCGCGCTTCCTTCGCGTAGAAACTCGGGATGGTAGGCAAGCCCGAAGTCCACGCCGGGCTCCTTGCGGGAAACCTCCCGCAGCATCGGAATCACATAACGGTTGGTCGCGCCGGGCAGAATCGTGCTGCGGATAACCAGCATGTGATATTCACGCTTGAGGGCGAG
>WNFO01004042.1_pt1 | contig 12600 bp, 10 predicted proteins | sample 5400251 | NCBI WGS metagenome assembly WNFO01 (sample SAMN13153354, study PRJNA577476) | soil metagenome | isolation source: 100 cm saprolite under Madrone tree | place: USA:California | collected 2016-06-14
AGTCGGCGTCCTGCTTCGAGTGGAGGTAGTTGACGGCGACGGCCGCACCTTCCCGAGCCAGCGTCAGCGAGATCTCGCGTCCGACGTCGCGCGCGCCGCCGGTGACCAGCGCAACCTTGCCGCCGAGGCCGAGGTTCACGGTCCCATCATCCTCGCGCCCGGGCGCGCTCGATGAGCCGGAAGAGCCGGTCAGGGGTCACCGGCAGCTCGGCGATCTCGATCCCGAGCGGCACCAGCGCGTCGGCGACCGCATTCGCGATGGCGGCGGGGGCGCCGATCGTCCCGCCCTCGCCCATGCCGCGGAAGCCGCCGAGCGCCACCGGCGACGGCGTCTCCAGGTGATGCACCTCCATCCACGGGACCTCGCAGGCCGAGGGCACCACGTAGTCCATCAGGGTGCCGCTCAAGAGCTGCCCCTGATCGTCGTAGACGATCTCCTCGAGGAGCGCCGCCCCGAGCCCCTGGGCCACGCCCCCGTGGACCTGGCCGTCCACGATGAGCGGATTGACCATGCGCCCGCAGTCCTCCACGACGACGTAGCGCAAGGGCTTCACCTCGCAGGTCCCCCGATCCACCTCGACCACCGCCACGTGGGTCGCGTTGGACGCGGTGCCGTAGTAGGGATCGTAGAAGCGCGTGGCCTCGAGGCCCGGCTCCAGACCGGTCGGCAGCCGCCGCGCGCCGGTGTACGCGGCCCTGGCGATCTCGCGCACGGCGACGCTCCGATCGGGCATCCCGCGCACCGCCCACCGGCCGTCGGTCATCACGACGTCGGCCGGGTCGGCCTCGAGGAGATGGCCGGCGATCACGAGCATCTTCTCGCGCACGGCGCGCCCGGCGAGGATGGCGGCCCCGCCCGCCAGCACGAGGCTCCTGCTCGCGTAGGTGCCGGTGCCGTAGGGCGAGGCCTCGGTGTCGCCGTGGATGACACGCACATCGTCGATCGGCACGCCGACTTCGTCGGCCACGATCTGGGCCAGCGTGGTTTCGAGCCCCTGCCCGTGCGAGGCGACACCGAACACCGCCGTCACCTTGCCCGCGGGATCGAAGCGGATCGTCGCCGCCTCGGTGCCGGTCGCGATGGGCATACCGGGCGAGACGGGAATCGCCGAGCCGATCCCGGTCAGCTCGACGTAGGAGGCGACGCCGACGCCCAGCCAGCGTCCCTCGGCGCGCGCCCTGGCTTGCTCAGCGCGCACGGCCGCGTAATCCAGAGCCTCGCAGGCCCGCAGCAGCGACGCGGTGAAGCTCGACCGATCCCACACGATGCCGGACGGCGACTTGTAGGGAAATTCCTCGTCGCGCACGAAATTGCGGAGACGGATCTCCGTCGGATCCAGCCCGAGCTGGCGCGCCGCTCGATCCATCAGGCCTTCGATCACGAAGACCGCCGGCGGGCGTCCGACTCCCCGATACGGGCCCAGCGGCGCCTTGCAGGTGGCGACGCCTCGCGTGCGCCCTCGGTACGTGGGCACCCGGTACGGCCCGGGCAGGAAGCTGATCGTCTGCACCGGTTCGATGGCGGCCGTCCACGGATAGATGGAGTACGCGCCGACGTCGACGGTGACCTGAGCGCGGAGCCCGACGATGGCGCCGTGGCGGTCCACGCCGAGCTCGGCCTCGACGATCTCGTCCCACGCGTGCGTGGTCGCGAGCAGATCCTCGCGGCGGTCACCGATCCACTTCACCGGGCGACCCAGGCGGCGGGCCATCACGCAGGTGGCGATCTCCTCCGGGTAGAGCGACGCCTTGGCGCCGAAGCCCCCGCCCACATCGGCGGCGATCACGCGGATGCGGTGCTCGGGTATGTCGAGCAGATCGCTCAGGACGTCGCGGACGAGACCGGGACACTGCGCCGACGAGCGCAGCGTGAGCGTCCCGCTTCCGGTCGCGTACTCGGCCAGACAGCCGCGGTTCTCCATGCAGACCGGGGTGTGCCGGTGAAAGCGGAATCGCTCGCGCACGACCAGCGCCGCCCCGGCCAGCGCCTCGTCCACATCGCCCCGGGCGAACTCGCGGCTGACGAGCAGGTTGGTGCCCGCCTCGTCATGGAGCAGCGGGCTTTCGGGCCGCAGCGCCTGTTCCATGTCCGTGACGACAGGGATCGGCTCGTACTCGACCAGGATGCGCTCGACCGCGTCCTCGGCCACGTACCGGCTCTCCGCCGCGACCATCACGACGGCTTCACCCACGTGACGCACTTTACCGAGCGCGAGGGGCGGAAAGCTCGTGACCTTCACGGCGGGAGTCTTGGAGGCCGCGCGCACGGGCTTCGCCGAGCGCGCGACGTCTTCGCCCGTCAACACCGCCGCGACTCCCGGGAGCGTGAGCGCCGCGGAGGCGTCGATCCGCACGACGCGCGCGTGGGCATGGGGCGATCGGAGGAAGGCGGCGTACAGGAGCCGCGCCGGACGGTGGTCGTCGACGTAGCTCCCCTGCCCGGTCAGGAAACGACCGTCCTCCCGTCTTGCCACGCGTGCTCCGACGAGCCGCGGGAGCGCCGTCGGGGCCGTCGCGCCGGCTCGGTGCTCGGTCACAAGCGTCGCGTCCCTTCGCGCCGGAGCCCTACGCGCGTTCCTCCGGACCTAGCGCCCGGCGACAAGTGTCGGGGCCGCAGCGCGGACCGCGTTGACGATCCCCTGGTAGCCGGTGCAGCGGCAGAGGACAGCGGAGATGCCCTCGCGTATCTCACGGTCGGTGGGCGACGGATTCGTGCGGAGGAGATCGAGGGCGGTGATCAGCATGCCCGGGGTGCAGAAGCCGCACTGCAGTCCATGGTGCTCGCGGAACGCCTCCTGCAGCGGATGGAGCTTGCCGTCCCGCATCAGGCCTTCGACCGTCATGAGCTCGGCGCCGTCCGCCTGGACGGCGAGCATGATGCAGGAGCGGGCGGCTTCGCCGTTGAACATGATCGTGCAGGCGCCGCAGATCCCGTGCTCGCACCCGACGTGCGTGCCGGTGAGACCGAGGTCTTCTCGGATGAAGTCCGCGAGCAGCTTGCGGGGCTCGCACCGCCCCTCGTGCGCGACACCATTCACGTTCAGACGGACGGTGACCATGTCAGCCACGCGCGACTCCGATCGCCCTCGTGAGGGCGCGCTTGGTGAGCACTCCAGTCAGGTGGCGCCGGTAGTCGGCCGAGGCGTGGATGTCCGCATCTGGAGCCACGAGCTCGGTGGCCCGCCGGGCCGCGGCCTCGATCGCCGCCTCGCCCAGCCCCTCGCGCTCCAGAATCTCCTCGGCGGCGCGCAGCCTCACCGGCACGGGGCCGGCGCCGGCGGTGGCGAGCCTCGCCATCGTACAGCGCGGGCCCTGGCGCACGACCAGGGCCGCGATGCCGATGATCGCGAAGTCGCCGTGACGGCGCGCGAACTCTTCGAGCGCGTACCCGGCGCCGGCCGGCATCACCGGTAGCCTCACCTCCGTGAGGATCTCGTCAGGCGCGAGGCTCGTGGTGAGGTACGTCTGGAACAGATCCCCGGCGCGGATCACGCGCTCGCCCCTCGCTCCGCGCGCCACCACCTCGCCCTCGAGCGCCGCGAGGACCGCCGGATACTCGGCCGAGGGGTCGGCGTGAGCGATCGAGCCGCCGATCGTGCCTCGTGTGCGGATCGGCAAGTGCCCGACCCAGCGCGTGGCTTCTTTCAGGAGCGGCAGGCGCTGGGCCACGACGGGCGAGAACTCGATCGTCCGCTGACGCGTCATGGCCCCGAAGCAGATCTGGCCGTTGTGCTCGCGGATGTAGGCGAGCGAACTGATCCGGTTCAGATCCACCAGCGCCGCCGGCCGGGCCAGGCGGAAGTTCAGCAGGGGCATGAGGCTCTGGCCACCGGCCAGGACTTTAGCGTCGCCGCCGTAACGCCCGAGCGCCTCCAGCGCCTCCTCGAGACTCTTCGGGGCGTGGTACTCGAATTTCGGCGGTTTCATTGTAGCGATGTCCTCGAGGCCGGCTTGGACCGAGGGTGGCCTGAAAAAGAAGCGAGTGGCTCCGATACGCCCGTTCTGGGCTGAAGGGCTCGTGGCGCGAGTGGCTCCGACACGCTCGTTCTCACCTCGGGCGCCCCAGAACGGTGTGGCTCCGTCGCGCCTGATCAATCGCCTTCCATAGTTTCGAGGGCGTCATTGGCAGCTCGTTGATCCTGATCCCGAGCGGGGCCAGCGCGTCGCTGACGGCATTCGCGATGACCGCCGGCACCGTCATCGACGACGACTCGCCGAGCCCCTTCGAGCCGAGCGGCGTCAGCGGCGACGGCGATACCACATGCGCGATTTCGATGGTCGGCGCCTCGCTCGCGGTCGGTACCAGGTAATCCATGAAGGTCCCCGTCAGCAGCTGTCCATTCTCGTCGTAGGCGAGCTCCTCGTACAGCGCACCCCCCAGCCCGTGGAGCGCGCCGCCGTAGATCTGCCCCTCGGCGATCATCGGGTTGATGATCGTGCCGGCGTCGTGCACGGTGACGTAGCGGAGGATCTTGATCGCGGCGGTCTCCGGATCAACCTCCACCGCCATCACTTCTGCGATGAAGCCGTAGGTGTTGGAGGAGTTCACCCGGTCTTCCGCGTCCACGGCTTTCGCGACGGTGAAGCCGAACACCGCCGTCGCCTGGAGCCCGGGCTCCATCCCCTCGGGCAGCGACTCCGTGTTCCAGTGGGCCCGGCCCGCCAGGTCCTTGATGGAGTACGACGGGCCCTTGCCGCCGCGGAGACGCACGGCGCCGTCCCGGAACTCGAGAGAGGGCGCCGGCAACTCCATCAGGTGCGCCGCGTAGTCCACGAGCTTCGCCTTGAGTTTGCGCGCGGCCAGGGCGACGGCGCTCGTCCCCACGGAGCCGAAGCGGCTCGAGTACGTTCCCGACGAGATGGACCACACGCGCGTGAAGGTGTCCATCTCGTCGACGACGGTGACGTCCTGGGGCACGAGCCCGAGCTCGTCGGCGACGATCTGGGAGACGACGGTCTGATGGCCCTGGCCCTGGGGCGTCGTGCCGAGGATCGCGATGACGCGGCCGAGCGGGTCGATCTTGATCGTCGCCGATTCCACGGCGCCCGACTTCGCCAGGTACTCGGGCTTCGCGCGGAACTGCGGGTCGAGCGCCGTGGCCACGTAACCCATGTTGGATACCGACGGGTCGACGGCGAGCGCGAGCCCGATCCCGACGTAGCGCCCCGCGGCCCGCGCCGTCGCCTGCGCGCGTCGCAGCTCGTCGTAGCCCGCGAGCTCGAGCGCGCGATCGAAGGCGGCCGGATAGTCCCCGCTGTCGTAGAGCCCACCGCTCGGCGTGCGGTACGGAAACTGATCGGGCTGGACGAGGTTCTTCCGCCGCACCTCGACCGGGTCGAGGCCGAGACGGTCGGCGAGCCGGTCCATCATGCCTTCGGTCTCGAAGTAGAGGTGGCCGCACGCGTAACCGCGATTGGGCCCGGTGAGGCTCTTGTTGGTCATGACGACGGACGCGTCGACCTCGAGATTCTGAAACCGATAGGGGCCGACGAAGTTCCCGGTCGGACGGAAGCTGCAGCCCGGCTCGGGGCTGCGAAGATAGCCGCCGACGTTGTCGAGCCACCTGAACCGCATGCCGAGGATCGTCCCGTCTTTCCGCGCCGCCACTTCACGATACGCGACGCGATCCGTCCCGCTCGACGACGCCAGTAAGTGCTCTCTCCGGTCCTCGATCCACTTGACCGGCACCCCCAGCCGCTTCGTGGCGAGCGCCATCAGCGCGATGTACGGGTAGATCGACGACTTGATGCCGAAGGACCCCCCGATGTCGGCGGGCACGATGAAGCGCAGCTTGTTCTCCGGCAGGCCGAGAACGCGCGCCGTCAGGGGGTGCATGATGAACGGGCCCATGAAGTTCGACCACACGGTGCACACGCCATCGAGCAGGTCCCACCGGGCGATGACGCCGTACGTTTCGATCGGCGTCGACGCGTACTTCGGAAAGGTGAAGCGCTCGTTGACGACGACGTCGGCGTCGCGAAACGCCCGATCGGGGTCGCCATAGACCAGCCGGCGGTTCCCGGCCAGGTTCGACCCGACGGCCTCGTGGAGCACCGGCGCGTCGGCCTCGAGGGCGCGCTCGGGATCGACGACGACCGGGAGAGGCTCGTAGTCCACCTGGACGAGATCGGCGGCATCCTCGGCGATGTAGCGATTTTTCGCCACGACGACGGCCACCGGCTCTCCCACGAAGCGGGCCCGATCGGTCGCCGCGCAGTAATAGTGAATCGGCGCCGTGACGCCGACCGAGAAGGGCTTGGTGTGCCGGGCGACATCCTCGCCCGTGATCGCGCCGACGACGCCGGGAAGGGCCAGCGCCGCCGAGAGGTCGTACCCGCGGATCTTCGCGTGGGCCAGCGGCGAGCGGACGATCGCCGCGTGGCACGCGTTCGCGACCGGAGGATGATCGTCGATGAAGGTTCCGCGACCGGTCAAGAGCCGCGCGTCCTCGACGCGCTTGACCGACTTGCCGATCCAGCCGAGACCCGTTCCCTCCACGTGGCCAGGCCCACTACCCGCCGGCCAGGACGAACGGCACGCCGGCGTTTTTCGCCACCGCCTGCAGCTGCTCCATCAGATCGTCGGGAATCGGCACGCCGCGCTCGAGCCGTTCCCGCTTCGTCGCTCGTTCCGGGTCACCGGCGACCATCACGGGCTGGTTCGCGTCGACGCGCTTGGCGTTGTGGAGAACGTCGATCACCTGGTCGAGGTCGGCCTCGAACTCGCCGTCCGCACGGAACGCGCGCGGGTCGATCGCCATGAAGAAGTGGCCGATGTTGTGCGGGTCGGACTTCTTCTGCGTCTGGTTGCGGATCGGCGAGAACGAGGCCCCGGCGAGCGTGCCGGCGAGGACGTGCACCATCACCGCCAGCCCGTAGCCCTTGTGACTCCCCGCCTCGCGCGAGCCGCCGAGCGGTGTAATGCCGCCGTCGCGATCGCTCACGTGCTGGAACCCTTTCGCCGAGTCCGTCACGGACTTGCCATCGCCATCGACGACCCAGCCCGACGGGAGCGGCTTGTGGTTCAGCTTGTACACCCGGACCTTGCCGGCGGCGACGGTCGTGGTCGCCATGTCCAGCTCGAACGGCGCATTGCGCTTCGCCGGGGCGGCGAAGGCGAGCGGATTGGTGCCCATGACCGGCTCCGCCCCGAAGGTCGGCACCATGGTCACGCCGCGGGTGGCCGAGGTCACCATGCCGATCACGCTGCGGTCAGCCGCGATCCTCGAATAGCAGCCGGCGGCGCCGAAGTGATGCGAGTTGAACACCGCGACGACGCCGACACCGGCCGCCAAGCACTTGTCGACCGCCAGATTCATCCCGTACGCCGCGGCCGGATGACCGAGCGATGCGTCGGCGTCGATGAGCGCGGTCGCCGCGTTCTCGCGCACCGTGCGGAACACCGGCCGCATGTTGAGGCGGCCGGCGCGGAACTCCTGGTCGTAGGTGGGGAGCATGCCGATGCCGTGCGAGTCGACGCCTCGCAAGTCGGTCTCGACCATCATGTCCGCCGTGGTCTCGGCGTAGGCGGGGGACATGCCCCAGGCCAGGAACACGGACACGAGCTGGCGGCGAATCTGCGGCGCGGGCACTCGCACGGGCGTCTCCGGATGGTGGGTGAACGTCAGCCGCGGCCGACGAACGGCATCTTGTTCGCCATGACCGTCATGAACAGGACGTTGGCGTCGAGCGGCATCCGGGCCATGCAGAGCACGGCGTTCGCGACGTTGTCCACGTCCATCGTCGGCTCGATGGCGACGGTGCCGTTCGGCTGCGGAACGCCCTTGGCCATCCGCTCCGTCATCGGGGTCGCGGCGTTGCCGATGTCGATCTGGCCGCAGGCGATGTCGTACTTCCGCCCGTCCAGGGACGTCGCCTTGGTGAGCCCGGTGATCGCGTGCTTGGTCGACGTGTACGGCGCCGAGTTGGGCCGCGGCGTGTGGGCCGAGATGGAGCCGTTGTTGATGATCCGCCCACCCCGCGGGTCCTGGCTCTTCATGATCTTGAAGGCTTCCTGCGTACACAGGAACGAGCCCGTGAGGTTGGTGTCCACTACCGCCTTCCATTGCTCGACGGTCAGATCCTCGAGCAGCCCGGCCGCGCCGATCCCGGCGTTGTTGAACAGGAGATCCAGGCGCCCGAACGCGCTCTTGGTCTGCGCGAAAAGCGCGCGGATGGCCTCGGGATCGCGCACGTCGGTGGGAACGACCAGCGCCCGGGAACGCGCGGGGCCCGCCTCGCCCGCCACCTGCTCGAGGGCATCCTTGCGCCGGCCGGCGAGCGCGACATGGTACCCCTCTCTCAGCAGCACGAGCCCGACTGCCCTGCCGACCCCGCTCCCGGCGCCGGTCACGATCGCAGCTTTCTTGTCCATGTCAGTCTCCTGATGGCCGTGGTGAACGTCGCCGACAGCCTACCACCGATGCGGCGCCCGCTGGAGACTGGGGCTACGTTCCCCCTTAGCTACTCCGGGCGGAGCAGGCCTCGCCGCCCGAGGACGGCGCCGCGCCAAATCGGGTCGACTCCCCGCGTGGTCCGCGGCAGAATGTGGCCGCGCCTCGAGGCGCCCGGGAGGAGTGTATGGGCAGGATCGTGTACGCGGCGGCGATGTCGCACGTGCTCTACCCCGACTACTACAGCCAGAACGTCGGACCGCACGGCCGGCGGATGGTGGAGGCGCTCATCGACGTGGTGCGGGACATGGGGCGCACGCTCGCCGCCGCCGCGCCCGACGCGCTGGTCGTGGTCGCCGACGATCATCTCAACGTCTTCTCGTTCGACGCGGTGCCCGCCCTCTGCGTCCGCGTCGGGCGATCCGTGAACCGCATGGTCCAGGACGACGCCATCGAGTTCGACCGGGCGCTCGAGGGCCTGCCCGAGCGCTATCCCGTCCACGAGGACCTGGCGAACAGCATCTTGGAAAAGGGGCTGCAGGCCGGGTTCGACTTCGCGGCCTCGTGGTCGGCGCCGCTCGATCACGCCTTCCTGAGCCCGGTCTCGACGCTGTACGGCGATCGACCGGTTCCGCCGCTGGTGCCGTTCTGGGTCAACTGCTTCGTGGCCCCGCAACCGACGGCGCAGCGCTGCTTCGCGGTCGGGCGCCACATCGCGCGCGTGGTGGCCGAAGGTCCGTGGAACGTCGCCGTCATCGCCACCGGCGGGCTCAGTCACTTTCCGGAGCTGTCGCTGGCCCGGTTGGGTCAGTCGGACGTCGCGTTCGACCGCCGCGTGGTGAAGTGGATGGAGGCGGGGAACTACGAGCCCATGACCGCGCTCACGGCCAAGGAGCTGCACGAGAGCGGGTCGCACGAGCTGCTCAACTGGCTGGTGCTCCTGGGCGCGGTGAACCCCGCGCGCGCCCGCACCCGCTTCTTCGGCGAGATGGGGCGGATCGACCTCGCGGCCCTCGAGTGGGACGTGGCATGAGCCGCTACGAGACGAACGTCGTTCTGTATCGCCTGAAGAAGGATTCGGCCTTCCGCGACCGTTTCCGCGCCGACCCCGGGTCGGCTCTCGCCGACGACGCCGACCTCACTGACGAGGAGCGCGAGGCGTTCGTGCGCTGGGACACCCGTCGGCTCAACGAGCTCGGCGGCTCGCTCCACCTCCTGATCTCGATTCCCGGCCTCGGCGGCCACTGAGGAACTGCCGGAACCTGCGACGCGGCGGCGGCCATTACCGTGACGCTCGCGGTGTCGTCGTTGGCTCGATACCCTGCTCGGCCAGCCACTCGCGCGCCGCCGCACGCAGCCGCTCGTCCCGGACCGCGAACCAGCGCTCGCGCTCGGCGGGGAAATCGAGCAGGACGTTCTTGAACCGGCGGAAGGCGCCGCCGCCGTCGAGAGCGACCTCCAGGCGGTCGCGAAGCCGCGCATCGCCCACCGTCCCGGTGAACTCTTCCATCCACCCGTACTCGACCCTCGAGCCCAGAGGCTCGACGTGGATCAGGCGTCCCGCGTCCAGCCCGGCGTCGATCTCGTCTTCCGAGAGCCCGTCGTCGTCATCGTTCAGGCGGTCCATGGGAACCATCCGGACCACGCCGGTTTTCAGGTCGAGGTAGCAGGTCCACTCGCCGGGATTTGAGGTCAGCGCCATCTCGAGGTCATCCCAATTCACCGGGACTCGCTTCGCCGAGCCTGCGGGTCGAGGTTCGTCCTGGCCCAGCCGCTCCAGAATCCTCTCCCGCTCGGCCGCCTCGAACTCGTGGCCGTAGAAGCGCAGGAACAGGGCGCGGCGCACTGCGGCCGGCGACGCGTGCGGGTCCTGCGCCAGTACCGAGGCGCGCAGCAGGCTCCGCGTCGTCGCGCCCATCGAGCAGCCCATCTTCAGACGCTCCTCGGGCGAGCGCGCGAGCAGCATCGCCCGGTAGCGCTGCATGACCTCGGGCGAGGTGTCAGCCACCGAGCGCCCCCCGATAGAGCGCGCCGAGCCCGAGGCGCTCGGTCCAATGCTCCAGATAGTGCTTGTCGAGATCGGGCACCGACCTCAGGAGGTTGCGCACGTCGGCGAGCTGGACTTCCGAGCGCGTCTCCCTCATCCAGTCGAGCTTGGAGATGATCAGGTCCTCGGGCGCGACCATGGCGAGATCGTGGCCTTCGATCGGGCCGCGTCGCTGGCGCGCAAACTCCGTCCGGCGGTACTCGCTGTCCTTGCGGACGATGCAGTCCACCTTGACCACGTGGGCCAGGTGGATCAGGTTGAATGCGCCCCGGCGGGCGATGGCAGCGCGCACCGCGTCCCGGTCGAGATAAAAGTCGCCCTCGAACAGGGCGCAGAACCGGTCAGCGTCCCCGGCCGACAGCTCCACGACGAGGTCGATGTCGCGCGTCATGCGTGGCACCGCGTAGTAGTTGGCTGCGAACGATCCAGTCACCATGTACGCGATCCCGGCAGCCTCGAGCCGCCCAGTGACCATCGTGAGAACCTCCAGCTCTTCGGTCACGCCTGGCCCCTAGCCTCCCGCCGGCCTCTGACAGGGAAGGTCACAGCAGGCGCCATCCTCAACCGGGCCGCTCCAGCCCAAGCTCCCCCCACATCCAGCCGAAGTCGTAGGCAGGGCGGCCCTCCAGGCGCTCGCGGGCCGAGAGATTCTCCATGTCCTTGAGGAGCGCGATCACCTTGGGGCGCGCGGACTTGAGGCCTACGGCCTCGCGCGGCGTGCGGCCGGCGAGGGCGGGCAGCGGCGCGTCAAGCCAGCCCCGGTAGTGGCCCCCGTAGAAGGCCTGTACGATCTCGGCGGCGGCCTCCGGCGGTACTTCGTCGTCGGGCCGCGCCCGCCGAGCGGGACGGCGCTCGAGCGCCCGCTGCACGCTCTCATGGCTCGTGGCCCGGTACGCGACCGCGGGGCCGGCTGCCCCTTCGAGCAGCGCGCGCCCGCGCTCGGCGCGCTGGCGCGACATGGTCTCCAGCACGACGCGCCCCTTCTCGAGCACGAACATGCCGAAGCCACGGCGGAAGCCGGCCTCGTCGGCGCTATCGGCGAGCCAGGCGTAGCTGCCGTCGTCCTCGCGCTCCAGCTCGGGGTGATTCGCGAGCGCCGCCTCCAGCGCCGAGCGGTCGCGCACGTCGAAGACGGCTCGGCACAGCACCACCTCATCGCCCTCGGCGGTCACCGAGGTTGGCAGGGGCCGCCGGGCGACCAGCTCGAGCCAGAGGTCATGGAACGCCATGCCGATGTTCTTGAAGAACGTCGCCTCGTCGCGGCGGGGCAGCTTGCCGCGTGGCGACCGGCTGAGCCGCCGCAGGACGCGGAGGATCAGCTCCTTCTCGCGCGCCGGGTAGAGGTAGGGCGAGCCGTCGAGGATCGGCTCGCCGTCGGGCCCGAGGATGACGCGCGCAGCGAGGACGTCCCACTGGACGAGCTGGCGCGTGGCGAGACGCTCGCGCACCCGCACGCGCTTGTTCGCCCAGAGGTCGAGGAGTTCGAACCCCTCGTCGAGCCGCACGGCCTGGATCTCGTAGGGTCGGAGGTGTGAGAGGCGCATCCGCTCGAGGTAGCGCCGCTCGCCCGACCGAAGGCCGCCGCCTTCGCGCGCGAGGAACCGCTCGACGATGGTCCCGCCGCCGTGGAGCGGGCAGTCGAAGACGAGCCACTCGTGGAAGCCGAACCGGCTCTGCTCGAAGTCCATCGCCTCGCGCGCCTCCGCCGGCGTCAGCCGCTCGAGGCGCTTGCCCCAGAACGTGAGCTCCGCAGCGGCGCGGTCCCCGTCGAGCTCGGCGCGCCGGGCGAACCGCATCAGACGCGCGAGCGCGCTGTCGCGCTCCCCCGCCGTCCACGCGCCCGGCGCCGGCGCCTCCTTTTGCAGGCAGCACCGCTTGTACTTCTTGCCGCTACCGCAGGGACACGGGTCGTTCCGCCCGATGGCGCTCATGCGCAGCGTCCGTCGCCAGCTCCGTCCGGCTGGACGCGGTAGTGCCCGAGGCCGAAGGTGGTCCCGCTGCCGACGTGAGTCCACTGCCCGAACACCAGAGGCTGGTTACCTCGCGGCATCGTGTGAGGCGATTCTGTGGGCGGAGACGCCGCGCTGTCAACGCCCCGTCCCGGACGGCTACAGCTCCCGCAGCGCGACCGCGATTCGCGCGCGCGAGGCGCGGATGGCC
>WNFO01004043.1_pt1 | contig 12600 bp, 9 predicted proteins | sample 5400251 | NCBI WGS metagenome assembly WNFO01 (sample SAMN13153354, study PRJNA577476) | soil metagenome | isolation source: 100 cm saprolite under Madrone tree | place: USA:California | collected 2016-06-14
CCAATTCCGCTCCGTACTACTCAAGTGCGCGCTGGCGAGACCCCAAGCTGTCGGTAAACAAGCGCGGCCATCAATAGCGTGACCGGCGCGGAGAACGTGACGGCGAGACCACCAAGCGCCATCAGCCCCAAGCCGGCGATGACGCCGCAGGACCAGGACAGGATGCCGCGCCAGCGGTAGGGCAGAGGTTCGTGTGATGTTCGTGCAGCGGCGGCACCAGACCCGGCCCGCCCACGACTCGAGCGTAATGCCGCCGTTATATGCGCGGCCGCCACACCGACCCAAGCAGTCAAAAATATCCCCTGGTAACGCTGCGCAGCGAGAATGTAGGAAAAAACGTCCGTAGTGCGCATCAACAGCAGCACCACCGCGCCGATTATCGTGGCGCAGAGCACTTTAGGTACACGCAGGCCGAGCGCTTCTTCCAGAAACGCCTGCAGATTGACTGTGGCGATATAGAAATTCGCGCTATTGATGCGCGTCTGGGTTACTAACACCCAGGCGAGACCTGCGCCGCCACCCAGCACCGTCAGGCAAACATCAACCACCGACGTCTCCGTGATCTGCTCCGGCCGGATTGTTCCGATGAGAAATATGCCGACCGTCCCGCTTAGCAACAGCGTGACAGCGTAAAACGGCACCCCGAAGTTGATGGTGGCGTGATAGGTCTCATCCTGTACTCGGCCGAAGCGGGCGAAGTCCATGGTGACCATGGACAGCCCCAGCATGCCGGAATAGGCCACGAAGCTGCTCCATGGGGACCACACACGTGATGTCACCGCTGGCCCGACGTGCAGCCATGCGCTCGAATAGCCACGATGCGAAACCGTAAGCCCCACGAGTAACGCAAGCCCCAGGAGGTAGAACGGCAACAGAATGCCATTGAACTTGTCGAAAAATTTCTGGACGCTGCCTACGGCCAGGGGTGTGCTGTAGACTACAATCAGCAGCACAGCATTTTGATAGCTCAACCCCGGCAGAACCTTGGAAGCGGCTACCGCGAGCACCGATCCTTCAAACACCGCGTAGTAGATGCAGGTCGCGCACAGAATGAGTGTCGGAATGGCGCCGCCTTTTGTGCCCAGCATGGTGCGCGATAGCACTGAGCTCGAAGAGCCCGTGCGCACGGCGTAGCGGACGAAGACGCCGTTTAACACGCCAAACGTGATGACGGCCGCCGACACGCCCACGAGAGCGTTGGTTGTGCCGTACTTAAGCGCCACCGTTGCTCCGAGGAATACGTAGAACATGGCGCTGCAGACTGCCCACCATGCCATGGTCAGAGCCCCACGCGGCATTCTTGCATCCGTCGCCAGGGAGCTGGCAGCGCGGTCGTTGCCGGTCTCGAGCACCTGCAGGACTGCGGCGCCACTTCGGTGTTCACTCAACATCAGCCAACCCCAATTGGCTGCCAGACTGCCGGATGCTTCGCTCTCATAGTGCGAGGAGCGTTCGCAGCGCCTGGCTGCCGCCCTCCGTCAGCGTGGCCGGCGGTTCATCATGATCCGGCCCAGCGCAGAACTGCCGCTGGACGTCAATCAGGTATGACATAAAGATGCGCCCGTGCGGTGCGTCATGCAGTTTACGCACCTCCGCGAGCCAGAACTGTTAGCGTCATTGTGGCGACGTCCGCTTTGATGAATCCGCCTCCGTTTTGAGCCATGGCGGTCCGTGCACCCAGCACCTGCCGTGTGTCGGCATCACCCCGCAGCTGAAGCGTCAGTTCGTGAATTTGCGCAAGGCCGGTTGCGCCAATGGGGTGACCCTTGCGAATAAGACCTCCAGATGTGTTAACCGGAATGCGCCCGCCGAGGGCTGTCGCGTTTGCTCGGATCAGCTTGGGGCCCTCCCCCGCCGCACACAGACCCAGATCTTCATAAAGTGTCAGCTCCGCGGGAGCTGTTGCATCGTGCAACTCCAGACAGTCAAGGTCGGCGGGAGACATGCCCGCTTCGGCGTACATGTCCCGAGCCGCCGTCTGCGCCAGCGTGGTCTCACCTGAAGCACAGTCGAATCCACTCGCAATCAGGGAGCCGAGCACGAATATGGGCTTGCGCACGCCCAGCTCTCGTGCGGCCTTCTTAGAAACGATGACGACCGCGGCCGCCCCATCGGCGATTGGCGAACACATCAGCCGCGTGAGCGGCGGGGCTATTAGCGGCGAATCGAGCACTTCTTCCTCAGTGACGACGTTGCGAAACTGCGCGAGCGGATTGAGGCTCCCGTGCTGGGCATTCTTTGCCGAGACCTTGGCGAAGTCACGCAGCGTGGCCCCGCTTTGGAGCATGTAGTCCCGCGCCCAACGTGCGTAGATGTCCATGAAGAGTGAGCGGCGCTCGCTCGGCCCGGGCTCCTTGGGGTCGACGCCGACAAAAGCTGCCAGCTCCTGCGGGCTGTCAACATCGACCCCACCCTCAAAGACGGCAAGGGTTCTCGCCTTGTCGGGGTGATAGAGCTTCTCGACGCCAAACGCGAGGACGATGTCGTAGGCGCCCAACGAGACCATGCTGCAGGCCTGTTGGAATGCTGTAGAGCCGGTCGCACAGGCGTTTTCGACATTCACCACGGGCACGCGCCCCAGGCCAAGGCCGCGCACGACGAGCTGCCCCGCAATGCACGTCTGCCCGGTGATGATTGGCGCGCCAGCCGTGCCGGCCCAGACGGCCTGGAGCTGGTCTATGGAAATTCCGGCATCAGTGATCGCGAGCAGAACTGCTTCCCGAGCCAGGCTAGAGAGTGTCCGATCTGGGTGCCGCCCAATGGGTGTCATGCCCACACCCGCAATCACGGCTGTTTGTTTCACGGTAGGCGTGCGCCGGCGCGCCTACGGTCGACAACCTCTTGCCACACCCGCAGAAAGTTCTCGCCCCACAGTTTGCCGATGTCGCCGTCGGGGTAACCGCGCTCGATCAGCTCGGCGGTAACATTCTGTGTTTCGCTGACATCCTGCCAACCGGCTACACCGCCGCCGTGGTTAAAGTCTGACCCGATGCCAACGTGATCAATACCGATTTCCCGCACAGCATGGTCGATGGCGTCGACGAGGTCTCGAACAGAGGCTACCGGATGATCCAAGTCCAGCAGCTCGTGAAACTCGTGCAGGAACTTCCAAAATCTCTCCTCGGGCCACTGCGCTGTTTCATGATCATTAACTGAGAGGACGTCTGAAAGTCTCGCCGGCTTAGGCAGACCATATCTAATCCAAAGTTGATCAAGCTCTACGCGCAGCTCCGGCTCCAAGTTGCGGAGGTAGGGCGCAAACGCGGCCATGTGGACAACACCCCCGTTGCCCTTGATTGCGTGCAGCTCGGCGTCCGTGAGGTTTCGGTCAGTATCCACGATTGCTCGCACTGCGGAGTGCGATGCAACGACCGGGGCGCTCGTTGTCGCAAGCACGTCAGCGAGTGCCTCGCCGGACGATTGCGAGACATCGATGATAACGCCCAGCTCATTCAAGCGCAGAACCGCCGCCTTGCCGAGCTCGGAGAGCCCGCCCCAGCGCTGATCGCCGCCGAAGAAGGGATAGGGTCGTGCAGAATCGCCCCATTGGTTGTTTCCGATAAAGTTGAACGCGAACATGCGCACGCCGCGTTTTGCCCATTCGTCCAAGGCAGACAGATCGCAGCCGATCGATGTTGCGTTTTGGAAGCTGATGACAATGGCAAACCTGCCCGCAGCAACGATGGAACGAAATTCGCCGGGTGAGCGAGCGATGGCCGCGCGATCCGCATGTGCGGCAGCCATTCTGGTGATAGTTGAGTAACGTGCTTCAAGCTCGCGACGCGCCGCTGCGCAAGCCGCTTCGGACCGGCGGTGTCCCGTCGCATGGACCGTTAGAGCCGCGCCGCTTAGACCGCTCCGCAACGCAGTGGAAATGCCGAACCGGCCTGTTTCCCGGGTCTGCTGCGTGGTTCCCGACTCCAAAAGAACATCGATGTGCGCATCGAAGGCGATGAGTGTTCGATGAAGCTCCGCCGCGTGCGACAGCGTGCGCTTGGAGTAGCGCTCGTTCATTTGAGCGTCCGCACCATGCTCAGTTCCGGCCGAATCGCTCGTCAGACGCGAATTACTCGAAATCCATCGCCACGCCCGCCGTCCATTGCACGCGAGGTAATGACGCCACGTACACCCGACCAGCCAGCACAAACCCAAATTCATTAAACCGGCCATTGTTGCTGGGATAAACGATTGCGTCCGTCCACAAACGAAGCCTGTGACGTTCCGCCATCTGATAGCTTAGTCGCACTGCGACGCGGCTCGATGAGGGGCTGCTGTGCGTCTCGGGCGCATCGAGCGCCTGTGGTCCCGTCCACTGTTGTCCCACGTCCGCTTGAATGACATCCGATGTACCGCTCCGCGTGATGTCGGCATGCAAGCCGTAGCTTGCGACCCACGTTGCAACGTTCGGGATCGGGCCGCCGCTTTCGAGACGCCCATCAATGTGGCTGTAATTTCCGTACACCCGCATGGCCAGCCGGTCGGTACGAACCGCCAATGCGGAGGTCTCGAGATCGTATCCCTTCCGAATAGTTTCCCCCTGATTCACGGGCGTGAGTCCGACGAAAGTGATCTCGTTTGAGAACTTGGTCGTGTAATAGCTTGCTTGCAGGTGAATGTGCGCATCTTGTGAGTTAAATGAGGCACCTGCTTCTTTTGTGAGTAGGATCGAGCACTTGAGATTGGGATTGCCGAGCAGCTCCCGGCCTGCATCCGGCGAAGTCAAGCTTCTGCCAATGTTGGCGAATATGGTGAAGTCACGAAGCGGCTGAATCGCGATGCCCCCCTTGGGGCTAAACTGCCCAGTGCTCGGGCTGATTACCTCGTTTGCAAAAGAGTTGGACGCAGGCACGTACGCCTGATTGTTGATGTCGTAGTTAAACCAGTCGTAGCGCGCGCCGGCCATGAGCTTGATCCAGTTGGCCGGCTTGAAGGTTGCCGCACCGTAGCCGGAGGCCTGCGTCTGACCGATATCGGCCTGATGGTAGCCGTAAATATCGAGTGGGTCCGGCGTCCAGATTGGGTTGCCGTTCATGCTCGGAAGCTGTGTCGTCTTGATGATGTCGTGGCGTACGCTTGCGCCGACCATCACGTCCAGATCCCCGGATCGGAGCAGCCCGAAGCGCTTGTGCGGCTCGACGCTTGCGCCGTAAAACGTGCGGTCGTCGCTCGTGCGTGTCTGCGGGTACGGTGTGAAAGTGGCGAATCGATGGCGCTTCTCGTAGTCCGCATACGCGGTGACGTCGACGCCTTGCTCGGCGTCACCGCGAAGGTACCGAGCCGTAACAGTGTATTCGTCTTTTGACCCGCCGTCCGTGTGGCTCACGTCGCTGCCAGGGCTTATGAGGCCGCTCAGAATGTTCTCAAGATCGAGATACCCCGGACTGCCGTAAGTCAGATTGTAGGTCTGCAGGCTGAGCGACACTCGTGCGCCACCAACGTTCATGCCGAATTTTGAGAACGTGCTCAGCTTGCTCTGCTGACCGTTGCGGCCGTAACCTTCGTCGTGCAGGCCCTCGATGGCTGAATAGTACGTCATCGCATCGTTACGATAGCCGACGATTCCCAAAACGCTGGCCCGTTCGTAGAGACCCGCCGTTACGGAAAGACTCGTCGGCAAGTAGTCAGCCGTCGTCGCTACCGCCGAGCCAGCGAGCGCAAAATTTCCACCATATCGGGTGTCGAAGGGACCCTTAACGACCGTAAGCTGGTTGAGCACTTCGGGGATCAGCGGGTTGATGTCCAAATAGCCGTTGGCTCCCGTTCCGGATGCTTCGTTGCGCTGGACTCCATCTAGATAGAAGGCAACGGCGGAGCTGTCGTTCGCGCCCGGCCAACCGCGCAGTGACACGCCGTTAGCAATACCGACTTGGCCGAAGTTTCCGACCTGCATACCGGGAATCGATCGGAAAAGATCGTTGTTGGTGCTGAGAGACTGCCTGGCAATATCGTCCGCCGACAACGACGTGACCGAAGCGGTATCGCTGCGCGGATCGAGGTCCAGTTTCAGCGGTGTGGCAGCGCCCCCGAACTGGAAGCCGCTGACAACAACTTCCTGAAGGTTGTTGGCCGAGTTGTTCTTGGCGTCCGACTGCGGCTCGGCGGCGAGCCCGGACGTGCTCAGCGCCGTCGCCGCCACGCATGCGAGAAGGCCGCAGACCAGGCTGCCTGACAGGAGTCTCGTCATCGATGTTCTCCCTGTGTGTTAGACCCGGTGCAGAGGCGCACCCAACCCGCCACCAACAAGCCGCCAAGCACGGATACAGAATGGCGATATGGTTACCATAAAAGGTAACTATAGTCAACGAATGTTACTCAGTTGACGTCCGCGGGCACGTGGTCATCGACGTAAAGTACCTGGCGCGGTGGTTACGACAGATCATAAGTAGCTGGTTTTATTTGCGATATCACGCCGTCCTGAAGCAGCGCGGAGGAATAGAGAAGCGGCATCTGGTGCCTGCCGGGAGCAAGTAGACAATCCACAGTTGTGGGTAATATACTAATACTACTGTTACCTGTATTGTGGTCATTAGCCGCAATGGCACTGACACTAAGGGCCGGTACCTGGCCGGTCTCATCCTTACACCGGGGTCGGCGATGCCACGCAGTGGTTCCCAGTCGCTAGGCGGACTATTCGTAAGCGCCCTGAAGCGCCATGCCTCGCGGGTGGCAGTCATTAGCCCGTCTGGCGAGCAGGTGACATACCGTCAGCTCGATGAGCAATCTACACGTCTTGCCAACGCACTGAACGCTCATGGGTTGGGCGCAGGAAGCGTGGTCGCAATCCTTTTGCGTAACTGCGTTGAGTTCATCGTGGCTGATCTGGCCGTCATGAAACTCGGCGCGGCTAAGGTACCGCTAAACAGTCTGTTGGCGACCTCCAATGTGAGCTACATGCTCCAACACAGTGGTGCCGCCGCGCTCATCACGCACACCAGCCTTGTGCACTTGTTCGCCGCCGATGATCAGCGAACGAGCGCGGTATCTGTACGCATCGCCCTAAACGACGGCCCTCCCACGCCAGGCGGCTTCGCAGAGTGGAAAACCGTGATCGACTCTGCGTCGCCGCACGCCGTACGCCGCGAAGCGCCAGCTGATTCACTTGGGCTGATCATTTATACCGGCGGCACTACCGGCGAGCCGAAGGGTGTTGTACACCGGCAGGATGCCCTGGTGCACAACATCCTGTCCCAGGTCATCATGTCGGAGATCGCACCGGATGAGCGGATGCTGATCTCGACCCCACTGCCACATTCCGCTCATCTCTTGTGCCAAGCGGGTCTGCTGCGGGGCGCGACCATCTGGCTGTTGGAGCGCTTTGATCCGGCCGTGGCGCTGCAGCTCATCGGTGAGCAGCGCCTCACCTGGTGCTTCATGGTTCCGACCATGATCTACAAGCTTCTCGACAGTGTGGCCCTTGGTACCCACGACGTTTCGTCGCTGCGTACGATTCTCTATGGCGCTTCTCCGATCACGCGGCCCAGGCTCGTGCACGCGCTCGAGGTCTTCGGCCCCATCTTTCTGCAGATTTACGGACAAACTGAGGCACCCAATTTCATTACGGCTCTCTCGAAGCAGGACCATACGGTGCGGGAACTGCAACTTTCTTGCGGCCAGCCAGTGCTCGCGACCCAGGTGCGCATTGGGGACCGCGACGGTCGTGAATTGCCCTTGGGCGAGGTGGGGGAAGTCCAAGTGCGCTCCGTCTATACGCTCGAGGAGTACCACCATGATCCGGGCAATTCCGCAGCTGTCTACACGGACCAGTGGCTGCACACGGGTGATCTGGGCTACCAAAACGAGAGCGGCCATCTGTTCCTCGTCGATCGCTTGAAAGACATGGTGATTACCGGCGGGATGAACGTGTACTCGACGGAGGTCGAGAACGTCATCCAATCGTTTCCCGGCGTAAGCCAAGTGGTTGTGATCGGCGTACCCGACGAGCAGTGGGGTGAAGCGGTCACAGCGTTCGTGGTCGCGACTAGCGGCCGCATTGACGTCGACGCTCTGCTCGGCCACTGCCGGACACAGCTGGCTCGGTATAAGGTGCCGAAGACCGTGAACGTAGTTGCCCAGATTCCGCTCACTCCCTACTCGAAGCCGGACAAAAAGGCACTGCGCGCAAAATTCTGGTCGGGCACCGGACGGGCAATCAACTGACGCGTCATTGGTTCTTTTGTCATCGGCTCACATTGAGACCTAAAACGGCAGGACAGCACCATGAACAAGAAGCCGGTCATCGTTTACGGCGCGAGCGGCTACACCGGGCGTCTGGTTGCGGAATACCTGCGGAACTACGGCATACCGTTCGTGGCAGCTGGCCGAAGCCGCGCGCGCCTCGAGGCCGCCATGCGTGCCGTGCCTGGAATCGAGACGGCGCAATATGACGTGGTCGAGGCGCCCACGACGGTACCGGGTCTTACTGACCTGTTTCGCGGTGCGAAGATTGTATGCAACGTTGTGGGGCCATTCATCATTGTCGGGCCAACCGTTATAGAGGCGGCTTTCAACGCCGGCGTGCACTATCTGGACACGAGCGGCGAGCAGGCCTCGATGTTCCACATACTGAAGCACTGGAGCTCGCGTTTCGCCGAAAAGGGCCTCGTCGCCGCGCCGTCCACGGCCTATATGTACGTACCAGGGGAAATCGCCGCGCACCTCGCGTTGGAAATGCCCGGGATCGATAGCCTCGATGGTCTTACGATGTTTCGAGGCATTCCGACCTACACATCGACCCAGAGTATTTTTGCCCAGCTCCGCGAGCAGGCTTACTACCTCGAGAACAAGGAGCTGCGTCCGTATCCGAAGGGCGAGGGCTACGACGTCGTGGTACCGGGTTACCATGGACTGCAGCTCGCGCTGCCGTGGGGAGGTACGGGCGGTCCTCTTTGGTTCAAGGATCACCCACAGGTGTGCAACGTCCGTGTGCTTGCCGGGGCCTTGGATCGCAAGCTCATGGGGAGCGTGCTTGCCATGGAACAGGATTTCGAGAAGAACATCCGTCACTTGCCCCTTGCGGAGCAGGAAGCGACGCTGGCAGCGCGCGCGGGCTCGATCCAGAACACCATGCCACCGCGAGAGAATCCGCTCGAGCACCGCACCATCGATTCGATGATGGGGCGCGGACTCAATGCCGCGACCCACGTGGTGTTGTTCGGCAACTGCGCCTACAAGCAGACTGGCTTGTTGCAAGCGACGGCCGCGCGTCACCTTCTGCACTCCGCCCCGCGAAAAACGGGCTTCGCTTCGCCCTGCAGTGCCTTCGGCTACCAGGAATTGCTCGCCGCTTTGCAGGGTCACGGTCTTACGTTTGTGCGCCGCCTTTTGTGAGACGTTGCCATTCAAATCTCGCAGATTCGATGGCTGAATTTCCATCCTGTTCGGGTCAGCTCAAGCGTATCCAAGTAACGTCCAAAACCCTGCAGTTCCATCGGACCGTCAAGCTGCTGGGCGTAGACTCGCATGTAGCTCGCGGCTCGCGCTGCTTTCGGCCCAGTCAGCTCAATGATGGGCTGGCTGGCCACGTGCAAGCTGCGGCGGGGGCCTGGGGCTTTCGACACGAAGCGTCTCAGCGCGTCCTGGCCGCGGAATGCGACGCCGTTGCGCGTGCGCTCGCCGCCGCTGGCAAGGGCTTCGGCTTCATAGGGCAACCTGCCAACCTTGAACAGATTGATGAAGGCGCTCTGAATCTCCAATATCGCATCCTCGGTGAACTGAGCGGCGTAGGCATCTGGATCGGCAAAGTCAAGCAAGTGACCGTAGTTGTAGATTAAGGTTTCGATCGCACCTTGGGCTTCTAGAGCTTCCAGGCGGCGGTAAAGGTCAGCGGTTTCGGAGCTCATGGCGCTTGTGTCCTCGGCATAGTCTGGGAGCTAGAGGCGGCATGGCGGCCATTCCCGAGGAACGACTGCCGCGGCGTTCCCAGGACAATCCGCTGTGCACTCACGCACTGTGGTAGCGTGCAAGCGGCTGAGTCTGATACGAGCCGCCAACAAGCTCACTCAAAAGGCTGGGTGCAGACGGGATCCAGCCGAGCTCGCGACGCGCACGCAGCGCAGACGCGACGCAATTGATGATCGCGAGGTCGGCATACTCGCCGAGCGTTTTGCGGGCTTCCTCGACCCTTAGGGATTCGGAAGTGATACCGAGACCGAAGCTGGATGCAACGACTGTCGCGATGTCCGCAGGGCGGACGACTTCGTCCGATACGGCGTTATATACCCCTTGTGCCGATTGATTGGACAAGACGAGCAGATAGAGGGCGGCCAACGCATCCACATGAACAGTGCTGGTCAGATTGCGGCCGTCGCCGATGTACTGCGCTTTGCCGCTGGCTCGTGCCACCCGAATCATGTCTGCGAGCAGGCCGCCCGCTTGTCCGTAAATATAGCCGGGTCGGACGACAACGCCTCGGATGCCTCGGCGACCTAGTGCCGCGACCTCCAGGTCATGGCGCATCCGCCAGGCGCGCAGCGGGTGCGGGTTTTCGATCGGCTCGTGCTCGTCTCGCGCCACCATTCCGGTGTCACCATAGACGGGTGTGGCGCTCGTCGAGACGAACACTCGTGAGCTGCCGGCGAACGCATCTGCGATGGCACGTATAACAATGCCGTCAAGACGCTCCATTTCTTTGTCGTGGGAAGCGCCAATGTGCACAGCGGCATCACAGGAAGCAGCGCATGCCTTGATTGCGTTACCATCCGCAAAGTCGCCTGTGACCCATTGCAGACCCTTCGGCGGTGGACCGGGCGGCGGTGTGCGTGCGATTGCGGCGACCGCATGACCGGCGCCGAGGAGATGCTTCAATACGACGCCGCCAGTGTATCCCGTGGCACCTGTCAGGAAGATTTTCATTGGTAGGCTTGCCTTCTGCGCCGGGCGACCGGTATTTAGAGAACGCGCCACCGAGACCTCCGGTAACGTTTATACATTTATATTACCTTCTGATCCAGGAGTCCATAGTGTTGGCAAAGAGGCTCGACGACGGGGCACTGATGGAGGAACTAGAGGAGATATTTCTCACCGAAGGCTATCGCGATGTCACCCTCCGCGACTTGGCGCGACGACTAGGTTGTTCCTACAGGCGCATCTATGCCATGGCGCCGAGCAAGGAGGGCCTTTTTGTGCTCGTCATGAACAACTTCTTTGCGAGGCTTAAGAAAGAGGGTTGGCGTCGTGCAAGCGCCAACCGGCCGCTGGTTGAACGGATCGGGGAGTACCTGCGAGTGGGTGTCGAATATGCTCATCGTGTCAGTATTGCCTGCAGCGAGGACATCGACGGGCTGGAGGCGGGCCGGATCATCTTTGACGCCCATCAGGAAGAACGCATCGCCGGCCTCAAGGAGATGCTCGACGAGGGTACGAAGTCAGGCCAGTTCCATGGCTATCACTCCCAGCTCGTTGCTGAAGTCATGATCCTCGCAGCCAAGCGGCTGCGGGAGCCTAGTTTTCTTGCGAAATCGGGCCTGACATTCTCCCAGGCGCTCGAGGAGTTGAGTCGTTTGCTCAGGTTCGGCCTAACCTCCAAGGGCCCGAAGTAGTCATCCGCCGCCAACGTAGTTGGCAGCGCCTACAGGTCGCGCCCGGCTCTCGAATCATTTGCCATCTCTGGGAGTCCCATTTCGCCCAGACTTCCAGTTTCTCTCTGGCGCTGACAGTTCTTTCAGGCGCAGCTCGGCGAAGTTCCCTGGGCCTTGAACGCATACTGACACCGGGTGTGGCCAGTCCACGGTGCGCCATATGGCGTTTGGAAGTTTGGGACCGCAAAGAAACCCAAACCACCCTCAGGAAATAATTGACTACGAGCTGTCACTTCCCTCCGGTACGCTCCCGAGACCGCGAGCAGCGGATTGCGTATCCGCTCGTGGGCGAGGCAGGTTGCTGTTTTCGTGGAGGTACCTGGATCCGCCTGTGGTCCGCAAAAATGCCGACTCACGACAGCGCCAGCGAGTACTCGTGATGCAGTCCGCCGAGTACTGCTCTGGCACGCACAAATCCGAAATCTTTGAGGCGATGCCGAAACTTCGGAATTGAAGGCGAGGGCGAGACGGCATTCGTTGGAGGATCCGGAACGCCGGGCCCCAATGCCATGTGCGCGCGAGCCCGATTGTAGTGACTGACCCAAGCTTTCAGGATGGCACGCAGATGTGCTTCGGAGAGCGGAATCAGCCAGTCCAAACACTCCCGTCGAATCGTCCCGATGACCCGCTCACAGATCGCATTCGCCATCGGGCACTGCGGCGGGGACTTCAGTACTCTCACTCCCAGCCTACCGATCGACTCGTCCAAAGGTCTCGCAAAGATGCTGTCGCGATCGTGAATCAAGTATTCGTATCGGCTCTCATACCCCACTGCCTCTCGCAACTGCTGGCGCGTCCAGCTCGCGCTCGGATGGGCCGTCACGTTGCAATGAATCAACCGCCGGCTTCGATGTTCGATGACCACGAACACATACAGCAGTCGGAACGTGCTGGTCACTGACACGAAAAAGTCGCACGCAATCACGGCGTGAGCGTGGTTCTTCAGGAATGTCGACCAGCGCTGATCGCCTCGCGGACGACCCGCAGGCTGCCGAGGTAGATACTTCCGCACCGTCCGCGGCGA
>WNFO01004044.1_pt1 | contig 12599 bp, 8 predicted proteins | sample 5400251 | NCBI WGS metagenome assembly WNFO01 (sample SAMN13153354, study PRJNA577476) | soil metagenome | isolation source: 100 cm saprolite under Madrone tree | place: USA:California | collected 2016-06-14
CCGAGCGCGCCGCCGCCCTCGGGCAGCGGGCGCTGGCCCTCGTAGACGCCGACGGCGTCTACGGCGCGCCCCGCTTCTACCGCGCCTGCACGCGCCTCGGCATCACGCCGCTCGTGGGCGCGGAGATCAGCATGCGGGACGGGAGCAGGCTGCCCCTCCTGATCGAGGATGGTGAGGGCTACAGAAATCTCTGCCGGCTGCTGACGCGGATCAAGATGCGCGCGCCCAAGGGCGAGGGCACCGCGGGCTGGGACGATATCGAGGAGCACGTGGGTGGCCTCGTCTGCCTGACGGGCGGCCCTCACGGGCCCGTGGCTCATCGGCTCGAACGCGACGGCCACGAGGCCGCGCGAGGCACGCTCGACAGGCTCACCGGCCTCTTCGGACGCTTCAACGTCTACGCGGAGCTCCAGCGTGATCTCAGCCGGAAGGGCGAGGCCCAGAACGAGTGGCTGCGCGTGGAAGCGGGGCACCGGGGGCTAGCGCTCCTCGCCAGCAATGCCCCGCTCATGACCGAGCGGGGCGAGCGATCGTTGCTGGACACGCTGACGTGCATACGGCACGGGACTACCCTCGCGCAGGCGGGCCGGCTGCTCGCGCGCAACAGCGAGAGATTTCTCAGGCCCACGCATGAGATGGAACGGCTCTTCGCCGACTGCCCCGCGGCCGTGGCCAATACCGGCGAGCTGGCCCTGCGCCTGGGCTTCACCATGAAGGATATCGGCTACCGCTTTCCCGATTACCCGCTGCCTCCGGGCCAGACGCCCATGGGTTTCCTCCGCGCGCTCTGCGAGCGGGGCGCGAAGGACCGCTACGGCGCAGGACCCCTGGCCCTGAAGGCGCGCCACCAGATCGAGTACGAGCTCGATCTCATCGGCCGCCTCGACCTCCCGGGCTACTTCCTGATCGTGTGGGATCTGATCGAGTACTGCCGCCGCCACGACATCCTGGTGCAGGGGAGAGGCTCGGCCGCCAACAGCGCGGTCTGCTATGCGCTGGGCATCACCGCGGTGGACCCGGTGGGCATGGAGCTGCTCTTCGAGCGCTTTCTCTCCGAGGAGCGCGGCGAGTGGCCCGACATCGACCTCGACCTGCCGAGCGGTGATCGGCGCGAGCAGGTCATCCAGTACGTCTATAAGCGTTATGGACGGCTGGGCGCGGCCATGACCGCGAACGTCATCACGTATCGCGGCCGGAGCGCGGCGCGCGAGGTGGGCAAGGCCCTCGGGCTACCCCCCGCCCTCTGCGATCGTCTCTCGGGGCTGGTGAGTGACTGGGAGTACAAGGATCCGGGCGATTCGCTCCTCGTCCATCTCCGGGAGGCCGGTTGCGATCCGGAGTCGCCGGTGATGCGCCACTTCGCCCACCTCTGGACGGGAATCCAGGACCTGCCGCGTCATCTCGGCCAGCATTCGGGGGGCATGGTCGTCTGCGCGGGGCGGCTCGACGGCGTGGTGCCGCTCGAGCCCGCGTCCATGCCCGACCGCTCCGTCGTCCAGTGGGACAAGGACGACTGCGCGGCCATGGGCATCATCAAGGTAGATCTCCTCGGGCTCGGCATGATGGCGCTCCTCGAGGACGCCCTCGAGATGATTCGTCGCCGAGGCGGGCACGTGGATCTCGCGCACCTGCCCACCGATCCCACCGTTTACGCCATGCTCAAGCGCGCCGACACCATCGGCGTCTTCCAGGTGGAGAGCCGCGCCCAGATGGCGACCCTGCCGCGTCTCAAGCCCGAGTGCTTTTACGATCTGGTTGTCCAGGTCGCCATCATCCGTCCCGGCCCCATCGTGGGCGACATGGTCCATCCTTATCTGCGGCGCCGCGCGGGACGCGAGCGCATCACCGTGCCGCACCCGGTGCTCGAGCCCATTCTCGAGCGCACGCTGGGCGTGCCGCTCTTCCAGGAGCAGCTCCTGCGCATGGCCATGGCCGCGGCGGGCTTCACGGGCGGCGAGGCGGAAGAGCTGCGCCGCGCCTTCGGCTTCAAGCGCCGCAAGCAGGCGATGGCCGAAGTGGAGAAGAAGCTCCGTGCCGGCATGGCGGGCAAGGGGATCACGGGCGAGCCGGCGGAGGCCATCATCCGCTCCATCACCTCCTTCGCCCTGTATGGTTTTCCCGAGTCGCACGCGGCCAGCTTCGCGCTCCTCGCCTATGCCAGCGCGTATCTCAAGACGCATCATCCGGCGGCCTTCTACGCGGCGCTGCTCAATAACCAGCCTATGGGCTTCTATCACCCGGCCACCATCGTGGGCGATGCCGCGCGCCACGGGCAGGTGATCCGGCCGATGGACGTCAATTATTCGTACTGGCTCTGTGCGATCGAGGCCGATGGAACGGTCAGGCTCGGGCTCCGCTATGTGCGCGGGCTCAGGGAAGAGGCGGGCCGGCGCATGGAGCGCGAGCGCCCCTTCGCCTCCGCCGACGATCTGGTGCGCCGTGCGGGGCTGCGCAGCGACGAGCTGGCGCGGCTGGCCGAGCTGGGCGCCCTCGGCAGCTTCGGTCTCGAGCGGCGCGCCGCACTCTGGGAAGTAGAGAGGGCGGCGCGGCCCTCCGGTCCGCTGTACGGTGACCTCGACGCCCCGCCCGATTCGTCGCCGCTTCCGCCCATGACACCGTCCGAAGCGCTGGTGGCCGACTACGAAGGCTCGGGACTCAGCCTGGGCCCGCACCCCATGACCTTCCATCGCGCGCGGCTCGAGCGCTCCGGGGTGGCACGCGCGGCCGATCTCCCGAGGATGCGGGATGGCGTGTCCGTCCGGGTGGCGGGAGCGGTGGTGGTGCGCCAGCGGCCCGGTACCGCCAAGGGCTTCGTCTTCCTCAATCTCGAGGACGAGACCGGCCTCGTCAACGTGGTGGTGCCTCCACCGATCTTCCATCGTTGCCGGCTGATGCTGGTGGACGAGCCTTTTTTGCTGATCGTGGGGGTGCTCGAGCACCGGGAGGGAGTGATCTCAGTCCGGGCGGGACGGATCGAGCCGTTCCGCCATCGGCTCCAGCAGGTGCCGTCGCACGACTTTCACTAGCTGGGCGCAGTCCACACGCCAAGCAACGTCAGGGCAACGTGAGGCTCGTATTGTCGCCGCTGGCCGTGATGGTGTAGCCGGTGGTCCCCCCGGGACTGTAGTTATACGTCCATCCCGCCGGGGGCACCGCGTCCGCGGCCATGAAGGGTCCGCTGACCTGACCGAGGACGTTTGTCTGCGCGACGGTCAGATCGCCGAGGACGGCCGGCATTTGCCCCATATGAGCCTGAAAGGCGCCGATGGCGCCGGCCATGGTGCGCGTGTCGGCCTGAGCCTTGGCCAGGCGGGAGCGCGCCTGCACATTGCTGTATACGGTGAACGAGATGAGGGCGAGGACGGATATGACCGCCACCACCACCAACAGCTCGATCACCGTGAAGCCCCGCTGGTTCTTGGCCATGACACCCCATCCATCGCAAACGCGGTGCCACTCGCCCTATGGCCGTCGCCCGCGAGAAAACCGGGGAAACATGACCTATTGACGGCCGTTCGGCCAGATTGTTCGAGGCTGTGCCGCCAATATTTGTAGTCTACTGACAACCATTGCAGCATACGCCGGATGGTGGGCCGACCTCATCCGGCAGCTTCCGCGGGGCGCCGGTCGAGCGTGCACGTCCTGACTGAGCCCCCACCGGGCTTGCAACCACATGCTAGGATGTGGCATCTCAAGGCGCTGAAAGCCGAGGATCCAGCATGCCCATCTACGAGTATGACTGCCAGGGCTGTCGCCGCCGCGTGAGCCTGCTCGTTCGCTCGCTCGCCTCGACGGAAGCGCCGCGATGTCCTCGATGTGACAGCGCCGAGCTCACCCGCCTCATGTCCCGCTTCGCCACCCCGAAATCCGAAGACGCCCGACTCGAAGCCGCCGCCGACCCGTCGCAGCTCGGAGACCTCGACGAGAACGATCCAGGCAGCGTGGCGCGCTTCGTCAAGCGCATGGGCGAGGAAATGGGGGAGGACCTCGGAGACGACCTGGACGCCGCCATGGACGAGGCGTCAGGGGACGACGGGGCGGACATGGGCGACTTCGGCGGCGGCGAGGCGAGTCTGTCGGACGCAGGGGGCGGCGATGAAGGTTGAAGCGCTGCCGGGCTTCGAGACGCTCGACGAGGGGCGCTGGAACGCCCTCCTCGGGCGCGCCGCCCATCCGTCCATATTCCTCTCCTGGCAGTGGCAGACGGCGTGGACGCGCGCGTTCCTCGGCGGGCGGCCGTTGCACCTGCTGCGCGTCTCCGACGATGCGGGAACGCTCGCGGGCCTCCTCCCGCTCTATGAAGAAAGCGAGGGGGTGCGCCGCCTCGTGGGCGGCGTTGATGTCTCCGACTACCTCGACCTGATCGCTCCCGCCGGCCTCGAAGAGGAAGCCTGGCAGGCTGTGCTCCAGCATCGGGCGGGTGAAGCTTCGGAGTGGGACCTCCACGCGATCCGTGCCGTCTCGCCGACGCGCGAGATCGTGCCCCGCCTCGGTTTGGCGGCCGGGCTGGGGGTGGAGGTCGAGACGGAAGACCGCTGCCCGGTGCTCGAGCTGCCGTCCTCGTGGGAGGCCTATCTCGAGGGTCTCTCGGGCAAGGACCGCCACGAGCTGCGGCGCAAGATGCGGAAGCTCGAGCGCGAGCTCCCCGGAACCTCAGTGCGCTCGCATGCCACCCGCGCCGGGTGGGACGCCGCCCTCGCCGAGTTCCTGAGACTCCACCGTCTCTCCAAGGTCGGCAAGGCGCGCTTCATGGACGAGCGCATGGAGGAGTTCTTCCAGGACGCCACGCGAGCGCTGGCCGGCGCCGGCTGGGCGCGGCTGTGGTTTCTCGATTGGAACGGGGCGGCGGTGGCGAGCTTTCTCTGCCTGGAATACGCGGGCTCGGTCGGCCTCTACAACTCGGGCTTCGATCCCGTCCACGCCAAGCTCGCCCCGGGGATCATGCTCCTCGCCCACGTCGTTCGCGATGCCATCGAGCGCGGAGTTCCCGTGTTCGACTTTCTCCGTGGCGAAGAGTCCTACAAGTACTCCTTCGGGCCGGAGCCGCGTGATCTCTTCCGCGTACGCGTGCGCCCGTGAGCCTCCGCGTCGCGGTGCTCAGCGTCCACACCTGCCCCCTCGCCGCGCTCGGGGGCAAGGAAACGGGGGGCATGAACGTCTACGTGCGCGAGACGGCGCGGGAGCTCGCCCGCATGGGGGTGACCGTGGACGTCTTCACGCGCTCCCAGAATGCGTCGATTCCCCGCGTGGCCGATCTCGGTGAAGGGGCGCGGGTCATCCATCTGCCCGCGGGGCCCCAGGCGCCCATCGAGCGGCACTCGATTCACCCTCATCTGCCCGAGTTCATCGAGGGCGTCGAGGCGCATCGCTGGGCCGAGGGCATCGACTACGACGTGATCCACGCGCACTACTGGCTGTCGGGGGCGGCCGGCCTCGAGCTGCGCGAGCGGTGGGGCGTTCCCATGGTGCAGATGTTCCACACCCTGGGAAAGCTCAAGAACTCGGTGGCGCAGGGTCCGGGGGAGCTCGAGCCCGAGCTCCGGATCGCCGAGGAATCGCGCATCGTCCGGAGCGCCGATCGCATCGTCGCTGCCAATGTGGTGGAGCGTGCCCACCTCGTCTGGTACTACGGCGCCACCTCCGAGGGGATCTCCGTCATCCCCTGTGGCGTCGACACGGAGCTCTTTCAGCCCATGTCTCAGGCCGCTGCCAAGGATCTCCTCGAAATGCCGCCTGAGCCGGTCCTGCTCTATGTGGGAAGGCTCGAGCCGATCAAGGGCCTCGAGACGCTCCTCGAGGCCACGGCGAGAATCGGCGGGGCGGCGCGGCTCTACATCGTGGGCGGCGACTCGGACGAGCCTTCGAGCCCGCACGCCGCGCGGCTCCGCACACGGGTAGCCGCGCTCGGGCTCGACCGGCGCGTGCGCTTCCTGGGTGCGCAGCCCCAGCGCCGGCTTCGGTATTTCTACGCCGCGGCCGATGCGACGGTCATGCCGTCCTACTACGAGTCCTTCGGCATGGTGGCCCTCGAGGCCATGGCCTGCGGCAGTCCGGTGGTCGCCTCGCGCGTGGGCGGGTTGACCACGACGGTGAGGGACGGGATCACCGGCTATCTCGTACCCGAGGGAGATGCCGTGGCGCTGAGCGAGCGGCTCGAGCTCCTTCTCCACGACCCGGAGACTCGCGCGCGTCTCGGTCGTGAGGCGACGCGATGGGCGGCGGATCACCGCTGGCCCTGTGTGGCCGAGGCGGTCTGCCGGCTCTATTCCGAATTGCGTCCGCAGGCGCTGTCCCACCTCAGTCGCGGCCGCTGCCAGAGCTGATGGCGCGCGGCGGGCCGATCTCCGTCAATGGGCGGACCTACGAGTGGCCGGCGCGCCCCCTCGTGGTGGTCTGCGTCGACGGGTGCGAGCCGGACTACCTGACGCAGGCCTACGCCGCCGGCGCCATGCCGTACCTCGCCCCCACCGCGGCGGCTGGGGCGAGCCTGATCGGCGCCTCGGTGGTGCCGAGCTTCACCAATCCCAACAACCTCTCCATCGTCACCGGGGTATCGCCGGCCGTGCACGGCATCTGCGGCAACTATTTCTGGGATCGGGACGCCGGGGCGGAAGTGATGATGAACGACCCCAAGTATCTCCGCTGCGATACCATCCTCGCCGCCTTCGCGCAGGCGGGCGCCACCGTGGCGGTGGTGACGGCCAAGGACAAGCTGCGGCGGCTCCTCGGACACGGGATGCGCGGGATCTGCTTCTCGTCGGAGCAGGCAGACAAGGTCACCACGGCGGAGCACGGCATCGCGGACGTGCTGGGGCTGGTGGGGCTGCCCGTCCCCTCCGTGTACAGCGCCGACCTCAGCGAGTTCGTGTTCGCGGCCGGGGTCAAGCTCATGGAATCGGCGCGGCCGGACATCCTCTATCTCTCCACGACCGACTACATCCAGCACAAGCACGCTCCCGGCACGGCCCAGGCCAATGACTTCTACCGCATGATGGACGGCTACCTCGCCCGGCTCGACGCGCTCGGGGCGAGCATAGCCATCACCGCCGACCACGGTATGAATGCCAAGACCGACGCGGACGGCATGCCGCAGGTGATCTACCTCCAGGACGTGCTCGATGGATGGCTCGGGGCCGGCCGCGCGCGCGTCATCCTGCCTATCACCGATCCCTATGTGGTTCACCACGGCGCCCTCGGCTCCTTCGCGACCGTCTATCTCCCGGACGGTGTGTCCGCGCGGGCGGCCGCGCCCAGCGTGGCCGCGCTGCCCGGCATGGATCTGGTGCTCGACCGCGAGGAAGGGTGCCGGCGCTTCGAGCTGCCCCCGGACCGGATGGGCGATCTCATCGCGGTGTCCGGACGCCACACCGTGATCGGGACGAGCGCGTCCAAGCATGATCTCTCGGGGCTCGATGCCCCCCTCCGCTCTCACGGCGGGCTCTCGGAGCAGTCGGTGCCGCTGGTGTTCAATCGGCGCATCGGCGATGTGCCGTCGCCGCGCCCCCTCCGCAACTTCGACATCTTCGATCTCGCCCTCAACCGCGCGCAGTGATGCCGGTTCCTCGCCACGCTCGCGTGGTGATCGTCGGCGGGGGCATCGTGGGCGCGAGTGTCGCCTATCACCTCGCCAGGCTCGGCTGGCAGGATCTGGTCCTGCTCGAGCAGGACAGCCTGTCCGGTGGCACCACGTGGCACGCGGCGGGGCTCGTGGGCCAGCTGCGCTCCTCGAGCAATCTGACCCAGCTCATCCGCTACAGCGCCGATCTCTACAGCCGTCTCGAGGCCGAGACGGGGCAGGCTACGGGATGGAAGCGTTGCGGCAGCATCAGCGTCGCCCGCACCCGCGAGCGCATGGTCCAGCTCCAGCGCAACGCCGCCCTCGCGCGCGCCTACGGAATCGAGGCGGAGGTCATCAGCGCCAGGCAGGCGGGCGAGCGCTATCCGCTCATGCATACCGACGATCTGGTGGGGGCGGTGTGGATTCCGGGAGACGGCAAGGCCAATCCGGCCGATATCACCCAGGCGCTCGCCAAAGGCGCGCGGGGGGCGGGGGCACGGATCCACGAAGGCGTCACGGTGACCGGGGTGAGGATCGAGCGGGATCGCGTGGCCGGGGTCGAGACCTCCGACGGCGATATCGCCACCGAGATCCTCGTGAACTGCGCGGGTATGTGGGCGAGGGAGCTGGGCCGGCTGAGCGGGGTGACCGTGCCCCTTCATGCCTGCGAGCACATGTACATCGTCACGAACCCGATGGAGGGGGTCACGCCCGATCTGCCCGTGATGCGTGATGCCGACGGTCACATCTATTTCAAAGAGGAAGTGGCGGGTCTCCTCATGGGCGGCTTCGATCCCTGGGCCAAGCCTTGGGGCATGAACGGCATTCCGAAGGGATTCAGCTTCGGGACGCTTCCCGAGGACTGGGGGAAGTTCGAGCCGCTCATGCGTCACGCCATCCAGCGCGTCCCCGCGCTCGAGACCGCTCAGGTGCGCCTGCTCATGAACGGGCCGGAGAGCTTCACGCCGGACAACTACTTCATCTTGGGCGAGGCGCCGGAGGTGCGGCGCTACTACGTGGGCGCGGGATTCTGCTCGGGGGGCATCGCCGCGGCGGGGGGCGCCGGCCGCGCGCTCGCGGAGTGGATCGTCGAGGACAGGGCGCCCATGGACCTCTGGCAGGCGGACATCCGGAGGTTCGCGCCATTTCACGCCAATCCCGAGTTCCTCCGCGAGCGGGTGAGCGAGATCGTGGGCGTGCATTATTTCGTGGCCTTTCCCAACCGCGAGCTCGAGAGCGGCCGGGGGCTACGCCGCTCGCCCCTCTACGAGCGGCTCCGGAATCGGCGCGCCTGCTTCGGCAGCAAGATGGGCTGGGAGCGGGCGAACTGGTTCGCGCCCGCCGGGATCACGCCGGAGACCGAGTATTCCTTCGGCCGGCAGAACTGGTTTCCCTATGCGGCGGGCGAGCATCGCGCCTGCCGCGAGGCCGTCGCCGTCTTCGATCAGAGCTCGTTCTCCAAGTTCCGCCTCGAAGGCCCGGATGCGGAAACGCTCCTCCAGAGGCTTTGCGCCAACGACGTGGCGGTGGCTCCCGGACGCATGGTCTACACGGGCATGCTCAACGAGCGCGGTGGCTTCGAGAGTGACCTGACGGTCACCCGGCTCAGCCCGGAAGCCTATCTCATCGTCACGGGCTCGGCCCAGACCACGCGTGACTTCCACTGGATCAGGAGCCACCTTCCCGACGCCGCGCGCGCCACCCTCACCGACGTAACGGGCGCCGACGCCGTCCTGGGTCTCATGGGTCCGCGCGCGCGTGATCTGCTCGCGCGCCTCACCCGGGCTGATCTCTCCCCCGCGGCCTTCCCGTTCGCGACGAGCCGCGAGATTCCGGTGGGACGCGCCCAGGTGCGCGCCTCGCGCATCACGTACGTGGGCGAGCTTGGCTGGGAGCTCTACGTGCCCGCGGAGTTCGCGGCCGGCGTGTACGACGCGATCCACGAGGCGGGCGGCGATCTCGGACTGAGAGACGCCGGGTACTACGCCATCGAGTCACTCCGCGTGGAGAAGGCCTATCGCGCGTGGGGACGCGAGCTGACCACGGATGACTCGCCGCTCGAGGCGGGGCTGGGCTTCGCCGTCTGCTTCGACAAGGCCGCGCCCTTCATCGGTCGCGAGGCGCTGCTCGCTCAGCGCGGCCGGCCCTTGGCCCGGCGCCTCGTCAATTTCGTCCTGGATGATCCCGAGGCGCTGCCCCTCGGCGATGAGCCGATCTGGAGCGAGGGCCGCATGGTAGGCTCGACCAGCTCCGCGGCCTACGGCCACAGTCTCGGTCGTGCCGTGGCCATGGGCTATATCAAGCGGGAGGAAGGCATCGACGCCACCTACCTCGCGCAGGCCCGCTTCGAGATCGAGATCGCGGGCGATCGCGTAGCGGCGCGGGGCAGCCTGCGGGCGCCGTACGACCCCGAGGGTCTCCGGGCCAGGAGCTAGGAGAGAGAGAGGAGCCTCGACATGACCGAGCCACGCCGCGAACCTTGGCTGCTGACTCCCGGACCGCTCACCACCTCGCGCACGGTCAAGGAAGCGATGCTCCGCGACTGGGGCTCGCGCGATGCCGAGTTCATCAAGCTCAACGCGCGGGTGCGAGAGCGACTGGTCGAGCTGGCGGGCGGGCAAGGCACCCATGTGTGCGTGCCCCTTCAGGGCAGCGGTACCTTCATCGTGGAAGCCATGCTCGCGACCCTCGTGCCCCCGTCGGGCAAGGTCGCCATCCTCGTCAACGGCGCCTACGGCAAGCGCATGGTCCGCATCTGCGAGTACCTGCGCCGCGCGTGCGTGGCCCTGGAGACGGCCGAGGATACGCCGGTGGCCGCGGCCACCCTCGACGCCTCGTTGGCCGCCGATGCCGCCATCACTCACGTGGTAGTCGTCCAATGCGAGACTACGTCGGGCGTGCTCAATCCGGTGGAGGAGATCGCCGCGGTCACGGCCCGACATCACCGGAGCCTGCTCGTGGACGCGATGAGCGGGTTCGGCGCCCTTCCTCTGGAAGCCGGACGGGTACCGTACGACGCCCTCGTCGCTTCGTCCAACAAGTGTCTGGAAGGGGTGCCCGGCGTGGGCTTCGCCATCATCCGGCAGACAGCACTCGAGGCGGCCCGGGGCAACGCCCACGCGCTGTCCTTCGATCTCCACGACCAGTGGGTGGCCATGGAGAAGACGGGACAGTGGCGCTTCACGCCGCCCACGCATGTGCTGGCCGCGCTCGACCAGGCGCTCGTCGAGCATGCCGCCGAGGGCGGCACGGCGGGGCGGGGGGCGCGCTACGCGAAGAACTGTCGCATCCTCGTGGACGGTTTGCGGGCCCTCGGCTTCGAGACGCTGCTGCCGGACGCGCTCCAGGCGCCCATCATCGTTACCGTTCGCATGCCCGCCGATCCGAAGTTCAACTTCGAGACCTTGTACGATCGCCTCGCGCGGCGAGGCTACGTCATCTATCCGGGCAAGCTCACGGTGGCCGACAGCTTCCGCATCGGCTGTATCGGGCGCCTCGGCGAGGGCGAGATGCGCGGAGCTCTGGAGAACATCAAGCAGATCCTCGGCGAGATGGGGGTGACCAGCTGCGCCCCCGCCGGCCGGTAGTTCGCCACCCCACCTCCCCGGCCCTGGCGTTCTATCTCACGCGAGCCAGGCGGGCCATAGCCTCGAGCCTCTTCCGGGAGCAGCACACTCCAACCGGGCGGGTGGCGTCGGGGGTGGCGGCTGCACAGCCGGCGGAGTGGGCCCTTGGCGAGTGCGCGCAGCCCGCATGGCTGCGATTCACGAAGGCTAGGGTGGCGAAGCCGGTTGCGCAGCCGCCACCCCCGACGACAGGCCCCGCCCGCCTCGCGTAGAGATACTGCGCCTCCGGTCACAGGTTCATGCCCGCGTGTGTGCTAGACTGCCCGGGCAATGGAGCAGGGTCGAGACCTTCTCCTCGATGTCAAAAACCTCCAGACGCAATTCGCGACTTCGGGCGGCGTGGTGCGCGCGGTCGACGGAGTGTCGTGGGACGTCCGGGCGGGGGAGACGGTTGCCCTCGTGGGCGAATCGGGCTGCGGCAAGTCGGTCAGCGCGCTCAGCATCATGCGCCTCGTGGCGGCGCCCGCCGGCCGTATCCTGGACGGCCAGATTCTCTTCAAGGGCCGCGACCTCCTCCAGCTCCCGGAAGATCAGATGCGCCAGATCCGCGGGCGCGAGATCGGCATGATCTTTCAGGAGCCGATGACCTCGCTGAATCCCGTGCTCACCGTGGGTCGCCAGCTCACCGAGCCGCCGGAGATCCATCTCGGCATGTCGCCCGCCGAGTCTCGGGCCCGGGCCATCGAGCTCCTGGGCATGGTCGGCATCTCGGATCCCGAGCGGCGCCTGAGGCAGTACCCGCACCAGTTCAGCGGCGGCATGCGGCAGCGAATGATGATCGCCATGGCCATGGCCTGTAACCCTGCTCTCATCCTGGCCGACGAGCCGACCACGGCGCTCGACGTGACCATCCAGGCCCAGATCCTCGAGCTCATGAGGGGCTTGTCGCGCAAGCTGGGCGTGGCCATGGTCATGATCACGCACAATCTCGGCGTCGTCGCCCGCTACGCGGATCGCGTCAACGTGATGTACGCGGGGCGCATCGTCGAGCGCGGGACGGCCCGGGAGATCTATGCCAATCCGCGTCATCCCTACACGCTCGGGCTGCTTCGATCGGTGCCGCGACTCGACGAGCCCCGACGCGCCAAGCTCTTGCCGATCCAGGGCCAGCCCCCGGACCTGTCGCGCCTTCCTCCGGGCTGCGCGTTCCAGCCGCGCTGCCAGTACGCCATCGAGCGCTGCCTGCGCGAGGCGCCTCCCCTCGAAGCGGTCTCGCCCGGCCACGTGTCGGCGTGCTGGGTCTCCGCCGAGCTCGGTCAGAAGGCGACGGCGTGAACGTGGCGGCGCCGGCTCGCGACGACCGAGCCCGCGAGGAGCCGGCACGGGGCGACGAGATCCTCACTGTTCGCAATCTCTCCAAGCACTTCGAGGTGACCGGAGGCTTCCTCGGCGGCCGGCGCGGTGTGGTGAAGGCG
>WNFO01007521.1_pt1 | contig 12598 bp, 13 predicted proteins | sample 5400251 | NCBI WGS metagenome assembly WNFO01 (sample SAMN13153354, study PRJNA577476) | soil metagenome | isolation source: 100 cm saprolite under Madrone tree | place: USA:California | collected 2016-06-14
ATGGAACGAGCTTCTCTGCACCGCAAGTTGCCGGCGTGATCGCTCTGATGCTCGAAGCAAATCCGCGGCTGACGCCGGCACAGATTCGCGACATTCTGCAAAGAACCGCAACGCCTCTACCTCCGTATTATGAATACGAAGTGGGCGCCGGTATGTTGAACGCGCCCGCCGCTGTTTTGGAAGCGGCCTTCCCGCAGAGACGCTTTGGCCAATGGCGCGGCACTGCTTACCAGGGTCAGATACAGTTCATTAACAGTGGCCCCCAGGTCTTCAGTGGAGCCGTGAGCCCGGGCGCGGCCAACGATTCAGCGATTAATATCCCCCAAGACGTGCTACGTGCATCAGTGCAAATTGCCTGGGGTGACTTATTAAGCCCGAACAGGCTCGCGTTGACGCTGACTAATCCTCAGGGCGCTAACCAACCCACCGCGAACGCCCTCAATTCACCCGGACTAACCGGTCGTCGTCAGCGCAGTGTGATCGACCTTCCCGGCGCCGGAACATGGAAGGCCCGGGTGGAAAACACCGTGTCGACGGCGGGCGCGTCGGCTGGCAACATTACCCTGGACCCAAGTACTCGTAACGGGGCCCAAGCTTATACCGGAACCATTCAAACAACGACCGCGCGTTACGCGCCGATGACTGACGTCAGCGGCCTCGACGCCTCTTCGGTCTCGGAGATCTATCAGAACTTCCGAGGCCTGGTGATGTGGCCGATCGGACAGCACTTTCGCCCCGGCTTTGGAGTTACGCGCGCCAATCTGGCCACTGCGCTCGTGCTGGGCGCGCGCGTGCCGCAGTATTTGCCGGGACAGTCGAATTACACCGACATCCGTGACAAAGCCACCATGCTCTTTGTCGAAAGCGCTCAGGCAGCACCCAACGGTGCTTTGTTCCCGAGCACAAATCCGGGCGGGGCTTTCCTGCCTGACGACGCCGTAGATCGTCTGACTGCCGCCATAGCCCTGGTGCGCGCTGCCGGTTTGCGTCAGCAGGCGGAATCGGGCAGCTACACTCTGACCTACCTTGACGCCGCGTCGATTCCGGCTTCGCTGAGAGGTTACGTCGCCGTAGCGGTGCAAAACGGACTGATTAAGACAAGCGGCTCGAGCTTTAATCCGCAGGGGTCTTTTACTCGTCTGGATCTTTCGCACGCAATGGCGCGGATAGCCATTCTAGCCACACAATGAGTAGCGCGGGCTGCCAGCCTGTGAAGTCTCCGAAGTGAATTAGAATTAATCGCTATTTCCTGAAAGCTGTCCGTAGTAAAGTACGGTTTCGTAGGCAAAGATTACTGTGCCGTCCTTCTGGTTGGCCTCAAAGACTTTGCGCAGGTCCTTGAGCATTGCTTCATAGTCAGGATGATCGGGTCCCGGTACGAACGAGGCCGACAGAAACCTTCCCTTCAGACCCTCGTAATCAAAACTCTGTTGAAATTCGAAGCGCGCGCTCTTGCAACTTCCCGGAGCGCAAAATGCCTCGACATCAAAACCCTCAGCTTCCTGCTGAACCTCGGAATAATCGGTACCATAACGCACTACCAGATCCTGATATGCAGCCATCAAGGGACTCGATTCCACGCGATAACCGTTCCAGACCAGCATGACCCAGCCGCCGGGTTTCAGGATACGCACGAACTCCAGACGCGCTTTCTGGCGATCGAACCAGTGAAAAGCCTGGCCGGCCACGACCAAATCAACCGAATGATCAGGCAGCGCGGTTGCCTCGGCAACGGCGCTTACGCTGGTGAACTTCGGGTAACTCGCCAGGAATTTCTCGCCCGCTGCACGCATTTCGGGATTTGGCTCGACGCCGAAAACCCGGTTGCCGTTTTTCAGGAACAGTTCAGTCAAGAGACCTGTTCCGGAACCAACATCGGCAATCATCGACTGTGCGGTCAGACCGCACTCTGACTCGAGCAAAGGAATGATCTCGGACGGATAGGTAGGACGGTATTTCAGATAGTTTTCGACGCGGTCTGAGAACCGCTTGGTGGGATCCAGCACGACAGAAAGTTAACAACGATAGAGTCTGGACGCAACGATAGGCGGGGCAGTAGCCCGACTGTTAGGGACTCTACGATCGCGGAGGAAAAATGACCCCTGAAACCCTTGGTGGCGGCACGTAATACTTCGCAAAAATCCTGAACCCCAGCAACACAGCCAATAAAAATGCGAACGTCATCGGCAAACGCACGTCAGACTTAACCAGCATGTAGTAGTGCAGGACGCCCAGAATCCCTGACAGATAAACAATGCGGTGCAGCCGTGTCCAGCGCTTGCCGCCTAAACGCTTGACCATTTTGTCCGTTGAAGTAATCGCCAGGGGCACCATTAGAAAGAACGCCGTCATGCCAATCGCGATAAATGGGCGCTTGACCACATCACCCGGAACGGTGGTCAGATGAAAGAAACGATCGAAAGCTACATAGGTCATTAGGTGAAGGAAGCCGTAAAAGAACGCGAAAAGCCCCAACATCCGGCGAAACCGCGTTAGCCAGTTGAGTCCAGTAATTCTGCGCAGCGGAGTGACGGCCAGCGAGATAAGCAGAAAGACCAGGGTGAGCATGCCCGTCGTGCGGGTGGCGAATTCCAGAGGATTCGCCCCCACCTGCTTTCGATAGACGTCCCACAACAGCAGCGTCAGCGGCACCAGGCCATTAACGAGCAGGACGAGTTTGGCAAAGCGTGTGTCTTTCATAATTAGTGCCACAGACTTCAGTCTGTGATTGATTTTTGGGCTACCTCCCATCACAGACTGAAGTCTGTGCCACTCTTAGAAATTCGCTTTCAGATCCATGCCCTGATAGAGATATCCAACCTGTTCGGCGTAACCATTGAACAAGAGTGTATTGCGCGCAGTAAATTCACCGATCCGGTGCTCAGTTCTTTGACTCCAGCGCGGATGATCGACGCCGGGGTTCACATTTGAGTAAAAGCCGTATTCGTTCGGAGCTTGAATGTTCCAGGTTGTCGGCGGTTGATCGGCGACCAACGCGATCTTCACGATCGATTTAATGCTCTTGAATCCGTATTTCCACGGTACTACGAGTCGAATCGGCGCCCCGTCCTGCGGCGGCAGTGTTCCGCCATAAAGCCCCGTTGCCAGGATCGCAAGCGGATTCATCGCTTCGTCGAGGCGCAACCCCTCGACATAAGGCCAATCCAGCACACTCGTGTTTTGATTGGGCATCCGTTTGGGATCCAGCAGAGTCTGAAATGCCACGTAACGCGCGGACGACAGCGGGTCGACTTCTTTCAATAGGGCAGCGAGCGGAAACCCAGCCCAGGGAATGACCATCGACCACCCTTCGACACAACGATGACGATAAACTCGCTCTTCCTGCGGCGCCAACTTCAATAAATCATCCAGGTCGTAAGTCTTTGGTTTATTCACCAGGCCGCCAACCTCAACCGTCCACGGCCGTGTGACAAATCCGCGCGCTTCTGAGGCGACCGAACGCTTGTCCGTCGAGAACTCGTAGAAATTGTTGTAATTGCTGATGTCTTCAAAGGAGGTCAGGGGCTCGTTCACTTTGAAGCCCTTGCGCATCGCGTCGTCCGAAGGCGTGGTGATCAAGCCCGCAATCTTTGGCTGCTCTGCGACCACCGCAGCGGGCGGATTCAATTTCCGGTACACGAAGCCGGTTGCGGCGACTGAGCCCGCCAGAACCGCGCCGCGCATGAACAAACGGCGGTTCAGATAAACCTTCTGATCCGTGATTTCGCTCGATTCAATATCAGCTGGCTTCTTAATCAACATTCTAATGTCTTTCGAACTCGCTGTTTCCTTGCATTTAAATTACGCACGAGACTCCTGTTTCGGTTTGTAGTTTTGAAGCCCCTCCATAACGGTCGGGCTACTGCCCCGCAGTGCCATTCCGGACGATGCTCAAGAAATCGCTTGAACGCAGGTTCTGCAAAATATTAGTATCGCCGCGGTTTCTTGCACGTCAAGCCAAACTGCTGAAGGTTTTTCCAATGACCCAAGCCGAGGACCAAGCCGACGGGCACCGCGCAGCTCTCCTCGCCGGATTTCTCGGATGGACTCTCGACGCGTTTGATTTCTTCCTCGTCGGACTCTCGCTAACGGCCATCGGTGCCGAATTCCACAAGACTGATCCTGAAATCGCTTTTTCAATTGCGCTCACGCTCGGCTTCCGCCCCGTGGGCGCTTTCATCTTCGGACTGCTCGCTGACCGCTATGGACGGCGTTTGCCGCTCATGCTCGACCTGGTCTTCTTTTCGGTGATTGAAGTCCTGTCGGGGTTGGCTCCCAACTACGGGACCTTCCTGGTGCTGCGCGCTTTGTTCGGCATAGGCATGGGCGGAGAGTGGGGCGTGGGCGCCTCTCTGGCAATGGAGAAGGTCCCGCCCAGGTTGCGAGGCGTGCTCTCGGGATTGCTGCAGGAAGGCTATGCCGCCGGTTATCTCCTGGCAGCCCTCTGTTACTTCTTTGTCTTTCCGCGCTGGGGGTGGCGACCGATGTTCTTTATCGGCGGCTTGCCGGCTTTACTGGCCATTTTTGTTCGTTTCCGCGTGAAAGAATCAAAGGTCTGGGAACGGACCCGTCACGAAAACTGGAGCCAGCTGGGTCGGGCGATCGCCTCGCACTGGAAACTTTTTCTTTATCTTGTGCTGCTCATGATGATGATGAATTTTGTGTCGCACGGAACTCAGGACATGTATCCGACACTTTTGAAGCGCGCCTGGAAGTTTGCTCCGCAAAAGGTCGCGATGGTCACTGCCTTTACCATGGTCGGGGCGATTGCCGGAGGACTTCTGTTTGGGCTGCTCTCTGATCGTATTGGCAGGCGCCGCTCAATGATCATGGCGTTGCTGTGCGCGGTGCTCGTCATTCCTCTCTGGTCGTTGTCACCGTCGTTGTCTCTCTTATTGACCGGCGGATTTTTGATGCAGTTTATGGTGCAAGGAGCGTGGGGGATCATTCCTGCTCATCTTTCTGAACTATCGCCCGATTCTGTTCGCGGTTTCCTTCCGGGATTCGCGTACCAATGCGGGGTGCTGTTGGCGGGCTTTGTAGGTTTCATACAGGCAATCTTCGCCGCAAGGACGAGTTATCCGACCACGATGGCGCTGACGGCGCTCACTGTGCTGTTAGGAGCAGCAGTAGTAGTTGCGCTGGGACGCGAAAAACGTGGCATACACTTCGGCGGAGAATTGTCGATTGGTGAATAGCCGTAACGCGATTAACAAACATCATTGATACTGGTTTGAAGATCTCGCGCACAGTGACGCAGCATTGTTTGCTCCGCGATCACGTTTTGACAGTTGCATAACGTTTTATGGCTGGCTATTCCCGAACACCGCTCGTCAAAAAGCTGGGCATTAAGCCTGGCTCTAATATCATCTTCGTAAACGCTCCGTCAGACTACGAGAAGGAACTTGATCTACCCGCCGATGTGTCTGCCAACTCGCGATCGGGCAAACCACTCGACTTTGCTCAATTGTTTGTTAAGAGTGAAAAGGAACTCACGAAAACATTCTCACGTTATGCAAAACGCCTTAACCCTGCAGGCATGCTTTGGGTGTCGTGGCCAAAAAAGAGTTCAGGCGTCTCAACTGATCTCTCCGAGAACATTGTCAGGGACATCGGTCTGGCCGCCGGTCTGGTGGACGTCAAAATCTGCGCTGTAAATCAAGTTTGGTCGGGACTCAAATTCGTCTTTCGGCTCAAGGATCGCGCGAAAGTGAAACCATGATGAAGGCACGCCGCACTTTCGGATTCGTTGAAATACTCGAGCTCCTGGTTTTCCACAGAACCTGTTGAAAAGCTGTGGATCGCCCCGCATGCGCATTGGGCAACTCGCTTACACCACGAGGCTTTGCGCGTTTTGCACAACTCAGCGGCATCCACAGAAATGCTCCTTCCTCAAACTCTTGCCCAACCTATGCCGACTCTTGAAATTTTCTGAATATCTGAGCCAGGCAATGCGTTCCGCAGATCACTCAACGATGTCTTTGAGCAGAGATTAAGCACCGGCCAACAACCTTCGGCAAGTAATAACTCTTTTTGGAAACCTGCTCGTCTGAGATCGAGAACGCGATGATTAGCCTGAAGGGCCTCCATTTATTTTGATCTTGCGATTTGTCTTGTTTGATATGAATCAACTAATAGTTGGACCACGATCGCATTCATCGCAGGTTTAGCGCGAAACATACGGCGAACGCTTTCTGATGCGATCAGGAAGGTGGGTTTTCATTGGATCATTTCACAAGTCGTCACGCACATTCTTTTCGCTGGTGAGTATCGATATGCTGTTCGATCAAAAATTCAAGGTGCGCTATCTCGTCTCATTAGAGACGTTGCGAAAAGAAAAAACTTTTTCGAATTGATTCGCTGCATGAAATGATCACTTGCGTGAATTGGACCATGTCAATATGAGAAAGAGGTTGCAAAAAAAAACTTCCTAAATATAATGCCAGTCCCTTATTAGTTCACAGGTCAGCGCACTGACGAATTGAGGCGAGTTTATGACTGAAATCAGAAGCAATTATTTTCCCTCTCGCAATAACCGTCAGTCATTCCTGCGACCGACCTCGATGCGCTTTTTATTTCACATGCGTTGACGGGTGAGGGCGTCGTCACGCGATGACTAAACCAGCGTGACCATCGACGGCGGATTCTTTCCGGCTCACATCCGGAGTTACATCGCCAACATTAGTCACAGAGGGTTCGAACGGGCCAGGGTGCAAGACGGCTTGCTGTCTGCAGGGCAGTTGTTTTGTCCCGGAATCGCGTATTTAAATCATTTTAGTGGAGCGCAAAGAGTGACCAGACTAGCAGAAGTAAGCGTGGTTGAGTTGAAAAAGTGCCCGCGGTGTGAAGGATCGCTGCCACTGTCGGAGTTCGGCGTGTGCCGGGCACGCAAAGACGGTTTGAATCTTTACTGCAAGCGCTGTATTCGTCAGAAGATTGCCCACAGCCGCCAGGCGCTGCGCGAATATAAGAACGCACGGATTAAGCAGGGGGCTGCTGTCGTACCTGAACGGTCGCGCGTTTCGATTGATGCCAAGTCGGGTTTTTCGCCGCGACGCATAGCTCGCATGCTCAGAAAACTCTCGCCCGCCGACCGCGTGCGCGAGGCGATTCGTTGTGGCGCCCGCGAGCAGAAGGAGATTGCTCAGGTCACCAGACTTCCCAAGGATGAGGTTTGCGACGCATTGGCTAACCTTTTGCTCTGGACCCGCGAAATTCGCACTCAAGTCGTTAATCACAAGCGAATGTATTTTGTTAATGAAGCCTCGGAAGAGTTAACCAAGGCGCGCGCAGCCGTGGAGGCCAAACGAAAAGGCTTGAATCCTTCATTTAGTTCGGTAAGAGTACTGATGCCAGGCCGTAAGCCTTCAGCTAAGGGGAAGAAGCGTTCAGTGACACCAGATGCAAGGGAAAAGAGCGCTTGAAGCAGCCGAGCGAAAACTAGTAGATCATTCATCGAAGGCAGCCAGAACTTCCTCCGCGTGCTCTTCCGGCTTAACCTTGTTGAAGATTTTTTTGATTTTCCCCTTCTCGTCAATAAGGAAGGTCATTCGGTGGATTCCCATATAAGTCCTTCCCATGAACTTTTTTTCGCCGTAGGTGCCAAAGCTCTCGGCAATTGACCGGTCCGTATCAGCCAGCAAGCGAAAAGGTAAATCGAACTTCTGGGCAAATTTCTTATGTTTGGCTTCGCTGTCGAATGAAACTCCCAGAACTTCGATGTCGCGCTTTTTGAACTTTGCGAATGAGTCGCGAAAAGAACAGGCTTCTTTGGTGCATCCCGGCGTGTCGTCTTTGGGATAAAAATAAAGCACGACCTTCTTGCCGCGGAGATCTTTAAGCCGAACCGTCTGACCTTCTCCGTCACGCACCGTGAAATCGGGAGCTTTGTCACCTTCTTTTAGTTTTGCCACTATGTTTGAATCCTGAGTTGAAATGAACGAACCAACCCGGATTCTAACGACTTCATACGAGGACCTGCAACGACAAATGGTTACGAAAAAAGCGCAGACAAAGAAACGTAGCCCAAAGAAGAGCAGCGTGAAGAAGTCCGAAACACCGGGCCTGTGGTTAGTAAAGCAGGAGCCGGAAACCTATTCCTGGGACGATTTCGTGCGCGACGGACGCACCGATTGGACGGGAGTGAGAAACTTTCAGGCGCGGAACAACCTGCGCCAAATGAGAGTCGGCGAGCGCGTGCTGTTCTATCACTCAGGCACCGGCAAGTGCGTCGTAGGGATCGCCGAAGTAGCGAAAGCCGCTTACCCCGATCCCACCGCAGACGATCCCCAATGGGTCGCCGTCGATCTCAAGCCCTTGAAGCCAATCAATGAACCCGTACCGCTGGCTTCGATTCGCTATCACGAGAACCTGGGTAATCTACCGCTGATTCGCCAGTCGCAACTGTCGGTAATGCCGCTGACCAAAAAAGAGTTTGAGACGATTTTGTCGATGGGCAAAGGGAAGAAGGTGGGGAGGAGATAAACCCTCTCCACCCATGACTAGACACTACGTATTCATAGGGGCACATACGAAGTATTGAGTCAGAAGGACTTAGCATTTACCCTGTGTGAATCCTCTGGGGGATTCACAATCCAACGTGCCAGCGAAGAAAACGAGCCATCGTTCCATCTGTCAGTCTCCGAGGCGCATCCACCGGCAACCCCAATTCAGTTCTGACCTTTCTTGCCAAATCCCGGTGAGCCCAAGGATACAATTGGTATTTGATAATTAGAGCAAATCCTCCAACATTGATAAGATCATTGATCCATGACCTCGGTAACATTCTCGCCGCGAAGACCGGTCGAATGCCTAAATGCCGACACAGTCGAATCTTTGTTTCAAATTCAATCCTATCCATGTATCCCAACGTGTTCTTAACTTCAATACCGTAAGCTCTACCGTCACGTTCGAAAATAAAATCCAAATCATGCTCACTCTCAGTCCATCGTTGTTCACCATATTTATTCTTATCCCGTCCCTTCATTACGAACTCTATACTCGCGAACCCTTCGAGAATTAAGGCCTCTCCTTGTAAGCCTAGTGCCGCACCGATGTTTGGAGCAGAGTATTCGTTAACCAAATCCACAAGCTTTACAGCCTCGCGCTTGTAGTATCTGAACTTTCTGTGCCAAAGAAGCTTGATCGTTCCACCAGCATTCAAATTCCGCCTCTCGCTTAAGATTAATCCTTCGGCCTCAAGATCCCTGATCGCTCGATTGGTTATCCAATGAAAATACCGATCTTCATTTTGAACTTCTAACTGCCTCGAAAAGAACACTCGCTGGCGGTTATGCTCGAAAAAGCTTCGCAATGATTCTCTGGCACCGATTTCTACGGGATCCGGCGCAGTGCTGGCACTAGCATCTTCCCAATCTAAATCTTCGAACATGACGCGAGAACTCAGGCTCTTCTAATAAACTTCGCGGCCAGCCAACCAACCGGGATCAGCACCACCAGATGAGTCCAGTCGTAACCGCCGGTTGTATTCCCGCCATAGTGATTGCTGATCATTAGGAAAACCAGAGGCACGGCCATAAAGGTGTTCTGTTTCGAACGCAGCTTGGCCTGGGCCGCGAGTCTTTCATCGGGTTTTCGTCCGGCCTTAATCGCTTCGATCATCTTTCGCTGCGCCGGCAGGATGCGCATCCAGACATTGGCCGCCATGATGGTGCCGAAGATCGCGCCCAGAAGATCGCGCCCACGTGAATGTACACCGCGCGGCCACTCAGCACCCGTGAGAGGCCATAAGACGTGCCCACCACCAGCAGGTAAGCCACCACCGCGAACAACTTTTCATTGCGTCCCAGCGGCGAAATCATCAGCAGGTCATAAATCAGCCAGCCAAAAACCAACGCTCCCACACCGACTCCGACTGCCGCGCTCAGGCTGATGTCTGACACGTCGCGATCGACCAGGGCGCCGCCGCCCAGATAGTAGACTATGATCAGCAGGGCCATTCCGCTCAGCCAGGTAGTGCCCGCCTCCCAGCGAAACCAATGGAGCTTGCGCGAAAGCTCGTCCGGCTTTTTGCGCTTCTCGACCACATAAAAGCCGCCGCTGTGAACCATCCAGAGTTGCGCCGCGCCGCCAGTCGCGCGCGCGGCTTTTTCTTCTTCAGTCAGACGCGCATCCAGCCAGGTGAAATAAAAGGTCGTGCCGACCCACATGATCCCGGCAAACACGTGGATCCAGCGAGCAATCAGGCTGAGCCATTCGTTGAGTGTTGGATTGATGTTCATTTTTTGGAGAGTGGCACAGACTTCAGTCTGCGATTGCATAGAAACCTAATCACAGACTGTGAAGTCTGTGCCACTTAGCTTCCCCGGTAGGTCGAATAGCCAAACGGGCTGAGCAGCAGAGGCACATGATAGTGCTGCGCCGGATCGCGAAACTTGAAAACGATCGTTACCTGGGGATAGAAGCCCTCAACCTTATGGGCCGCAAAGTACCTGCCCGTATCGAAGATCAGCCGGTAAACGCCGGCGTCCAGTACAATTTCTTCCGGAACCAAATCGGGGATCCGGCCATCTTTGTTAGTGGTTCCTTTGCCGACCAACTGCCAGCCGCCCGCTGCTTCGACTTCCAGAGTAACCGGCACGCCGGCGGCTGGCCGCCCTTGTGCTGTGTCGAGAACATGTGTGGTGATAGCGCTCACTGGTTAAGAAGTTTCTCCAATCTCAGGCGGGTAATCTTTCGCTGCTCTTCCGCAGCCACACGCAATTCCGTTCCCGGATCATTCTGCATGCGCACGTTCAAAATATTGAGCATCTCTTCCGGACTTCTCCCGCTTGCACAGACAATGAAAATGAAGCCAAAACGCTTTTCGTATTTCTGATTTCCGGCCGCCAGAGCTGCCTTCGTCTCTATCGCTGCGGCATGGATTCCCGATTGCTCCTGCGCCGACCAATTGCGGGCTTGCTCTGATTGGACCGCCGCCGCATTTTGCTCGCCGATCTTCGGGTGGGCGCGAAAAGCCTCGAGCCAGTCTTCCTCGCTCAAAGCCCACCACAGGTTATCGGCCGCCCGAAAGAGCGCGTCCGAATCCGCGAACGGCCGAGCGTTCGTCATCCCACGCGTCCAGTTGCGACAGCCGCAGCATTTCAAGAATTCTGCTTCCGCGTCGGCTGTTGAAAGTGAATTGAGCCATTGAATCCGATGTGTAATGTTTCTCAATTGCCTTTACCGGAAAGGCAATAGGTCCTCTAGGCCCTATACGCCCTATCGACCCAAAGCCATCACTCAATACTCCCGTAGACCCGCAGCCTGCTTACCCCTCCATCAGGAAAAATATTGAAGCGCACGTGTGAAACCGAACCGGTGTCCATTACCTCGTCAAAAAGATGCCGCTTGTGGGGCTGCAACTTTGTGCGCGCAAGTACCGGCTTCCAGACGAATTCCGGATCCTGGATAGTCTCAAGCGGTAGATCCTTCGCCTGGCAGCTCTCCAGCGCACAGCTTTCCGGATAATTTCCTTTGAAGTAAGAAGTGTCCACTTCCAGCCGGCGAATACGTCCCGCTGTGCCCAGCTTGATGATTGTCCAATCGTGTCCCGGCCCGCGCCGCCGCTTTGTTTCCCAGCCGTCGCTCATGTTCGCGGCCCGTCCCGGCATGATCAAATTGTGCCGGTGCCCAAAGAACATGTCGCTGCACGATAGCACCATCCCGCCGTTTTCGACCGCGGCCAGGTCACACTCGCCGCCAATCTGCTTCAGACGATTCCAGTCCGGCACGACTTCGCCATAAACACGCAGCCGCGCGACTCCACCGTCTGGGTAGATTTTGAAACGCAGGTGGGTCCAGCGCTGCTCGCTTGGGATCGCGAATGGATTGAGCGAGTCACCGTTAAGATTCACTTTCGGCAGAATCTCGGTCCACGGCATCGACTCGGCAGTTAGCTCTTCGGTTGTCGGCAAGCCGTCGATGGCGCTGGCCTCCAGCGAAAATTGCTCGGGAAAGTTGCCTTTGAAATGGCTGGTATCGACTACCACGCCGCGAACAATCCCAGGCAAACCCAGTCGAATGATGCACCAATCGAATCCCGGGGTGCGGCGGCGGCGCGACTCCCAACCGTCCATCCACTTGCCGAGGTCTGTGTACTTGCCTTCAATAAAAACAGGCGCGGAGGGCTTCAGCAGATTTTCCTTTGGCGCAAAGAACTCGTCATTGGCGTACAGCACCGCACCGCCCAGACGCTCGGAAGCGAGATCGATTAGTTCAGTGAATTCCATCGCAGTTAGTTCTTCTTTGCGGTCATAGGACCAATGGGTCGCATCGGTCCTATGTCTGTAGTTTCGTGCGAAATAGCGGTTGGCCTTTGGGCTCGCCAAACTTGCCGCCATCATAAACCATTTGGCCGCGTAGAAAAGTCTTTTCTACTACGCCCCTTAGAACTTCACCCGCATAAGGTGTCAGCTTGTGACGGTGATGGATTATCTCGGGCTCGACGCGAAACTCGCTATTTGGATTCCAGATCACAATGTCAGCGTCATAACTGGCGGCGATCGCGCCTTTGCGTCCATCAAGGCCAACCTGTTTGGCCGGCGCGTCGCACAGCCACTCTGCTGTTTGATTAATCGTGAAGCCGCGCGCGCTTGCT
>WNFO01004046.1_pt1 | contig 12594 bp, 20 predicted proteins | sample 5400251 | NCBI WGS metagenome assembly WNFO01 (sample SAMN13153354, study PRJNA577476) | soil metagenome | isolation source: 100 cm saprolite under Madrone tree | place: USA:California | collected 2016-06-14
CGAGTTGCGCCATCGACCGCCGGAGGGAGTAGCTCCTCCGCAAGAGCCGCGCGGCCGTGAACGGTCAGGAATCGAAAGTCAGGGCCCGAGAAATCAGAACCTCGGGGGGCGAGCGCGGGGCAGCCCAGCGCCCCGCTCCGGCCGTGCCGTCCCAGCGTCCTTCGGCACTGGAGCGCGGTCCATCTCCGGGTCTTGAGGCGCCACGATCGCACGCCCCTGCCGCGGAGGGTCCGCGACCACTATCGCCCACGACCGGCGCTGCCCCACAGGGAGGTCGCACGCCACCGGGAGCCGGCGGCCGGCGCGAAGAGCAGCGGTAATCGACCCGCTACGCGCTGTCGAGGCGCTCACTCCAGTGTTCCACGAGGGGCGGGCCGCATTGCGGCGGCTGAAAACGGCGAGGAGGGGGGGCAGGGTGAACGCCAGGATGCGCGTCGCCGCGTTGGGCCGCACGGCGCTTCGCACATTGCAATGGCGGGCGCAGTATGAAATTCGTTAACATCTTCTTGTCCGGAGCGATGCGTCAACCGATCAAGCTTCAGCCGGTCATGCGCTGCTCCGGATATCTTGCGGCTCTCACCGCGATGGGATTGGCAGTCGGATTGATAGTCGTCCCGCTGGACGCCGCGGCGCGGCGATTAGTGCCGGTTCCGCGGTCGCGTCCTGCTACGCTTGGCGCTCGATCATCGGCGCCTCCGGCAGCAGCTTCACCGAACCGGGATCAAAAACAACCCAGCCAAACAGACGATGCGGCGCGGGAGGACGAAGCGTGCCTCGCACGTCTTCGTGCCGCCGACGTACGATTCGATATCCCTACGATGCCGGTCGCCGCCAAGGTCGCCTGCACTATCGAGGTCCCGGTCCGCCTCAAATCAATCACGGTGCGAGCACGCCCAGTGACCGAGGTTCATCTGCCGGAAGAGCCCATCGTCTCCTGCCAGTTTGCGGAGCGGCTAACGGCCTGGCTTGGCCACCTGGTGGCTCCGTTGATCGCTGGCCGGATGTCCACCGACCTGCGGGCCGTGCGCACGGGTCCCGGATACGAATGCCGCAACCGCAACGGCGCCGCAAGCGGCAAGCTCAGCGCCCATGCGGTCGGCAAAGGCATTGACATCTCGGGATTCGAGCTTTCAAGCGGCAAATTCATTCCCATAAAGCCAGACGGAGATGAAACGATGCGAATCGTCGTTGACACGGTCCGGACTGCGGCATGCGGATGGTTCACGACCGTGCTTGGTCCGGGCGCTGACGCGGCGCACGCCGATCACATGCATGTTGATATGGCACTGCACGGAACAAGTGATCGTTATCGCATCTGCCAATGATGCGCCACGGGTCACTGACTAAACGGTTTGTAAGCGTCAAATATCGAAAGGCGAGGAGGTCATGAGGACAAGCAGGACGCTCCATGTTCTTGGTGTTGCGGCCCTTTCGTTGGCGGTCGCGAGCAGCGGCGGGTCCGTTCACGCCCGACGCGCGCCATCTCAACCGTTATCGGCGGCGGCAATCGGTCAGGTCGCGTGCTCGGGAGCGACCCAGCCGCGCATGAGAAGAGCGGCGACATTCAAGGCCGAAGTGTTCCTCGACCGACTTGATATATCGCCAGGTATCATTGACGGGAAACCCGGCGAGAATGCGGGAAAGGCGATCGTCGCGTTCCAGCGCTCACGTGGTCTCGCAGCGAGCGGCAAGCTCGATCAGGCGACCTGGGATAAACTATGCGAATCCACGAACGCGCCGGCCCTGATCGCGTACACGATTACAGATGATGATGTTCGCGGGCCATTTGTACCCGATATACCCCGCGATCTTGAAGGCATGGCCCGCCTCAGTAAGCTCGGCTACCGGAGCGCGGCCGAGCTTCTGGCGGAAAAATTCCACACCAGCGAGGAGCTGATCAAGCTGCTCAACCCCGGCAAGACCGTTGACCGCGCCGGGACGGTTATAACCGTTCCCAACGTTGCCGACGGTCGGCCCGCCAGGCACGTGTTCAGGATTGAGGTAGACAAGCCGGCCAAAGCCGTTCGTGCATTCGGGCGCAATGACGAACTGGTCGCATTCTATCCGGCGTCTGTCGGCAGCAGCGAGAAGCCTGCACCAAGCGGCACCTACCACGTTGGCCGGGTTGTCAAGGACCCCACCTATCACTACGACCCGAAGTTCCAGTTCAAAGGCGTGCGAACCGATAGAGAGCTCACAATCGCGCCCGGTCCCAACAACCCTGTCGGCCTGGTCTGGATCGATCTGAACAAGCCGACCTACGGAATTCATGGAACGAGCCACCCGGAAGAGGTCGGCAAAACCGGGTCGCATGGCTGCGTCCGGCTTACCAATTGGGATGCCCTTGATCTTGCCAAGCGGGTTCGCAAGGGCACGCCGGTTGCGTTCCTCGATGAGACTCGAGCCGTATCGGGTCAATAGCCGGCTTGTCAGAGTGTCTCATGAATCCCTCGCCAGGGCCGGCCTGTCGTCGGGTGTTGAACCGAAGCCAGGCAATCTCGTTAGACGCCTATTGTCCGAAATACTTCAGCGCGATCTGGATGCCATCGTCGTACATCTTCTGATATTCGGGTTGGGACTGCTCACCACGCTTCGTGCTGCGGTGGAAGAATTGGATCACATCCGCGATTGGGGTACGAGGCGGCCGATCGAGCGCGTCGATCCGCGTCGTCGATCCCACATCGGTCAGACCGTCGAGATCGAAGTCAACCATGTAGTAGTACAAGGCGCCAATATATACGCCCCGCGAAGGCTCGTTGCGGATGCGGAGCATCTCTGCCCGGTTGCCCTCCAGCGGAATGTATTCATAGCATCACCGACGATCCTCAAGCCTTATGCAGCCGGTTGTCGTGCCGCCGCGTTCGAGCCAGACGCGCTCCGTCCTCGCCCGGTTTCTCGTTAGAGTTTCCGGATACGGCATTTTCACTGACGTCACCAGATTGATGACTTTGCGCACGTCTTCGCGCTCGGCGGCGGAAACGGGATTGCACGCGGTGCCTAACAGCAGGATTGCCAGCATCAGATACGCAGGTTTCTGGAGCATTGGGAATACCTTTCCTAACCGGTGTGGGCACTAAGAGCCAGGTATTAGAGGATGAAGACAGAAGCGCGCATGACGGCATGCCGTCGTGCGCGTTCTCTTGCTCATAATCAGGCAGCTATTCACCTAGGTATTTGAGGGCAACCTGAATGCCGTCGTCGTAGAGTTTCTGGTATTCGGTCCTGAATTGATCACCGCGACCGGTGCCGCGAACAAAAAATTGGATGACCGTTGCTACCAGGGCGTGGGCCGGAAGTTCCATCCGCGTTGTACTGCCGACGTCCGCAAGACCGTCGAGATCGTAATCGACAACATAGTGAAACAGCTGGCCGACCTGTATTCCCTCCACAGGCTCATTGCGGATCCGCAGCATCTCCGTCCGCGCTCCCAGTGGGGGAATATGCTCGTAACACCATCTCACTTTGTCATCGATACGCAGGCATGCAACTGTTTCGCCCCCTCCGTCGAGCCGTACGTACTCGGTTCGAGCGACATTACGCTCGAACCGTTCCGGAAACGGCATTTTGGCCGCGGCAATGAGGTTGATTACCGCCCGGACCTGTTCGCGCTCCGCGGCAATTACTGGAGTGAAGGCAAGTCCACTTAAGACTGCACTCGCGAGTGCGATCATCTTGGCCTTCTGTGCCGAAGCCGCGACCAGCCCTAGTACATTCCTCATACGTGCCTCCAAGTCGGAATAAATCCCCAGCGCCGGCGTCCCGGCGTTCACGCAGAGGGGTAACGTAAATTTCCCGACTTTGCTGTAGCGGGGACGCCACACTGGAAGATTATGACCCATTGGGCCATGACATCCTGCATCAAGCCCCATCTTGAACCGCCTGACTATCTCGGCTTGTCGACCACCTGCCGCCGAGCGCTTTGTTGAGCACAGCAATAGACGCAACTCGTGTCGATTGGAGCCCTGAAACAGGACGAAGTCTTAACGCTTCTCGTTTAACGCTTCTCGTTTTGCACATCATTCCCGTTGACCCTCCGTTTTGCGCCTGATCGCGTCGGCGATGGTTGGCGAACAGGTCACGAAGCAGTCGGACAGAGTTTTCGCGTCGGCACTCATTGATTTTCCGAGGAAGGATGCAGCAGTCCCGCGGTCAGCAGATACGCGTGCATCTTGCTCAACTGCATTCGCGTCGGCTACTTCAGCTCGAGGGCGCTCGACATCGTGCGCGCCATATGAGGATTTGTCAGTGCTTCGCGCCACGCCGCGTCGACGGCGCGTTGATGCTGTCGACCCCACAATGCAACGCCACTTTTGAAGAACTCATAAAGCGGATTGCTCCGGCCGCGCTCAACGGTAGTGACGGCCGCGGCGATGCCCGGAAGCGAGTTGCCGGTCACATCGCTGAACTTCCCGACCATCGACTTTGGAAGCTGCACAGTGCCCTTCGGTCGTCCGATCCGGTCCACGCTCCACGCTGCAACGATGTCCACTTCCCGCCGTGCAACGGCTTTGCACAGGGCATTGAACGCGGGCCTTGCATCGCGGCCTTTAGTGCCTCTAACGCCCGCACCTTCGAACACCTGGACGATGTCCCATCCGTGCTTTTGGCAGGCTTCCGTTAGCTCTCGGCGGTGGTTCTCGGTGGTTTGCTCACTCGTCGGTACTCTCGAGTATAGGGCTGATTTCATCGCGCCTCCTATTCGATAATCAGCCGATTTCAGTATCGGTCAACGAGCCGAGTTCGGTCGTTGGTTTTGCTGTGGTTTTAGACCTTGGTTTTGGCGACGTTTTCAGTATGGGTGCGGCAGCCATTTCGTAGCATGCGACATCCTGACTCTCAGCGAGGCTAGAAGTGGCTGTGCCATCGGCATTTCTGCGAGGTCGGCGGAATGCTCTTGCGATGGGCTTGGCGGGTGAGAGAAGGGCAACAATCGGCGCGATCCGGGCCCGGAGAAAGGTCCTTCGGAGACTATGTACGAAAATCGACATTGTGCGGCGCAAAAAGCGCTATACGTCAAGTTTAAGAGGGGGCTAATGGATACCTATTACAAAATTATACACGTGAGATTGTCATCGTTCCCGGAGGACGAATTAAGGCTTGAGCGTGACGAGGTTCCGCCAATGATAAGCAAGCTCGATGTGAAGTTATCGGATCGAGAGCAAGTGATTATCTTGGCGACAATTCCACTGGAGGTGGAGATGGCGACAGATGATCTCGATACGATGAGCACGAAGGAACTGGCGATTGAGCTAGGATTTCCTGAGGGCTCGGCGCGGTATCAAAAAGCAAAGGCTGAACTGAATTACCGGCAGCTGAAGGGACTGGAACAGCAGCAAATTGCGATGCTGGTGCAGATGAGAGCGATAGAGGTCCAAAGGGTTGCAGCGACGGCCGAAGCGAAGGCAGCGGAGGCAAGCACCATAAGCGCCAAGGCTGCGGGAGAAGGCAGCACAGGCAGCGGAGCGAAACTCTAAGTACTTGCTTTGGTCGGTCTTCGTCGCATCAATTGTAGCTATCGCATCGGCATTCTCGGCATACTATTCATATTGGAGTGCGGTGCATTCGAGATAATGGAGGCTGCTCTCGCAACAACGTGATTGGCGGCGCTTTGCGCCAATCACCATCTGCGAAGCAAAAGAGGAGGTTGGAAATGAATATTCGGATTAGTGGTGAGTGTATCGAGTTAGACGATGGAACGAAGATCGCTTAGCGAGGCATCAACGATGACGGAGACGCAGTCTGGGTGAGCCTGATCGAAGGCTGTGCTGTGCACGGGGAGCCGGATTTCGGCTATTTGGAGATTGAGTGTCGAACCTTGCCGTAGCCCTTTAGACCCTTTGCCAATCGCCCCAACTTGTGCCAAGGAAGGCCGAGGAGGGCGCGGGCATGAGCGTACCCATCTTCATCGACACAAATCAGTATCTGAAGCTCTTTGGTGTGGTTAGGGGCAAGGAAATGCTCGAAGCCATTGAAGAGCAGCGAGAGTACATTTTTGTCTCGGTGCAGATTGTTGGTGAGGTGATGCGGAGAAAGCTTAGCTGCGCTAAGGACTTTTTCTCGGCTAAGATTAAGGAAATCGAAGAAGTTAGCGCCGAGGTGCCCGATCATCTGCTAGGCATCGACGCCAAGAAGGTGGCTTCCTTTCGGGATATATTTACGAAGGCAAGGGAAGCAATCAACGAAATCCGCGAATTTGAAAGCAGAGGCTTTGTCGCTGATAAGTCGGTCAGAGGACGGGGTTTCGATACGCTTGGCGGCCCTGTTTAGGGACGCTGTCCTCGCCGATGATGATGAGATGGCAGCGGCAAGGGCGAGAAGAGAGCGCAGTAACGCTCCCGGATACGCTCGCGACCCGCTCGGCGATCAGATCACCTGGGAGCAACTACTCAGCCATTGCAAGAAAACTGGCGTCGGGCGACTTTGGATTGCGAGCGATGATAGTGATCACGTCACCAAGTTCTATGGACGCGTGTTCCTAAATCCGTTCCTCCACGAAGAATTAATCCAATATTGTAGCGATGGATTGGAGTTCGATGCTTCGACAACGTGATGAGAGCAATCCAAGATTTTGACAAGAACGCTAGAGTAACGGCGCGCAAATTACCGAGCGAGGAGAAAGCGAACGAGATCGAGAAGGAGCTTCAATCACTGCCACCACTCGGTCGGTTGCGCGGGAACCGGGATAATGGTGCCCAGGCTGCGATAGCTGCTCATTATCGACATCCAGGGGATGGGTACAGTTTTGTATTTGCGTCGCCCCTGCCACTGGTAGCCGCCGTGTCAAAGCCCGCGAAGGACGAGGACGAGCAATGAAAGCCCGCATCACGATTGGTGGCGATCTAGCCCGGATCACCATCGAATACGGGCCCGATCGGACCGCAGCCGCTCTGGACCAGGTGGGATGGCGGCGCCTTCAGAACCAAGAAAAGCGGGCTTGGATGACAGGCGCAATCCGCGTCCCCAACCTTCGCTCGGTAAAGGTCAAGTTCGAACTGCTCGACAAGCCTCGTTGCCCTAGCGTCACAAGACCGTCGCATGCGTGCCGATTCTGAGGAGGCGATACAATATTCTCGCCTTCAAGAAACGATAGCGTCAGCTTCGTTGCTTGCCTGGTGCGAGCAAGCAATGACCCCGATTCCGTGCCCCCCAAGTCATCCGGAATCGGGGCCACACTCCGCCCCCTCATTAAGGCATTGCTTGATACACTGCATGTCGGCGGTGGAAAATAGCCTCAATGAAATATCGCGGAAGTGTTGCGGGCCGAACACGGTGGAAGATACGAAGCCCAATCGGTGGAGTGGGGATAGCAACGGAGGGGGCCGATCGGGGCTTCGTCGGTGCAATCACTGTAGCGCTTCGCAGCGGTCGAGCCCCCAAATACGAATTTTGTAGGATTGTTGCGCAGGGGAAAGAAGCCCCGATCGGAAGGGCGTCACACGAGGTAGGGAAGCCGATCGGGGCAGGGGGGTCAGTCCGCTTGGCGTCCACCAGACCAAGCTCGCTCACACTGTAAGGCCGGCGATCGCCTGCATTGACCTGGATCAAGCTCGACGGACCGCCATCAACCGGTCTTTCGGCTGCTTGAATTTCTCCGCCGCTTCGGCGAAGGCCTCCTCTGGCGTAGCCGCCTCAACCGTTCCGAGCCATTTGGCTGGGGTACCGGTGAGATAAACGCTCCAAGAGAGGAGGGGCTCATCGGGCGCCGGGAGAGCTTCGAGATGTGTTCGCTCGCTCACGAGCGCCATTACAGTCACAAACAGAACCTTTCCTTCGCGCCAGGCGTGATCGCAGTTCCTCGACCACATCGAATCGCCGTAGCGGATTGTTTGGCCAGGGCGCAGTTTCAGAGCGTCTGATTTCCGCAACGCATGCTCGAATCTTCCCTCGTCATGGCTTCCGATTTTCTTGCGTTCAACACCACCACTGCTCGGCAACCCCGTTCCACGCGTGGTCGACCAGGCTGGCGCGATGTCCGAAGGATTTGGGGTGCCGTCCTGCCACGCGATCGAGCACATCGCCCATGAGCTCGACGCCGCCTTGCGCAAAAAGCGCTTCGCCGAGCTCGCGGATCGCTAGTTCCAGTGCCCCCGCCAGTGGGTCTTCGATGATCCGCTTGCACCGAATCTCCCGGTCGGAAAGGATCGGCATTGCGGCCAACTCCGCGGCGCTGAAGGCGCGTAACGGCGGCTTCTGGCCAGGGGCTTCTCGTTGTCGTTTCCGTTCTGCGAGCAATTCTGTCAGCAGCACATCCAGCGCGTTCTCTATCTGCGCCAGGTCCTTGCCGTCGGGCGAGGGTGCGTTTTTGGTCGAGTTTAGTGCTTGGGAATTGGGGAGAGATCGGTTCGCTCGGCTTTGTGCCGATGTTTCTTGCGTGGTTTTCACGTTCTTGCCCTTCTTAGCGAGGCGTTGGACATAGTATAAGCACTAAATTGTGGCGAAAACAGTACCTCGATTTTCCACGGAGACAGATTTAGCGGAGGCCCATCTTGACTTCGGTCCCCGCGCGGTCCGGCTGGTGGGTATGGGGTCGGGCCAGGGTCGGCACCTCGTCGGCGCATGCGACGTGAGCTACGAAGGCTCGCCGTCGCCTGGCTCGAGCCGTGGCGCGTGAGCGAGGCTTGCCGTTCGAGGTGACGGGTTGGTTGCGGACCGGACTGCCGCTACGCGGCGAGCAGCATGTTGCGCACGCTCATCGCCGGATACGGTCGACCTGGTGCGATTGCGAAGCCTTGTTCGGCCAGGCTGGCCGCGATCTGGCGCAACGACAGCCGCGGCCGTTGCGCCGCCAGTGCCTTTGCGGCCTTGACGAGTTCGGGATCCCGCTCGGCATACGTCTTGCGGCCCTCACACTTGCCGGTAGCTGCTTTCTTGCGGTCCCGTGCCGCCTTGAGCTTCGCCACCAGTGACGCCTTTTCGAACTGAGCGATGGCGCCGAGCACCTGCCGCACCAGGACCGCGGTCGGCGTGTCCTCAGTGAAAAATTCGGGAGCGGTGGCCGGAATAAGGGAGATGCCAAGCTTTTTCAGGAAGTCATGACCGGCCAGCTGTACCGCGAGATCGCGAGCGAAGCGGTCCGGACTCTCAACGATGATGACGCGCACACCGTTGCTGGCGATGCGGTCCAACATGGCAGAAAAGCCAGGGCGCTCGGTAACGGGATCGGCGCCTTTGACGGCCGCGTCGTAAAATTCGCCGACGATGGTGTAGCCGTTCGCTCTCGCGAACGCCTCGATCGCCCCCCGCTGGCGCTTGTCGCTGTCCTTGTCGTTGCCAACGTTGGTCGCCGAGCTAGTGCGCAGGTAGGCTAAGGCTTCAATCTGCTGTTTTCCCTTGCGTGACATGGCCTTAGCTCCAATCTGTATAAATATCCTGCAATTTTTATACAAACTAGGCAATTGGAAGATAGGAATCTAGTCCGTGGCGCGGCTTGGAAGCTCTACAGCGGGTCGGCGTCGCACTAGCAGCTAAGTCGCCTCGATCGGCGCCCATGCATTGGTGATGCGGAATCGAAGCCCTGAAGGAAATTTGCGAGGAATTAGGCGAATCCAGCCTCGATGCGAGCCATTGCGACATACAGTTCTGGCAAGGAAAGCTCGCTCAGGTCGCACTCATAAGGCTTGGCGGCTCGCGCTGTTATGCCTGCCAAGTCGAGCCCACGCATCGCGGCGGCCAGCCTGATTTCGGGAGCTTCGTCTTTATTGGCGACGACTGCATCGAGACGTCGACACTCTATGCTGCACTCGACAAGGTCCTGGAGGGTTTTTGCGTCAATATGTTCGACGCGACTGTCGTATTCCTTTTTGAAACGCTCGAGGATTTCGGTCTTTTCGGTCATGGGGTTGGTTCCTCTGGCTTAGTCGACCAAATCCGCGGCCGGATCCGGCGAAGCCGGCGTTACGTCTTTTGCCTGGTTGGCCCTACTCTCAAACTCATGCTCCAATTTAATGATCAGAGCTTGCAACTGGGCGGCCGATAGCTCGTTCAGAGGCAGCTCGAACTCGCTCTGCGCATCTGCCGCTTTTGGCGGGACTATTCCGGCCCGGTCTAGATATCTCGTTGCAGCGTCGAGTCTTACCTTATGGCTGGGGCTGTTAAGCATCAACCATTCGACTGTTTCAATAGCTGCCGGGATGCCACGGGCGAGTCGGAGCTTCGCCTCCCGAGCGATCGCGGTCGCAACATTGGGAGTCTCAAGGATGTGCGTGGCCGCGCCACGAGCCGTCGTCTCGCTGTAGCCCGCGATCAAGGCCGCTCGATTCGGATCCCCACAAGCAACATAAGCCTTCACAAATTCGGCCTGGCGCGCGTTCAGGTTCTTGATTGGCGAGATGATGTCGTTGACCATGCTCTGAAAATACCACGGCTCGCGGCATGATCACAATATCATGTACTTAGGACAGTAGTGTTTACCTATCATTTGGAATAACACGGAGATTCGGAGCTTCGAAGTGCCACTCCACTCCTGAATTATTGTTCATAATCTGTCTGACCGAATAGGCGGTGTCAGGACTTAATGCGTCGTTGCGGCAAGTTGTCCCACTGGCACAGCGATTTCTGTCGCGTTTGTCGTATTGTGAGGACACTCACAAGGCGACACAGAAATGCGACCCGTTGCAAGCCAACACTAACTGAACGGGTTTGTCGGACACAGCGTGGAATACCGCGCGACATTTAAAGCATTTCACCGCTTGTCGGCGCCGGATACGAAGCTATTGACGCGATTCATGCTCGCACGCACAGTGTCATCAGGCCCCGAAAGCCTAGATGTAGCCGACACCGTTCCGGAAGCCGGCTATCCTGTCAAAGTTAGGTCCAGCGTCTGCGCGCGAATGTCCAAGGGAAATCTAAAGGTGCGCAGGTCCGACTACATCCGGACTTCGGCCGCTGGACCGCCTAATCGCCCCGAAGGCGAGGAGATGTAGCACATGGCCGAAATCATCCTGCATCCTAGCTCCCACAAAACTCCGCCCAAGCATGTAATGGCGCAAATCAATTGCCCACGGCCTCGCTATTCGATCGACGTGATCTCTGAGAGAGTGGTCGACGGGGCGCTCTTGATTGAGGCGTGCATCCCTGTGACGGCGCTTGAAGTTTTGATGGCCTACCTCCGGGCATCACCCACAGCGCCCGGTGCAGCTTGACGCTCATCGCCCTGACCAGCTAAGCGTTCACGGCACTCGTTGGATCCGAGAGCTAGGCCACCGCGTTAAAGGCGCCGCACCTTTTTCGCGGTGGTTGCGTTTCGGCCCGAGGCGATTCCTATCTTGCCCTGGCTCAATCCTGCTACGATGCCCGTCAGGGCCGCTGGCGAGTCCGCTGGCGCATTTGCCAGGGGGATGGCTAACTCTTGGGTGGCCCGGAAGGGAAACGGCGCCCTGCGGGCACCTCAAGCATGCACTCGCGCCAGTCCCCTTCTCGGCTTGCCGCGCACGTCTCATGGCTTTGCGCTTCACGTGGCCTAGCTCCCGAAACCCGTTGACGCCGTCATCCCCTTCATGACACAGGTATTCACGCGGACGTAACGTCCGACGTCCGTGCCCGTTGGAAGGCAGTCGACCGGCCAAAACCCTCGCATCATGTCTCCCCGTGATGCGAGGGTTCTGCATTTTTAGGCCAGGCCAGTGGCGGGTGTGCGATCAAAGCCCATCTCGTGCAAACGCCTTCCCAGTTCGTCTCACCCGCCGCATAACTTTCCGCTTCATGGTCCGGCGCGCGAGAACGAAATCGGTGCGCGCGTCTGCCATCACGGGTAAGCGCGTCGAACTCATCGCCGTCGATAAGGCGTTCGCGATGTCCCATCATCGTTCGATCCTCGGCCAGGGGGCTCGACCGTGACCTGACTGTACCATGGACCTTTGCACGGTCGGGAATTGAGCGGCTCGGCTCAGACACACAATAACATTGCGGGGCGCCGCTGCGCCGGCGCGGGCCGACCACCTTAAATTCAATTTCCGGCCAGGGGGCATCCTGGTTTCAGTAGACTCATCTTCTATGTTTGCTCCGCTCCAGTGTGCTCCAACCCTAAAGGGTGTGGAGCAACTGGCGCACTGGCGCAAATCGGCTTTGCTCCAGTTGCTCTGCTCCAGTCTGCGAAGTGGCGCAAACCCAATAGAATCGGGCACTTCTCACGCCCTCCACTGGCTAAAAATGAGCACGATTTTCGTAAAGTGGCGCAAACACAGATAAACAGGGCACTTCTCGACATGCAACTGGCGCAAACGCCGGATTTCATTGAGTTTGCGCCAGTTGCTTCGCGAACAAACAAACTTTTAGGGAAGTGGAGCAGTATCAAAAGTTGTGTTTAGGTCATATGGTGCAGCTTCAAATTGCTCCGTTTGCTTGCCGACGACAACAAATTGTTTCGGCTTTCGCCGGTCATCCGGCCCTAGCATGACCCGCAAAAATCCATCCCTGATTAACTTTTGCAGTACCCCCCTGGCCTTCTCTTTCGTCGCCTTGTCGTCCTTGTTCCAGCCGAGAGCTTGGGCCACAGCATGGCCGGCCCACTCGGTCGCTCGGATATCTCCCCGCCACTTTCCGGCCGCGATGGCCTTCTGGATTGTTCGGATGTTGTCGTGTGACAGGTTTTTCGAA
>WNFO01004047.1_pt1 | contig 12594 bp, 13 predicted proteins | sample 5400251 | NCBI WGS metagenome assembly WNFO01 (sample SAMN13153354, study PRJNA577476) | soil metagenome | isolation source: 100 cm saprolite under Madrone tree | place: USA:California | collected 2016-06-14
TCGCGGGCGTCGGAGTGGCCCTGCCCGCGCGGCTCCAGCACGTGGCGCAAGAGGAACATGCCTGTCAGCGCAAAACCGTCCTGAAGATCCTGATCCGACCACCCGTTCGGGCCGCCGCCGGACGAGCGCAAGAACGGCGGCAACCGCAGCAGCCGGTCGCGCCAGGGATCGCCGGCCTGCCGCGACACAGCGCCGCCGGATTTCGGCGACACGTAGATCAGCTCGGAGGTCCCGCCGGTGGCGGCGCAGGTTTCCAGATCGAGCCCAAAACCGAGTTCGGCGAGCATCGCCAGTTCGAACTTGACCAGATGTACCGCGGCTTCGCCGATGTCGTCGAAGTCGTCGAGGGTTCGTTCCAGCATCTCGTAGATGTCTTCGTGCGGATCGCGCTCCGGCAACAGCCGCGCCAGCGAAGCCAGATGCGTCACGCCATAGACCGCGTGCGACGACGCCAGCACGGTGGCCGCGCGCAGTCTCGTGCCCTCGATCTGGTAATAGCCGAGATGCTCGTCGAGCCGCGCCCGCCACACCGCGCGCACGCTGTTGCCGGGCTGCAGCAAGGGCCGCATCCGCGAACCCGCCCCGCCGCGCACCAGGCCGAGGTGGCGGCCGTGACCGCGCGTCAAGAGTTCGACGATGGCTGAGGATTCGCCATGCCGCCGCACCCCCAGCACGATGCCCTCGTCGGTCCATTCCATGGAGTGGAGTGTACAGCATTCCGTTGCTGGGCGCAGCTATCTCTCCCACCGTCATTCCGGGGCGATGCAAAGCATCGAACCCGGAATTACGATGAGTAACTATTACCCGTTGAACCAGCCCTGGGCGTCGCCGGTAAAGGAAAAATACAGCCCGGCGGCCGTCAGGATGCATGAAACGATCTCGATGCCGCTATCGAGCTGCAGGCCGCTGTCGGCGATGATCTGCACCAACTGTATGATCGAAAGCACCCCTGCGGCAGCCAGCGCCCAGCGCGGCCAATTTTTTCGCCGTTGTGCGGCGAGCCAGACGAAGAAGACCAGGAGCAGGATCAGGAAGGCCGCCATCACGGTCGCGACCGTGATCATCTGTTCCGTCATCTCCGCGCTCGGCGTTCGATCCTGGAACGCGACCGAGAGCGCGTCGAGCGTTAGTGACATATACAGAAGCACTTCAAACCAAACGACGTTTTTGGGCACGTTCATCGAGGGCGCCAGCTATTCCTTCGGGAATTCAAGTCCCATTTCACGGTAACGGTTGGGATCGTCGCCCCAGTTTTCGCGCACCTTCACGAACAAGAACAGGTGCACGGGGACGCCCACGATCTCGGCGATTTCCTTGCGTGAGTCCGCGCCGATCGACTTGATGGTGGCGCCACCCTTGCCGAGCACGATCTTGCGCTGGCTTTCGCGCTCGACAAAGATCGTCTGCTCGATGCGGATGGACTTGTCCTTGCGCTCGGTCCAGCTATCGGTCTCAACGGTGGATTGATACGGCAGTTCCTGATGCAGCTGGCGGAAGATTTTTTCCCGGGTGATTTCAGCCGCCAGATGCCGCATCGGCGCGTCCGACATCTGGTCCTCGGGATAGTGAAACGGCCCCGGCGGAACCATCGCCGCCAGCGTATGCCTGAGATCGGCGACGCCATCGCCGGACAGCGCCGAAACCATGAAGGTCTTTTCGAAACTCAGGCGGTCATTGGCGGCCTTGGTCAGCGCCAGCAGTTTTTCGCGCGGAACCAGATCGATCTTGTTGAGCACCAGAATTCGCTCGTGACGAACGGTCGCCACCTTGGTGAGGATGGCGTCGGCTTCCTCGTCAATGCCTTCGCGCGCATCGAGCAGCACGCAGACCAGATCGGCGTCATGCGCCCCGCTCCATGCGGTCGACACCATGGCGCGATCCAGTCTCCGCTTGGGCAGGAAAATCCCGGGCGTGTCGACCAGAATGATCTGGGCGTTGTTGTCGATCACGATCCCGCGGATCAGCGCGCGGGTGGTCTGCACCTTGCGCGAGACGATCGTGACCTTGGAGCCGACAAGCGCATTGACCAGCGTGGATTTGCCGACATTGGGGGCGCCGATCAGCGCGACAAAGCCGCAGCGCGTCGCGACCGGCGCGGCATCGTCAGGGAGTTCATCCATCATTGCTGCCGCCGCCGACGCCTTCGCGCGCGATCATCACCGACGCCGCGACCTTTTCGGCGGCGCGCTTGCTGCCGCCGACGCCCTCGGCCGGCGCCAATCCCGGCAAATCCACTGCGACGCGAAACTGCGGATCGTGATGGGGCCCGGTGCGCTCGATTTCGCGATAGACCGGTGTCGGCAGCCCCTTGCCCTGCGCCCACTCCTGCAGCACCGTCTTGGGATCGCGCAGCGGGCGCCGCGGTTTGCGCATCCGCTCGGTCCAGTTGCGCTCGACGAACTGCGCCGCAGCACTGTAGCCGCCGTCGAGAAACACCGCACCGATCACCGCCTCGCAGATGTCGCCAAGCACGGATTTGCGTAAGCGCGCGCCCGCACCGGCGCCGACCGCGCCAAGCTTAATGTCGTCGACCAGCCCGAGCGACTTCGCGACATCCGCGCAGCTCTCCTTGCGCACGAGATCGGCGAGCCGCTTCGACAGTTCGCCTTCATCGGCATTCGGGAAGGCGCGATACAGCATGTCGGAAACGATCAGCCCGAGCACATGGTCGCCGAGAAATTCCATGCGCTGGTAACTGTCACCACGCTTGCGGGCTGATTTCAGCGCGGAAACATGCGTGAAGGCCGTCGCCAGCAAGGTGGCATCGGCGAATTTGTGCCCGATCCGCGCCTCGATCGCCGCCGTGGCGGCCTTGGCGCTGATCTTGCTGCGCTTTTTCTTCGCCGCAGGTTCGCTCGCCCTCTCAAGCTGATGGCCTGCGTCGCCTGATGACGACAAGATCCGGATATCAGCTGTTTCGTCGTTCATCGCACAATTGAGAATATGCGATTCCAGCGCACCGCGGTGGGCCAGCGCCAGAGCATCCAGGCATGTTCGCCCTCGGCAATCGAGAAGAAAATCATCTGGGCGCGGCCGACAATATTCTCAAACGGCACGTAACCCACCGCCGACAGCACCCGGCTGTCGGTCGAGTTGTCCCTGTTGTCGCCCATCATGAAGAAGTGGCCGGGCGGCACGGTGTAGACACTGGTGTTGTCGTAGAAACCGTTGTCGACGCAATCCAGCGACTGATAGGTGACGCCATTCGGCAGCGTCTCCTTCCAGCGCTTGACCCGCGAAGTCGCGTCGGAGCCGCAAGGGTCTTCGCCGACGAAATCGCTCAGGCGCTCGCGTGTCACCGGCTTCTCATTGATGTAGAGCAGCCCATCCTTCATCTGGATGCGATCACCCGGCAACCCGATCACGCGCTTGATGTAGTCGGTGGTATCGTCTTTGGGCAGCCTGAAGACGACGATGTCGCCCCGCGCCGGCTCGGAACCGAATATGCGTCCCGAAAACAGCGGCGGCGACAACGGAATCGAGTAATGGCTGTAGCCGTAGGAGTATTTCGAGACGAACAGATAGTCGCCGACCAGAAGCGTTGCCTTCATCGATCCCGAGGGGATGTTGAAAGGCTGGAACAGAAATGTGCGGATCACCAGCGCGATCAACAGGGCGTGAATGACGACGCGAACGGTTTCGCCGAAGCCGCTCTCAGATTTTGTCCCGGATGTCACGCTCATCGATTTTCCCAATTCCCTTCGCGACCGCCGCACGGTGGCAGAACATTTTGCGCGCGCGAATCGCCCCTCGCTTCGCGCCAACAAAATGGTCTTGATGCTGATATTGAGAGCGAATTTTGGCGCAAGCCCGAATTCGCCCGACTAGATGTTCTCCCTAGGGTGGCTTAGGCCCGGAAGTTCTCCTAAACCCTCGCTGAAGGCTTCCAAGAGCGAGCTTCCGGACCTAAACCACACTAGAATCAGAGTTTTTCGGTAACCTTGGAATCCGAAGTCGCTCGGAAGGTGCAGCGATATAAACGAACTTCGGATCAAGACGCCAAGCGTTTTAGACGGTTGTTCGCGGCCACGCAATCAACGACCGCATCAAAACTTGCTAATCCGTTGACATGTCTTAGATTTTTAGTTTTGCGGCAAGCCGCCGGAGACGGCCTTCGAGGGTGTCACGGTTTGCCGACATTGACCGCCGAAATTATGACAAAGGCCTGCGCCAGCGGCCAGTCGTCGGTAATGCTCAGATCGACCCGCGCCTCGTGCCCTGGGGGCGTCATCGCCTCGAGCCGGGCCAGCGCCCCGCCCGTCAGTTGCATGGTCGGACGGCCACCCGGCAGGTTCACCACCCCCATATCCCGCCACCACACGCCCCGCCGGATGCCGGTGCCGAGCGCCTTGGAACAGGCTTCCTTGGCGGCAAACCGCTTGGCGTAGGTTGCGACCACCATCTTCTCGCTTTTGGCGCGGCGCGCGGCCCTGGCGCGCTCGGCCTCGGTGAAAATGCGGTCGAGAAAGCGGTCACCGTGACGCTCGATGACTTTGGCGATGCGGCGGATGTCGATCAGGTCGGAGCCGATGCCGAGGATCATGTCTTGCCCGCTGGCTTCTCGCCGTCGGGCGATTGACCCGCGGCCATGTTGCGCCCGCGGTCCATCGCCGCCCGCATCGCGCGAACCGTTTCCCCGAGGCCTGTGAACAACGCTTCCCCGATCATGTAGTAACCGATATTCAGCTCGACGATCTCCGGTAAGCCTGCGATCTTTTCCGCGGTCACATAATCGAGCCCGTGACCGGCATGGACTTCCAGCCCGGCCGAGCGCGCCAGGCGCGTGCCTGCGACGATCCGCTGCCATTCTGATTCGGCCCTGGCGTCATGACCATCGACCACGGCGTCGCACCAGGCGCCGGTGTGAATCTCGATCACCGGCGCGCGCAGCTTTGCCGCCATCTCGATCTGCCGCGGCTCGGCGCCGATGAACAGCGACACCCGCACGCCGGCATCGTTCAATCTGGCAATAAACGGCGCCAGCGCATTGTGCTGCGCGACCACGTCGAGACCGCCCTCGGTGGTGAGTTCTTCGCGGCGCTCGGGCACCAGGCACACCGCATGCGGCCTGGTCGCGAGCGCGATCCGCAGCATGTCTTCGGTCGCCGCCATCTCGAAATTCAGCGGCTTGGAGATCTCCGCCTTCAGCCGCGCCATGTCCTCGTCGCGGATGTGGCGGCGGTCCTCGCGCAGATGCGCGGTGATGCCGTCGGCGCCGGCCGCGATCGCAACCAGCGCGGCGCGCACCGGATCCGGATTGCGGCCCGCCCTCGCGTTGCGAAGGGTGGCGACGTGATCGACATTGACCCCGAGGCGCAGCGGTGAAGGTTTGGGCATAACGGACTCGCACTACAATTTAGAGGGCGGCTGAACACTCCGGCTGTCATGCGCGGGCTCGACCCGCGCATCCATCTCTTGAAAAGAATGGATTGCCGGGAGCGTAGACAAGTATACGTAGTCTGCGCAAGGCAGACCACTATGCCCGGCAATGACGAACTGTACTACCCATTGACGCGCTCGACCCGTGCGACCACGGCCTTGGCGCGCAACTGGGCGATAATAGCGCTGAGATGCTTCAGGTCATAGACCTCAAGATCGATGGTCAGTTCGGTGAAATCCGGCGAGCGTCGGCTCATGCTGATGTTGTCGATATTGCCGTCGTGCTCGGCGATCACCGTCGCCACCTGGGCGAGGCTGCCGGGCTCGTTGACGTTGTCGACCATGATCCGCGCCGGAAAGCGCTGCGGCGTCGTTTCGTCGACGTCCCAGCGCACGTCGAGCCAGCGTTCCGGCTCGTCTTCGAAATCCTTCAACGCCGGCGACTGGATCGGATAGATCGTGATGCCTTCCCCCGGCGAAACGATCCCGATGATCCGGTCGCCCGGTACTGCGCCGCCGTTCGGCGCGAACTTGACCGGCAAATCGGAATTGATGCCGCGCACGGGTATCGCCGACGGGCTGCGCGCGGGATCGGGCGGCGATTTCAGCTTGAGTTTGACCGCCAGGCTTTTCTTGGGGGCGCCGTATCGCGCGACCCGTTCTTCCTTGTAATCGGGATACATCGCGCGCGCGACGTCGGACGCCTTCATTTCGCCCCGGCCGACCGCCGCCATCACGTCGTCGATCGAGGCGCGCGCCAGCCGCGGCAGCGCGCCCTTCAACTTGTCGTCGGCGTATTCGATTTTTGCGCGGACGAACAGCCGCTCCACGATCCGGCGGCCAAGGCCGGCATATTGATCGCGCACGGCCGTGCGCGTCGCACGCCGGATCGCCGCCCGGGCCTTGCCGGTGACCGCGAGCGATTCCCAGGCCGATGGCGGCGCCGACTGGGCTTCCGAGGTCAGGACCTCGACCTCGTCGCCGTTTTGCAGTTCGGACGACAGCGGCGCGAACTTGCCGTTGATCTTGCATCCAACCGCGCTGTTGCCGACATCGGTATGCACCGCATAGGCGAAGTCGATCACATTGGCCTGCCGCGGTAGCGCGATCAGCTTTCCCTTCGGGGTAAAGCAGAACACCTGATCGTGAAACAGCTCCAGCTTGGTATGCTCCAGAAACTCTTCCGGATTGGCGCTTTCCGACAAAATGCCGACGGTGTGGCGCAGCCACGCGAAAGCGTTGGATTCCCGCTTCAGCAAATCGGTCGGCGAACCGACGCCGTCCTTGTAGAAGGCGTGCGCGGCGATGCCCAATTCGGCGATCTCGTCCATCTCCTCGGTGCGGATCTGCAATTCGACGCGCTGGTTGCCGGGACCGATCACGGTGGTGTGGATCGAACGATAATCGTTCTGCTTCGGCGTCGAGATGTAATCCTTGAACCGGCCGGGCACCACCGGCCATGTGGTGTGCACCACGCCGAGCGCGCGGTAGCAGGCTTCGACGTCATCCATCACCACGCGGAATCCGAAAATATCCGACAATTGCTCGAAGCCGACCGACTTGCGCTCCATCTTGGTCCAGATCGAAAACGGCTGCTTGCGCCGGCCATAGACATGCGCCGGCACGCCGTTGTTCTGAAGATTCTTGGTGAGCTGGCTCTCGATTTCGCCGATCAGGTTGCGGTTGCGCTCGGCCAGCGCATCCAGCCGCTGCATCACCACCGCGTAAGCTTCCGGATCGAGCGTGCGGAACGAAAGGTCCTCGAGCTCTTCGCGCATCTCCTGCATGCCCATGCGGCCGGCAAGCGGCGCATAGATGTCGAGCGTCTCCTCGGCGATCCGGTGGCGCGCCGTGGGCGGCACGAATTCCAGCGTGCGCATGTTGTGCAGACGGTCGGCGAGCTTGATCAGGAGCACGCGGACATCGTCGGCGATCGCCAGCAGCAATTTGCGCAGGTTCTCGGCCTGCTTGGCCTCGCGCGACACCAGCTCCAGCCGCTTCAGCTTGGTGAGGCCCTCGACTAGCGCGCCGATCTCGTGCCCGAAGATGTGGTCGATTTCAGCGCGGGTGGCTTCGGTATCCTCGATGGTGTCGTGCAGCAGCGCCGCGACGATGGTGGCATCGTCGAGCTTGAGGTCGGTAAGGATCGCCGCGACCTCGAGCGGATGCGAGAAATACGGGTCGCCGGATGCGCGGGTTTGCGTGCCATGCGCCTTCATGGCGTAGACATAGGCGCGGTTCAGCTGGTCTTCGTTGGTGTCGGGGTTATACGACCTGACGCGCTCGACGAGATCGTATTGCCGCATCATGCGCGGGCGCGGTGACCTGGCCGGCTTCGCCGGCGCAGCCGAGGACGGCGCCACGGCGACAGAATCGGTCGCGGCTTGCATTTGCCAGGGACTGTGGCGTCTAAACGCCATCGCATCGTGCCTTCATGTCGGAATCGACGTGTAACCTGTTCGCAACACAACCCAACGTGCCCATTGGGGCCAGGACGCCGGACCTCGGACGTCCGATCGCAGTCTAACGCCAAACCGCCTGCCTTCCGATCAAATCGAAGGCAGAGGCCGCAGATTCGCCCGCGCCGGTGATGGACACATGGTAACCACGAAAACGCCAACAAAAGCAAAGGCCCGGACAGATGTCCGAGCCTTTTGGTAAATCAGGTCGTTCGGGATACCGGCGGTACCACGCCGGCCGGTCTATTCGTCCTCTTCGGGCTGTTCTTCCGGAGGCGCCAAGCCTTCGAGACCCTTCAGGAGCTCCTCCTCGGTCATCCGCTCGACGGCGACTTCGGTGTCGTCGGCGTCGACGCTGGCGCCGGCCGACCCGATCAAAGGCACGGTATCGGGCTCGGGTTCGTCGACTTCGACGAACTTCTGCAATGAATGAACCAGTTCCTCCCGCAAATCCTCGGGCGAAATGGTTGAATCGGCGATTTCGCGCAACGATACAACCGGATTCTTGTCGTTATCGCGGTCAACCGTTAGTTGTGAACCGGACGATATCATTCGGGCCCGGTGCGCCGCCAACAGGACCAGATCGAACCGGTTGTCTACTTTATCAATGCAATCTTCTACAGTGACGCGCGCCATTGACTGTCGCTCCGTTAAATGGGGCCGAATATGTTGATTATGGGCGTTAGTTATAGGCACCAGACGCGCTTCGCAAGACCAATTTATGATTTGGCCGGCGCAATCGGCGCTGCTAACCTGTCCGGGGGCTCGCCGGCCGGAGTGTCCTGAGCCTTCACAAACAACGGTTCGGACAAGAAAACGCTTCATTGCACGTCAAAAGTATATGACGTCTATTGCCCTTACCTCTACGTCTGTTCAGACTGATCCGCCGGGCTTTGGCAGTATCATTCGCTAAAATGCACGGCCCGCTGCCGCCGCGCCAAAAACGTTGACCAACAAACAACAACCAGGCGAGAAACCATGTCACCTGCTTCGAATAAAATCGCGCTCTTTATTGACGGCGCCAACCTCTACGCAACAGCCAAGACGCTCGGCTTCGACATTGACTACAAGCGCCTGCTCAAGGAATTTCAGAGTCGCGGGACGCTGCTGCGCGCGTTCTACTACACCGCGATTATTGAGGATCAGGAATATTCATCGATCCGTCCGCTGATCGACTGGCTCGACTACAACGGGTACACCGTCGTCACCAAGGCGACCAAGGAATTCATCGACGCCAGCGGTCGCCGCAAGGTGAAGGGCAACATGGATATCGAGCTCGCGGTCGATGCGATGGAGCTTGCCGAGCACGTCGACCAGATCGTGCTGTTTTCCGGCGACGGCGATTTCCGCTCGCTGGTCGAAGCGGTGCAGCGTCGCGGCGTCCGGGTTACCGTGGTCTCGACGATTTCGAGCCAGCCGCCGATGATCGCCGACGAGCTGCGGCGGCAGGCCGACGTCTTCACCGATCTGGTGGAGCTGCAGTCCAAGCTCGGCCGCGATCCATCCGAGCGGCCGCCGCCGCGGGAGCCGCGTCATCACGCGCCGCAATTCCTGCAGCGCGCGACCACCATGGCGCCGAGGGGCGATGACGACGAATTCGACGATTGAGAAGGGTCCGGCGCGCGGCGGGCCGTTGCTCGCCGCCGCCCTGCTCCGCAGCGAACCGGATCGCAATTGTCCGCTCTGCCCAAGGCTCTCGGGCTTCCGTGAGGCGACGCGAGCACGCGAACCGCATTGGTTCAATTCACCGGTGCCGTCGTTCGGCGATCCCGATGCGCGGCTATTGATCGTCGGCCTGGCGCCCGGCCTGCAGGGCGCCAATCGCACCGGCCGGCCCTTCACCGGCGACTACGCCGGCGACCTGCTCTATGCGACGCTGCTCGAATATGGCTTTGCCAAAGGCCACTATCAGGCGCGCCCCGACGACGGGCTGACGCTGGTCGATTGCCGCATCAGCAACGCGGTCCGCTGTGTGCCGCCGCAGAACAAGCCGCAACCGGCCGAAATCAACGTCTGCCGCCAATTTCTCATCGCGACCATCGCGACCATGCCGAACCTGCGCGCGATCGTGGCGCTCGGCCGGGTCGCGCATGAATCGACGCTGAAGGCGCTGGGCTTGCGGGCCGCCGCGGCGCCGTTTGCGCATGGCGCAGTGCATCAGGCCGGCGTCACCAAATTCTACGACAGCTATCACTGCTCGCGCTACAACACCAATACGCGGGTGCTGACGCCACAGATGTTTCGCAGCATATTTGCGAAGGTGAGAGCGGAGTTGGATTGACAACTCTGGTGACCGCGCGACACGCGCGCCGTCATCCTGAGGTGCGCGCGCTTTCTTGTGCGCTTCGAAGGATAGCCAGATGCGCTGAACACTTCATCGTTCGAGGCTCGCCCAAGAGGGGCTCGCACCTCACGGGTGAACACAATTGCGTTCATCCCGGGGATGACGGCGGCATTTGTCAAACCGGGTTTTCCTTCAACCACGCCAGCACGTCGCCGGCGTTTCGGTCCGGCGGAAACACCGGATAGAACACCTGGGTGATGCGCCCGTCATCGACGATCAGTGCCAGCCGCTTGATCATGGTCAGGCCCGCCACCTCCATGGTCGGCAAATCCAGCGCATGCGTCAGCGTTAGCTTCTCGTCGGACAAGACCGGGAACGGCAGATGCAGCCGCGAGGCCATTTCGGTCTGGTAGGCGTTGCTTTGCGTCGACAGGCCGAACACGTATCTCGTGCCTGACGCCTTCAATTCCGCATGGAGGTCGCGAAACGCGCAGGTTTGCGGCGTGCAGCCGCGCGCGCCCGGGATAATGTCCCAGTCATCGACCAGCGCGATCTTGCCGGGCTCGCCGGTTCTGGGATAGGCGAACACCACGACCCGCCCCGGCAGCGCCGACAGCGTGACCGAGCTATCGTCGGTCGCGATCAGGCTGATCGGCGGGACCGTCATGCCCTTCAGATGTGCCGCCGCGCCGTCGTCGGCCGGCGCCGGAATTTTGCTCCAGTCGACTTCAATCAGATTCTTTTGGTTCATCGCGCAATTCTCCATCGGTCGTCATTGCCTGCGACAAACGCGAAGCGTTGGCGCAAGGGAGCACTTGCGACGAAGCAATCCAGTTGTTGCGGTCCCAGATGCTGGATTGCTTCGCGGAGCCCGTCATCGGGAGGCCCCTTGGGCCGACCCGTCGGCTCGCAAAGACGGATATACATGAGGCTAACCTCTATCCCCGCGCCCGCAGCAGGCGGCCTTTCTCCCTGCCCCAGTCGCGCTTCTTCTCGCTTTCGCGCTTGTCGTGCAACTTCTTGCCCTTCGCCACCGCGAGCAAGAGCTTGGCGCGGCCGCGTTCGTTGAAATAGAGCTTTAGCGGAATCAGCGTCATGCCGTCGCGGTCGACCGCGCCCATCAGTTTGTTGATCTGCTTTCTGTGCAGCAGCAGCTTGCGCGGCCGCTTCGGCTCGTGGTTGAAGCGATTGGCCTGCAGATATTCCGGAATATTGGCGTTGATCAGCCAGATTTCGCCGCCCTTGGTATCGGCATAGGATTCGGCGATGGTGGTCTTGCCGTTGCGGATCGACTTGACCTCGGTGCCGGTCAGCGCGATCCCCGCCTCCACCGTGTCCTCGATCGCATAGTTGAACCGGGCCTTGCGATTTTCGGCGACGACCTTGATCGCGCGCTCGTTCTTTTCGGCCATGATGAAAAATGCCTTGGGATCTAGCTCCGACCGAGAGCGGTAACACTCAACCCGCCTGTGCGCATGTCAAGACTTTTTGAGCAAATCGCGGATTTCGGTCAGCAACTCTTCCTGACGGGTCGGTTTCGGCTGCGCGGGCGCGGCTTCATCCTTCCGCTTCAGCGTGTTGATGAAGCGAATCACCGCGAACAGCACAAAGGCGATGATGATGAAGTTCAGCGTGAGCGTCAGAAAGTTGCCCCAAGCCAATACCGCGCCCTGCTTTTTCGCATCGGCGAGATTGCTGGCGGTGACTGCCTTCGACAGGCCTGTAAAATAGTTCGAGAAATCCAGTCCACCCGTAATCGCGCCGATGATCGGCATGATGATGTCACCGACCAGCGAAGTGACGATGCCGCCAAACGCCGCGCCGATGATGACCCCGACCGCGAGGTCGACCACGTTGCCCTTCATCGCGAATTCGCGAAATTCCTTGAGCATCTTGAGCCCCTTCTCTTCGACGTCGCTCACCAGGCTAGTGCCTTTTCCGTTTCGATCGAATCGAAACGGGGCGCCGATTCTTGAGTTGACGCGTTTTCTTGACGCGAACCGGTCTCCACCTCGCTGGAAAACGCTTTCGTCACGGCCGGACCGTCGACGCCCTTAGTTGATGAGGCCCGCATGCACCATGGCGCTGCGCACCGCCAGCCGCGTCGGCTCGGTGACCGGCACCATCGGCAGGCGCAGCTTCTCATCGATCTTGCCGAGCAGCGACAGGGCGTATTTCACCGGCGCCGGATTGGACTCGATGAAGAGATTGGTGTGCAGCGGCATCAGTTTGTCGTGCAGCTTGAGAGCGGTGGCGAGATCGCCCTTCTGCCAGGCCAGGTGAAATTCGGAGCACAGCCGCGGCGCGACATTGGACGTGACGGAAATGCAGCCGTGACCGCCATGGGCCATGTAACCGAGCACGGTGGCGTCCTCGCCCGACAACTGGTTGAAATCCTCGCCCAGCGTTGCGCGCTGCTGCGACACCCGCACCATGCTCGCGGTCGCATCCTTGACGCCGGCGATGTTCTTC
>WNFO01012649.1_pt1 | contig 12593 bp, 12 predicted proteins | sample 5400251 | NCBI WGS metagenome assembly WNFO01 (sample SAMN13153354, study PRJNA577476) | soil metagenome | isolation source: 100 cm saprolite under Madrone tree | place: USA:California | collected 2016-06-14
GTCGAAGCCGAACTCGACTTTCAGCCTTTCGACTACCTCCTTTGGCGCTTCCGGCGGCAGCAGGATATCGAGCGGGTTGCCGGGGATCAGGTGGATCAGGCCGAACGCGACGATCGAGACCCCGAACAGGATCAGGATCGTATGCAACAGCCGTAGCACGATGAATTGAGCCATGCGGTCCGGTGGGGGTCTCGGCAGAACAGCAGCAGCAATCGGTGTGCCAACGTCAGGCCCGGCTAACAGTCCTCCTTGCCGCACCGACGGCCCAGGCGCAACGACCCGCTGCGATGCCAAGCTTCGTCGAAACCGCGGCGCCGCGCCAGCCTATTCCATCCAGCCTATTCCATATAGATCCGGGTGAAATCCTGGAACCAGCTCTGCGCGCTGACAAACCCTTTGACATGCTTCGTCATCGCGCGCGGGTTGAGGTCATGCACGATGAACAGCCAAGCGGCATCGTCGACGATCACCTCGTGCGCCCTGCGGATGTTGGCGGCGATCTCTTCAGGGTCGGACGATTTCTCGATCTTATCGACCAGCGCATCGAATTCCGCGTTCTTCCAGTTGGCCCAGTTGAACCCGTTGGGCGGGAAGGTGCTGGACAGGAAGAAGGTCGTGAACCGCGAGAACTCTGTCCCATGCGCAAGGCTAATGTTCATAGCATCGGCGCCGCGCGTCTGCGGCCCGGTCGGCGGGTTGCGCAGCGCCACCAGCATCGATCCCCAATCGACGACCTCAAAAGAGATGTCGAAGTTGCATTCCTTCAGGTTCTGCTGCAGGTATTCGTTCATCGGTAAGGGCAGCATCTGGCCCGAGCCGCTCGTCGAGATCATGATCTTGGCCTTGACCGGCTTGTCCGGCCCATACCCGGCTTCTTTCAACAGCGCGTTCGCCTTCGCCGGATCATACGTGTATTGCTGCTGCGGCCGACCGAAATAGGGGTCGGTCTTGTGGTAGACGCCGGCCGCCGGTTCGGCCAGGCCGTTCAGCAATGTGACGAGCCCCTCGCGATTAGTGCAGTAGTTGATCGCACGGCGCACGCGTATATCGCTCCAGGGCCCGTCGAGCTTGCCGAAATTCAGGACCCAGGGCCAGACATGCGGATAGCTGTTGGTGACGATCTCAAACCCCGCCGCCTTTAAGCTCGGCACGGCGTCGGGCGGCGGGACCTCGATCCAATCGACCTGGCCCGAGCGCAGCGCGGCGAGTCGGGTCGTGGCTTCCGGCATCGGAATAAGCACCATCTTGTCGAGTTTCGGCACGCGGCTCTGGTCCCAATAACCGTCATTCCGGGTCAGCGTCGCGCTGACGCGCGGCTGAAATTCGGTTATCTTGAAGGGTCCGGTGCCGGACGGCGACTTGCCAAACTCGGCCCACGAGCCGGTCTTCTGGAACTGTGCTGGGCTCGAGAAAAAGAGACACGCAAGCGCCCCCGGGAAATAGCTCATCGGGCGCGAGTTGCCGATTTCGATCGTGTCGTTATCGATCTTGCGATAGCTGGCGATCCACGGGTCGCGGCCACGCGCAAAGGCGCCGCCGGTCGGATCGGTCTGCGGTACGTCCGCCTTGAAATAGCGGTCGAGGTTCCAGATCACCGCGTCGGCGTTGAAGTCGCTGCCGTCGTGAAACTTGACACCGCGCCGCAGGTGGAAAATCCATTTCGACATGTCAGTTTTGTCCTGCTCCCAGCTCTCGGCGAGCCCCGGCCTGATCTCGGCCAGCTTGTCGGCGCGCGTCAGGTCCCACAGCACCAGGCCTTCGTAGACCGGATAGCCGAAAAAGCGCAGGCCCTCGAACCCATTGTCCGGCGCGCCCGTCGTCGTCGGCACGTCGGAGGCGGTCATCGCGATCCGCAATGTTCCCCCGGCCTCCGTCGGCGCCGGGGCAGCAAGCGACGCCAGTAACAAGGCCACCGACGCGGTCCGGGCCACGCGCGCTGTGTTGCTGATCATGGAGAGCCTCCCCTTGCGGTTGCGCCGATGGTTGTTCTTTCCTCAGCTGCGGCAAATGGCAGGCCAGCCGGTTGCGCCGGCGCTCGCGACGAGGCGCCGTGGGCATGGATTGTGCACGATCTCAATCTGCGCGCCTTCATCGCGAAGCTCAAAGGCTATATTCCGACACACAGCTGATTTAGTGAGCCGACCGAAGTCACCGATAGGAAATTCCGACGAGAGGAGCGGGGCATGCACAAGATCGCGATTCCGTCCTATGCCATCGAGCGGGCGCTGGCGCGCCGCGGCCGATTGCATCCGTTCGAAGGTCTTGACCCGGCGCGCACCGCACTGGTCGTCGTCGATCTGCAGAACGGCTTCATGGCGGCGGGCCAGCCGGCCGAAATCACGCAGGCGCGCGAGATCGTGCCCGCCGTCAACCGGCTCGCCCGTGCGACCCGCGCCGCCAGCGGGACGGTGGTGTGGATCCAGAACACAATTACACCAGAGAGCGAGCAATCCTGGTCCGTCTGGCTCGGCAATTTTGCCGACGACGCTTGGGGTCCGCGCATGCGGCAAGCCTTCACACCAGGCGATTTCGGCCACGCGCTGTACCCGGACCTCGACGTCCTGTCCGGCGACCTGACGGTTCGCAAGACCCGGTTCAGCGCATTGGTGCAGGGTGCATCCGATCTCGATGCTATCCTGCGGGCCCGTGGCATCGATACGCTGATCATCGTCGGCACCGCGACGAACGTCTGCTGCGAGTCGACGGCGCGCGACGCGATGATGCTGAACTACAAGGTGTTCTTCGTGTCGGACGCCAATGCCTGCCGGACCGACGAGGAGCACAACGCGACGCTTGCGATCATGATGATCATGTTCGCCGATGTGCGCTCGACCAACGAGATGATCGCGCTGTTGCAATGCCACGCGACGCCCCTGGCGGGCGCAGCCGAGTAGCCGCGATGGGCGATACGATCGAAGCCCGCTTCGTCGCCGAGACCGAACTCCTCGGCCTCGAATTGTTGCCCGGCCAGAAAGAGACGTTGCTGGCGGCCTATACAGCGTTGCGAGAGATGGTGGAACTGGTCGGTGCCGACTACCCGATCGAGACCGAGCCTGCGCATGTCTTCATGCCGGTGCCGAGCGGAGGAGACCGGAGATGACCGACGGCGATCCCTGTTTCCTGTCGGTCGCCGAGGCGGCCTCGCTGATTACAGCGAAGCGGATCTCACCGGTCGATTTGACCCGAGCGTATCTCAACCGCATCGAACGGCTGAACGGTACGCTCCACGCCTATGTCCGGGTTCTGCACGACGAGGCGCTCGCGGCGGCACGCGCTGCCGAGGCCGAGATCATGGCCGGCAGGTATCACGGCGCTGCCGTCGCGGCCGGTCTTTGTGGGACGGCGATGGGCAGCGACACCGGAGGCTCGATCCGCTGGCGGGCGGCATGGTGCGGGCTTGCTCGCCCTCCACAACGCCACGGCCTATCTGATTGCGCGTAGCGAGGGGTTTGCGATCCACGAGAAGGCCTTGCGCGAGCGGCCGCAGGATTACGGTGCGCTGGCGCGCGACCGGCTGACGATTGGCGCCTATATCCGTGCCTCAGACATGGTGCAGGCGATGCGCCGGCGGCAGATGCTTGTCGAGGCTACGACGGCGGCGATGGGTGGGGTCGATGCCATCCTGTTGCCGACCGCCCCCGATCCGGCGCCGCGTCTTGCCGACCTTGCCCCTTACTTCGGCAACCAGCGTCCGACCTATATGCGGCCGTTCAACCTGACCGGCCAGCCCGCCTTGTCGGTGTGCAACGGCTTCGACAATGCTGGCCTGCCGCTGTCGTTGCAGATCGTCGGGCGATGCTTCGATGAAGCGATGGTTTTGCGCATCGGCCATGCCTACGAGCGCGCGAATCCCTTATTCGGGATACCCGTGGTCGTTGGCGTGCCGGACGCGGTCATCGCGATCCGCAAGATCTGCCCGAACGAGGGCGGCGTCGTGATGGTCAACAAGAGGCCGGCGGCAAGGGTGGCGAGGAGAGGAGCGCGCAGCATGGGGCACCTCGTAGCAAGCGCGAGATGGTAATTCGCCTTCGCGGGTTCCCTCCGCCCGTCTGGGGGCAATCCGCATGCCGACATCGACGACGCGGCCTTTATCGTTGCGCTCCAATCGCGCTTGGATCCCCGAGACAGCTGCTGCCGCTCCGCCAAGGCCCCCAAGGAGCTACAGCGTTCGGTGCTCGAGCCTCCGGCCATTTGCGACGAAGCATGCGCCTATGCGCCGAGGTTGACGCTGAGGCATATCGGTCCGTTGCTGCTCTCCCTCCCTGATCGTGCAAGGCGGGGCCACACCCCGTCTGACGATCCGTATGCTCGGGGACGGCACCGTCCACGGTGTCAAGGTCGTCCCAAAGTTCGGACTATCCCGATATCGACGAAAGGGTCCAACGAGTGATCATCGCAGTGAGCCGGCTGCCGCCGCTGCCCCAATGGATCGGGCCGTGGATGGACGCCAAAGTTCGACGTGCACTCCCCCGACCCGTTGCAGCGCTAGCCGCGCAACCGGAGAGCCTTCAAGAAGTGGCCGAGTTCGAGACGATTGCCCAGAATCTGCTCAGCCACGAGGAAGGTTTGGGTCGGGACCCGTCGTTGGCGGGTAGCTTCCCCGAGGTCAGGTTCTGGCATTGGCTGCGATGCAGGTGGCGCCCAGGTTCTACCGCAGCTGGGGTAAAGCTGCAGTGCCCCTATTCTCGCTTTATGTTGGCTGCCCTATAATCGGCTACGATTTCTCGACCTTGGCCCTTTGCGCCGCGCCCAGATTGTGGTGCGGCTCCAGCAGATCCCTCAGAGCGGCGCCGATCGCAAACAACCGAGCGTCCTCGCCGGCAAAGCCCATCACCTGCAGGCCAAGCGGCAGATCATCGGCCCGTTTCCCGCCATGACACAATTCAATCTCAACGGAAGCCAATAGAATAAGGGGGCGGTAAGGGGGCTGGCCAGGACGGCCTGAGACTCACGACGCAGTCCTCCCTCACTCCGCCCAATGATAGTGCGATCATACCGTGTGAGGGACGCGGTTCCGCGTCGACGCCGAACGCCGTGCAAACGTTCTGATAGGCTGTGAGCTGCAACCTCAGATCGGACGCCACCGCCTCGACCCGGCGCCGCACCCCCCGGTTATCGGGGGCGACATCGCCGCTGTGCACGAACAGACTGAGACCGGGGAACCTTGGCTCACACCGGTAGCTCACACCCAGACGAAGGCGCGTCGCCGCCTCGCGCGCACGTCCGGTCAGCCGCCCCAGCAGATCCATCGCGGCCGCCGTCGACACACCGCCCGCCTGACAAACAGCGTGCAGCCCCACGGCCCCAGGCTGAGCGATCCGGCCATAAATCTCGGTGGTGTAATCCTCCGGCGACCATCCCACCAGCTCCGGCCGCATCCCGGCGGGCAGGGTGAAGCGGCACCCCAGCGCCGCCGGAACCGCGCCCGGAACCTCCTGATAGAGCTTCCCCCGCGGCGGCCGGTCCGGCGCGAAGCTCAGGCCCAGCCACGATCCCACCGTCTGACCCGGCGCCGTCCGTAGCTCATGGAGCCAGCCGGGACAGGCGCCCAGATCCCCCGCGATTGCCTGCAGGCCCGACCAGGTCGCGGCGGCCCGCGTGGCGGGCTGCCCCAGCTCGATCGTCACCCGGAAACCGGGACGGGACCCAAAGGCCGCCTCCGCCGGGTATCGGCCCGGCGCCAGCCGGCTCAGACCACGCACCGTGTCCGCGGCCCAGATACGACCCAGCGCGTCGCGCGGGACCGAAGGTGCAATATCCGACGCACCGGCGGCCAGGTCGAGGAGGCTCAGTAGCTCCGGGAACGGAGCCGCGACCATCTATGGGCCGTATCCATGGGCGGGATCACCAGCACCATTTGTGTTGACGAAACCGGCATGGTTGTCTCCGGGATGTGCCCCGCTTTGACGTATGTGACCGACCATGTGTAGGGCAACGCCGGCGCCGCCGCCCCCTCCGCGATGGTGTACTGCCAGGTCACATATTGCAGCGACTTGTCGTCCTTATGCCAGGTGAAGAGGCGCGGCACGCCCGCCTGGGACGATGTGATGCCAGCGGGCGGCGTGAAGGTGACCTGCACGTCCATCTCGTCGAACCCCGCGTTCGCCCAGTCGATCGCCGAGGGAGATATTTCCACAGTCAGATAGCGGCTGGTGGGGGTGATCATGATGCTCGGGGTCTTCGCCTCGATCATCTGCTCCTCGATCACCACCGAGCCGTTCAGCCCGTTGATCGTCGCCGAATACACCAGCGGGGAGGTTCCGTTCGACCGCCCGCGGAACATGTTCCGTGAAAGGGACATGGCTCCGGCCGCGACGGGTTCCAGATCGTAAGCCTGCGGCGCGGTTTTGGTCGGTCCGGTCAGCAGCGGGTGGTCGTTCTCCTTACACCATACGTTCACGTTCGCATCGATGAACTGAGAGGTATCAGTGTTCGAGAACGCTAGGATGATGTTGGTCTGGAAAATATCCTGCAATGCGCCAATCGATTGGAAGAACCCATCCTTTCCGCGCACCGTCGGCGCCGTATACGACTCCGTGCCGTTCGAAAAATGATAGGTGACGGAATAGTTGTAGGGCTGATTGATCGGATAGCTGACGACGCTTTTGATGACCCCCGTCGGCGCCGCCTTCGTCATGGTCACGGTCTGCGCGAAGTCCTGCGCCGCGGGACCGGTGGCGAGATAGGTCAGATGGACATCGACCGCCGAAAGTCCGATCAGGTTGAAGGCCTCGGTGGCGTCGAACTTCACCCCCAGCTGCCCGACCTCGGGCAATTGCAGGGTATAGGTGCCGTCGGCCACCGCGATATCCGTGACCGCGAATGTCTTGGTATGCCCGTCGGCGAAGGACACCTGATAATCCAGCGACCATTCTGGCCCCGCCTCGTCGTCATAGGCGGCGGCGAAGGTAAAAGCGCCGGACGCGGTGAAGCTGTGAGTTCCTTTTGCTTCCGGCAAGGTCGGGTATCTGACTGTGATATCGATCTGTTGGATCGGTACCGGCATGAAACTGCCGCCCGCGGCATCCGGCGTGGTGGCGGGATCGCCCTTGAACGGAAGCTGGACGGCGACGGTCATGGTTTGTTGGCGCGCGTTCACCATGCTGATGAGCCCGTTCAGCTTGTGGCCAAAGGCGGGCAGCACCGCGGACGGCTGCAGCAGCCAGTCAACCACCTGGTTGGCCGTATAAACACTGCTGAAGCTCGACACGCTGCTGATTGAGAAACTGGTGCGGCCGCCCTGCGCCTCCAGCGCGATCACCTGCTTCACCTCCGCCTGTACCAGGCTCGCGAGGGTGTTGTTGGCCCAGTCGGTGACCGCTTTGACCATACGCGGGCTCGGATCCTTGATCCCCCACTCCACATCGACCTTCGAGGCGCCGGACTCATGCAACGTCTTGGTGATGGATTCGGGGGAGGTCTCGTGCCCCCAGGAATCATGCGTCGCCTGCGTGACCTGGTAGGAATAGGCGATTCCGGAATCGAAGCTCAGCGTCGCTTTCACGCCGCGCAGCGTCGCTGGAACCCCGACGCGATAGGTCACCGGCAAGCTGCCGGACGTGGTCGAGAAGGCCGCGACCACGCTTTTTAACTGCGCGGGCATCATATGCATGACGAAAGTCGCGGTGGCCGCGCCAAAGGCCGACGCGTCAGCCCGGAACGTCAGGGTTTGCCCGGCGTCCGAGATATCGAGGAACGCCGCGGCGCCCGGGTTATAGGCCAGTGCCACCGACCTTGGCTTAGGCGCGTTGCTGAATTCCCCGGGGATCCGGTCCAGGATGGCACGGGTAATGTCCTCGGGCACCGCGAGTTCGAGCCCGATCTGGCAATAGCCGCCGCCGTTGGTCTGGGGATCGTCGGTGGCGTACTGGACGATCGACAGCAGTGGGCTGGATCCGTTCGAGGCGAACTGGGGCCGCGGCACGATATAGAACGCCTGCGCATCCTGATCGTCTCCATAATAATCCCAGTCGTACCCCGTGCCGTCCTGGAAAGTTCCATGGCGAGAGAAGTCGAGCATTGTGGCGTCCTTCGTAAACAGTGCTGAGGGGGTCAGGAAGCGATGAGGTCGGCGGCGAAGTCGCGAAGCTGGCCCCAGGCCCGTGCGGCGACGTCGATATCCAGCCGGGCGATGGCCCCGGGGATGCCGGCCTGCCCGGCGCCATCCAGCGCGTGTTTGAGCGAGCCATACTTGCCGGTCAGGACGCCCAGGCCATCGAGGGAGGCATCCACGGCCCCCTGAGCCGCCTTGGCATTTTCCGTCACCCCCTCCAGCGCCGCCTGGGCGAACGCCAGGCCCACCAGGTCGGGTGCGGTCGTCCCGACCTGGGTGAGCTGCAAAGAAACCTGTTCGTCAAGCGTGAGGATCACCGCGCAGCGTGACTGGACCGAGGGCTGAACGAAGCCAGGTTTGAGCACGGCGGTCAGTTGCTGAATCGCCGCGTGGCCCTCGCGGGTCAGAGCCGAAATTCGGGCCAGATCCCCCTGCACGGCGCCGAGATCGGTCTGCAGGTCGCCGAGGAAACCCGCCACCGCCTGACGCAATGCCTCGGTCTCGGCGGCGATGGCGTTGAGCTGATCCAGAAGGCCGCCGATCGTCCGGCTCAGCAGATCGCGCGCGCCGACATCGGCGGTATTTGTCCCGAGCGCGCCGGCGGCTCGCCGCAGATCGTTCTCGGCCGCCAGGAAGCTGTTTCCATAATCCACGAATTTCCGCGGCAGCGTGCCGCTGACCTGGCCGCACAGGCCTATCGGCGTATCCGAGGATCCGTCATCGTCAGGCGTCCAGGCCTGGACGTGCGTTTGCAGGCGCGCGAGGTCGGTTTGGATCGCCACGTCGGTGATGCCCTGCGTATAGGCGGGCAGAAGCGTAACGACAACCTGACAATATATTGTGACTGGTAAGGCTGTACCTGCTTGTGCTTTCAGTTGGTCCTGAAGACCCGGATCTGGCGCGAGCATGGATTTGCTTCTTTCCCCTATGTGGATTCGCGATCGTGGCGCGAAATTCAGAGTGGCGATGGCGAGCGGGATTTTGTTGCCCGCCCACCAAGGCGCCGCCGGACGGAATCGGCGAGCGGTTCAACCGGCCCCCTCGAGGGGGCCGGTCAACAGGCGTTATGACGCCAACCGTCTTTTCGTGCCGATGGTATCCAGCACCGGCGTTTTCTTGTCGATGATGTTGGAATCGGACGCGACTTTTTGCATGCTGGTTGCGAAATCGACCAACTGGCCCCATGCCAGAAGACCGGCATTCAGTTCGATCTTCATCAGCACCCAGAAGTTGGGCTTTTCGTTGTTCTGCGCGGCGGTGATGTCGTTGATCACCGATTGCAGCTTGACGTCCACGGTTTTCCACCAGTCATTCACGGCGTTGAGCGAGTCACCCATCGCGCTGTTGAGGTTCACCAGATTGCTGACGCTGGCATTAAGTGCCAACAGCGCGGTGACCTGCTTGTCTTCATCCGCCAACTGCGCCTGATCCGCGGCGAGATCCGCCTGCGCGTCATTGAGCTTTTTCATATAGACGCCCATGGTAATAAGCGAAGCGACGGCACCGGCAACGACGAAAGCGCCGATGATGAATCCCACACCCATGGTTTCAGCGCCGAGCGCCATCATGCTGGTGCCGGCGAAGAGCCCAACGCCGCCGGCGATCGCGGAGGCGGTCACCGCCAGTCTGTCCTTGGCGATTTCGACGTTCAGGTCGGTGATCTTGTCATTTAGAGAGGTAATGACCTTTCTGTCCGACGCGATCGCGCTCGCGATGCTGGCGGTTCCGTTGTTGAAGTTATCGAAGTCCACGCTCGAATCCGTCCGGAACTTTGTGAACGTGTCGTAGACCGTCTTTATGTTCGTCTTGTTCGTCGCGAGTTGCTGCTGAATCGCGTTCAGGATGTCGGTCATCGTCTGGACCTGATCGGGCGTCGGATTCTTGCCTCGGGCAAGGCCGTTGAGGATGCTGACGATTTCCGTGACGCCGGCAGTGAATATGTTGCCGTAATCGATCAACGCCTGCGGAATGGTCGTGACCATCGCCGCTTCGATCGCAGCCCAGTTGCCGCAATGAGTCTGGGCGATTTTAAGGTTGGTATTCAGGGTGTTGAACCAGTCCGGCGGCGGAGTCGTGACAGGCGCCAGTTTCGCCGCGAGCACGCTGTTGCAATAAGCCCGGATCTGCAACAGCACGTCCACGTGTTTGGCGAGATCGTCGGGATGACCGGCGGCGCCAGGCGCTGTATTCGGTGTGTTGTCGTTGGTGGTGGCACTCATCACTTAGGTCCTTTCGGTTGAGGATCGTTCTGTGGACGGAGAGGGTGGTTCTGCATCCGCCCCACCAGGCTCCGATGATTGATCCACACGCGTTTGGCGCGATGCAGTTCGAAATTCGCGGCACCTGGCGTATCCGGCGCGTTCGCCAGCGCGCTGATCCCGGCTTGTACGCGCCGCCAGAGGTCCGCCATCTCCCGGGCTTCGCCGGCCTGGGTATCAGCCATATGACCCAGGCGGGACAGGACGCGCTGGGTTGTCATCGGATCGAGGCGCTCAGACAGAAGTTCCTGTGCGGCGGCATCGAGAAGATTGGTGAAATCGATGACGGTCTGGGCGGCCTTGATCCGCGCGGCTCCGGTCAGCGGGCGAAGGGCTTCCTCAATCTCCTCCCACCTCGGGATCAGGGGCGATTGGCCGGGCGCGCGGTTGCTTTCCTGCTTCATCACGCCGCCTGGGCGGCCGGGGCAACATCGATCGGTGGCGCGATGCTCAGATTGGCAATGCTGATCTGAATGTTCGTTGCCTGAGCGATGATCGCATTCCATCTCGTCTTCGCGGTGCTAAAGGTCGCGATCTCCGTCAGGTCCGCCGCGTTGACGCCCGCGTCGACCTGGGCGATCACGAGGTTCAGGTCGTCAGCAATGCCTTGCCACAAGGGCGCCATCAGCACCGGTGTGGACAGCCGGTCGATCAGGTCGTCCAGATTGCGCATGCTGTTGGCGATCAGCCGCAGGCCCATGATCTGCTGGCCCTCATCGTCGAGCTTCTGATGGAGATCGGAAATCTCCTGCATCGCCTTATGGATTTTCTGTGCCTGGATATCGGCGATGATCGCGGAATAGGTGACGCCCACGACCGCGATGCCAAGGCTTACGAAAGGTGAGGCCGGTCCCCAGGCAAGGGCGGTCGCGACGCTGAAATACATGGCCGCGGCGACCAGGCTGACGCCCGAGGTATAGGCCGATTTCGTGGCGTTCATGGCGTCGGCCATTTCGCCGCCGATATCGACCATGATCGCATTGACCCGGTCGGCCAGGGCCTTGGCGATCACCTGTTCCGACTGGATCTGGTCCATCGCGGCGGCGAGCGCGGCATCGACCTCGGCGCGTGCGGCGCGAAGATTGGTTATGTACCGGCCCAGCGAGTCCGACAGGTTGCCGACGCGGGTCTGATTGCCGCGCGCCATGTCATAGAGCTGGCCCAGGATCAGGAGCTGTCCATCCTTGTCGGATGAACGGAGATCGCCCGCCGCAGAGACGAACAGATTGCCATAGTCGATCAGCACCTGCGCCAGGCCATTGAAGATTGTGGCCGATTCCGTTTCGTTCCAGACCCCTGCCTGGTTTCGGAGGTTGTCCAGCGTCCTGTTGGCTTCGGGATACCAGGCGGGCGGCTTCAACGGGGCGGTCATGCTGGTATGGCTGATCGCCAGTGACGTGCGTGTAACGCCGACCCACGATCCCAGTGTGTCGGTAAGGAATTGCTGAACGATGGGGGCGTTTGGTGCGAGCATGACACCCTTTCCCTAATTGTTGCGGGTCACGATTAAGCGTGAGCCAAGGCTATCCGCCGCGCGGGTGATTGGCCGTGGTGACGATACAAGCGTCGAAAGGAAAAACGTATAGTAGGTGGGAAGTCCACGAGCGGAATAGAGTCGACTTATTTCTTATGACTCCAATTCAGTGGATGACGGCACCCAGCCGGAGCCGAGTTTGGTATCCATATTTTTCGACATTCCTGACAAATTCTAACAATGCGCTAAACAAGACCTGCTTCGTTTCGGCCAGCATCTCTGACATTTCACCAGCATCTCTGACATTTCACCAGCATCTCTGACATTTCAATTGTATTCGCAGCATGCTTGGGTCTCAGCGAGAAGGTTCTTGGCTCCCCACACAGTCAGCACCGGGTCTTTTGTGAACGCCATTGCGCTAAAAAATAACACTACAGATTCGTCCACCGCAAGCGTCAATAACAAATGATCGAAGCGAGTTTATTCAAAATTTTAATTGTATATGCTGATAAATATGGACCCAGGAATTAGCAAGCCTGCTTCATCGTCGCGCCACAATAATTCTGGATTTTTACTGCTCCGCCACTGCCGCCAAAGATACGAACGCAGTCTTCGGCGGACCCACGCTTCCAAGTTGGTGAGCACACGTGAGGTCTGACGGAAGCCGAAGGCGGAGGAGTCACCCGTGGCAGCGCGTTGTGTTAGCGGCACACCCCGACCATGGGGGATGCAGGGATCTACCGGGAACGCCACCGCGAAAGCTCGAAGGCCAAGCCTGCCGGGACACTTTCGAGGTATTCAACAAATT